>Ga0209266_1000197_pt1 | contig 52111 bp, 55 predicted proteins | sample GraSoiAngelo_132_FD_185889 | JGI IMG/M metagenome (GOLD analysis project Ga0209266, IMG submission 185889) | Grasslands soil microbial communities from the Angelo Coastal Reserve, California, USA - 14_0929_02_40cm (SPAdes) (version 2) | ecosystem: Environmental > Terrestrial > Soil > Grasslands ...
CGCGGTGGTAGAGCATCTCGTACGGCTTGCCTCAGGGCTGGAATCAATGATAGTAGGTGAGCCTCAGATTCTGGGCCAGATGCAGGAGGCGATGGTGACTGCCCGATCCTTCGGGGCCGGAGGACCTATCCTGTCCGACATCTTCGAGCGAGCCACCTCAGCCGGCGCCAAGATTCGAGCTGAGACCGGTGTTGGAAGAGGCGCGACAACAATAGGTTCAGCAGCGCTCAGGTTAGCAGAGCTGACCTTGGGAGGATTGGAGGATCTCCGCATTCTTCTTCTGGGAACGGGACAAGTCGGAGTCTTGGTGATTAAGGCACTGAAAGCTAGAGGGGTCAGCAATGTAGCCGTGGCGGGGAGAAACCGTGAGAAGACAGAATCTTTCTGCAGATCCTTCGGAGGAAGTCCCATCCCGTTTCAGACAGTTCGAGAGAAGCTTCAGAATTCTGATCTGGTTTTCGTAGCGACCCGGTCCAATAGTTTCCTCATCGACAAAGAGAGCCTCAGCCAGCAAGCAAAAGAGTCCGGTAGGAGACTCATGATTCTAGACCTTTCCAACCCGAGAAACGTCTCGCCTGAGATCGCACAGTTCGACGGAATTACACTCCGCACGATAGATGATCTGAAAGGGATCGCGGAGGAGGGACTGGCGTTGAGAAGGGAACTGGTGAAGAAGGCCGAACCGCTAGTCCGAGTGGCCGTGGAGAGAATTTCTGCTGGGCTACGTAGAGAGAATGCCGAGCCGATAATCTCTGATGTCTACCATAGAGCTGAGGAGATCCGAACTGGCGAGCTCGGCAAGGCCCTGTCCAAGCTAAAGCTGACAGCCGAGCAGGAGGAGGTATTGGAGTACATGAGCCAGAGAATCGTCGAGAAGGTTCTCAATGGACCAGTCATGAATCTTCGGCGAGCAGCTGAGAAAGGCGACTCCAGTATTCTGACCGTAGCGGGACAGCTCTTCGCTGGAGAGTAATGCAGTGAGCTTTCCTGCGCTTCGGATGCGTAGGCTTCGAAGAACATCAGTGATTAGAGACCTCGTGCGTGAGGTCAAGCTTCGGAAGTCAGATCTGATTCAGCCATTATTCATCGAAGAAGATCTAACCGCGGACACTCCGATCTCTACCATGCCGGGACAGCGAAGATTCTCGCCCGCGTCCGTGATCCGAGAGGCAACTACCCTAGGTGATAGAGGGATCAAAGCAGTGATCTTGTTCGGGATTCCGAGAGTAAAGGACGAGGCTGGTTCCTCGGCAGATGTCGCGGAAGGGGTTGTTCAGAAGGCAATCCGGCAGCTAAAGAGCGAACTGGCCAGCGATGTTGTCGTCATGGCAGACGTCTGCATGTGCCAGTATACCAACCACGGCCACTGCGGGATCGTAAGAAACGGAGAGATTGACAATGATAAGACCCTGGAGCGGCTGGCGAGCATCGCCGTAAGCTACGCGCAAGAAGGAGCCGACATAGTAGGTCCCTCTGCAATGATAGATGGACAGGTCAAGACGATAAGAGAGGCACTGGATGACCATGGCTTCAAGGATGTCGCTATCATGGCTTATGCTGCTAAGCATGCGTCATCATTCTTCGGGCCGTTCCGCGAGGCCGCTTTCTCGGCCCCAGAGTTTGGCGACCGGAGAAGCTACCAGATGGACTACTCCAACCCTGATGAGGCGATACGAGAGGTCGCTCTCGACATTCAAGAGGGTGCTGACATCGTCATGGTGAAGCCAGCCCTAGCCTATCTGGACATTGTTCGTAGAGTGAAGGATCGGTTCTCCATGCCAACCGCCGCCTACAACGTGAGCGGGGAATTCTCTATGGTGAAGGCCGCGGCTAGAGAAGGATGGATCGACGAGAGGTCGGCCGTTCTTGAGATTCTGACCAGCATCAAACGAGCAGGAGCCGACATGATTCTGACATACCACGCCAAGGAAGCAGCCGAATGGCTCGGCTAGCCTCCAAGTCACGACTACTCTACAGACGTGCCAGCCGAGCGATACCTAGCGGTGTCAACAGCCCAGTAAGATACTACCCTCCCTACCCCATGTTTGTAGCGGAGGCCAAAGGCTCCAAGTTCCGAACAGTCGACGGTGAGGAATATCTCGACTACTGCATGGCCTATGGTGCATTGATAGATGGACATGCCAGCCGCGAAGTTGTAGAAGCGGTTCAGAACGTGGTCGAGACAGGCTCGATCTACGGACAGCCTACGGAGGCCGAGGTGGAGCTGGCTGAAACGATATCGTTGCTGGTTCCCTCCATGCAAATGGTCCGGCTCGTCAACTCAGGGACAGAGGCGACAATGCATGCTCTCAGACTGGCAAGGGGATTTACGGGGACGAAGAAGATTCTCAAATTCGACGGAGGATTTCACGGCTCGCACGATTCCGTCTTGGTCAAACCGGGTCCGCATGGTAGCATAGCAGGGAGGCCGAGCTCAGAAGGCATCCCCCTCGAGACCTCGAAGAATACTCTTGTGGCCCCTTACAACGACGAGAAAACCGCCGCGAAGATCATTCGAGATTATGCAAGCCAGCTTGCAGCTGTTATCGTGGAGCCTGTCGCTGGGAACATGGGTCCCGTCCCTCCCGCCAAAGGATTCCTCAACTCGCTCCGCAAGCTAACCAGAGAGAACCGCGTTGTCCTGATCTTTGATGAGGTGATTACTGGATTCAGACTGTCGCTTGGAGGAGCCCAGGAGTACTATCATATCATCCCTGACCTGACAGTACTCGGGAAGATTGTCGGGGGAGGATTCCCACTGGCGGCCTTTGGAGGGCGAAGAGAGATAATGAGGAAGCTTTCACCCTTGGGACCCGTGTACCAGGCCGGAACCTTCAGCGGCAACCCGGTCAGCGTAACAGCCGGTCTCACCACGCTCCGGTCGTTGAAGAGACGATCTAACCGGATATATCCCAGGCTGGAGAGGCTCGGAGCATTTCTCAGTAACGGGATAAATGACCATCTAGAAGACCGAAAGGTTTCAGCCCAGACCAACCAGGTCGGTTCAATGTTCCAGACCTTCTTCACCAGCCGGAAAGTAACCGATTACAGCTCGGCGAAATCCTCCGACGTTGACAAGTACAACAGATACTTCCGTTCCCTGTTAGCATCGAATGTGTTCGTGCCTCCCTCACAGCAAGAGTCATGCTTCCTCTCGACGGCGCATGGGGAAGCGGAGATAGAACAGACACTCGACGCTATCGGCGAATCTCTAAGATCACTCAGAGGGTAGCCTGAAGATTGCTGCTTAGGGTTGGAACTAGAGGTAGCAGACTGTCGCTGGTACAGACGGACATTGTGGTGGAAAAGATCAGACGAGCCAACCCTGGAGTGGAGATTGAGCGGAAGATAATCACAACCTCAGGCGACGTGGACAGGACGACTCCCCTCTTCTCGCTCAGCCAGAAGGGAATCTTCGAAAAGGAGGTAGATCAGGCAGTCGTCGAAGGCAAGGTCGACTTCGCTGTACACAGCATGAAGGATGTGCCAACACTCTTGAGCGCAAAGCTGACCATAGCTAGCGTCCCTGAGAGAGGTGCAACCGGAGATGTTCTGGTCAGCAAGGGCGGAAAGCTACTGAAGGAACTCGGTGACGGAAAGACTGTTGGCACCAGCAGCCTGCTAAGAGCGGCTCAGCTACGACGGGTTCGCCCCACGTTGCGCGCTGACCCGATCAGAGGAAACGTTGACACAAGGGTGGAGAAGGTTGAACGGGGTGAGTTTGATGCTGTCATACTCGCCGAAGCAGGTCTTGCAAGGCTTGGAATGATGGATAGGGTAGCGGAACGGCTCTCGCTCGACGACTTTATGCCCGCACCGGGACAGGGCGCGCTGGCAGTGATCGCCAGACGAGACAATTCCAGACTGATAGACATTCTCAAGACAGTCGAACGCCCACCGACGCGGGCAGAAGCCGAGGCAGAACGGGAGCTAGTCAAAGTGCTGGAAGGAGGGTGCAAGGTCCCGGTCGGAGCGATAGCATCAGCAAAGCGTGACACGGTTCAGCTGACCGCCTCAATTTTCTCGATGGATGGAAAACAACGGCTCACAGCCACAAGATCTGGACCAGCTGACCATCCGGCGATGATCGGAAAGAGTGCCGGCGAAGACCTTCTCAAACAGGGCGCGAAAAGGATTGAAGAGACCTGGCGGACGGTCTACCGCTGAATTGGACCCTAAGACGATCGCTATTACACGTCCGGTTGGAAGAGGCAGCGATACTGCAGAGCTCGTAAAGAGCCTAGGCTGGACCCCGTTCATCTTTCATACAGTAGAACTGAAGCCTCTCGATGAACAGATGGTCCTGGACCAGATACAGTCATGTCTGACACAGGATCGAGTTGATTGGATTGTCTTCATGAGCTCTACCGGCGTGAAACTCCTGTTCGATATTATCACCTCCCACCCGAACCTGTCAAGAATTCCGCCGAAGACCCGTTTCTTGGCTGTGGGACCGAGAACTAGAGACAGCCTAATCCGATATGGTATCACCCAGACCACAGTCCCGGAAGAATACAGCTCGGCGGGTGTTGACGAGTGGTTCTCGCAATTGGACCGTAAGAATCTGCACATAGTTCTCATACGATCCTCATCAGCCGACGCGTCACTGGCAAACTCCCTTGTGTCCCGGGGCGCAACCGTAGCGACAGTCAACATCTACGATTCAGGAATGCCAACGGACCCACGGAGCGTCTTTGATTTCTTGGAAGGTTTGCGACTCGGCCGGTTTGCTGCCGTTCTCTTTACTAGCGCGGTATCAGTCTCGAACTTCTTCAGAATGGTCGAAACGCAAGTCGAGAGTACTGAGGTAGTCCGTCGATTGAGGCGTGTGACTGTTGGGGCGATCGGACCCATAACCGCGAAACAACTTCGGAAAGTGGGAGTCGAGCCAATCGTTCCTGATGCATACCTCATGAAGAGCGCCGTGGAACAACTGATTAGTGCGAGAGCGCTAGTTCGAGCATCCTAGATGCCAGGTAGCTTCTATGCGTTAGCGATGGCGACCATAGACGATAGGAACGGTTTAACCGTCTCTGCAATGGCGGAGATGAACTCCGGGTCGTCGTTGAGCGACTGTGTCCGAGCCACCCTCACCCCTAGAGAACGACCATATTCCTTGGCCTCTATATCGAGATCGTAAAGAATCTCCAAGTGGTCCGAGACGAATCCGACCGGGCAGACGAGTATTTCTCTGAATCCCTTCCCTGACAACTCGGCAATCTTCTCCTTAATCTGTGGACCCAGCCAGGAGTCCGCCGGTTCACCTGCACTCTGAAACGCGAAATCCCAGAACCCATCCCCTGCTTGATCCGCGACTAGTCTGCTCGTCTCGTTGAGTTGAGCAAGGTACGGATCGTCTTCCGAGACAAACCTCTTGGGAAGACTGTGGGCTGTAAAGAGAAGAGCCGCATCAGACGGTTTCTCCATCGTGTCTAATCCCGTTCGGACGCGTTGCGCCAATGCTTGAATAAGATGCGGTTGGGTATGCCAGCTTTTTATCATCGAGAAGGGGACGGCTTTCGTCTTGTCGAGTCCTCTATGGACCGCCTCCTCATAGCCTCCGATGCTCAGCTTTGAGTAATGAGGGGCCAGGGCAAGCCCTACGATACTTGAAGCTCCCTCGCTTACAACGTTCTGGACCGTCTCTTCGATGAATGGATGCCAGTGCTTCATCCCTACGTACACCCTAGCAGGGACACGGTCCGAGTCGAACCTAGCCTGTAGGGCCGAGGCTTGTGCCAGTGTTATTTTCAGCAATGGAGTCTGTCCTCCTACCTTTCTGTATCGGTCCCGCAGACGTTCAACCTCGGCGAGTGTTGTCGACCGTCCACCCCGGACCTGGTGGAGGTATTCTGCGACCTCTTCGAGGGAGTTGGGGCTACCATAAGCCATGAGCAGAACTGCGATGTGTTCTTCGACCATTCTTCAGTATCTCCTAGGATCGTTGTTGGGTTGCTTTGTGGACGAAATTGACCAGTTCTTTCGCTCTTTCTGGAGACGTCTCCGGCAGCACCCCATGCCCCAGATTGAACACGTGGCCGGGCCGTCCTCCAATCCTTGCCAGAATCTCCTTTGTACGAGCCTCTACGAGAGGCCAGTGGCCCAGGAGCGTTGCAGGGTCCAAGTTGCCCTGAATAGCGATATCTCCAACCTGGCGCCACGCTTCGTCGATCGGGACTCTCCAGTCAACTCCTATCACGTCCCCACCCGCCTCCTTCATGGTTCTTAGAATCCCCGCCGTCCCCACTCCAAAATTGACCCTGGGGACCCTGCTCGATGAGAGGCTTTCTAGGATCTCCTTATTGTACGGGAGCACAAACTCGTGATAGTCAGTCGGCGAGAGGCAGCCTGACCAGCTGTCGAAGAGCTGTACTGCGTCGACGCCGGCGTGGACCTGGGCGAGGAGATAGCTTGAGACGATTCTCGAGAGCCTTGACATCAACGCCATCCAGAGCTCAGGCTGGCTGTACATCATCGTCTTCGTCTTCGCAAAATCCCTCGATGGACTGCCCTCGATCAGGTAAGAAGCAAGGGTGAAGGGCGCGCCGGAAAAGCCGATGAGCGGGACTCGCTCGTCCAGCGCCTGTTTCACCGCTCTAACCGAGTCTAACACATATGGAACGTGGTCTTTTGGAGAGAAATCTTTCAGCTTCTCGAGATCCTCCATCGCCGCTACGGGATTCTCGATAACCGGGCCTGTCCCATCCACCAGATCCAATTTCACGCCCATCGCTTCCAGCGGAAGCATGATGTCAGCAAACAGAATCGCGGCATCAACTCCAAGCTCGTCAACCGCAGCGACCGTCACCTTGGCTACTAGTTCTGGAGTCTTGCAGATCGTCAGAACGTCATTCTTTGCGCGTACTCTTCGATAGCTCTCAAGGTATCGTCCCGCCTGCCGCATGAACCAGACAGGAGTGAATTCAGCCTCCTTCCTCCAACATGCTCTGAGAAAACTGTCGTTCTCAAGCTGAGTCAAACCAATGCGCCCCTCAGGACCTATGATCCAAGGAGATTGAGCATTTCCTCCGGAGTGACGGATTTGCACGTGAATATTGGCGTCTCGATTGCCGTGTACTTGCTCGCCTCGCTACTCCTGAGTTCCATGACTAGGTTGAGAAAATCTTCCGGTCGATCCGTCTCGAAGGAGAGCACAAATTCGTAATCGTCCAAGCCGAAGGAGTAGGCGGTGTGAATGGTGACGGATGAGAACTTGTGTCCGATCTGGACATGGTCCTTCATTATGCGACGCCTCTCCTCGAAAGGTATGCTGTACCATTCACGCTTCTTCGTGAACGGGTAGACGAAGAGATACTTGGACCCTGCCGGCTCGGGATCGCTTGGCTTCCCGAAGTACTCCGATGGCCGGAGCATTGCAAGGTAGGAGTACGGGGTCGAGAGATACTTCCCAAGCCCGGTGTTCAACAGGTCAGAATGGAGCTTCTGGATGGTGTCCAAGGAGTCTGTTATCAGCCAGAGCATGAAGTCCGCGTCTCCGCGGGTGCCGATCAGCGAGTAGGAGCGAGGACTCAGCTGTTCATACTTCTTCAACTCGCCTAGAAACTCGTCCTTCGAAGCGAGACGCCGGTCATCAGGCAGCCGTCTCCACTCAGCGTCGAGCCTGAAGAACGTATACTTGACGTACCGGTAGGATTGCTTCAGCCGAACTGCCGGTGAAACAGCCTGCATCATAAGGCCTGCCTCCCAAAAACACTGCAGACTTCTATTTGAACGAGCCGCATTTCACGGAGAACAGTATGTATCTAGCCATGAATTCAAGCATGACAGGAGACTGGATACCGACGGTGCGATGTCCCAGTTTCCAAGAGTCTGACCAATCTTACAAACAAATCAGGCGACGAGTTACGTTTCAGAGTTTGGTGAAAGAAAGAAACAAGTGGGGGACAGGGCATTTTCATGCCCTGGCCGGGTTTCTACATGCCGCCTTTCTTTTTCTTGCTCTTCTTCTTTGCCATATTTCGTACCGTCAAGTCCTACGACGTGTACAGATGTTGCATAATACACCTCCGGTCGCAGGCCTGTTCAAACAATAACCGGTTTCCGGAACTAGACTTCAGACCTTCTAGATTTTTTGGACCCCTAGATTCCTCGGAATGGTCTATTTCCTAGAGACCAATAGTTTCTGAGGACAAGCCCGGCGACTAATCCTCCGAGATGGGCTGGGGTCCCGCCGCCGGCGAATATGTTCAGACCGAGGAGGAAAATTAGCAATATCACGATCTTCAGTCCGACTGCTGTTCCCATTATTCCATAGACCGCACCGGACGCTCCCACGGCACAGTCAGGCACAGAATTCGGATTTGGAAAACCTGTCAATACGTAACCTGTGAAGTCGTATGCAACGAAACTTAGGCTACCCACCAATCCGGTGATGAAGAAGGTCGTTATCCACTGGGACTTGGATACTTGCTCTTCGAGTATGAAGCCGAAGAAGAGGAGGAACAGGAGATTGCTCGCTATATGGAGAATGCTAACGTGCAGAAAAATAGCTGTGAGAACTGTCCAGGGCAGAATTGGTAGGGGACTGTCGCACTGCACGAGTAGGTCGAGAATCCATCCTCCGCCTGGCGAAACAGGTTGCAATGGATCAGACAGGTTCCCCACTATCGCCCCTACTATGATGTAGACTGCGATCAGAATTATTGTGATAATTAGCGTAGGCGATTGTAGGATCTGGATCCCTCGAGACCATGCGGACCGAGGGACCGGTTCCATAGCATGACCTCGTCGCTATCTCTATTTAATCGAGCCCTCTGAATGGCTATCATTGCCAAAGCAACTGCTCCTCTACATGTCCAGAAAGGACGAGGACGGATTCCTGGACTATCTCCGGTCGAATGGTGGTTTCGTCATCCTACCCACGGCTTCATCCACAGCAGCATTTGTTCCGTTGGATACTCTGCCAGATGCTTCACAAGAAGAGGCTACTAGAAGATTCTGGCTACAAAACACATCGGTCAACCTCCCACTCGTGACCGAGTTCGATGAGGAAAAAGGCCGCTATCTGATAAACGGCTTCCAGTCGCCGGTCGTAGAGTTTCTACGCTCCTTCACCATATCCAAGATCATGCTACCCGGGAGGCTCGAAGCGGATATGACATATTTTGACGACGATAGACAAGACCTAGTTTCGAAACCTGTCGAGTTTAGGAGCTGGTTCGACTCGATGGAGCAGTGGATCCGGAAAAACTACAGACATCTGACACTGTTGACGTACGTGGGGCCGGGAGCAGAAAAGTTCCGAGAAGAAGGCGGCATACTCCACTAACTCGCATGATAGAAAAAACAATTAACATCATGTCTCTTCCTCACGGCGAGGACTATGCCCGATCAGAACGCTCTCAAACAGATTGATCGCTGGATTGATGCTCATAAGAAAGACCTAGTTGACCTATCCTGCAGACTGGTCAACATAGATACTACTGTTCCCCCCGGTCTAAACTATCCTAGGATATCGCAGCTCCTAGCAAGCGAACTCAAAGACATAGGCATCAATCCCTCGGTCAGCTACATTCCCGAAGCAACCCTCCGACGAAGAGTCAGCCCCGAGGTCGGCCTGAAAGGTCCCAGACCCAACACCCACGCCACTCTCAAGGGCGAAGGCGAGGGTCCCAAGATTCTGCTCAACGGGCACGTCGATGTCGTCCCGGCGGACCCTTCAGGCTGGTCAAACGACCCGTTCAAACCAATAGTCAAGAACGGGAAGATCTACGGCCGCGGCTCCGCAGACATGAAGGGCTCCGACGCCTGCCAGATCTACTCCCTCAAAGCCCTGGTCGAGACAGGCGCAAAGTTCCGAGGCAGCATCACGCCGACCTTCACAACAGACGAGGAGGTGGGAGGGTACAGCGGAGTCAACTATCTCATCGACAAGCACGTGATCACGAAGGACATGGACTATTGTCTCTCGACTGACAGCGGGATCGAAGCCTTACACATAGCCAGTCTGGGGGACGCTGAGTATCTCATCACTGTCAGAGGAAGGGCAGCTCACTCAGGCCGAGGCTGGACCGGGGTCAACGCCATCGAGTACGGTGCATCCCTGATCGAGGAGCTGAAGAAGCTGGGAGTTCAGGTCGCCAAGAGACGGTCCAAGATCAACGCGGAGCCTATCTGGGGGACGAAGAAGATGAGACCCGGGCTGTACGTCAACACGGCGAAGGGCGGGCTCAAGGGCAACATCATCCCAGACACATTCGAGATCCTCGTGGACCGAAGATTCATTCCTGAGGAGAAGGCGCCTCAAGTCCAGAGAGAGGTCGAGCAGGTTGTGAGAGACTTTGCCGCAAAACACCGGGAAGTCAAGGTGTCGATGAAGCCCGTCCTCGGATACGACCCAATGATCACTCCGCCCAACCATCCGCTGATACGAACCGTCCGGAGAGTGGCGAGAAAGGTTCTCGGCAGAGACGTACCTCCATGTGGGAGTCAAGGGTCCACCGATGTGGCCGCGGTGACCGCGCTAGGCGTTCCGGTGGCGGTTCTTGGAACAACGCGTCGGGACAGCAACATCCACGGAATAGACGAACATGTACGAATAAGCGACCTTGTCAGCGTTACGAAGATTCTAGCGCATACTTTCCTCGAACTCTTGTAAAATACTCTGCGAATAGATAGAGCAGAGATTTCCCGCACGCTTGTTAGCCTAGAACCGGAAATAGGAAAGGGCAGTTCTGCGTCACGAGACTCGCGAGCATACCCAATTTTTCTAGAGGGTCGTTAGCTGACCGGATTTTAACGCAGACCCATCAACCCGTCCGTATCACCGACCCGAAATCTCCCGCTGATCTTAACATCGTCATGGAGCCTCAGCCGTTCTCAAGGCGTTTCCTAGGGAATATCAGGTCGATGACGAGGATCATCTGCAATCAAGGGACACGGGATCTTGAGTCTTGTGGGGCGAGCGCGATTTTTGGGCCTTATGCTGGCTAGACCTTGAGTAGCACTGCGTCTGTATCGCCAGCGAATGTGAGGCTACCATTCGGGTTTCCCACGACGCCGTTCGGGTTTGATACTGTGCCTGTAAAATCGCCGACCACGCCGGTAAGTATCGCTACCGTTCCTCCTGGATTAACGGTCTTTGTGGGTGCTCTGAGGAATGAGTACGGTGGCGTGCTCATTGTCTGGCCTGCGGTGTAAGCGCGTCCATCTGCTCCCACTACGATCTGGTTTCCGCTGTCATTGTTCGTTCCGCCCCATGTATTGGCGTTGAGAATCCTACCCGTTGTACTGAAGTGTAGCAGGATGGCGTCTCCTCCTCCCGCGCCGATCCCCGTGTTTCCTGTCACCCAGACCGAGCCATCAGGTGAAACAGCTACTCCCAGCCCTGCCGAACCTAGCCTCGTTTCTGCCCAGTTTTCTTGGGAAACTAGGGTTCCGTCCGGTGCGAACTTGGCTAGGAAGACTTCCTGAGCTGTTCCTTGTACTTGCGAATCTCCGGTGATGTATATTGATCCGTCCTGAGCGATCGCAAGGGCGTTGGCGCTGACTAGGGTTGATGGAGCTAGACCATAGCCGCGTTGCCAGACCAGTGTCCCATCAGGGTTGAACTTGTTGAGGAATGCCTCGTTCCGGGTGAAACTGCTTGTGCCTCCGGTCATGTACACGCTACCATCGGCTGCGACAGCGACGCCGGACGCGCCTTCGTCGAATCTTCCTCCCCAAGTCTTTTGCCAAGTGAGTGTTCCGCCTGAGCTGAACTTTAGCAGGATCGCGTGGTCCCTTCCTGTGGAGTTGAGTGTGGTTCCGGCGACGTAGACGCTGGCCCCGTCAGGGGTGACGGCGACTGAACTGACGAAGGCTTGGGCTGATCCGTCTAGCTGTGTCTGCCAGACGAGATTCCCATCGGGTGTGAACTTGATCAGGTCGGCGCCGGTTACTCCGATTGCGAAAGTCTGGGCTGCGAGGTAGACGCTGCCGTCAATAGAGGTTGCGACTGCTACTCCCTGCTCGTCACTGGCTGTTCCCCAAGTATGCTGCCATAATAGAGTGTCACTGGGCGTGAACTTTAGCAGGAAGGCATCGAAGCCTCCTGCTCCGAAGCTATTGGTCTGCCCTGATAGGTAGATGTTCCCGTCGGTTCCGATTGCGACTCCGTTCGCGATCTCGCTGTTGGGTCCTCCCCAAGTCTGCTGGAATTGTAGTTTGAGAGGGGCAGCTTCGACCAACGGCGTGACTAGGACAGCGAGAATCGAAAGGGTCGCCACAAGCGTAGCGAAAAGAGTTGTACGGCTCATCCGTTTCATGACCTTGTCAGAGGCTCGGCTCCTACAATGATAGAAGGTATAAGCCTTCCGGTTAGAAGTTAGACCATACCACCAGTCAATCGGTTTCGCGTGACAAGAACGCTTACCTTTCTAAATCATATAATATGTTAGAAAGACCGTGAGCCAGGAAAACCTGGCACATCAGGTTTCTTTTGAAGAGCCACCCCCACGTGTTCGAGCGGTGTGAACATAATGTTTAGTACACAGGTCAACATACATACCTGCGTATGGCAACCAAGAATCTTGCTATCCGAGAGGAGGTTTACAGGAAATTGTCAGAGGCGAAGACGGAGGGCGAGAGCTTTAGTGACGTAATCCAAAAGCTACTTGAGAAACGCGGAGACTTGTTATCCTTGTGGGGAGCATGGGGAGACGATGAAGAGGTCGCCTTTATCGAAGCCAGTGTCAAAGAGACGAGGAAGAAAAGCGTGATACGAACACGATAGTCCTAGACACTTCCGCGATAATTGACTTTCTCCGCAAGGGAGAGACCACGAGACGAATCATTGAAAGAGGGAAAAAACAAGGACACGTAGTTGGAATAACAAGTATATCAGTCTTCGAGCTGCTCAGCCCGATCTTTCATAGGAGACTCTTCAAAAGGGAGAAGGCAGTTAGGGCTCTTTCAAGAGAGAGTCTATTCCTAGCACTAGACGCCGCCGCAACCGAAGAAGCCTCAAAGATAATGGGATCCCTGCTGAGAATTGGAAAACCGATCAATGCACTAGACGTTCTAATATCCGGGATCGCTGTTGCAAACGGTGCCGACGAAATAGTCACTTCGGACAAAGACTTCCAGACCATACAGAAAGTCGCAAACATCAGTGTGACGATGATCTAAAATGCCGTTTTGCTGATCTTTCCGACCACTCAACCTTGGCCTACGAACCCTTTTTCATGAGGATTGCCTCTAATCGCGCGGGGACATCATGGGCCGACTCATCGTCAGTGAATTCGTGACCCTGGACGGCGTCATGCAGGCGCCAGGCGGACCGGAAGAAGACACCGAGGGCGGCTTCAAGCACGGCGGCTGGCAGGCGCCATTACTCGACGAGGAGTCGTTGAGCCTCATCACCAGGGACATCGGGTGGATGGACGCCCTGCTCCTGGGTCGCAAGACCTACGACATCTTCGCCGCGTACTGGCCCAAAGCCGCGACCGGCAAGATCGCGGACAAACTCAACAACGCACCCAAGTATGTGGCCTCCCGCAGCCGCCGCAAGCTCGAATGGAACAATTCCACTCTCATCCAGGGAGACCTTTCCAAGGAGGTGGCCCGCATCAAGCAAGAACACGGCGAAGTCCACGTGATCGGAAGCGGCAACCTCGTCCAGACCCTACTGCGGCACGACCTAGTCGACCGGTTCAACCTATGGGTCTACCCGCTACTTCTCGGCACCGGCAAGAGACTCTTCGGTGAAGGGACCATGCCCGCGGGTCTGCGCCTTACCAGCTCTCAAGCGTTCCCCAAAGGCGCAATTCTCTTGGCGTACGAACACGCCGGGAAGCCCAAGCACGGCGACCTGTCCGTCAAGGCTGAGCAGACCACCTTCCTGTAAATTACCCTGAGAATAGAATGGAACAGAGCTTTCCCCGCATGCTTGTTAGCCTAGAACCGGAAATAGGAAAGGCAGTTCTGCGTCACGAGACTCGCAAGCATACCCTAATTTTCTAGAGGTTCTCTTGCTAACCAGATTTTAACATGGACCGCTCAACCTGTCCGTATCACCGATCCTAGATTTCCGCCGACCTTAGCATCGTCATGGACCCTCAGCCGTTCCCAAGGCGTTTCCTAGGCAATATCAGGTCGATGACAAGGATCATCTGCAATCAAGGGACACGGATCGAAAACGTCGAAGCTGCTCGCTTCGAGATCTTCCCAAACACGAGGTTTACGTCACGAGACTCAACTGCAATTGACATTACTTGGCTGGTAACGGGTTTGGTAACCGTAAGTGGTAACACAGACCCGTTTAGAGGGTTAGGTGAAGCCCGGGTCTCATGTTGTCAAGCTTAGGGGGAAATTGTCAAAGCTTCTCTTGGCTTGGAACCAGGACAGGGCTTTTGGTTCCATCAAAGCTTGAGTGGCTATACAAGGGTCCCACCGATAAACCCAGAATTGATAAAGCTAGTTTGCGTGGTGCAATGATCTCCCAGGAAGAACTAGTTGTCCTTTCAAGGTCCAATCATCTTTGTTGACGAATCTGGGGACCCTGGTCTAAATCTACAGAGATCACGCTGTAGGTATTTCACGATCGGTTTTGTGTACACTCCGTCGCCAGGAATCCTCAGGAAAAAACTGAGGAGAGTTCTGAAGCGAGCGCACCTAAGAGGTAAGTATCCACCTCAAACCGGGGAATTGAAATTCTATCTGCCCGAGACTGATCTCATCCAAAAGGGTCTCAGTAAGAAAGACATTGCTCGCTTTAGGGCCCAAATGCCGGATCTGAGGAAGAAATCCATAGACGCAATGATTAGCTCGCAAGCCCAGACATTCGTCGCGGTGGTTGACAAGTCGAAAGCGCAAGGCTGGAAATCGCAAGAGGAGCTATACAATTTCACATTTGCTCAGACTCTCCTTGTGAACGTGATGAATGTAATCTCCCCTCCAGTTATCCCACTAATCGTATACGACAAAGGAAGGCTTTCTCAGTTTGGAACCCACAAGTTTGCTCAATACTTGGTGAACAAGGATTCATATTTCGAATACCAAGGTCTCAAGCAATACAGAGGTTCGCTGGGAATACCTAATCACGTCCCATCGTACTCCGAAGCCGGCATCTGGGCTGCAGACATACTTGCAGGAGCATTCTACCACGAGTATGAGAACAAAGATCCAACATACTCACGACTATTCTCAAGCACGAAGGTTGGCGGCGGACTCCGTTCGTATTGGTAGGGTAAAGAAAAGGACGAACCCTTAGTAGTCCCGTTCGGGCAGGAACCCCTCTCGCCCAATCTGGGCATGGTTTCCTAAGGACTTACTCGTCCAGTCTAGATTAGGGGGAAGCTCTGTATTTAGGATTATAGCCGAGTGCAACTGGGGAACAAACCTGTGCCCCCTTAAATAGGGACCCCGAAAACCGCCAAGCAAACTACACGGAAAGTAATGATATCAACCGCCCCCGTCACCTTTCTAATAGTTCAAACCAGAATTTGTCCTACTCTCCCACTCATCTACTTCGAACACCATATCGGATCCCATGCAGAGCCTCGATTGCCAGGTCTTCTGTAGAATCTGTCAGGGACCAGCATACCGTGACATCCGATACCGATCCGACTACCAGTTCATCGGCAGACTACTAGTCTGCCAGAATTGTGGCGAGGCAATCTTCGAACCGGTCGGGTCCGGGACAGCGTGCCAAGACTGTTGATAAGCCTACAAGCAATGTGGCTACTAGATATACGAGAACGTTCTGATGAGCGCTAACGAAAGCACAAGCGAATCGTTCCGTTAGAATTGGCCTTGGAGCATAAGATTGCGGCTCAGAGACTCAGCGGCCGATGGTATTTTGCTGGACTACCCGACGCCTAGCGTCTATTGTCCGTGGAATCAGAATGTCTGGTCTGTCTTGGGTCTCTCTCCCGAGAGGATTCGATTCAATTCCCTTTTACAACATTCTCCTATCGGTAAGGGCTTGGAGGAGAAACGTCCCCATTTGAAATACAACTCGTTCTGACACTCTGCGCAGACCCCGATCGTTTTCTTGATTCCAGCCGGAAGTTTCATCGGTGATCAGTGCCGCCTGCCTATAGAAATCCTATAGGTTTACTTCTCGAAACCACGTTACATGTAATAGTGTTCTAGTCAGACTGGTGGAAGGGTTAGAACGACGTTTATTCATCGAACCCCCCCCCAGTTGGAACCATATTCGCCGTAATGCGGGTATCAGTCATGGAAAGGCTCAAACTAGGATGTCGGTAAGATGGTCTTGACGAAACGGGGAACGGTAGTATTGGCTTTTCTGTTCCTTGGCGTAGCAATTATTGGCTTTACGCTGGAGGTCTCAGTTCTGGTTGCTTTGGCTGGGGAAAATAGCGCCTCGTGTAGCGGGCCTTGCCAGGTAGGATGTTACAAGTACACCCCCTCGACGGGACAGCAGCGGGTAGATTGTATAGATCCATATCGACCATTCGTAATACTTCCACCGTTGCTTACTGCAACCACCGCCGTAGCTATTGCCGCGAATCGCACCGCGAACAGACGACTAGCCTTTCGGTTCCCCGGCATCGTACTGGCAACGGTGGGAATATTATTCCTCACTCTCGGAATAACTGGCCTTCAGAGTGATGCCATCCCCTGCGCACTCAACGGATGCCCCTCAATATTTTCATCCTACTATGCCCCGTACTGGGATGAGTTTTACGCCGGATTGGCAATGACGGCTTCGGGAATCGGCTTGCTACTTGTCTCGAGAACATCCCGATAGACGGGAAGGTGGCGTGACTGCATGCGCGTCTGGCCCGGCTTTCCTCCACGCACACACGAACATACGGTAGCGCAGCTATGTTGCTTTTTCCAGGATGAGTCTCTGGTCTTTCTGTTTGTCTTAGAATCTGGTGCTAGCTAGCCAACCGGGCGAGGCCGCTCCGGATTTCTTCGTGCAGCTCGTCCCTTTTCTTGTCGGAATAACTGTTGTAGCTTAGTTCGAGGACCCTGTATCCTCTCTTTCGTAAGAGTGATCGCAGCTCTTCGTCTTTCAACATCTGGGATTTTTCAAGATGGACCCGGCCGTCGACAAACACGAGCAAAGGCCTTGTGTCCAGCGGGAAGTAGAAGTCGGCTGTGGTTACTGGTATCTCGACCTGTGTTTGATAATGTATTCCATCTTCTTGTAGTTTGAATGCTAATTCTTGTTCCATTCGTGAAGGGCTGGCGTGTAAGCGTTCGTGCCAGCCGCTCCGCTGATCCGACATTTTTGACATTGAGCCATCGCTCGGTTATCGCTCACACACGAGAACGAAACTGCTGAGGTGTGATACGAAGGTACACCAGCGACACCAGAATGTTTAGAATCTTCCCAAGCTCCATCGGTGGACGTGGCCAATCCTCTCAACGAACAGATCGCAGAGCTACTGGCTGAAATCAGCAAGCTCGAAGCTGAGAGAGACAGGCAAAAACAGTTCTTCGTGGAACGGGGATTATTCCCGTTTTCAACGGTTCGTTCTGATGTGCTCGAACGGCTAAAAGGCAACATCGAAACCTTCGAGGACCTCAATCGGACAATCGACTCCAAGCGACAGAAGCTTGTCTCCTTGGAGCTTCTAATGCTTGACAACTCGATCAAATCGTTGCAATCGACGACGGGTCAGGTAGATGGCTCGGTGAAATCTCTCCAGACAACAGCCGACCAAACGCTTAGGTCCTCGATGGGATTAGAACGATCGACGAAAATCCTAATCTTCGCGACATTATTGCTTGCTGTAATTGCCGTCTTTACCATGTTCCTCGACCTCTACCGCGCTAATCCCCTGTTGGGAGGATTGGGTATACTCGGCTCATTCGTTGTGATAATCCTTGGTTTCCGGAAGACATTACCAATACTACGGAAAAAACCATGACAAGGGGCTTGGTCGCACAACTACTTCCAGAATCGTACGGAGAACGGAGCGAGAGACACGTGTCATTTGATAGAATCCATGCTAATTGTAGCCCATGAACCCCTTCTTATCTTGTAGCGATACGGCTTCTTGTTTAGGGGACCTGCGTCGGAGAGAAAGGTAACCCCGAAAATCAGAGGTTCTCCGCCCAGATTCTTCGTCCTATCGAATATGTCCTTGCCAGCGTTCAATTGCAAAGACTCGCCATCCGGTCTCTTGTAAGCGTCCCAGATGGTCAACCGTATCTGCTCCTCTGGGATGAGGTCTCTACTCAGAGTTGGAGGTTGAGTTTCTTCGACCTCTTCGCGAGAATACCACGACATGTATTGAGGCGACAGGAATTCAGGATGCTGATCGAGGACAAACTTGACTTTGCAGTTGTGAATTGGTCCACGCTTTGCCGTTAGAAGGAAAGCTTGTGATTTCACGTGTTGCGTCGGAGGGTTTCCGCCAGCCAGACCCATCTCTATCTCTAACAGAGGCGCAAGCAAGACCTGGAGCTTTGCGCGAAGAAAGAATCGCCTGTAAAGCCAAGCCGCAAAAGGCGTTATGGCTATGACCAAGAGTAGAAAATTCCCTATCGCTGTGTCTCGAAGAAATCCAACGATGTCCGTGTAACTAACCTACACTACGTATTGACATCGGGCTGCTTTCTATTTTATTCCTCCGCGTACCCTACCCTTCAAGAAAAAGGGGGAGCCTCTCTAGGACCCGAATCCACGATTTTCAACGTTAACGTAGCGAATCCGGGCGGGCCCACCCTGCCAGCATTGAACTAGCCTAGATTCAAGAGATTGGTCGTCCCGTTCAGACCCTCATTCGTTGTTCCGCAGATTGCTTGTTCGTCATGAGTCGCTTCTTCGAGACTTTCTTCAACCTAATATTCAAGAGAAAGACCTTGAAGAGTGAAAGCGATTGAGAGTATTCCGGCCACGATGAGGGAGGCTGGAGGCAGAGATTGTTAGACTCTGGCTCAGAAGATTATGAGAGACAAATACTGGAAGTCGCTAGTAGTCTCGGTCGCGACCTGGGCATCGAGTTGCACCCGAAACGGGTCGTTTGGTACGGCAGGTCAGTCGCGGCTCCCAACTTCATGAAGGGTTTAGGCTCTGACCAATGCGACTTCGATGGCGGCGACGTGAAACTTCCGAAAGCTTTGAAGGACAAGCTGACGTCATTAGAATGGAGACCTATTCTCGCGTCTCAGATGATCTATGAGCGTCGTTCGAAGCTATCGATACTAGCCAGGTGGCTCATTTCGGTCCCATTACTGATATTCCTCTGGGTCCCTACTGTAGCCATACTGGGTGCAAGTTATGGCGACAATGGAATGGCTCTCGCCGTATTCCTACTAATTCCGATAACGATTCTTGCGACTTGGTTCTTCTCCCACGAGCTGAGAAGTGTCCGACTGAAAGCCGATGAGAAGGCCGCATCCATTGTAGGTCCCCGAGAATTTCTGAACGTCCTAGAAAAAGTGGACTCGTACCATATCAAAGATGTTGAAATGCGGAAGAGAGGCGGTTTTCGCATAACGATATCATCGCACTTTCCCGCGATTGATGCACGGATGAGACGAATCAGAAGACTTACCGGACGGTGATCTGCCCGCTACGGCTACCCTAGCATCCAGTGGCTGATGGGCCCCTCAAAGGGATTGTTCTGTAGGATCTACTGGTGGGTGTGCTACGCTTCAAGGTCATCCTAGTTGGATTATCTCCTCTTGGGGCTTCGAGAGCTCTAGCACACATATATGGAATTATTGTAGCGATCTCGAGCCCTACAAGAGTTGCAGCTTGAACTCGTCAACAAGGCTCATAGCGATTCCCAAGTTCCTAAACACATCTTTGGGATGATGAGCATCTGAGCCGAGGCTGACCCGGCACCCAGCCTTTGAACAAGCAGTCGCGAGCATACGAACGAGTTGTGGAGCGAAGACGATATCATTTCCGTTCAGCTCTAATGTCTTCTGTCTTCTCCTAGCCGTCCTTGCGAGGTCTAACAAAAGCAGGTCGACTTCAGGAGGCACAAGTTCAATGCTCCTCGCCATCCTGACAGGGTGAGCGAGAACTTTGAAGGGGACAAAATCACTCTCAAGCGCCGTCTGCTCTGTCCGGAAATATTCTCGCCAGCGCTTATGAGCCGATTCTTGATCAAGCGGCTTCCCAACGTTTCTCTCAATGTCCGTCCCATCTTCAAACTCGTGTACAGAGCAGAGAAGAATATCCCAACTCTTCTGGTTGACAAAGTTCGCTACTTTGTTCTCGAAGCGTGGAGAGAAGTCGACCTCGAGACCTTGATTGATCTTCATGCCCGAAGCTTCTTTGTCAGCTTTCATCAACTCATCCTCGTATTCTCTTAAGCTGTCGAATATCCTGCCTTTGGAATGTACAGAACCGAATCTGATGGACTCTCTGAGTTCTCTAAACTGGGAGACGTGCTCGGTGATGGAATACTCAGCAATATTGTTCGCCTTCGCCGAGGCGACCATATCCACTATGTCCGCATTCAGAATGTGACTATGGTGATCGACTCTGCTCTTCGTGAGGATTAACTCCGAGGAACCGGTCGATCAGCCGACTTGGATTAGCTCGTCCTGGGGCTTTGAGAGTTCCTCGTAGCCTTTCGATGTGACGAGTACATCCTGTTCGAGGTTGCATGTGCCGAGTTTGCTGGTCACCGACGGCTCGATGGTGAAGACCATGTCCTTCTGCACAACCTTCTCTCCTTGTTTGCCATACCTGTTCGGCCATCTTGGACCCAGTAGCGGTCCAATCTCGTGAGTGCTCCGCCCCAGAACATGTCCAAGTGCGTGCTTGTACTCGGAGAAGCCTCTCCTCACGATCAACCGTCGTCCAGCTTCGTCAACCTTGTACCCTGGGACACCAGGCTTGAGAATCGAGAGGGCCGCGTCGTTTGCCTCTCTTGCTGTTCCGAACATGCGCTCCACTCCTTTTGGCACGATTCCGGGTCCGACGAAGTAGTTTCGCTGAATGTCGCTACAATATCCATCGTACTTGACGCCAAAGTCCAGCTTGACAAAATCTCCCCTCCTGATCCGAGCACCATAGTAGCCGACGTGGCCCATTGGATTATTGCCGACCAGCACGGAGGGACAGCGATCAATAGCCCAGGCAGGGCTGAGCTTCCTTTCCCTGAGAAGCTTGTGGGCAAACTCGTGGACCTCCCTGTCCTTCTTCCCGGGCTTGATCGCATCTTCCAGATCGTCGTAGATCTTCTCGCATTCTCGAATAGACTTCTTCACCAGCTCGACCTCGCCTGAGACCAGTCTAGCCCGCAAGGCGATAGCCAGATCCTCCGCCGAGACCAATCGTTTCGCGTAATCCTTCAATGCTACTCTGAGATACGTGTCCATGCCTGATGTCAAGCCATCAGCAGCACCCTCATCGTGACTCTTGTTCACAGCAATCTTCTGCGGCTTTCGCTTCTTGACGAAATCTCTCAGCTTGGGCGCCGCTCCCTCACTGCCATACCCGATTATCTCATCATAGAATTTCTGCTGTCCGATTGTCTCGGATTCCAGACTTCCAACGATGGCCGTTCGATGACCATTCCGCTCGATAATGGCAGCAGATCTCCATGTCAGATCGCTGAACCGAAGATCCTGGGCCAGCGGGTCCTCATTGCCCTCCCGGGTAAACGTGATCCACATGTCAACACCCTGCTCCCCCATGGTATCCTGGACGAACTTGAGCTTCCTGCGGAGAAACTCCATCCTGAGAGGCGCGCTATCCAGCTTCACGTTGATGCTGTCGTTACTACCGGACTTATCATTTTGCCTGATCTCTGAAACCAATTCTTGCTCGCCCAACACTCGTTTATACGATGGAACCCCTCTCCATTGTTTATGGAACGAACTGCTCAGATTGAAGTCCGAGAACTCAAGCCGGAGCTGCTCTCAGACTATCTGAAGTTCTTCGACAACGCCTTCTCCGATTTCCCCCACTGGGCAGGCTGCTACTGCGGCTTCTACGATACTCCAGGAAACAACTGGGACGCGACGGCCAAAGCCGGCCCGGAGCATCGAGCCGCACGGTCCGAGCGGATAACCAACAGCAGAGCCCAAGGCCTCCTCGCCTACATTGACGATGAGCCTGTAGGCTGGTGCAACGCCCAGCCCCGACCCAATTTCGCAAACATGCGCTCCTACAGGGTCGCCGTAACAGATCCCGACGTGCCCGTCGGATCCATCATGTGTTTCCTGGTCGCGCCCGAGCATAGAGGAAAAGGCGTCTGCACAGCACTCCTCAACGCCGCCTGCGACAAGTTCCACCGCGACGGGCTAGAAGTAGCCGAGGGCTACCCTGCCACCAACCCTTCGAAACGCGCTTGGGAGATTCCGTGGGCGGAAGAGAACTACAAGGGACCCCTGAAAGTCTACTTGACGAACGGTTTCAAGATTCATCGACAGCTCGAAAGGTTCGCGATCGTAAGAAAACAAATCTGAGCCTTCACACTAAGGCAACCCTGCCAAGACGGTCTGGGTCTTGACTCTTCATGCGACTTTTATTCTACTTCAGCGAATCGGACACGCGAAAATCAGTTCAGGCGACTATAGCTGGACTGGTAGCGATCTCCATCTTCCGAGCAAGGTCAAGGAGAGCGTCCACACGCCTCTCAAGATCGGGATAAGGACTGAATAGTCCTCGCCCGTTACCTACGAACAGTCCCGCGGTGTGGCCTGTCGTCCCAGCTCTCGGCCGTGAACTGGCTTTGACGAGAGCAGAGGCCAGCGCAAGTGGCTTCCTAGTAAATCCGACCGCGACTCTATCAGCCCAGAGTTCGCGCTCCCTGTGAACAGCGGCCTCAACGAGGCGCAACACCGGATCGAACGGAAAAGCAGCTCTCGCAAGCCTAGCCAAGCCCTTTGCGGTAGAATCACCATTCTTGATGTGAGACAATTCATGCGCGACTACTGCCTCGGCTTCATCCGGAGTCAGCGACGCTACCAATTCCGGAGATACGGCCACGACCCCGTGCCCGTTCAAGTTTATCGAAAAAGCGCTCCCTAGCGTAGCCTCTCGAAGAGAAACTCCCTGAATTCCCATCCTCGATGCGAGAAGCGTGAAACCAGTTCCGATGCTCTGGAGTCCAGCGGAGCCTGTCATTCGTTCCAGCGTTTTCGTGAACGCATGTTTGCGAGCGATGAAAGTCATGACCGTGGCAAACGTGATCGACGCCAGCAGACTTCCGCCAAAGACCTCCCTGATCGTCAAATCCCAGAATTTCGCGTACTGGTTGAGCAGAGCGACGCACAGCACGAGACTGGATCCTAGAAATGACCAAGAGAAGAGCGAGGAGACGAGCATAGGTTGCAGTAGCTTCGATCGTCGTGCAGGATCGTTCCTCTTCACGGAATAGAAAGCATAGAAGACAAGATAGACAGCAGCTAAGGCAGCAAAAACGCTGAGGCTTGCTGTAGAGAGAAAATAGGCGCGGAAAAGCTCCAGGTCTACCGTTTTGTCCCCCTCTGGATCTTCTCCTCCAGACGCTTCAGCTCCTCCTTGGGAATATCATCCACGTAATCATTCAAGGTTGAGAGAACGCTTGGGCCGAACGCAGCTAGTAGACGGTCGACAACTCCCTTAACGACCCTGCCCTTGACCTTCTCTTCGGAACGGATCATGTAGATGTACCGAGAACCACCCCTTCCGACCTCCTCGTCTCTACCAAGCACGCCCTTCTTGTAGAGCCGGTCGAGGGTCGTGCTGATCGTCGAGTATGCAAGTCCGCGTGACGGCTCTAGATCCTTGACCACTTGTCTCGCCGATGCTCTGTTCAGTCGGATGACGCTACCGAGGACCGCTGCCTCCAGATCGCCGAGCTCCATGACGATCAGAATGCAGTATCTGTCGGATATAAGCTTCTATTCGTGTCAGAGCTATCTTGGCAAGCCGCTCCAATACTTCTAACCTTTAACAACCCTCCCGCAAAGAAGAAGGCTACAAGCCTGATGGGCAAAGCATGAAAACCAGAACGGACACGACGCCCATTAACACATCTGCACCGGACATCTTCCATCTGGGAGGATATGGTCGAATATTTCTGCTCGCCCTCTCGCTGATCAACTTGATCCTTGGCATTGTCTTCTACATCTCCCCCGGCGCCGTAATCCCATACTGGCCCTGGCCGGTGAAGGAGCTGGCAACGCGATTTCTAGGAGCAATATTCCTTGCAATATCCCTAGGATGCTGGTCGGCCATACAAGCGAAACTGTGGCAGAGAGCCAAGATCCTGGTCCTAGTTGGCGGCTCATTCTTCGGCCTGACCGGAATAGTCTCGATTGTCAGAGGAGCCACGGTGAGCGGCAACCCCGCAATCTGGATATGGACGGGCTATTTCCTGGCGGCTAGTGCTGGTTGCCTGATTCTTCTCGTGAACTACAAATGGCATCGAAAACAGCCAGAGGTTATTGGTAGAACAATTGCTGCGCGTCCTGCTAGAGTCTTCTTCGGAGTCCAGACGAGCGTCGTAGGAATTTTTGGAGTCATGATGGTGCTACTGCCCGGCTTGGCACAAGAACAGTTCTGGCCATGGAAAGTTCTCCCGCCTACCTTGCAGACGTTCGGCGCCCTATTCCTCGCGACCTGCCTGGCGACAGGGTGGGCGTTTCTCCAGAAAGACCCTGCCAGAATCATCGTGTTGCTTCCCCTCGACGCGATCTTCCCCTCACTGGCCCTAGTCGCAGTAGGCATCGGCTGGAACACTATTGTGACCGAGAGCCCCAGCTCGCTTGTGACCAGTGTTTGGCTCTTACTCTATTCCTTCGTAGCCGTCGGATCAACACTTCTCTATTTCACACTAAGGCGAGGAGCCTCGGTCCGATAACAGCAACCGCAATTGCCAGCAGGCCAGCCGCCGGGAGAGTTACCAACCAGGGCAGAACCATGCCCCGCAAAGCCGACCGCATCGACTCTCTGAGACCGCTAACTCCAGCAGACGCACCTGCCCCGACGTGGGTCGTAGACAGAGGCGCGCCCAAATAGGCTCCAGCGGACACCAAGGCTGCAGTGGCAATCCCCGCCCTCAACCTCTGACCATGGTCGAGCGGAAACGCTCCTCCAATCAGGGTTAGAGCGACACGATGCCCTAGCACCAGCGAGCCAACCAGAACAGCCATCTTCGGCGCATCATTCACCCCTCTCGCGAATGCGGTTGCCGCGGCGGACCCCCAGTGAGACAGCTCTGCCCACCTCGGCTTATCTTTCCCAGCGACCCGTGGACGTCTTATCAGACGTTCAAACAGGTAGATCCCGACCAACGCGGCCAATGGACCCCCAGCCAGCGGCAGCAACACTCGTATGGCCAGGAAATCCCATGCAAGGCTGGACACTCCGAAGAGGAATATTCCCTGCAACGTTATCGCGCCTAGAATTGCGTGTGTAGTGGACACTGGCAGTCGAACGAGAGTCGCCGCCAAGACCCAGAGAGTGGCTGCCACTAGAACGGCTAGGACAAAGGAAGAATCGAAGGAGGAGCGGAGAATGCTCTGTGGCGTAAACACCGAGAACAGTCTGCCGGAAATCAGAACGGCGGAGACACTTCCCAGACTGCTAAAGAAGCCTCCCCAGAGAAGAGGTCGCCGGCTTGTCTTACCGCCAGGGTCCAAGTGCATGAGAGACGCGACGCTCTTCCCAACATCATTAGCCCCGTTCGCAAAGGCCAACACGAACAGAACGCTGAGGCCTGCATCCTCAATCAACAAGTCTTCCGGAAGACCCCCTCGTATTGTCAGATCGCGAAGGGGAGTATTCCCAGAGCAAGTCCGAGAAACATTCCCCAAAGCGGAAGCGCTATCGCAAGCGCAAGTGGAACACTCTTCCTGAAAATCTTCGAACCATCCAGTGGAGGCACAGGCAGCATATTGAACGACCCCAGTCCAGCGTTAAGCTCAAACCCAAAAAAAGCTACGACCCCCAAGAAGCCGGACGGAACCGCGGCGAACAGACCGAGAAATCCAAGAGCAAAGGCGAGGTTGATACCAGGTCCAGCCGCTGAGATAATCATGTTCTCATGCTCCTCGTCAGTGCTCCTATAGGACCAGCTGTAGCCGTAGCCATAGCCAACCGCCGCAGCAGGCGCAATGTACACTGCTCCTGGAGCACCGAACAGGAAACTCCCGCCCGTTGCGACGGCCGTGAACAGAGTAAGCATGAGTCCCCATGTCCAGAGACGAAAGTGGGCCACATATCCACGTCTGATGGCAACAAACTTATGGCCCATCTCGTGTATGATGAATCCCGTCGCAGTTGCAACAAAACCTGCGATGACAAAATCTAGATTGCCCCCAGTCCCGTTCAAAAGACCGACAAAACTGGCGTAGGTAATCCCAAATGAGAGCACTATCCAGGCAATGATTATCGAGCCGAATTCTCCTGGACTAAACTGGGACGACACTAACCCTACCGCAAACATAGCCCGTCCCGCCCGCGGTATTTTGACTTGCCTATCGCGAACGGCGGATCGGGCAACCCGGGTATCAGAATCCCTTTCTTCGCCCGTCCCGAGACCGCACTCTCTGAGAGGACGGACGCGTGGCCGAAGCTCCACCGTTTCAGGCGTTGAAAGATGGGCCGAAGGAGATTAGGCGGGCAGCCACAATAGCTCTAATCTGTAGTTCGTTTACGCGTGCCCTTGGAATCCTAGTTAGCACCGTGATCATCGGCACGCTTCCGACGTGGGTCCCAGGCCTCCTCGCATATCAAACACTTCCAATCGCACTCCTGGTACTAGCAATCGGCTGCGTCATAGTAGCAGGAAAAGGGTCTCGAATTAGAGAGAGAATCGCGTCGAGAGAGTTCGAGAAGGCCAGAGGGTCCAGCCTGTCCGCTGCGATTCTTGGATTCGTATTGGCAGGCGTAATCCCTGGAATCCTCTACATCATTCTGTACATGCGCATCGGCAGCGTTCTGGTGAAACGTAGGCCTGATGATCCTAGGACAGTCTATCTCCTACCGCACCCGAGCGAAGGACTATTCCTCGGGCGCTACATCGGGTGGGCCGCGGCATACCTACTCGTCCTATACATCGGCTATACCCAACTACCAGCTGGACTTAGAAGCGTCAGCGACTGGCTCTCACCAGTCCTCGGAGTCCACTTCAACACTCTCATGGTCGCCGTCTACCTCATCTTCACCAACCCACTCACCTATCCACCAGTCTTCCAGCTCTGGGTCACTGCAGGCCTTCTGGGAGGAATCATAGCGGGCGGGAAGGTTGGACGCGGATTCATGGTTGGTCTCGCAGTCTTCCTCTCCACCCTAGGCGCGATGGGGCTCGCAGCCCTGAGCATCTTCCAAGGCCTCACCTCAGGCAGCCTCTCCGGAATCCCCCCGCCACCCGTAGGCTTCTCACTCGTCAGCGCCGCAACCGGCCCAGTTGCCAGCGACCTTCTCCCTCTCTTCCTCCAAGCCGCCTCGCCCACAGACCAAGCGTTCATCCAAAGCATCGCTCTGACACTAGCTAGGAACGCGGGTCTCATCTTTGCAATAGTCACAATCTCCGGACGAGCAGCCTGTCTGAGTTGGCAAGCCGGCATTGACCTAGCAAAGCACGTCTTTGTCGGGATTCGAAGAAAACCAACACTGACGGCCAATCAGAAAATATCTGACAGACCTACATTGAAGACCGCATTACTCCTACTCACACTTCTACCGTTCTTCGCGATCCCAAGCCTCACCACCTCACATGCCATAATTCAAGCTCCAACACCAGGACCCTACGACCAACGCCTGGGTATCGGCCTAGACATGCTGGGCGCACCTAACGCGACTCTCGAGATGACAAACCTCGACCTATCAAGCCAAGGACTGACCATCGACAGCAACTATGCAGGTGCAATGGTAGCGGCGTTCATCGTCAACAATAACGATTCACAGGCTTTCGGAAACGGACAGAGCCAGTTCCTGCAGATCATATCCCAACCGGCACTCATAACATACTACAATCAAAGCGCAAAAGTCACGGCTTCGCAGTCGAGAGCCGTCGAGGCCCAGTTCTCCCAAGCACTTGGCGTCCCATTCACGACAGTATTCTCACTGCCTATGGGGCAAGCGGGCAGCGCCAACATCTACGCGCCAAACCCGGAACTCTCCAACAATGACGCGCTCATAAGACTTCTAAGTCTGCTCCCTAGCCAGAGTTTCTCATCGCTCATCAACCCTGCAAGCATCCAGAACATGAAATATTTCGCTGCCATAGGACTGGTGCCGCTTCAGGTTAAGGGAACAATGATCAATTCTCTAAGCTTCTACATGCACATCCAATATCCGCGTGAATACTACAAGGGAGGCACCCACCAACTCAGCCTGAAATCCCTCCTCGGCTTCCAGAACAATATTGTCGCGGACCCAGCGGCCAACGTTTCGCTCGTGAGCATCAGCTTCCAGCCCGGCACAATCCTCTACAGCCCACAAAACCCTCCTCAGACATACTTCTACAACTCGACCTACTACCTCAACGTCACAAGTCCGCAATCCGATTTCACAGCCACCTTCGACTATCCGTTTGCTCCCGACATAGTAATCCAGAAGACGATTACTCCCACCACGGGACCCGTGGGAAGAATCCATGTCGTTGTCGTGACAATCCAAAACTTGGACAACGTCACAGTCAACAACCTGACCGCATCGGACCCAGAGGCATCACCCCCATACTTGCAGACTCTACAGATATCGCCCTCTGGCACTCAGACCGCGCAGGCATTGATATTCCCGCCCGGCACCCGTCAGACAATGAGCTACACGGTAACCACGGACAGTAGCGGAATCTACGTTCTATCGCCTTCAACGGTTACCTTCGACTGGGCAGCTCCTAACGGAACCACGATATTCTACACGATCAACACGGACCCAGCGCAGATCGACTCCCTCAGCGGCCCCTGGATACAGTTCACCCGGACCTTCGGCGACTTCCAGCCCTACTCGTACCTCCTCCTAGTCCCGCTACTCCTGACGCCGATCGTCGAGACATACAGACTTATCCGTCGACGGAGTCAGAGACAAAGGGAAAAAGAGCTGCTCGCCCGATCGTCGCCTCCCCCGTCCTCTGCACCAACCCTCTCCAAGCCTCCTGATTCGGGAGCCGGAGCCGCCAATCCTCCGTCCTCTTAGAAATCTCCCGAATCCGGTTTCACTACCGGTGAACAAGCCCGGTAACCCCCCTGTTTCCACTGGAACAACTGGAAACCCATACATAACTTCCCGAGACAGTTCACCACAAGCCCTCCCACGGAGAAGAGAAGCTCTTTTCTACACGTGAAAGGTGAATTGTGAATCTCCTGTTCTGGAGGATCCCATCGTGAAGCCTCGCCGATTCAAACTCGAATTCTACGACGATGAGGGGGTGAGGCATGCCATCACCATCGATGGCCATATCACCCGGGAGAAGGTCGGGAAGCTTCTAGATCTCGTAGAGATCATGGCTGGAACTCCCCGAGCGACAGCTTCCGCACTCAGTGTATCGCCTCACAAGTTCGACAGACTCGCAAGCACGATAATCTCCGGACTAAAGGACAGGAACTTCAGCGCCTCAGACGCCAAGAAAGCATTCGAGACATCATTCTCTGAGAAGATCCCGCTCAGCACTGTCTCCACATACCTAGGAAGGCTTACCGATAGGGGAATACTTGACAGGGTGGAACTCGGTCGTACAGTCAGTTACAGGGTCAAGTCTGAGGAATCGAAATCTGTTGTTTCCCTTCGTCCCTGACATCGGGCTTCTTGAAACTGCCCTTGACCTTGTCCACCAGCGAATATCTGAAAGGGATTCTGGTCTGGTCCCTCCGGATGTAGCCTTCCTCGTACAGCTTCTTCATCAGACGAGCAGTGTGTTCCCTGGACCGGGCCACCGCACGACCGATCTCTGGAGCCGACTTTGGCCCCTCATTTGCGAGGAGCGTCAGAACCTGCAGTTCGGTAGGTGTCGTAATGGACGGTAGGGACCCGATCTCTCCAGTAGGAGACAAGATTCGCGAAGCGATAACCGCGTCACTCTGGGCAGTCGTCTCGACCGGGTTTTCCGTCGAGAAACTGCGCCTTTCCGCTTCTCTTGTAGCTGCGACTCCTCCAACCGCGTAATTCCTTTCGACAGCCACTTTTATCGACTCGAGAGACGCTTTGATGAGCTGTTCAGCCTTCTGAAGTCGCTCCAGAAGTACGAGGTCCGAGATCTGCCCCCTTTCAACCGACAGTTTCAACCTCTCAAACCCTGATGCCACGTTCCGCAAGCTATCCTCGACTGCTCCGACTCGTTTCGAGAACGAATCAAAGAACAGTTGCGCAACATCGCGCTTTTCCGCATCTTCCTCCCTCCGCTTCTTGCTCATCGATAGAAATCCAAACAATGTGTGATATCACGCTGCTGGTGTCGTGATATCACGTGTAAGGCGTTTCGCATTTAAGACTAACTGAGGCGAGGCGTCCAGAGGGCGACGCTGAGCATCACTCGTGATTCTTTCGTGACAGCTCTGTTGCGACTTGATGTCAAGTCCGTGATGTAAAGTCCGACGGGATAATCACACCTCACCGAGATGTGCTACCTTGTCTGACTCATGTGACGCGACGTGATGTGATATTCGAGTTGGTGTGTGACGTCACGTATCACGAGTTTTACCGTACAGTGCCTGGAATGCTTCTTCAAGGTTGCCCAATAGGCCTTCTACACTTGCGCGGTAGAACTCAGCCTGTCCGGCGGACTCTCGCAACTGAGCTGTCTGGCTCTTCAACTGTTCGGAGGCCTCGATGAACGGAGCCAGGCTTGGGCTATCAAATAATCCTCCGTAACCGAGTAGAAGAATAGTGTGAATAGCTTCCGAAACATTCTCTCTCGCTTGTCTTAGGGTCCTGTTGAGTGCTCCTCGGCTGATTCCCCTCTGGTTTCGCATAATCCGTGCCATTTCGTTCCGTGTTAGCCTCTTGTTCGCCATATCGTGTCCGAGCTGGTCGATCAAGAGTGTTTCGAACTGGACGCGAGTAAGAGTGCTACGAGTTAGCAGCCTCGATACTATCGGATCTTTCAGAATTTCTCTGATGGACTTTCGCGTTCCTTCTTGCCAAGTCTCAGTTTGAGTCAAGGGTCCCGACGGATACTGTTTTGTATCCGCTTCTAATTGCTTTCGCCACTCAATGCGGATGCGATTTCTGCTCCGGATCTTTGCGCTGGTCCCGTTCGTACTCTTATCGATGTGCCAGTCGGCTGGTTACACCAGCTTTATTCGCGGTCGTTAGTCTACTCGATTTTGAGGCCGTGCAGATCGCTATGGCCGCTCAGACCGGTCGAGACTCTAGTAATCTTGTAGTCGATATGGTCTGTGATGTTTGTCGGGTTGAAGGATTCGAGGTCGAAAAGAATGTCCAAGCTGGAGAGTCCGAATCGCACTTTGTCGACGTAATAGCCTCGCGGAGGAAGGGCGACAAGACCCAGAAGGTGGCCTTTGAATGCTGGGAGGGCGACCGGCAAGTGAACGGCCGCGAGGTCGAAGGGTTCGCTCACCGATTGAGGAGCGCTGGTCTGCCCGACGGGATCTACGTGTCTCCCAAAGGCTTCACTGGCGATGCTGAGTTCATGGCCAGAAAATTCGGAGTCGAGCTATGGGACCTTGCCAAGCTCAAGGAGAGGGTCGAGAAGATCAAGCCTCCGGAGCGCCACAAGGTTCCAGGGACACTTCCCGTCTCGCGGGCGGTAGCATCGCAGATTCTTGCTCACGGCCTAGAAAACGGCAGCATCCTTCGGCTTGGTTCCATGCCCAAGCTGGAGTTTCGCCCCTACTACTTCGCAGATTTTGTTCTAGCACAGAGCAAGAAGAAGGTTGCCAGGGGCGTGATAGTCTTTGACGGGGTCGATGGTCGCGAGTGTGACGCTGGCCTCTTCGAGGGCGAGTTGAAGAACCTGCCGGGGTCCGGGCTGTTCCTTGAATGTTTGGAGATCGAGCCCTCGACCGGCTCCATGCCTCAGCTTCCTCCCGAACTTGAGATGAAGAACAGCGTCACCGTTGCACCAGCAACCGCTACCGAAGAAACTGTGAAGGCTCGGGTTGCCGAGGTTCTATTGCAAGGCTCGAATGCTCATCCAGACGACGTTTCCGTCCCAGAAGTCAGCCTACTCCACATACCGATAGTCACGGTCGAGCTTCAGACTGGAAACAGGTCCTACCGAAAAATCCTACAGGCAGCAACAGGAAAAATGATCTGGGATGAGACACGGAAATGCTCCTTGTGTGATAGCGCCACAAGCGCGGTCTGCGAAGACTGTGGAGCAGTAGTCTGCCACGACCACACCCGCCTGTGCAGCTCCTGCCGGAAACACCTCTGCACAGGATGCGTCACCATCAAGGGAGTCATCAACAAGACCCCGCTATGCCGCGCCTGCCACGGATAACGCAGACCGAGTCCGGAAAACTCCCGACATTCGGGGATCATCCCGTATGCGTCCGACCCTCTCAGGCAACTGGACCTGCTGTTCCTAGAGAAACGCCTTGGAACCGCCCTAGAACCAAAAACCTGTACGTCGTCGCGCCAATCCTCCTAAACGATCAACAATGGACCAACCATCCACCAGAACACTTCCCTGTAAGAACCCGGGACCCCAGAGATCCTAGAAATATTTCTTAAATCGATCGACCCTCGCGCGACAGATCCGGCGAATCCTTGAAGCTCCAAAATCCTTTCCTTCTCCACTATCCTTCTTTTTTCCACTAACTATTCTTTTTCTGTTATCTTTTCTCTAGCCCCCGGGGGGCTAGTCAAAACTCCAGAGACCGTCCACACTTTGCCGGTTCCAGCCCTAGGGTGAAGCTGACATTCTGCCCGGACGCTATACAGACGCAAGAAACACTACAACCGCCCACCCCCGTCTCACCCCACAACGGCTCCACTGCCCACGAGCACCCCTCCCCGCCAGAACTATACCAGCGCGGCTAGCGCGTGTTGGGAATATGGTTCAACGCCGACTCGGACCTCTTCAACCGTCGAATAGTATCCTCGTGTCGGCTGATATGACTCATCAAGTCAAGCCGCAGCTGGTGCATCACAACCTTCGCAGCATCCGCCGCCGCCCGCTGGACCAACGGCGTAAACCGCTCCTCCAGCCTCCTCAACAACTCCTCCTCGAGCTGCAAAACCTCCTCTTCCCTCAAAGCCTCCAACCTTTCACCTCCGCCTCAACGCCTCAACCTTCGTAGGCAGAGAGAGTTCCAACGGCTCGACCTTCCCTGCTTGCTTCGCGCATAACGCGCACTCCCAGACACGATCGCAGAGAAACCGTTCATAATTGCAGCATCTTCTCCGAAAATAATCGTTCAGCTTGTTGTCTTTCGAACTCTCTCTTTCGAGCATCTCTTAATCTCCCGACAGTCCACGGAAGACTCTCCAGGACCGTCCACTGCATCGTCCGTCGGACGACTAAAGGCTCCTGTAACCCCGGGCCTAGTCGAGGGGTTGCGCTGGAAACAATCCTCTAGCAACCAGTCCCGCGACCCTCAGCGGCTCTGGGATCCTCGAGACCAAGGCCCAGCCGGCAAGGATCCTTTGCGCAACGCTACTTGAACAGCCGAACGCCTCATAGAATAACGGATTCTCGCTCGCAACAGTACGGACAGTTCGCAATGGGCCTAGCGATCGGATGATCCGCCACCTCTCTCTCCAATCGAGGAAATGTCTGACCAGGGCACGTTTCACAGCCCTGTTATTCGGCCGAGACCCTACAACGACAATCGTCGGGACTTTGAACATCTTCTGCAGTCTCCGAGGATCGACCAGATTGAAGCCCCCAAACGTGACCCCTGCCAGCAGAATGGGGGACTCCAATATGGAGAGAGACTTCAATAGTTTCAGCGCCCGTTCGGTCCCATCCATCCCGTCCACGCCAATCCATCCAGCCCTGACGGCCGTTATGTGCGGGCCCTCTAGCTTGACGACCACGAGTGGTGCCTTTGAACCCCCGAGTCTCCTGGGAAGAAAGGGGCCGTCCTCGATCCCGATGCAGCTAGCGAACCTGGTGTCCTGGTAGACTGCGCGGCGCATATTCTAAGAGCCCTCTGACAAGCTCATCGTTTCCAAAGGCAGACTTGACAGCCTGTGGCTCTACTCCCAGCCGGATTTTCTTTGTCCTTCCGTACCGGCCGAAACTCACAACTCGAGCATTGATGATACCCATTATATCCAGCTCGTTCAGCAGGCCACTGATCCTCCTCTGCGTCAAGGCCTCGACGGCCGCAGCCGAACACAAACCGCGGTAGACCTCATACACATCGCCAGTGACAGAGCTCTCTTTACGAGCACTCTCCAAGTGGAGAACCGAGATTAGCAGGATTCTCGAGTGAAGAGGCAACGAGGACAATACCTCGGTGACCCTGTCATGCTCCACTTTCTGCTGGGCCATACGAACGTGAGATTCTAGGATTCTTTCCTCTCTAGCTCGCTCACCGATCTCGCCGGCCACTCGGAGAAGGTCCAGGGCCCTCCTGGCATCACCATGCTCTCCCGCGGCCAAGGCCGAGCAGAGACGCAAAGCACCATCGTCCAAGACTCCCTCCTGGAAAGCTTGCTCCGCACGGTCTTTCAGGATGTCGTACAGCTCTTCGGACGAGTAGGGTTTGAACACAAGCTCCTCCTCCCCGAGAGAACTCAGAACGCGAGGGTCCAAGAAGTCTTTGAAGTGGAGATCGTTAGAGATGCCTATGACTCCGATCCATCCACCGTCGAGTCGCTCGTTAATCCTTGTAAGCTCGTAGAGAAGGCGGTCATCGTCGCTCCGCTTGACAAGCGCGTCAATCTCGTCCAAGACAACGAGAAACGCCGACTCTCGTGACTGTAACGCGTTTCTCAGCCTGTCAAAAAGCTCTCCGACGGCCAGTCCAGTAAACGGCACATCCTCTCCCAGCGCACGACAAAGATCAGCGATAACACGATAATTCGTACCAGCGAGCCGACAGTTAACATAGCTCGTATCTACAGCCCGACCATGATCCTTCGCCTTCCTCTGCAGCCTGTCCAAGACAAACCTTGTAACAATGGTCTTTCCCGTCCCAGTCTTGCCATAAGCGAAGAGGTTCGACACTCGCTCTCTAGACAAAGCCGGCGCTAGGACAGAGCCGAGCCGTCGAATCTGTTCTTCGCGGTGAGGCAGGGTCGCCGGCATGTAGTCGTGCCTAAGCAGATTCCTGTCCCTGAAGACGAGCCCTCCGGACAGAATTTGTTCGAAGATTAGATCCAATCCCTGTTGCGACAATGGAAAACGAGCTTCTACTTGATACTCCCGCGTCTCAGTTCCAATGGAATTAAGGGTTCTCGTACAGACGTTTCGACTGGACCGACTAAAACTGTCCCCCACCCCTATGTTTCCGTTGGAGAGGCCATTCTGCTGTCTTGTGTTGGTTCTTTGTTTTCTGGGAGAATACTACTTGAGGTTAGTAGCGAGATCTCTTGATTTATGGCATCCTATACACTGTCAATGATGAATTACTACAGTAGCATAGTCAGAACATTCCTCAATGGGAGAGTTGGGTTTTCCAGAGGAAAGGGAGGGGTCTGGGTGAACGCTATTCTCCTATGAGTTGGACGACAAGCGTTCTATCTCGCGACCGAACGTCTAGCTCGATGAAAACGATCTGTTGCCAAGTGCCCAGTACCAGACTCTTATCTCTGATCGGGACAAACAGGTCAGGCCCTAGGAGCGCAGCCCTGACGTGAGAGTGGCCGTTTCCATCATGCCACTGTCTTTCATGCTCGTAGGTTCCGGCTTTCGGTGCAATTGTTTCGAGCATACTGGGAAGGTCAACGAGAAGGCCGGGTTCGTACTCAAGCGTAGTCAGTGCCGCTGTGGACCCGGGGACGAATAGAAAGGCAACCCCGTTCCTGATATTTCCTTTCGCTACAATGGCTTGAATCTTTTCTGTAATGTCAAGGATTTCGCCCTCGTAGTGCGTGTGAAGATTGAGAGAGTCCGACTCGACCGTCATGTCTCAGTTCGCTTAGCCAGAGAAGCAATTAAGAGTGTAAGATGGTCTCAAGATGAACTGCCTTGTCCAAGACCGTTGCTGTGAAGGAACTCTATGTTAAGAAGATCCGCAACGGCACCGTGATTGACCATATCTCAGCGGGCCACGCTCTCGACGTTGTCAAGATCCTCGGAATTGGCCGCGGCGAGGGAGATATCGTCAGTGTGGCGATGAACGTTCCATCCAAGACCGCCAGCAAGAAGGACATCGTCAAGGTTGAAAACCGAGAGTTGAAGCCTGGTGAAGTGGACAAGATAGCTCTGATCGCGCCCGGTGCAACGATCAATATCATCCGGGACTATGAGGTGGCTGAGAAGACACGGGTCAAACTTCCAGACTCTATACGAGGAATCGTAAAATGTGCAAATCCCGCATGCGTGTCGAATGCGGGTGAGCCTGTCGAGCCGAAGTTTATGGTTGAACGACAGGACCCGCTGAGACTGAGATGCTTCTACTGTTCACGTATTATGGAGAAGCCAGATGTTCTCAAACAGTTCTAGCGCACAGTTGAGTGTTGCAAGACCGGACAGCAATGTCCTGGAACTACAGTCGCTCTATCAAGAAAGGAAGGATGCCATCCAGAAACGTCTCTTGGAATTCAAACAGGTCATGCGCTGGAATGACGAGGAGGTCTTCGCCGAGCTTGCGTTCTGCCTGCTGACCCCACAATCCTCTGCAAGGGTCTGCTGGGACGCGGTCTCGAAGCTGAAACAGCTAACTCTCCTGTTGAAGGGAAAGCCTACGGACCTCGAGCCGCATCTAAGCAATGTCAGGTTCGGAGACAGCAAAGCCCGCTACATCGTAGAGGCCAGGGACCTCTTCGCAGCGGATGGTAGACTTCAGCTGAAATCCCGCATCGAGAGCTTCTACAATCCCTTCGAGCTTCGCCAATGGCTGGTCGAGAATGTCAAGGGACTCGGCTACAAAGAAGCCAGCCACTTCCTCCGGAACATCGGGCTGGGTGAAGAGTTCGCAATTCTCGACCGACACATCCTGCGGAACCTGGCTCGGCTCGAAGTCATACCTGAAGTACCACTGTCCATCACCAAGAAACGATACTTGGAGATTGAAGAGAAGCTACGACGGTTCGCGGCCGACATAGGCATACCTATGGCAGAGCTTGACCTGCTCTTCTGGTCCAAGGAGACAGGCTGGATCTTCAAGTAGGAAACAGACATGGGCAAGATAGGAGTCATGGCCGACAAAGAGACGAGTATTTACTTCAGACTCGGCGGGGTCAAAAACACGTGGGTCGTCGAATCTCAGGAAGAGGCCGTGAAAACCTTCGACGAGATCAAGGCAAAACAGCTTGTGTCTTTAGTGATCGTCACAGACCCAGTCTTCGACTGGATAAAGGACAGACTTGGAAAGAGCAAGAAAGAAATTGAACTTCCCCTGGTGGTCTCGATTCCGACACGAAAGGGCGGCAAACCCCAGGTCGACCTCTTGGCGGATCTGATCAAGAGGACCGTTGGAGTCGAGATTAGGGTCCAGTAGTGCTGCTTTGGACACAGGGTCTTGATATAATCCGAACCGGCTTCTAGGACCAAGTTGAATTTCTGAAATGAGGTCCATCGTCGTCGAGTGCGTAGTGCCTCTCGTGCCGTCTAGAGCCGATGAGGTTGAGACGATGGCAAAGAGCATTGGCTACGAAGTGGTTGACAGGGTAATTCAGCACCGGAAGAGTCTGCACCACACCTACTGCATCGGCCCGGGAAAGCTGGACGAGATCAAGCAGCTGACCTCAGAGAAGAAGATAGAGGCAGTCTTGTTTGCGAACAGACTGCCGGGATCACAGGTCTTCAAGATACAGAAGGTCCTCGGCGGGACGGAGATCAAAGTCATCGACCGTAACATGCTGATTCTCGAGGTGTTCGACCAACGAGCCATGACTAAAGAGGCGAAGCTTCAGATCCAGCTGGCGAAGCTCAGATACACATTCTCGTGGGGCAAGGAATTTCTCCGGTTGAAAGGTATCCTCGGCGAACAGGTCGGCTGGAGCGGTCCCGGCGAATATCCCTACAGCGACTACGAACGAGGGGCTCGCCGGCAAATCTCGCGACTAGAAGATGAGTTGGAGGATGTGTATGAGAAGAAGAAGGCGTTGAGGGAGAGGCGGAGAGAGCTAGGTTTTCCTATCGTTGCGCTGGCAGGCTACACGCAGAGCGGGAAGACGACGTTCTTCAACCGGATGGTGGCTGAGCATAAGGCTACGGGGCTGGGTCCTTTCACGACCTTGTCAACTTTTGCCCGGAGGGTTGACTATCAGAATGGTGCTGATGCTTTCAGCTTCATTCTCATTGACAGTATTGGTTTCATCGAGGACATGCATCCTATCATTATCAAAGCCTTCAACACGACCCTCGGAGAGATATCGGACTCTGACCTGATTCTTCTCTTCATCGATATTAGCGAGGACGAGGAGATAGTTTTCAGGAAGATCACCGCTTCGAATGAGACCTTGAAACGAATCGCCCCAAACGTTCCTCTGATAGTCTGTGTCAACAAGATCGATCGATGTAGTCAAGATCAACTGCATGAGGGCGAGATGCTTGTGTCGAGAATTTTCCCGAAGACGCCTCAGGTCGCGCTTAGCGCTCTGAAGGGTCAGAATACCCAAGAGGTTGTTAGGCTCGGCTATCAGCAGCTGAACGGTGGGGACGGGCAGAAGACTCTAGAGTTGCATAGCTCTTCATAGTAGATTCGGCCAAACCCTAAAATTCTCCATTGCTATATATTGAGATGTGATCGTCTCAGTTGGAACTGCGTAAACTACAACGGACCCCGGACGGGACGTATCTAGTAACAATCCCCAAGGCCTGGGCGAAGAGGGTCGGGCTCGGCGCCGGGTCCATGGTCTCCTATGAGGAGCGCCAGGATGGGCGGCTCCTGCTCTCGCCCAAGATTGATGAGGATAGGGCTCCTCTCGAGGTGGTCTTGGACGCTTCTCCCTTCGTTAGACGGGAGATTATCGAGAGATACTTGCTAGGCTATGATATCATCAGGGTCCAGTCGAAGGACAGTTTGCCGCCGGATGTTCGGGAGGAGGTTAGGAAGACTACCAAGAGGCTTGTCGGGCTTGAGGTGCTGGAGGAGGATTCTAGGAGGATTGTTCTTCAGTGTCTTGTTGAGCCTTCCTTGTTGAATCCTGAGCGTATTCTGCGCCGGCTGGAGATGCTCTCGATGCCTATGCAGCTTGACGCTGTCCAGTCTTTCGTCTCATCGAATGGGGGGCTGTCGAAGGGTGTTGTTGAGAGGGATGAGGAGGTCGACCGGTGGTACTTTCTCCTCGTACGACTGGTCAGAGCGGCTATTGCTGACACATATCTCTTGGAGAAGATCAAGGTCTCCTCTGTTGACTGCCTCGATTTTCGTCTGCTCGCGAGCTATATCGAGAATTTTGCTGACTACGCTGTCACGATTGCAGAGAATACTCAGGCTGATGTTCCGATCCCCAAGGAGGAGCAGGCGTTGCTGGAGAAGATCGGCCTGGCGGTGAATGCGATGTACAAGGACGCGGTAGGCTCGGTGCTTTCGAGGGATCTGAAACTAGCCTCGTCGGTCGGGCCACGGTTCAAGGAGGCCAAGCGGCAGCTTTCCGATGCCGAGGCAAAAGTGGCTGGCTCATCGAGGCCCCTAGTCAACCATCTGGTGGCGGTTATTATTGCGTTGAACAGGATGTGCGAGATCTCGGTGGACATTTCGGATCTGACGATTACTCGATAGGGACTGGCGAGGATAACAGAATAAACCGGTCATCATACTACGATGGTGGCTCTGCCGGGGAGTCTGCTTGTCTGAGAACCTGCGTGACGCGATAGGGGTCATACTCGAAGCGGGCTTCCAGATCGAGTCTGACGCGTTCAAGACTCTCGTCGAGCTCGGCCGGGAAGAATCGTTGAGGCTGCTCGTCGATGAGCTGTTGAAGGTGGCGGGTTCTGTCGAGCCTAGGCCGTTGTTCATCAGCGCTGATCTGGTTCTCAGGGCGGCTGAGAAGCTGGAGCTGACCTCGAACAAGGCGGCGGAGGTTGAGACGAGCCTTGGTGCTGGGCGTCGTCTTGCTGAGGAGCATGAGTCGCGGCTTGAGGTAGTCTTTGATCCATCGGGAAAATTGGGGACGGCGGGCGTCTTTGATGATTTTCTCCGGTATTTCCGCAGCAGGTTTGAGAAGATGAGCGGCCTGTTTCGGCAGAGGATCGATACTAGGAGTGCTGGGACGATCGCAGACGCGTTGGCTTCTGGGTCGAATGGTCGTGGACGGTTTGTCTGCATGGTCGTGGAGAAGCGCGAGAAGGGGAACCGGATCTTTCTGACAGTGGACGATTATGACGAGGAGGCGACAGTGCTGGTGAATGACTCGAATCCGGCGTTGTGGCAGACGGCGCGTCGGGTTGCTCGGGACCAGGTCCTGTTTTTGGAGACGCGGAAGAGTTCCGGGAAGTTGTTGGTGGCCGAGAATATTGTGCTGCCGGAGATTCCCGATCACAGGCCCGGCCGGGCTAGTGAGGAGGTCTACGCGGTCCTCATCTCGGATGTCCATGTTGGTAGCAAGGTGTTCCTGGAGGATACGTTCCAGCGGGTCTTGGGCTGGCTTCGGGGCGAGGTTGGTGATCCGGGCCAGCGGGAGATTGCGGATCGTGTCAAGTATGTTCTGATCGGGGGTGATCTTGTGGATGGTATCGGGGTGTATCCGCGGCAGGAGCTTGATCTGAAGGTGCCGGATATCTATGAGCAGTATAGGCTCGCGGCCAAGTTTGTCGGGGAGATTCCGGAGTATATGGAGGTGGTTTTGATTCCGGGGAATCATGATGCTGTCCGCCAGGCGTTGCCTCAGCCTATGATTCCGCGGGATTTTGCGGGTCCCGTGTATGATTCGCGGAGGATTGTCTCGCTGGGTGATCCTTCTGAGGTGCGTCTGGAGGGGGTGGATTTTCTACTGTTTCATGGGACGAGTTTGATGGATTTGATTAGTTCGGTGCCGGGTTTTGATTATCGTCGTCCAGTGGAGGTTATGGAGTATCAGTTGCGGGCGAGGCATCTGGCGCCGGAGTATGGGAAGAATACGCCTATCGGGCCGGAGGTGGAGGATTGGCTGGTGGTGGAGCGTGTCCCGGACGTGTTCATCTCGGGCCATGTGCATGTGCCTGGGTCGGGGGTGTATCGGGGGACGACGATTGTCAACTGTGGGGCGTGGCAGGGGCAGACTGATTATCAGAAGCGTATGGGATTGGTGCCGCAGCCGGGGTTATTGCCGGTCATCAACCTTCAATCATTACAGGTGCGGATGATAGACTTCCGGTCGGAATAGAAAGTGTGAAGGATCTCTGGAGTTCTCGGATGCCCCCGGGGGGGTCGAGAAAAGATAACGGAAAAGGAATAGTTAGCAGAAAAACAAAGTTAGTGGAAAAGGGGTTTGGAAGAGAAGGCTTTCTCTGGGATTCGCCGGGTCTGTCGCGCAAGGATGGTGCGATTTCAAAAATATTCTTGAATTCCCGGCTCATCAACTTTCATCAGGAAGAGGTTACAGGGGACGTTTCGATGCTCGCTGATCATCTCGGAGGATTAACACGAAGATGGACAGGTTTCTGATTCTAAGGCGATTCTAGGGCGATTTGCAGGGGACAGTCAGGGACAGTCTCCAATAAACGGTGACCTGGATAGGAATATCTTGGGACATCCACACGAGGGTGATGTGGAAAGATTGGGGTCTGGAACCTGGCGTGTTTCGGGAGCACTAGGTTCTCGGTTAGAGAATGCTTATGCCCGCGGCCGGCTCAGGACCCAATTGTAGAAGGGTCCTAGGGCGTTGCCGAATGATGGGGATAGGGGCGAGATGTACGCCGAGCTTGAGAGGGCGTGCGACGAGCTTGACAAGACCCTTGAGCTGTTGAAGAAGGCAGGCTATACCCTCCGCGAGTTTTCCAAGTCGTTGGAGACGGATCCTACGGGTATTCTGATGACCCACTATCCGGAGGGGTACATGATCTATCCGGATGAGGTCAACAAGACTCCATGGGACTATCCGTCGCTTAGGCCGGTAGTTGACCTTGACTATCTGGTTGAGCTGTTGAGGAGGGCCAGACAGTTGAAACGGGCCAAGATGGACATCGAAAGACGGCTAGGAAAGAAGCTCGTTCCACTCTCATAGAGTGGCTCCTGGCGTCTAACTCCAGCCTTACCGTAGCTCGTCCTTCAGTGATTGCAAGTCTCGAAACCTGTATTTTCCAAAGAGTTCGCGGATGTCTATCGGTTTCCTGATCACGATCTCTATCTCATCATTCTCCTTCAGTCCCTCCTTGGAAGCCTCCTCGCTCGGAATCACAACTCTCAACGAGTTCCCTTGCTTGCGCACAACAGTCCGGATGATGATGGTCATGTCATCTCACCATTCTCGGCTGCAATGCCAACCCACGAGTCTCATTCACTTTCATGAATAGCTCACGACTTCGGGTCGCGGACCGCAATCAAAGATCCATAGTTTCTGACAGCGATCCGGGAGGCTTGAGGCCGTACGCATTTGTGAATAGCCAGTCAAGAGTTCGAAGAACTTCCGAAGTAATCTCGCACCAGAGGTGCACTCCTCCAGGGAGACAGTCAATCCTACCGTTCCATAGTCTCACCTTGAATCCTTCCTGGCCAAGCGTCAAAGGCTCGAGGCCCAAAGGGTTCAGTGGCTCAAAGACTCTCTTGACCTCCGCTTCTGAGACGGGACTGAACTTGTCTCTGTCCCGGTAGACGAGCATCGACAAGTCCCTGTGTCCCAGTCCCAAGACGTGCGGACTGTCATGTCCCGGTGGGAAGTTCAGCTGTAGGAGGACCCCGTAGCGTTGTCCCACCTCCGCCGCGATCCGGTTGATGATTCCGAAAGCTCGAATCTTGTCATTGTCGAGCAGAGCCGCGTATTCGTCCTGTCGGGTTTCGAGGCTTGACCAGAGGTCTCGGACGATCCAGCTCAATCCTCTTCGGTCCTTTCGAGCAGGACCCGTCTGAGGCTTGAAAGGAAGTTCGAGTTAGGCACCACGTACTCGAATCCCATCTCATCAGCTCTCTTCTTCAGTTCAGCCTTCACATGGGGAAACAGGCCGAAGAGTCGAACCGTGAATTTTGTCTTCAGTTCGAGCGCGACGGAGAATGGATCATAGTCGGTCGAGGACAGGTCTAGAATAACGAGGTCGGGCCGGTTCTCTGAAACTAATCGTCTCAGCTCGTCAGGTCCCGTTCCGAAGAAGGGGTCCGCCCCGGTCTGTTTCGCGAGCTCCGCTATCCGCGAACGGAGGAACAGGTCGGAGGTGGCCGCGACGAGTCGCAAAGCGTCCAGGTCCTGTTTCGCAAACAGTGTTATAGAACGCTTTTTCCCAGAGACTGGTCGCTAGAAACCATGTCTGGTAGCCCTTCGTTCGCTGGGCGTGACATCGTCTCAATCCGCGACTTTTCTCGACGAGACATCGATCACGTCCTCGACATGGCAGAGGTAATGGAACCATTGGCCAAGAAGGGGTCGGATATGCTTCACGGAAGAATAATGGCCACGCTGTTCTTCGAGGCGAGCACTCGGACGAGGCTGAGCTTCGAGTCCGCCATGACTCGGCTCGGTGGTACGGCACTCGGATTCGCAGAGACCAAAGGAACGTCCGTGGAGAAGGGAGAGAATCTGGCCGATACCGTCAGAGTGACGGAGAAGTACGCTGATGTGCTGGTGGTCAGGCATCCCTTGGAGGGTGCGGCTCGTATGGCCGCGGAGTTCGCTTCTGTCCCGGTCATCAACGCAGGCTCCGGATCAGAGGAGCATCCAACACAGGCACTGCTGGACCTCTACACGATGAAGAAGGAGTTAGGGACTATAGATGGGTTGACTGTTGGTCTGGTTGGAGACCTGAGATATGGCAGAACAGTGCACTCCCTGGCTTACGCCTTGTCACTCTACAAGGTCAAACTCATGCTCATATCGCCGGATATTCTCCAGATGCGGAAGGAAGTAGCCGAAGAAGTCTCGAAGAAGATCGAGGTCACCGAGACGCCCTCTCTAAAAGAGCACCTGCGAGAGCTGGATGTGATCTACATGACGCGGGTCCAGAAGGAACGTTTCGCGGATCTACAAGAGTACGAGAAGGTCAAGGGCTCATATCGACTAGTAGCTGAAGACCTGAACAGGACCAAGAAGAACTCTATTGTGATGCATCCACTGCCCAGGGTTGACGAGGTGGACCCGAGTGTCGACTCTTCGACGCACGCGAAGTACTTTCAGCAGGTCGGGAACGGGGTCATTCTTAGAATGGGCCTCTTGGGACTTGTTCTAGGGACCCTCTGAAGCTATTGTACAATAGCAAACTCATCGATTCGGCTCAGCTTGGCTGGGAACTCTGTCCTCTTGAAGAAGAGGCCAACCCTTGCTCTGTGTGTATCTCAGCCAGTATCCTGTAATCAGCGACGTTACTATTGCTATTAGAACTAGAGCCACGAAGAAGGGCTCGGAGATTAGTCCCGCGCCGAACGCGACTGTGGCAAGGACTATTCCCGGTCCTCCTCTTGCGTTTAAGCCAATGGCAAGATTGGCGCTGGATAGCCAGCTTTTCCTGATGAGCTTGCCAACTCCCAAGGCTCCGGCGATCTTTAGGCCGGATGAGAGGAGGAGGAATCCGAGAAAGATGACAATATCGAACTGGTGAATGAGGTCGAGTTCAAGGCCTACTATTGCAAAGTATGCTGGTGTGAAGAGTGCGAGGGAGATCTTCTTGATGCTTCCAGTAGCCTTGGCGAACGTGTCTTGTGGGACGGTGCCGATCGCTATGCCGGCCAGGAAGGCGCCGAAGACTATGTTGATGTTGAGCAGTGCGGCTGCTGCGACGAACAGGAAGCAGAGGAAGAGGGCGAATCTGGAATGGGACGTTTCCATTAGGAACCGGGCCTTCGATTTGCTGAGCCAGCGGAGAATGCGGGGTAGAACTAGCAACCCCGAGACTAGGAAAACGACCGTCAGAGCGATCGTGAGGGTTATCAACGATGTGGAAGGTGCCGATGCGCCCGCTACTCCAGTAGCTATTGCGAGTCCTGCGTAGAGGATGCTGTCTTCCACGGTTGCGATTGCAAGTACGATCCTGGCATAGCGGCTGTCCATTATCTTGAGGTCGAGGAAGATCTTCGAGATGACCGGTATCGACGTCACTGCGACGGCGATGCCAATGATTATCGACAGTGAGAATGAGTTGCTGTTGGGGCCAGCGTAGGCGCTGAAATCGTACACTCGTGAGACGGCGAGTCCGATCAAGAATGGAAGAATCGTGGCTCCGAGAAGAAACGCGACTGCGGTGCGTTTGTCTTCACGGCTGAATGTTCCGTGGATCTCAACTCCGGAGACGAACATCAAGAGGATGAGTCCGAACCATGATACTAGGGAGAGGAGTTGGCCTTCGGAGGGGTAAGCGGAGAAGATCCAGTTTTCACTGTCAGGAAAGAGATAGCCGAAGACGGTTGGACCCAACAGGAGTCCTCCGAAGATCTCCCCGATGACGCGTGGGAGCTTGATCTTGTCGAAAAGAAGGGAGCAGATGTAGGCTGAGAAAAGAAGGAGAACGAGCGCGATGAAGAACCGCGTCAGCTCAAGATTGTTCAGAGTTATGGTTTGGGCGAGAGTCAGACGTCGACCCTTCCAGTTGTAAAGATCGGGACTCGAGTTCAGATATTATACATTGGTTGGGGTTTGAGAGCTATGAGAAATCGTAGGGAATGATGTGATCCAGGTCTCTCTTCCGTGCTTCCGATAGCATGTCCAAGGGTAGCATCCTTCCCCCGAGCTTCGAGAGAATTGTCAAATGTTCGAATCCGCACTTATCGCATCTCGCCTGGACCCCTTTGCTCGTATTGTAGCATCGTCTGCAGCGGGAGTAGAATGACGTGAACGTGAAGTAGCGGACGCCGGCCTCTTCCAGTTGTCTTGAAGCCTTGAGCAACGCTGACTTGTCTACTCTTGCTCCTCCCATCAATGGGAGTAACGAGCCTCCGTCGAAGACTCTCTGCAACTCTCCCTCAACTGATGCCCGGGTTGTCATGGGAACTTTCTGGGTAAACGGGATCGCCGGAACGTCATTGTAGTACGGATATTTTTTCGATCCTTGGTAGACGACAGTTGAGAATCCAAACCTTTCAGCGTCTATAGAGGCAAGCCGGGCTGATGCTTGGGGTGAGGAGTGGATGCCTATCCTTACTCTGATATCGCGGGCGTCGGCGTCTGCTACAGCCCGCCTGGCTGCTTCCACGATCTTCCGGGAAAACGCGATACTCGATTTCTCCCAGATCTCGTTCTGAGTATGATACTTGACTGCCTCGGCCAGTCCCAGCAGGCCTATCTCTCCCTGAGCTCTTCTCGAATCGTAGTAGGCTCCTCCGTCTGCCTGCCATGCCAGGAGTGGCAAGACTCCTTCGGACAGTCTCTCGTTGATTGCTTGTTGTCTCAGTTGTAGCGCCTTTACTGCTTCGAGGGTTCCGGACTGGACCGCCTGGAGGAACCTCTCATCCTTTCCCGATGCTTCATAGGCGGTTCGGGGCACGTTGAGCTGTACGGTTCCGATAACAGCGCCTGCCCCTTTCGCTGCGTCTTTGTCTTCGAGAAGAATTGGTCCCTCGGACGATATCGAATAGTTCTGTTCTGAGGGTTGTATCAAGAAGGTGGGAATCGAGTATTTGGCGGAACTCTCGAAGGCCAGGTCGAGAAGCTCGTCCTTGGTCTCTGTCTTCCCGTTGGGGGTCCTTACGATGATGGATGGATTGAGGATGGGCTGTTGACGGCCAATTTCTAGGCTTGCATCGATTATTGTTGTGAATAGTTCTTCGGCTTCTCGTGAAAAGTCGGAGTAGATTCCTTCTCCTTTTCCGTTTGGACCTACTGCTTCTCGATTCTGCAGGTGACTCGGGATTTGGTGGTCTAGCTCTATTGTTACTTGGGCCGGGATTGTGTTGGAGAAGCCGTCCCAGTTGAGGTGGTACATGAATCGTCTGATAGCGTCTTGGACGCGTTGGCGTGGGAGTCCTCTGATGAAGGGTGCGAGGCTGATGTTGAAGTGGTCGAAGACCTGTTCGCTGGAGACTTCTCGTTCTGCGGCTCGTACAATTTTCAAGACCGATTCTAGAGCATCTTCGAGAGATGAGGGAGGGCTGGTCGCGGGTGTTCCTCTATGGAAGAAGAGGATTGTCTCGTGAAAGAAAATGCTAGGCTTCAGAATCCATGACGCTGCATCCTCGAGGTGCATCTGACCTGAGAGATGTGCATCGACTGTGGCGCGAGGAAGGCTGTTGAGGAGGACATACTCCTCGGTGACTTTCTCTCCTGCGGATTTCTGGACCCAGTTCGCGTCGAGGTGTTTCTGGCCTGCCTCCCGCAGTAGCACTGTTACATCGTTGACGGGTAGTCCCAGCCGTGTAAGTTTGTGGCGATACTCCTCTAGCTTCCTCTCGATGAGGATTGTGTTGACCAGTTCTCTAATCAGGGGGGCGCTGAGATAGACGATTCCGAACTTGAGAAGTCTATCTTCTGCCTCTGCGGCGACTTCGTCTGCGAGGGTTTGTGGCATTCCAGCTTCGCTGACGAGTGATCGGGCGATTCTTGTACGGTCGAACTCATCTATGGTCATTCGGGAGGTGCGGACGAACAGTCTACCACGTTTTACGGCGATGTACTCTTCTAGGTCCCGAGAGAACTCGACTAGAATCTTTCCAAGTTCGGTTATGCTGTACTTTTTCGTGCCTTTTTCGATCGCAACCAGACCAGCTTTCCTTAACGTCTTGAGGTGGTAGACGAACTTGCCGGCGTCCCGTACAGGATCGAGCTTCACCTCGTACATTATCTCAGTATACGGGAGAGGACCCTTGGAGACGAGGAGCTTGAGAACGTGCAGCCGGACAGGAGCAGAAGCAGCGTCAAGAACCTCAGAGCTGAAACGCTCATAGGAACGCTGCAAGAAAGGATCCTGTGCCGGTCATGATGCCCTGTTTAAAAAAGTAGTGTGAAATGACTAGTCAGCACAGTCCTCTTCGAGGAATTTCGGTGGCCGGAAAAATCGTAGATGTTTACTCGACGATTTTCAGGTTCTTCAGTGGGACCCAGCCGGTTTCGTTGGTCATGTTGGTAACCCAGGCCCAGCCGCTCTCCACTCGCTCTATCCTCACTATCTCGCCTTCCATCACGGACACCTCTCGTGCAACGTAGCTCTGCTGGGCAACCGCGGCATCACCGTCTATTACGACACCATTCTCCGGGACCCAGCCTCGCTTCCCATTCTGGCTTTCGCAGAACACCCATCCCGGCCATTCATCGTCCCTCCTCGTCACAATCTTCAGCTTGTCGCCCGCGTCCATGACCAATGGATCAGGATACTTCGTCTCGTAGCCGGCAACGACCAGTGCCATCTTTCCAGAATCGACTTGCTGCAAAATGAACCATTAGATCAGTGGTCTTGGAGCTTTTAAACTGAGACGGTTTTCCGGCACGAACGATGGGCGCCGTTGCGCTTTCTAAATGTGTATTGAAAGCGGGGGCAGGGTCTGATAGTTCGGCTCGATCTCTGTCTTGGTCCATTTGGGCGTGAGGCTGTCCACAGTCTTCAGGTATTCTCGGCTGTCATAGTCCCACCCAGTCTCATTCTTATACTGTTTGTAGGAGAATGTCTGCGACTGAATAGTCATAGGGTCGATGATCAAGTAGGAGTAGTTGGTTAAGACTCCCTTCGACACTAGCAGTGATAGGAAGGCGAAGAGATTGCTGACTTCCACTTGTGGGAGATATATTCTGACCGTCATCGAGTTCAGACCGGTTATCAGGGAGTAGCTCTGCACGATCGGAACCTCCGATATTGCGTTCTCGACCGCCCGCATAGAACTCTCGTTCTTGAAATCCAGGCGCACATCAAACAGCTTGGATATCTGGGGAGCAAAGGGTAGCAGATCTATCACATACTCCTGGATCAATCCACGGGCAACCAGCTTGTCGAACCGATACTTCGTCGCAGGCAACGTAAGCGAAAGAAGTTTCGACAGATCCGCTAGAGTCGTTCTCGCATCTTTTGTTAGCTCCTTGAGGATGATCAAGTCCCTCTCGTCGAATGGCTCAGGCTGAGGAGTCGCGTGTCTAGTGGTCTCGGCCTTGGCCCGGACAGATGTCAGCTTGTCGAGCCATCCTTTCCAGTCGAACTTCCAGGTTCGATCCTTGGGTTTGAAATAGTCAAAGTTTGTCAGTGGGAATCCTGCATCGCCAAGCCAGAAGACTCGGTACGACTTGACTACTCCACGCTCCAACAGCTGCTCCAGATACAGCTCGAAATCCTGACGATTAGATGTGGGCACCGCATGCTGCGAGTAATATCCATTAGTATCTCCTAGACAGCGAGCGACCTTCAGCCAGAACCCTGGAACCTTCAGCGCTTCTCTCGCAAGCGCCTCCTTTCCAGGATGGGGCGTCGCCAGGACAACAGCTCTACTCAGACCAATCTTGGAATAATTCGGATAGATCCACGTCTTTAGCACTCCCTGATTCTCCAGCTTGGTCACCCGGTTGTAGACCGTGGTGTACGGAAGCTTGGCCTTACGAGCGATCTCGAGCAGATTTCTAGGGCCATGCTGCTTCATAGTTCTTAGAATCGTTACATTTTCTCCGTCGAGAAGAGAGACAATACGATGCACGCTGTCAAAGTACTCGTCTGGGCTGATCGTGCTCAAAGAGTAGCCGAACAACGCGGCCACCACCGTGCTTTTCAAGCTTTTTGGAGTCGAATCGCTCCCGTCAATCACCGGAAAGCATGGAGGAGGGCAATCAACCGCTACGCTACAATACATCGCGTGGACAACAATATGTGTCACCGACGACTGGGAAGTTAACAGAGTTAGGGAAAAAGAGCGTCACGTCACCACTCTTAGGGTATTTTGACAAAGTCGGGCCGAATTGTTCGGCCCGAGAAGTAGACTGGGCTCGACGGCGACCAATTCCCATTCGTCGTCTGCCAGCAGTCTTCGACTGGCCCTTGAAGAGCGAGACCATTTCTTTCCAGTCTCGACTCTTAATCTTTGCCCATAAAACCGCTGTCAGACAGGGGATAACTATAAAACCGCTACGGGGGCTATCTCTAGAAGTCTAGAGCTACCATGGGAAAAGTAATGATCTCGTTGACTGATGAGGCAGAGGAACTTGTGAGGACCGAGGTAGACAAACAGTACTTTGGCAGGACCGGGGGCTTCAGCATCTTCTTCGAGAAGCTGATACGCCAATACTTCAACGGACCCGTGAAAGAGACCCGAGAGAAGAAGCCGAGATAGAACAAACCCGATTCCAACATCTCCCAAGTTCCAGCCGAAAGGCTAGTTAGCGAACTAGCACATCTCTAAACTTCGAAGGTTTCGGAGCCTCGTTGAATGGTTTATTTGTGCACCGATCTCATCGCCGCCCCGGGGGCGGTGGTCCAGACCACGCGAGTGGGGACTGCTTGGTCTAAGATCTCTGGACTTCAGCCGGAGTTAGCGTACCTGGCTCGGGCCCAGGTGATCGTGGGTTCAAATCCCACCCGCCCCACCATACATCTTATCCTAGGGAGTTTGCGATCTCTTTCCCTGAAGGTCGATGGGCGCGGGACCTTCGCTGCTGCCCGCACCATCGTACTACCTCGAAGTGCGTTCATTTGGCTGATCGACACGGAGCATGAGGTTGACAGCCGACCATTCGTTGTCACGTCGGGCGCGCGAATGAGCCCGACTTGACTTCACCGGCCGGCTTGTACTTCGCGATGATCACGCCGCTCGGCGAGGCGCTGCTCTCCACCAGCGAGAAACCCGCGTAGCGTGTCTCGTCCGCAAACAGCTTGCGGCCGTTTCCAATAGTGACCGGGAAGATCTTCAGCCAGAACTCGTCAACGAGGTCGTGCTTCAACAGCGTCTGGATCAGCGTGCCGCTGCCGTGAACCTGGATTTCGGGACCCGATTCCTTCTTGAGCTTGCGGATCGCCTCCACAACGTCTCCCTCCAAGCGGACAGTCTTTTTCCAGTCCGTGGTCAGGGGTCGGTGCGTTGCCACGTATTTGGTGGCGTTGTTGATGGGGTCCGCGACTGGCCCTTTCATGTGGGGCCAGTACGACGCGAAGATGTCGTAGGTTCGGCGGCCGAGCAGGAGGTCGAACTTGTGTCCCATCTCCTTACCCATCTCCTTAGCAACGAAATCGTCGAAGTATCCCACGGTCCATCCGCCATGATGGAACCCGCCGCTCGTGTCCTCTTCGGGCCCGCCTGGCCCCTGCATGACTCCGTCCATCGTCACAAACGTCAGCACATAGATCTTACGCATCGGGTTCACCGTTGTTCGCAGCTCGTCGAGAGACGAGGTGCCAGCTTTGGGGCGGATTCCGTGGTCTCTTATCACCCTTTCCGGAGCCGGCGGGCTCGGAACCACCAGCTATCATGAGGTTCTGAATCCACCTGGGTTCAAATCCCATCGCTCGCTCTCTCATCCGATATACATGAAAGGGAAGATCAAGAGCGTCGTCTTCAAAGACGCGAAGAGATGGCGAAGATGGCTGATGGTCAACCATAGCAGGAAGAATGAGATCTGGGTGGTTCTACCCAAGAAAAGCGCAGGCGGCGACTCGTACAGAGTCTATTACAACCAAGCGCTGGAAGAAGCTCTTTGCTTCGGGTGGATTGACAGTCGAATCAAGCCCTTGGACGCGACAAGAAGTCTTGTTCGCTTCACACCTAGGAAGAGTAAGAACTGGTCTCGTTACAACGTCGACAGAGCCTTGGAATTGTTAAGGAAGAGGAAGATGACTGAAGCGGGGCGGAAAGTTCTGCCTCCAGACGTGACTTCGAGGCTTGAGAAATTGAGGAAAACTGGGTAATCACCAGGGGATGACAGACTGATTTCATGCCCGCGAGCTAAGCCGAACGCTGTCTAACAATCGCAGTTATCTACTTCAAAAGGCTAGGTCGGCCGGTTTCAAGTTGCAAGAGGTCCAAAGACGACTCGATGACCTCATCTTCTACAAGACAGGTCCAATGTCGTTCCATGACAAGGAGATTCCACCCTCCGTTCTAGAGGAAATTCTGAAGGCCGCCACGTCCTGTACATGGCTGGGTAGATGGAAGCTCGTGATCATCACCGACAAGAATCAACGCGTAAAGGTGGTCAAGGCATGGCAGGAAGACTTGAGAAAGATAGGGCGGCTAAAAGATGTTGATT
>Ga0209266_1000200_pt1 | contig 51490 bp, 49 predicted proteins | sample GraSoiAngelo_132_FD_185889 | JGI IMG/M metagenome (GOLD analysis project Ga0209266, IMG submission 185889) | Grasslands soil microbial communities from the Angelo Coastal Reserve, California, USA - 14_0929_02_40cm (SPAdes) (version 2) | ecosystem: Environmental > Terrestrial > Soil > Grasslands ...
TTCGCGCAGATCCGGCGGCAACAGCAGACGCTGGTCCAGGTCGTACGGGCGGAACGGTTTCACCATAGACCGCAGGTTAGCGGCGCCCGTGCATGTGGTCACCAACTTTTCTCCGACAGGCTCCTAGCGGTGAACGAGCTGGCGAAGGAAGAAGGCGAGGTTCGCCGGCCGCTCGGCGAGCCGCCGCATGAAGTAGCCATACCAGTCCTCGCCGTACGGGACGAGCACCCGGAGCCGGAGCCCGTCCGCGGCGATGCGTGCGTGCAGGTCGCTCCGGATCCCGTAGAGCATCTGGATCTCGAAGCGCTCGCGCGCGATCCCTTTCGCGCGCGCCGTATCACGGGCGCGGGCGATGAGCCGCGTGTCGTGCGTCGCGAAGCCGACGTAGACGGAGCGCGCCTGGGCGTCCGGCGCGAACACGCGGTCCAGCAGCCGAGCGTAGTTCGCGTCCACGTCGCGCTTGGCGGGAAACGCGAGCTCCGGGGGCTCGCGGTACGCACCCTTGCAGAGCCGCACCGTCGCGCCGAGCTCGATCAGCCGTTCGAGGTCCTGCGCGGTCCGTCGCAAGTAGGCCTGGACCACGCACGCCGCGTTAGGGGACGCGGGCCGCACGTGCGCGTAGAGGTCGAGCGTCCGCTCGGTGTACGCGGTGGACTCCATGTCGATCCACACGAGCGTCGCGCTGGCGCGCCCACGCGCGAGCACCGCCTCGAGATTGGCCCGGCACACCGCCTCGCCCAGGTCGAGCCCGAGGTGCGTGAGCTTGAGCGAGGGGACGGCGGCGAGCCGCCGTCGCTCGATCTCCCCGAGCAGCTCCACGTAGGCGCGCCCCGCCTGCGCGGCGTCGGCGGCGGTGACGACATTCTCCCCGAGGTAGGTCACGGCGCAGAGGAGCCCCTGGGCGTTCAGCCGCGCGATCACGCGCAGCGCGTCCTCGGCACCCTCACCGGCCACGAAGCGGCGGACGAACCGCCGCGCTGCCGGCCAGCGAGCCATCGCGTCGCCGATCCTGCGTCGGGTCGAGAGCTTAAGGAACAGCGTCCGGCCGAGTCCCGTGGCGCGCCTCCAGCGCATCGGCCAGGATGCCTTCCCGCAGCCCCCAGTCGCTCGCGATGAGCGTGTCGAGGCCGAGGACGTCGAGCGTCGCCGTCACGATCGCGATGCCCGGGATGATCAGATCCGCCCGGCCCGGCTCGAGACAGGGCAGCGCCGCACGCGCGGCCACCGACAGGCGGCCGAGGCGCCGGAGCAGCCGCTCGACCGTCGCTCGGCTCAGCCGGTGCCCCTGGACGCGCTGCGGGTCGTACTCGAGGAGGTCGAGGTCGAGCGCCGCGAGCGTCGTCACCGTGCCGGCGGTGCCGACCAGATGGGGGACGCGCGCGCCGCGGATCGCCGGGGGCAGCTCGCGCTCGAGCCGGCCTCTCACCTCGGCGAGCAACACCGCGTAGCGGTCCCGGTCCACGCCGTCGGCGAACGGGAACCGCTCGGCGAGCGGGACGACGCCGAGACGCAGGCTGACCGCGGCCAGGATTCGGGCCGGCTCCGCCAGGATGTACTCGGTGGAGCCGCCGCCGATGTCGAAGGTGACCAGGCGCCCGGCGAGGGCCGGGAGGCCGGACTGCACGCCCCGGAGCACGAGCCGCGCTTCCTCCTCCCCACTCACCACCTCGACACGCTGGCCCGTCGCGCGGTGTACGGCGGCGACGAACGCGCCCCCGTTCGCCGCCTCCCGCACGGCGCTCGTCGCGACCACCCGCACCCGCGTGGCCGCCAGGCGCTCGGCGCGCGCCACGTAGTCGCCCACGACGGCGAGCGTGCGGGCCATCGGCGCCTCCCCGAGCGCGCCGGCAGCCGCGAGTCCCTCGCCGAGCCGCGTCACGGTCTGCCGCTGGTCGACCACCGTCCAGCTCGCGGGGCCGACCACATCGGCGACGAGGAGACGGACCGTGTTGGTGCCGACATCGATCGTCGCGACACGCATGCCGAAAGACGAACGCCCCGCCGGATCACGGCGGGGCGCGTCGAGGTCGACGCCAGAGAGCTACTTTCCCTTGAGCGAGCGGATGTAGTTCACGACCTCCCAGCGCTCCTTCTCCGGGAGGTGCTTCCAGGGGGGCATGGCCCCCCGCCCGTTCGAGATCTTCCAGAAGATCTCGCCGTCCGTCTGTTTCTGCACCGCAACGGACGTCCAGTTCGCCGGCTTGGGCGGCGGCAGGGCCGCGGCCGCGGGGCCGTCGCCGTGTCCGCTCGCGCCGTGGCACGTCACGCAGTTCGTCTCGACCACCTTCTTCGCGTCGCCGACGCCCTTCACGGGGTTCTTGAGACTCTTCGCCTCGGGCGGCGCGACCCATGGCCCCTGCGCCAACGCCCCCGGCACCCCTGCCACGAGGGTCAGGGCGGCCCCAGCGACGACGGTTGTCACCAACTTCCCGCGCGCGCTCATGACGCCTCCTCTCGGACGCCTGATCGTGATGACGTTCACAACGCCCCGGCCATTTAACACTCGTGGGACGAAGCAGGTCAAGCCGATATTCGCCAGTTCGCGCGGCCGCGCGCCGCCGCGAGCCAGCAGATCGCGGCCAGCGCGCCATAGGCGCCCGCCAGGCGCGCGGGCACGGCGGACGGCGGCGCCCAGGGCCAGAAGACAGCGCCGCTCGGCTCGGGCGAATGGATCACGCCCACGAGCGTTGCAACGCTCGCGAACGCGAACAAGAGACCGGTCACCTCGAAGCGTCGCTCGATGATCCCGACGAGCGCCCAGCCCCACACGACCGCGGTCAGGATGAAGCCGTTGCCGAGGACGAGGAGCGTTCCGTGGGTTAGCGCGGCGTCGCCCGTGAGGTGGCTCGGCGAGGCACCGAGCGCCGACAGCACACCGCCCGTCTCGATCAACACGACGGCCGCGGCGACCGGCACGAAGGCGAGGGCGACGGCGGCACCGTGGCGCGGCGGCGACGCGAGGAACCCCTGGGCCGTGATCTCGAGACCGATGAACACGAGGATCGGCGCGATCGCCGCCTCGGGGAGCACCGCGACGAGCAGCGACAGCGCGCCCGCCGCGGCGCCCCCGCCGATGACGAGTCCCGTGGCGAACGTGTAGCCGGCGCGCGCGCCCATCGCCTTATAGGCCGGGTGGCCGATGTACGGCGTGTTCTGGACGACGCCCCCGCAGAGCGCCGCGAGCACCGTGGCTCCCGCTTCGGTCAGAAGAATGTCGCGCGCACGGTACTCATCGCCCGCCGCCGCCGCGCTCTCGGTGTTGTCGATCCCGCCGATCGTCGTGACGAGCGCGAAGGGCAGCGCGACCGAGAGGTAGGGCAGCGTCGCCTCGAGGGCGTCGAGCCACGCGAGGGTCGGCCACGGGACGGCGATGCCGAGCGCCACCGCGACGGGCAGGCCGCCGTCGTGCCCGCCACCCAGCCACGCGCGGAGCCAGAAGAGGACCGTACCGGCGAGGACCGCGGCGAACGCGCCCGGCAGCCCGAACGGCATCCGCACGCCGCCGAAGAGCCCGAGCAGCAGCACCACGAGCGCGACGAGGCCGACGAGCGGGTCGCGGAGGATCTTGAGCGTCGGCAGGAACGCGATCAGGAGGACCGCGACCCCGCCGATCGAGCCGAGCAGCGCGGCACGCGGCACGACCCGCCGCGCCCAGTCGCCCGCGAAGGCGAGGCCGATCTTCGTGAGGCCGATGGCGAGCGTCGCCGCCATCCCCACCTTCCACGCGAGCACCGGGTCGCCGGTCGCCGCCATGACCGGCCCGAGCACACCGAACACCATCGCGAACAGGGTCGGCGTGTCGATGCCGAACGGCATCGCCGTGACGTCGTCGCGCCCCGTCCGTTGCCGGAGCCTGACGGCGAGCCCGGTGTACGCCAGGTCGCCGACGAGGACACCGAGCGCCGTGCCGGGAACCATCCGGCCGAGGACGAGATCGGCCGGGAACTTGAAGACGCCGATCAGGAGGCTCGAGAGGATGACGAGCTGCGTGACGTTGTCGAGGGCGAGGCCCAGGAACCCGTTGAGGTCCCCGGACGCGATCCATCCGCGGCGGCCCTCAGCGCGCTCCGCCGTCGGCCGTCCTCTGCGCGTCGAGCAGGGCACGCGTGAGCTCCCGCATCCGGGCAGCGAGCGCCGAGCACCACGCGAGGCTCCCGCGGTTGTCCGCGACCTCGCGGTAGTCCAGCTCGACCACGTCGCTCACCGCGGCCCCGAACCGGAGCCGCGCGCCGTAGGATTTGCCCTCGCGCGCGTTACCCGTCTCGAGCTCGACCTCGACGCGTGGATCGACGTGCTTCGCGTGCGCGCCGAGGAAATTCCAGAGCCAGCGCGCGACCTCGTCATAGCTACCGCCGGAAAACACGGCAGACTTTACGTCGGCTTCGTGGTCGGCCGCGTTCGAGCGGCGGCGTTGCCGCCGCAATCTCCCTCGAGGGAGGCGTCGGAAGGGGGGCGAAGCCCCCCTCCGAGACTCAGCACTCGTTGAAGCCGCACGAGAGGCACTTCTTACACCCTTCCTCATAGATGAAGGTCGCCTGCCCGCACTCCTTGCAGAGGTCGCCGATCTGCTTGCGGCCGTCGCCGCGCACCACGGGCAGCTCCGCCGGTGGCTTGACCTGGCCGATGTGCTCGGCCAGCGTGCGAGCGAGCGCGTCCGGGAGCGACAGGATCTTGGCCGGCCCGAAGCCCGTCGGCTGGCCGCCGCCGATCCGCGAGAGCTGGCTGATGACCTCTTCAAGCCGTCGCTGAGCCGTGAAGGGCGAAGGCAGCCTCAACACAAGCGAAATCAACCGCCCGAGCGCCTCGGCCACGGCCATCGTGTCCGACCCACCCTTGCCGACCTGCACGAAGACCTCGAAGGGTTCTTTCTCCGCCGTTTCGGTCACCGTGATCCAGGCCGTCCCGATCGGCGTGTCGGTCCGGTACGTGGTCCCGGACAGGCTCCGCGGACGCGGCCGGATGACCGCGGGCGCCGCACTTGGCGTCTTCTCCGTTGTGCCGATACCGACGTTGAGGACCTGCTCGCCCTTACAGCCGTCGCGGAACACCGTGATGCCGAGGCAGCCGAGCTCCCACGCGAGCAGGTACGCGCGCGCGACGTCCTCCTCACTCGCGCCGTTCGGGAGGTTGATCGTCTTCGACACGCCGTTGTCGGTGTAGCGCTGGAACGCGGCCTGATGGCGCACGTGCCACTCGTGGCTGACCTCGTGCGACGTCTTGAAGATCCGCGCCGCGTCCTCGGGCACGCCCGGAATGCCGTGAAGCGAGCCGCGCTTGGCGATCTCCCGCATGAGCGCGTCCGAGTAGAAGCTCCGCTCCTTGGCGATGCGCTCGAACGTCTCGTTGACGAAGGTCAGCACCCGCTCGCCGTCCGGCTGCTTCACCCGGTGCTCGAAGGCAAGCGCGAAGATCGGCTCGATGCCCGACGAGCAGCCGGCGATCATCGAGATCGTGCCCGTGGGCGCGATCGTCGTGACCGTCGAATTCCGGAGCGGGCGGTCGTTCTGGTAGATCGACAGGCTCCAGTTCGGGAACGGCCCGCGCTCCTCCGCGAGCTTCGCCGACTGATCGTGGGACTTCTCCTTCACGAACGCCATCAGCCGGTCGGCGAGATCGATCGCTTCCGGGCTGTCGTACGGGATGCCCATGGTGAAGAGCAGGTCCGCCCAGCCCATGATGCCGAGACCGATGCGGCGGTTCGACTTCACCGTGGCGTCGATCTCGGGCAACGGGTACGGGTTCATCTCGATCACGTCGTCGAGAAAGCGCACCGCCAGCCGCACGACCCGCTCCATCTCGTCCCAGTCGATCGACCATTCCCCGTCTTCGCCGCGGCGGGCGAACTTCGAGACGTTGAGGGAGCCGAGGTTACACGCTTCGTTTGGTAAAAGCGGTTGCTCACCACAGTTATGAACAACAAATCCGTTACTAACGAAGCTATTGGTCAGTGGTTCCTTGAGGTCAAAGACGACCTCTTCCCCATCGTGCTCGAGCGACTTGAAGCGCACGAGGAACGTCTCCCTGTATGGCTTGCGCGAGTAGGTCGAGACCAGGTGGAGCAGTCTGTTCTGCTTGGCCGTGGTGAGGAACCCGATCTCCCGCACGAACGCGACGAGGTTCTCCTTGGCGACGGTCAGGTCGTGATCGGGCTGGCACTCATACTCAGCCACACCGCCATGACCGTCTGGAAGCTGGGCTCGCCGTGCCCCGTGGCGGTCTTGGTAGATCCGTGACGCGATTCCGAAGTTCAGAAGCATCCGCTGCACATCCACCAGAAGCGGATGCGAGATCGAGGTAAGCCGAACGGACACCCCCTTCTGCGTGGTCCCGGCAACATGCCCGTCAGCGGTGAACAGGGCCTGGAGAAATCCACGCTGTAGGTCCTCAGAGCCACACAGGACTTGCTCGGGAACGCGCGCGGTCTTTGAGTCCTGGGTCAGCGCATATTTCTCAGTCACTGTTCTGGCGAACCTCACCGAACTGACGGTCGCCTGGTCCCGGCCAGTGACTTCAACAGGAGCGATGTGGTACCGATCGCCCACCTTTGAGTCCAACGCCCGATTGATGTGCTGCGCGAAGAGCGGCGCAAGTTCGCGCTTCTCTTCTCCATAGAAGCGGAGAATCACGCCCTTGTCGGGACGAATGTGGCCGTCGCCAATCAGCCAGCCAAGCAGCCGACCTTCATCGAGGCTGCCTTCTGCACCGAACCCGCCCTTTCGATTCAGAACGTGAAGCAGGTCCCCGGACTGGAGCTCACCGGCACGCCGCCACCCTTTCGGGGTCATCAGGCGATGATCAGCCGTAAGTCGAATCTCGTATCCTTCCTCTGTGCGCAGTCGATACACTTGCTTTACTCCGGTCTCAAACACGGAAGAGGCGGGCCCGAATGCGCCGGCGTCGAAACGAGAGTCGAGAACCACGTCGACGGCCTCCCGAGACCGCGCGAGCGCGTCGGCTCGGATGAGTCCTCGCGTGGTGTAGACCAACGCGTCACCGGTAATGCATGGATTAGTCGCCTCGACCATGCCGATCTCGGGCGTCGGATTTGCCGGGCTCGCGTTAATCCGGTCGATGAAGATCATCCCGGGATCGCCGGTGCGCCAGGCGGCGCGCACGATGCGCTCGAAGACCTCCTTTGCCGAGAGCCGCCCCGTCACCGCGCCCGTGTGCGGGTTCACCAGGTCGTACTCCGTGCCCGCGGCGAGCGCGTCCATGAACTTGTCGGTCGCGGCGACGGAGATGTTGAAGTTCGTGATCCCGCCGTCGAGCTTGCACTCGATGAACTCGAGGATGTCCGGGTGGTCGACGCGGAGGATGCCCATGTTAGCACCCCGACGCGTGCCTCCCTGTTTCACAGCCTCCGTGGCGCTGTTGAACACGCGAAGGAACGAGATGGGCCCGGAGGCACGGCCGCCAGTAGACGCCACGATGTCGTCCTTGGGCCTGAGGCGCGAGAAGGCGAATCCGGTTCCGCCGCCACTCTTATGAATTATGGCCGCGGCCTTCACCGAGTCGAAGATCTCTTCCATCGAGTCGCCGACCGGCAGGACGTAGCAGGCCGAGTACTGCAGGCCGTTGCCCTTCCCGGCGTTCATCAGGGTCGGCGAGTTCGGCAGGAAGTCGCCGTCGACCATCACCTCATAGAAGGCGGTCGCGATCTCGCGGACCGCCGCCTGGCTGCGTCCGTACCGGGCCTCGCCCGCGGCAATGGAGAGGGCGACCCGCCAGCACATCTCCTCCGGTGTCTCGGCCACCTCACCGCCTTCGCGCGCGAGATAGCGCTCCCGGAGCACGCGCAGAGCGGGCTCGGTCCACTTACCGACCTTTGCAGGACGGGTTTCAGCCAGCATGCTGATTCTCCTCCGGGTCAGCCACGCGGGTTCCCACGCAAAACGCATGGGAACCTGTCATGACGAAAAGTCAGGAACCTCCTATATCTTGTGGTGAAGGGGACTCTACCACGCAGAATCTAGGGGTCGTCAAGAAAAAAGGCATCCACCGGTCATCCACGGCATATCCACCGTCGTGATATCCTCAGGGCCCATATGAAGAGGGCTTTGCTTCTTATTGTCTCTCTCGCACTTTCTCTCTTCTTGCTCTCGACCCGGCATGCCCTCGCGCAGGCGCCGCCGCCGCAGTCCCCACCCTCACCCGTCTCCGAACGGGCTCCGATCGCAGGACGCATCCTGACGCTCGACGAATGCATCGCGATCGCGCTCGAGGCGCAGCCGAAGATCCAGGCGACCCTGTACGACTATGCTGCGGCGCGTTACCGCGTCACCCAGGCGCTGGCCCCGCTTCTGCCCCAGCTCTCGGGTTTGGTGTCGGCCAGCCAAACCCAAGTCACCAGTCCGTCGGCGACGACCGGTAAGGTGAGCACGTCGTCCAGCCGCCTCGCGGACAACTTTCTCGCTCAGATGCAGCTCTCCCAGCTCCTCTTCGACTTCGGCAAGAACCTCGCCGCGACGGAGGCGGCGCGAAAGCTCGCCGAAGTGGCGGTGGAGGACGTGGAGCTCCAGCGTCAGCTCATCTCGCTGGCGGTGAAGGAGGCGTACACGAACATCCTGTTCGCCGGGCGCCTGATCCGGGTGCAGGACCAGGCGGTTCAGCGCGCCGAGCTGAACCTCCGGTCGGCGAAAGGCTTCTTCGAAGTCGGCACCCGGCCCAAGTCCGACGTCGCGCGCGCCGAGGTAGACGTGGCCAACGCGCGCGTGGATCTGATCCGCGCCCGAAACGCGCTCCGGACGGCGCGGGTCGCCCTCAACACCGCGATGGCGATCGACGTGGACACCCCGACCGAGATCCAGGACAACCTCGTCTTCGAAGCCGCGAACCTCGACCGTGCCCAGCTCCGCGGTGAAGCCCTGCGCAGCCGCCCCGAGTACCGCCAATCCAAGCTCCGCGTCAGCGCCGCCGAGGCCACCGAGCGCCAGACCTTCCGCGACTTCTTCCCCGACATCAGCGGCAACGGCTCGTACGGCGGGACGCAGCCCCAGCTCAACGAGAACTGGACGCTCGGGCTGAGCCTCTCGTGGACGCTCTTCGACGGCGGCAATCGGGTCGCGAGGTATCACGAGGCTAAGGCGAACCTCGAGGGCGCGAGGCAGCGGGTAAAGTCCACGGAGCTCGACATCATCCAGAACGTCGAGCAGGCCGAGATCGCCGTCGAGGAGGCCCAGGAGCGTATCCAGGCCGCCCAGGCCCTCGTCGCCTCCGCCCAGGAGAACTTCCGTCTCGCGCAGGGTCGCTTCGACGCCGGCGTGGGAACGATCCTCGAGCTCACGGACGCCCAGCTGGCGCTGACGCAGGCGCAAAACACCGAGGCCCAGGCGCTCGCCGATTATCGCATCGCGCTGGCTCGACTCGATCGCGCCGTGGGTCGACGCTGACGTCCGGTAAATACCTCTGACGCCGACGGCGTCGAACAGAGTGATGAAGCGGCTTCTCTCACTCCTGGCGGTGGCCGTTCTTGCGGGCGCCGGCGTCTGGGCCTATCTCTACACCCAGTCCATCGGGAACGCGCCCAAGTACCGGCTGGCGCGCGTCGAGCGTGGTCCTCTCACCGCTGCCGTCTCGGCGACCGGCAACCTCAACGCGGTCATCACCGTCCAGGTCGGCAGCCAGGTTTCGGGGCAGATCAAAGAGCTCTTCGTCGACTTCAACTCGGTCGTGAAGAAGAGCCAGGTCGTCGCGCGCATCGACCCCGACATCTTCGAGGCGAAGGTCAACCAGGCGAAGGCCGACCTCGCTTCCGCCAAGTCCGCGGTCCTCAACCAACAGGCCCAGGTCGAGCGTTCCCGCGCAGACGTCGAGAACGCCCGCGCGGCGCACGCCGAGGGCAAGGCGCAGACGGCGAAGGCGCAGGTCGCCGTGGTCGACACCAGGCGTGATCTGGACCGGAAGACCGAGCTCTTCGCCCGGGAGCTCATCGCCAAGAGCGACCTCGACTCGTCCCAGGCCGCGTACGACTCGGCGGTCGCCCAGCTCGACTCCGCGCGGGCGCACGAGCAGGCGCTCGCGTCCGCCATCCAGTCGGCGATCGCCCAGCTCAGGGTCAGCGAGGCGATGCTCGAGTCGTCGCGGTCCCAGGTGGAGCAAAAAGACGCGGCGCTCAAGCAGACTCAGGTCGACCTCGACCACACCACGATCCGCGCCCCGGTGGACGGGGTCGTCGTCTCGCGCCAGGTGGACGTCGGCCAGACGGTCGCCGCGAGCCTGCAGGCTCCGGTGCTCTTCACGATCGCCCAGGACCTGACGAAGATGCAGGTGGAGACGAGCGTGGACGAGGCGGACATCGGGCGCATCAAGCTCGACGACCAGGCGACCTTCACCGTGGACGCGTTCCCGGGCGACACGTTCGTCGGCAGGGTCACACAGATCCGGAAGGCGGCGCAGGTCGTCCAGAACGTCGTCACGTACACCGTCGTCGTTGCCCTCGACAACCCGGCGGGCAGGCTCCTGCCCGGCATGACGGCGAACGTCAAGCTCGTCGTCGCCGAAAAGCCGAGCGTGCTGAAGGTCCCGAACGCGGCCCTCAGGTTCCGCCCCGCCGGCGTGGACGCGGGCCCGAGCGGGCCACCGGGGGGCGCGACGGCGAGGAGCCAGCCCGTGCTCGAGCAAATGCGCGACGGGCTCGTTCGCAACCTCAATCTCAGCGGAGACCAGCAGAAGAAGCTCGAGCCGATCCTCCAGGACAGTCGCAAGCAGCTCGTGGCGCTCCAGTCCTCTGGACTGGCGGAGCCCGACCGGCGCGCGCGGGCGCAGAAGATCCGCGACGCGGCCCGCGTGAGGATCCGCGAGATCCTCACGCCGGAACAGCAGAGCCGCTACGACGAGCTGTCGGGCGCTTCGGACGACGGCCGGCCTGGGGGCGTCCCCGGCCGCGCCTGGCTTCTCGGCCCCGACGGGAGGCCCGCGCCGGCCCAGCTCACGCTCGGTCTCAGCGACGGGACCTTCACCGAAGTCGTCCGGGGCGACCTGAAGGAGGGCCAGGAAGTCATCGTCGGCTCGGCCGGCGGTGCGGCCCGCGGCGCTCCCCAGCCGCAGAGCGGGCCGCGCCTGAGACTCTAGCCGTGGCCGGACCGATCATCGCCGTCGACGGCTTGACGAAGGACTACCACCTCGGGTCTCACACCGTCCACGCCCTCCGCGGCGTTTCCGTCACCATCGAGCCCGGCGAGTTCGTCGCGGTGATGGGGCCATCGGGTTCCGGCAAGTCCACCTTCATGAACCTCCTCGGCTGTCTCGACACGCCCACCGCCGGTCGGTACGTCGTCGACGGCGAGGACGTCGCCGGCCTCTCGCCTGACGCGCTCGCGCGGATCCGGAACGCAAAGATCGGCTTCGTCTTCCAGCAGTTCAACCTCCTGCCCCGGACGAGCGCCCTCGAGAACGTCGAGTTGCCGCTGCTCTACGCCGGTGTGTCCGCGCGCGAGCGCCGGGCCCGCGCCCGGGCGCGCCTCGCCGCGGTGGCGCTCGCCGACCGCGAGAGCCACCAGCCGAGCCAGCTCTCGGGCGGCCAGCAGCAGCGCGTCGCGATCGCCCGGGCGCTCGTCAACAACCCGGCCGTGATCCTCGCCGACGAGCCCACCGGCAACCTCGATTCCCGCACCAGCGTCGAGGTGCTCACGCTCCTGCAGCGGCTGAACCGCGAGGGCCTCACGATCGTGCTGGTCACCCACGAGGCCGACATCGCCGCCTATGCGGGCCGCATCCTCTCTTTCAAAGACGGCAGGCTCCGCGCCGACGAGCGCGTCGCGGCGCCCCTCGACGCGGCGCGGGTCCTGGCCGCGCTCCCCGCGGAGGAGGACGCGGCGTGAGCGTCTGGCAGAGCGTCCGCATTGCCGTCCGCTCGCTGCGCGTCAACAAGCTGCGGAGCGCCCTCACGATGCTCGGCATCATCATCGGTGTTTCCGCCGTCATCGCGATGGTTGGCGTGGGCGCCGGCGCGCAGGCGCGCGTCGCGGAGCAGATCCAGAGCCTCGGGTCGAATCTCATCATCGCGCTGTCGGGCAGCGCCACCGCGGGCGGCATCCGTCTCGGCACCGGGAGCCAGCTGACGATCTCGGAGGACGACGCGAACGCGATCGCGCGCGAGATCCCGTCGGTGCAGGTCGCCGCGTCCTCGGTCCGCGGCAGTGCGCAGGTCGTCTACGGCAACCTCAACTGGTCGACCGTGATCCAGGGCGTCACGCCCGTCTACTTCGAGGCGCGCGACTGGCCGGTGGTGGACGGCCGGCAGATCAGCGCCGAGGACGTCGACGGCGCGACGAAGGTCGCCCTCGTGGGTCAGACGACGGCGCTCAACCTCTTCGGCGAGGCGGAGTCCGTGGGCCAGATCATCCGGATCAAGAAGGTGCCTTTCACAGTGATCGGCATGCTCGATCGCAAAGGCCAGAGCTCGTGGGGCCAGGACCAGGACGACGTCATCCTGATCCCGATCTCGACCGCGAAGAAGAAGGTCCTCGGCACGAGTCAGGCCAACCCGCGCGCGGTCGGGTCGATCTCGATCAAGATCCGCGCGGGCGAGGACATGGCCGAGGCGGAGAGTCAGATCCGCGCGCTCCTGCGCCAGCGCCACCGGTTGCAGCCGTTTCAGGAGGACGACTTCTGGCTGCGGAACCTCTCCGAGGTCCTCCAGACGCAGGAGGAGTCGTCGAAGGTGATGACCTATCTCTTGGCCGCCATCGCCTCGGTGTCCCTGCTCGTCGGCGGCATCGGCATCATGAACATCATGCTGGTCTCGGTCACGGAGCGCACGCGCGAGATCGGTCTGCGAATGGCGGTCGGCGCCCGGCGGCGTCACATCCTGCTCCAGTTCCTGATCGAGGCCGTCACGCTGTCGCTGATCGGCGGGATCGTCGGCATCGCGTTCGGTCTTGGCGGCTCGCGCGCGATCAGCTACTTCGCCGAGTGGCGCACCCTCGTCGCCCCGGGGGCCATCGTGCTCGCGTTCGGCTTCGCCGCCGGCATCGGGATCTTCTTCGGCTTCTACCCGGCGCGCAAGGCCTCGCGGCTGGACCCGATCGAAGCGCTCCGCTACGAGTAGCTCGACCGGCAGGCAGGGGCGGCCAGGGCGGCGACCCCTCCTCGACCACGCTAGCACTCCCTACGCGAGACGCTCCGTCCGGTCTGCGCCGAAACGACGCCCAGAAGCTAGGGGTCTCGGAGGGCTTCGCCCCCCGGCCGCTCGGCCCGCGGGCGGCTCTGCTCGGGGCGAAAGCTTCGCCGGGTTCCGCGTGCCTGGTATGGTCGTAGGTAGGATGGAGCGCGTACGCAAACACCCCGCGAAGCGCAAGCGCCCACGTGCCCCGCGGCGCCCGACCCACGTCACTACGCCGAGGCCGACGCCTGCGGAGAAGCGCCTGCTCGGCTTGGCGCGCGAGATCGAGCGGCTGACGCTGGCGGCGGCGCTCGAGAAGCTGGCCGCCGCCTGGGCGTCCGGCGGGCGCCTCTTCTACGACGTCGCCACCGCCTGGACCGAGAGCCGCGGCAGCAAGACCTCCGCGCTAGCGCTCGCGTGGGCGCGTGAGCAGGTCCGCCTCTCCCTGCAGGAGATCATCGAGGCGACGCCAAGGGACAAGCGCGGCCGCATCGACGCCACGCCCGACACGGTCGCCTGGGTCCTCCTGGCCGGGTGCGAGGCGCTTGCCCACGAGCCGCCGGCGGCGGTCGCCGACCGGGTCCACGCGCTGCTCGAGCTCACGGGTCACGCCGCGCCGGGCGGCTGAGCGCCTCCAGCAGGAGGAAGACGGCGCCCGTCAGCATCGCCGCGCCGTTGAGCTGGACGGCCGCGCGATGCGCGCGCGCGAACGCCGTCTCGTCACCGACGCGCCGCGCGGCCTCGGCCCGCGGCATGACGACCGTCGCCGCCCACACCAGGAGCCCGCACATCGCGCCGCAGAGGGCTCCGCCGACGAGCGGGCGCAGTCGCCCCTCGCGGCCCGAGAGCACCTGGACGACGCAGGCGACGGCCGCGGCCCCGCAGAGGACGAGCCCCCAGTCGTAGTAGCGCGGCAGGACGGCCGCCACGGCCTGGCCCGCGATCGCGCGGTCGATCGTGCGGAAGACGAGCGGCGCGACGCCGAAGGAGAAGAAGGCCATGATCCCGAGCCAGCTTGCGATCGCAACGACGGCGAGACTTCGGAGGATCCTCATGCGCGAGTCATCGCGGGGCCGTCGCCCGCTCGGCGAACATCGGTTCCCCACGTCTGCACGCCGACGGACACCACGGAGGGGAGGATCAGCGAAGCGTCGGGGCGTGTCAAGTTGACGGGGTCCGTCCCTGGGCGGTAGAGTGCCGAGCGATGTTCGCTGGCCCGGTCGTCCTCGGACTGCTGCTGCTCATCCCCCTCCGGGCGTCCGCGGAGACGCCCGCCGCCGAGGCGCGGGCGCTCATCGCGCGCTACCACGAGGACCTCGCGGTGATCGACCGTGCGCGCGACCTCCTCGAGGCCGCGCTCACGCGCGAGAGCCAGGTCGACACGATGATCATGCTCTCCTACGTGAGCTTCCTCTGGGGCGACGTCCGCGCGACGACGACCGAGGAGAAGCTCGCCGCCTACGCGCGCGGCCGCGAGGTCGGCGAGCGTGCGGTGGAGCTCGCGCCGCGGAACCACGATGCGCACCTCTGGTACGCGATCAATACCGGCCGCTGGGGCCAGGAGAAGGGCGTGCTCCGCTCGCTCTTCCTCCTGCCGCGGGTCCGCGAGGAGATCGAGATCCTCCTGCAGCTCCAGCCGCGCTCCGTCCGCGCCCACTCCCTCGCCGGGAACGTCGCCATGGAGGTGCCGGGACTTTTCGGGGGCGACAAGAACAGAGCGGAGGAGCACTTCAAGAAGGGGCTCGCGATCGATCCGAAGTTCACCGTGCTGCGGGTCGACCTCGCTCGCCTGTACATCGCCACCGGCCGCGACGCCGAGGCGCGGCGCGAGCTCCAGCAGGTGATCGCCGAGACGGCACCGACGAACGTCGCCGACTGGACCGTGAAGGATCTGCCACGCGCGCGAAAGCTCCTCGAGTCCATCCGGGACAAGTAGCGATCGCCGAGGTCATCCGCCGCCTCCGGCGCACGGCGCCGCGGTGGAACCCGACCGCGCTCGCGGTCATCGCCGACCGGAGCCGCGACCCCTTCCGCGTCCTGATCGCGTGCATCCTGTCGCTCAGGACCCAGGACACGACCACCGGCCCGGCCTCCGAGCGGCTCTTCGCCGCCGCCGACACGCCCGACGCCATGCTGACGCTCTCGCCGCGCCGGATCGAGACGCTCATCTACCCCGTCGGCTTCTACCGGACGAAGGCCCGCGTCATCCTCGGAATCTGCCGCGATCTTCTCGCGCGCTTCGGCGGCCGCGTCCCCGACGAGATCGACGCGCTCCTCACGCTCAAGGGCGTCGGAAGGAAGACCGCCAACCTGGTCGTCACGATGGGCTACGACAAGCCCGGGATCTGCGTCGACACCCACGTGCACCGGATCTCCAACCGCCTCGGGTACGTGCGGACGCGGACGCCGGAAGAGACCGAGATGGCGCTCAGGGCGCGGCTCCCGAGGCGGTACTGGATCGGCTACAACGACCTCCTGGTCGCCTTCGGCCAGAACGTCTGCACGCCGATCTCGCCCCGGTGCTCCACGTGCCCCGTGCGGACGCTCTGCCGGCGGGTCGGCGTGCGGAGCTCCCGTTAGGCAATCGCACGGGCTCACCTTACGCCCTACTGAAAGGGATTGCGTAGATTCGGAAATCCTTTTCAGGTTCTCGCCCCCCGGGTCCGCCTGAGGTCGGTCATCGCGTTGGTATCCAGGTGGCCGGCGGAAGGAAACACATAAAAATCACTGGGAAAAAGATCCTGCCGCCACATCTGTGCTGGGAAATCCGACGACTGGCATGATCCATGTACCCATGACGCACGCTCCGGCTAATGTGCACTGGATGCGTAAGGATCGGGGGTCGTCATGAAGACGCGTGTCCGCCACGGCCTTCTCGCGATCGGGATTCTAAGTATCGGCGTGGTCCCCGCCGCAGTAGAAGAAGCACACGCGACACTGATTACCTTCAATTTTCAGGGAACTGTAAGTTCGGTGGATGCGTCCTTGAGCACTCGATTCAACACAACGCAAACCCTCTCAGGTTCATACACGTTCGAGTCCACGACCCCGGGCGTCGGGTCTATGCCCACGTCGTACCTTGCCCTGACTGACGTGAGATTCACTATCGGCAGTAACGCGTTCTCGTCGCCGGGTGGCCCTTTGAGTGAGATTGCCTTACAGAACGACGGTGGCCCGCCAATCAAGGATTTTTATGACGTGACTGTTCAGCCCGTGACGGGGCCAAGCGTGGGAACCGCCCTACCAAATACGTTTGCCATAAGGCTCCAAGACACGACGGGGACCGCATTGAGTAGCGAAGCCCCCCTGCCCCCTACCCCGCCCAATCTCGCAAGCTTCAACGCGTGCTCTGAGGTCACCCTCGCAACCCCGGGTCCGTGCTGGGCTTTGGAATATGACTCCGGTGCGAAAGTCGGAGGCCCGTTAACGTCGTTGACGCTGGCTCCGGCTGCGGTCCCAGAACCCTCCTCGCTTCTCCTGCTTGGCTCCGGACTGACCGGCCTGGGGCTGTGGGGAAAAATGAGGAGAGGTAGATCTAGCGACGCGAGCTAGCGGCGCCTAAGCGCTCGAAGCAGGGCGAGATTGCGCCGGTCAGCGACAGGCTCGGGCTCCTTCGGCGTCTCGAGCACTTTCGGCACCGCTCGGAACCGGCGGTCCCTCAGTAAACGCGCGAACGGCCGCCGCCCGAGATAGCCCCGCCCGATGTGCTCGTGACGGTCGAGCCCCGAGCCGAGCGGCGCCTTGGCGTCGTTGAGATGGAACGCGAGCACGCGGGCGAAGCCGACGGCCTGGCCACACTCCCCGATCGCCCGCCGGTAGCCCGCGTCGCTCCGGACGTCGTAGCCCGCGGCAAAGAGGTGGCAGGTATCGATGCAGATGCCGATCCGCTCGGACCGCGCCGCGCGCGCGAGCAGCGTACCGAGCTCCTCGAACGTGCGGCCAATGACCTGGCCGGCGCCCGCCGTGTTCTCGAGCGCGACGCTGACCTTGTAGCCCGGTGTCCGCCGGGTCACCTCGTCGAGGGCGGCCACGACCCGCGCGAGGCCCGACACGACCCCCGCCCCCAGATGCGACCCGGGGTGCACGACGACGCACGAGAGGCCGAGCCGCTCCGCGCGCTCGAGCTCGTCGGTGAAGGCATCCACGGCCTGGCGCCATGCGGCGTCGTCCGGCGTGCCGAGGTTGATCAGGTAGCTCGCGTGGGCGAACACGTGGCGGATGCCCGTCTGGCGCCGGGCCGCGTGAAAGGCGCGGACCTCCGCGTCCGTCATCGGCCGCGTGCGCCACTGGCGCTGGTTTTTCAGGAAAATCTGCACGGCGGCGCAGTCGAGCGCTCGGCCGCGCTCGAGGGCCCGATGGAGGCCACCCGCGATCGACATGTGGGCGCCGAGCTCGTCCGGGGGCCGTGGCATCGCGCCGAGCGTAGCACGCGCCGCCTTGACCCCGCGGTGGACCGCCCACATAATGCCGAGCAGTCACCCCCGAGGGTTCCGGAAGGAGTTCGGCATGGAGCCACGCGCGATCACGACGTCGTTCACCACGATGTTCACGTTCGACTACGGCGTCGCGGAGGCGGACATGCGCCGGCTCTACGAGAACGCGAAGCGGGATCAGTGGAACGCCGCGCGCGACATCCCTTGGTCCACCCCGCAGCCGTCGGACGGGCGGGCGATCGCCGACGAGCTGATCGACATCTACGGGAGCGCCCTCTGGGAGAAGTTGTCGGAGGCCGAGCGCGTCCAGCTCAATCGGCGCATCGCCGCCTGGCGTCTCTCGGCCCTCATGCACGGCGAGCAGGGCGCGCTCCTCGCCTGCAGCCAGCTCGTGGACATCGTCAAGGACGCGGACGCGAAGTTCTTCCAGGCGACACAGGTCATGGACGAGGCGCGCCACAACGAGGTCCTCGACCGGTACCTCACGGAGCGCCTGGACAACCAGAAGTACCCGATTCCCGCCAACGCCCGCGACGTCTTCGACTCCATCCTGGGCGAGAGCCGGTGGTACGTAAAGACGATCGGGCTCCAGCTCGTGGCGGAGACCTTCGCCGTCGCGTTGTTCAAGATGATGGCGGAGAGCGCGCGCGACCCGGTCCTCGAGGCGGTGTGCCGCAAGATCCTCCAGGACGAATCGCGCCACATGGGCTTCGGCATGCTCGCTCTCCCCGAGGTGGTTCACGGAGCGTCGCCTGGTGAGCGGCGAGAGCTCGAGGATTACACGTGCTTCGCCGTCGAGAAGACGCTGACGGGCTTCTTCCCCCGCGAGGCCTACGAGGACGCGGGGTTCAGCCGGGCCCAGATCGAGGAGGCCAAGCGCTACCGTCGCGACGTCGCGGCACGGAACGACTACGCGCCGTTTCGCAAGCTCTTCAAGCGCGACATGCACGCTTCGATGGTCGCCAACCTCGCGCGCCTGGGGCTCCTGACCGAGCGCGTCCGGCCCGAGCTCGCGAAGCTCGGCGTCACCCTGCCGACGAACTGACCGGCGCCAGGAGCTCCGCCAGTCGCCGGTCGCGGTAGGCCCAGAGCGCGGCGAGTTGGCGCCGCACGACGAGCGCGTGCGCGGCGTGTCCGAGCGGTCCCAGCGGCAACCGGTAGGTGACCCGGTCTTCCACCCACGTGCCGCCGGGCGCCTCGAGGAACCGGTGGCGGTGCTCCCAGCGCGCGTAGGGCCCACGCACCTGCACGTCCACGAAACGGTAGGGCGGATCGAACTCGCGGATGAACGCCCGCCAGCGGAGGGGAACGCCGAGCCACGAGAGCGCGAAGTCGTAGACGCTTCCCACGACCATCGGCGCCGGCGGGGAGAGGAGTCGCAGGCGGATCGCGGGCGGCGTCAGTCGCGGCAGGTTCCGCGGGTCCGCGAAGAACGCGAAGACATCGGGGCGCGCCTTGCCGAGCCACACGCGCGATTCGAGGATGTGATCGGCCATCGACGCGCGGCATATCATAGGCAGGTGCCCGCACTCAGTCAAACGCGCGCCTACGTGGCGCTCGTCGCGATCGCCGCGCTCTGGGGCAGCTATCCGGCCACCGCCAAGCTTGCACTCGAGGATTTTCCGCCTTTCTTCCTCGCGGCGGTCCGCTGCACGATCGCGTCCGGCCTTCTCGTGCTCCTCCTGGCGCGTGCCGGTGCGGACGCGACGCGCGGCCTCGGCGCTCCGGCCCTCCTGGCCAGCGTCGTCCTGGGCCTCACGGGCATCTGGGGCTCGACCCAGTTCTCGTACGTCGCGATCTACTACACGACCGCGGGCAACGCGGTCATCCTCCAGGCGGCGACGCCGGTGATGGTGGCGCTCGGCGCGCGCTTCTACCTCGGCGAGCGCCTCCTTCTGCACCAGTGGCTCGGCGTGGCCGTCTCGGTGTTCGGTGTGCTCCTCGTCGTCACGAGCGGCCGGCTCGCCGCGCTCCGGGTCGAGGAGCTCCGTCCCGGTGATTTCATCACGCTCGCCTCGCTCGTCGGCTGGTCGATCTACACGGTCTACGGCAAGCGCGTCCTGGGCCGCCTCTCGTCGGCGCTCGCCACGACGGGCGCCTACGTGGCCGGCACGCTCATGATCCTGCCGACGGCGTTGGTCGCGGCGCCCTTCTTTCCCGCGCCGCGCCTCCACTCGCTGACGGCGTGGGCGGTCGTCCTCTACCAGAGCGTGCTCGGCGCCGCCGCCCATGTCTGGTGGTACCGCGCGGTCGACGTCGTCGGCCCGAGCCGCTCGGCGGTCTTCCTGAACCTCCAACCCCTCGTCGGCATCGCGCTGGCGGCCACGCTCCTGCGGGAGCCGATCGGAGTCTGGCAGATCCTCGGCGGCGCCGCGGTCCTGGCGGGAGTCGGCCTCACCACGCGCCGCTCACGAGTGCCTTGACACGCGACGGTGGCAGAGTAAATTGCCGCCACTCACGTTTGTCGAACCCGTTCACCGGAGGTGCTCATGGCGAACGCGACGAAGACCCGTTGGCAGCTGAGCGGCCAAGGGTACGAATTCTGCAACTGCGACTTCGGCTGTGGCTGCAACTTCGGCGGCTTCCCGAACTCGAAGGACGGCAGCTGCCGCGCGCTCGTCGGCTTCACCGTGACGAAGGGGCGCTGCGGCGACGTCGACCTCTCGGGCGTGAAGGGCGCCGGGATCTTCGTGTGGCCCAAGGCGATCCATCAGGGCGACGGCAAGGCCGCCTTCATCGTCGACCCCCCCACCACCGACAAGCAGGTCGAGGCGCTCTCCCAGATTTTCACCGGCCAGCTCGGCGGGCTGCCATGGGAGCTGCTCGGACCGACCTTCAAGGTCGTCGGTCTCGTGAAGGCAAAGATCACGATCGAGGGCAGTGGGCGCAAGAGCACGTTTCGCATCGAGGGCGTGGGCGAAGGGCGTGGCGAGGCCCTGAAGAACCCCGTCACGGGTGAGGACCACATCGTCAACGTCGACCTGCCCACCGGCTTCATCTGGAAGAAGGGTGAGGCCGGGCAGGGCTCGTTCCGCGCGGCGGCCGCCGGACTCTCCGTCGAGTTCAACAAGACGAACTGGATCTACTATCGGTACGACTGGTCGAACGCCGCCTGAGGCGACGGGCGGGCGCGCGATGAGCGAGGCGGCGTTCGAAGCGCTGCTCCGCCGTGACCGTGTCCTCGGCGGCGGGGCGCTGGCGGTGCTGGTCGGGGCGGCCTGGCTCTATCTCTTCCACGCCGCTTCCGCGATGTCGGATCGGGCGATGCCCGACATGCAGACGATGCCCGGCATGGCCATGGCCATGCCGGCGAGAGACGCCTGGGGCTGGGTGGAGGTCGGGGCGCTCGTCGTCATGTGGGCCGTGATGATGGTCGCCACGATGACGCCCGCCGCAGCGCCGATGATCCTCATATTCGCCGCCATCCACAGGCGCCGCGCCGCGGACGGCCGCCCGGCGGTGCCGACCATGATCTTCGTCCTCGGCTATCTCGTGGTGTGGACGATCTACAGCGTCGCCGCCGGGGTCGTGCAGACCGCGCTCCACGCCGCCGCGCTGCTCTCGCCGGCGATGACGGCCACGAGCCCGCTGCTCGCCGGCGGGCTGCTCGTGGCGGCCGGCGTGTTCCAGTGGACACCGCTCAAGCGCGCCTGCCTCGCCGCCTGCCGCTCACCGCTGTCCTTCCTCATGTCCGGCTGGCGCGAAGGCCGCGGCGGGGCGCTCGTGATGGGCCTGCGCCACGGCCTCTACTGCCTCGGTTGCTGCTGGGCGCTCATGGCGCTCCTGTTCGTCGCGGGCGTCATGAATCTTCTCTGGGTCGCCGCCATCGCGGTAGCCGTCCTGGTGGAGAAGGTGGTGCCGCGCGGCGACCGGGTGGGCCGCCTGGCGGGCGTGGTGCTCATCGCCGCCGGCGTGCTGCTCGTGGCCCGCGTGACCGTGGGCTGACCGGACTACCCGAGCTTCTTCACCTCCGCGAGAATCTTGTCGGGTTGCGGCAACTCGCCCTTGCCGTAGCGCTCGGTAAAACGCACCTTTCCCTGCTTGTCGACGACGAACGTGGCCCGGACATTCGCGTTCCAGTCCGGCCAGTACACGCCATAGTCCTTGACGACGCTCCGCTGGACGTCGGAGAGGAGCGGATAGCGAGTGATGCCCACCGTCTTCGCCCAGTTCTCGTGGCTGAAGGGGCTGTCCGTGCTGATACCCAGCACCTGGGTATTCGCCGCCTCGAAGTCGCCGATGCGCTTGTCGAAGGCGGGCATGCAGGTGCTTCAGCCCGGCGTCCAGTCGAGCGGGTAGAACAGCAGCACCACGTGCTTGCCTCGGAAGTCCTTCAGGCTGATCTCCTTGAGCCCGATGGTCTTCAGCGTGAAGTCGGGTGCCGGATCGCCAACGTTGAGGGTCTTGGTCTGGGTCGCCGTACTCACGCGCGGTACCCCCCTTTCAGGATCTTGCGGGTCACGGGCGTCATGATAGCACGGCGCTCGCCGGCCCTCGCCGGACCCTTCTTCGCTTCCGCCCACGCGCGCGGCCGGCGGCACTCGAGCGGCGCCTCTGGGAGGCCGACGTAGCCGGCGGCCGTCACGACGGCGCCGGTGTCCCAGAGGCGTCGGAAGCGCTCGGCGAAGCGCACGTCTCGCAGGGCGTGATGATCCATGATCACGCGACACCCGGTGGCTCCCACGACTCTCAGGAGGTTGTCGATGCCGCGCTCGATGACGCTGGCGCCCACCTCCCGCTCGATGTACGAGGGCGGCCCCGACAGATAGAGGAGCGTCGGGCGCTCGTGGATGAGGTACGCCGCCGCCACGGGGGAGAGCGGCCCCTGGACGTCGGAGGCGAAGACGAAGCGTTCGTTCTCACCCGGGTCGACGACGGTCAGCACGACGACCGCGCCGAGCGGCGAGCCGTCCACGCCGTGCGGCAGCGGCGGCGACCCCCGGAGCTCCAGCTCGAGCGTCCGTTGCCGGGAACCGTCGGCGCTCACGACGCGCGCGACGGGTCCGAGCGCCGTCCAGAGCTCCGCCCCGCGCTTGGCCTGGAGGCCCGCCACCATCCGGCGCGGGTCCTTCACCAGCACCGTCCGGCCGGCGTACGTGGCCGGGTCGGAGCGGAAGTGGTCTTCGTGGTAGTGGCTGACGAAGACGAACGATGCGCGGGCGGCGTACGCCGAGATCCGGTCGTTGGCCCGACGGAACGCCTCCCACTCCTCCGTGGACGGGGGGAGGTTGAAGCGCGACGGCGAGAGCGTCGCGCCCGGGTCGAGGAGGATTCCCGTCTGGCCGGCCTCGACGTAGGTAGCCATCGAGCGGACGCCGAGCGACTCCGCCGCGAGCGGAACGATCTTCAAATGCAGCGACCGCCGTCGACTTCGAGGCACGAGCCCGTGATCATCGCGGCCTCGTCGGAGGCGAGGAAGACCGCCGCGTTGGCGATGTCCTCGGGGCGGTTGAGCCGGCCGAGCGGCACGGTCGCGATGTAGCGCGCCATCCCCTCGGCGTCCACCTCCTTCTTGCCCATGAACGTCGCGAGCATCGGCGTCTCCGTCGCCACCGGGGCGATGGCGACGACACGCACGCCGTGTGGCGCGGCTTCGAGTGCCAAGCTCTTGGCGAGCGCGACGACCGCGCCCTTCGAGGCGGCGTACGTCTGCCCGCCGGGCCGCGGCCGGATCGCCGCGGTCGAGGCGGTGATCAGCAGCACGCCCCGCTTCTGCTTCTTCATGACGGCGAGCGCGTACTTGGCGCCGAGCCAGACGCCCTTGACGTTCACCGCGAAGATCCGGTCGAAGACGGCCTCCTCCTGCTCTTCGATGCGCGCCGGGAACTGGGGCACCCCCGCGTTCGCGAAAAAGATGTCGAGCCTGCCCCACGTGGCGACCGCCTTCTCGACGATCAGCTGGTTGTCCACCGCCTTCGCGACGTCGGCGCGCGCCGCCAGGGCCTGGCCGCCGGCTTTCTCGATCTGCTCGACGACACCCTTGGCCCCCGCCTCGTCGATGTCGGCCACGAGGACGCGCGCCCCCTCACGGGCCATCGCGAGCGCCGACGCGGCGCCGATTCCAGAAGCCGCTCCCGTGATCACCGCAACCCTGCCGTTGAGTCTCATCGTCGGCCCTCCACATCCACAGGCTCGCCTCGGACGGCGGGGCCCCAGCCCCGCGTATTCCAGAGGTCCGCACTACCACGGCGCCCGTTGCTACGGCGCCAGCTCGGCCATCGTCCGCGCCGCGAGTCGGTCGCCCGCGATCAGCAGCGTGGTGATCCCCGACCGCGTCCACTCGGCGAGTCGCTCGCGGATCCGCTCGCGCGGCCCGCAGAGCGCGACCTCGTCCACGAGCGCGTCCGGCACCGCGGCCTCGGCCTCCGCGCGGCGGCCCGCGAGGTAGAGGTCCTGGATCGTCTTGGCGGCCTCCTCGTAGCCGTAGCGGCGCGCGACGTCGTTGTAGAAGTTGCGGCCGCGCGCCCCCATCCCCCCGACGTACAGCGCGAGCTTCGCCCTCACCGGTTGGCGGCACGCGGCGACGTCGTCCCCCACGACGACGGCGACCATCGGCATGATGTCGAAGCCCGCGGGCGCGCCGCCGCGCGCGCGGAACCCCGCGTCGAGCCACTCCCGGAACATCGCGATCCGCCGCGGCGAGAAGAACGTCGGGATCCAGCCGTCGGCGATCTCCGCGGCGAGCGCCGTGTTCCGGGGGCCAACCGCCGCGAGATAGATCGGGAGGTCCGGGCGACCGTGCAGGATCGACTTGAGAGGCTTGCCGAGGCCTGTCGCCTCCGGGCCCGTGTACGGGATCTGGTAGTACTCGCCGCGGAACTCGAGCGGCTTCTCGCGACGGAAGACGCGTCGGACGATCTCGACGTACTCGCGCGTCCGCGCGAGCGGCTTGCCGAAGGGCTGGCCGTGCCAGCCCTCGACCACCTGCGGCCCCGACACGCCGAGGCCGAGGCGGAAGCGGCCGCCCGAGAGCGCGTCGAGCGTCATGGCCGTCATCGCGGTCGCGGCGGGGCTGCGGCCCGCGAGCTGCATGATCCCCGTGCCGACGTGGATCCGCGTCGTCCGCGCGGCGATCCACGCAGCGGGCGTCACGGCGTCCGAGCCGTACGACTCGGCCGACCACACCGAGTCGAAGCCGAGGCGCTCGACCTCGAGGATCCGCTCCATGTCGAGCGACATCTGCGCACCGGAGTAGCTGAGGGTGAGCGCGAGCTTCATGGGAGCCTTCTCCACGCCCGCCACGCGTGGGCGCGCAGGACGACGCGCCCCCGCCGGAAGGCGACGCCCTCCCCTTCGAGTCGGATTCGCTGCGTCAGCATGCTACTCATTCGCGGGCGGGCGCTGATCGCGCCCTGCGCATTGACCACGCGGTGCCAGGGGAGATCGGCGGGGCACCTCCGGAGCGCGCCGCCCACGGCGCGCACCGCCCGGGGCCGTCCGAGCAGCGCCGCGAGCTGCCCGTACGTCGCAACCCGCCCGCGCGGGATGCGCCGAACAAGCCGCCAGACCGCCTCGCGAAACGTCACGCCGCCGACGGACCCGCCTGGAGCTCCGTGAGTCGAGCGTAGAGCCCGCCGCGCCGCACCAGGGTCGCGTGAGTTCCCTCCTCGTGGATCCGACCACGATGCAGGACCAGAATCCGCTCGGCGTGCTGGACCGTCGCGAGCCGGTGGGCGATCGTGAGGCTGGTACGTCCCGCGAGCAGTCCCGCCATCGCCTCCCGAATCAGCGCTTCGGACTCCGCGTCGACGCTCGACGTCGCCTCGTCCAGCACGAGAACGGCCGGATTGTACACGAGGGCCCGCGCGATGGCCAGCAGCTGGCGCTGGCCGTGCGAGACGTTGGCCCCGCGCTCGCCCAGTGCCTCGTCGAGCCCTCGCGGGAGCGCGGCGACGAAGGCCGCGGCGCGTGCCGTCTCCACCGCGCGGACGAGGTCGGCGGGCGCGACCGCACCGTCGACGCCGAGCTTGAGGTTCTCCGCGACCGTACCCGTGAAGAGCACGGTGTCCTGAAAGATGATCCCGACGTGCCGGCGGAGGCGGGCAAGATCCCAGTCCCGCACGTCCACGCCGTCCACCAGGACCCGGCCGCGCTGCGCCTCGTACGAGCGGTTGAGGAGCCGCGCGATCGTCGACTTGCCCTCGCCCGTGGGCCCGACCAGCGCCACGCGCTCGCCCGGCGCAACGCTCAGCGAGCAGTCGCGCAGCACCCAGGCCTCGCCCTCGTAGGCGAACCACACGCCTTGGAGCTCGAGGGCGGGCGGGCGGGGCCCCTGGTGCCGGGTTGTGGCCCGCCCGATCGAGACGATCGCAGGGGGTCGGTCGAGGAGACCGAAGATCCGCTCCGCGGAGGCCATCGCGGACTGCATGACCGTGTACTTGGCGCCGAGGTCACGGATGGGCAGGAAGAACCGGTTCGTGTACTGGATGAACGCGACCAGCACGCCGAAGGTGACGGCGCCGGCAACGATCTGGCCGCCGCCGTACCAGAGGAGCACCGCGAGGGCGATCGAGCCCAGCGCCTCGACCGACGCGTAGAGCGAGGCCTCGTAGATCATCGAGGTGAAGAGGGCGCGGCGGTAGGCGCGGTTGGCCTCACGGAACCGCCCGGCCTCGTGGCGCTCACGCGCGAAGAGCTGGATGACCGCCATCCCCTGGAGCGACTCCTGCAGGAGGCCGTTCAGGTGGGCGAGACGCTGCCGCACTGTCCGGTACGCGTCGCGGGCCCGGAGGCGGAAGTACCCCGCCGCCACGAACAGCGTCGGGACGATGGAGAAGGTCACGAGCGCCAGGTGCCAGTCGAGCCAGAGCATCACCCCGACGACGCCGACGAGCGTGATGACGTCGGCGACGACGGCGAAGAGCCCGCTCGTGAACGCCTCACTCACCGCCTCCACGTCGCCCAGCACCCGCGTCATCAGCCGCCCCACGGGGTTCCGGTCGAAGAACGCCGCCTCGAGGCGCAGGAGGTGGGCGAAGAGCGCGGCGCGCAGGTCGTGGATCACCCGCTGGCCGGTGAGGTTCATGAGATAGGCCTCGAGCCAGCGCAGCACGTAGAGGAGGCCGAGCACCCCGACGTAGAGGCCCGCGATCCACGTGAGACCGAGCCAATCGCCTTTGAGGATGTGGTCGTCGATCGCGACCTTCAGGAGGTAGGGCTGGGCGAGCTCGACGGCCGCGATCAGAGGGAAGAGCCCGAGCGAGCCGGCGATCAGCGCCCGGTGCGGCCGCGCCGCATGCCAGAGACGGACGGCGAGTCGCCGATCGAAGGCGGTGCCGAGGCGCTCGTCGAACTCGTGGCCGACGTCAGGCACGCGCGATCTCCTCCTCGAGCTGCTGGACCCGCCAGAGGCGCGCGTAGAGCCCGCCCGCGGCGACGAGGTCCTCGTGCCGCCCCTGCTCCACGACCCGCCCGGCGTCCAGCACGACGACCCGATCGGCGAGCTGGGCCGCGCGCAGCCGGTGAGTCATCAGGAGCACCGTACGTCCCTGGGCGAGAGCGCGCAGGTTCCCGACGATCTCCTCCTCCTTCGACGCGTCCACCGAGGCGAAAGGGTCGTCGAGCACGAGGATCGGCGGGCGGCCGACGAGCGCCCGCGCCAACGCCACGCGCTGGCGCTGACCGCCCGAGAGCGTCAGGCCGCGCTCGCCGACCACCGTGTCGAAGCCCGTGAGGAACGCGTCCGTCTCGCCGGCGATTCCCGCCGCGACCGCGGCCTCGCGGACGCCGGCGGCGCCCACGTCCTCTCTCCCCAGTGCGATGTTCTCGGCGATCGAGCGCGAGAAGAGGAATCCCTCCTGCGGCACGTAGCCGAGCATGACGCGGAGGTCGCCGCGCGGGAGGCGTGTGACATCGCGCCCGCCGACGAAGACCGTCCCGGGCGGCGGCTCCCAGAGCCGCGCCAGGAGGAGCCCGAGCGTCGACTTCCCGCTCCCCGTCGGCCCCACGACGGCGACGGTCTCCCCCGGCGCGACCTCAAAGCTCGCGCCGCGGAGCGCCGGCGGCCGTCCTTCATACGCGAACGTCACGTTCTCGAACCGGATTGTTGTAGCGGGGTCCGCGTGGTCGCCTTCAGCCGTAGGTGGTCTGAGCGAGGAGCGAAGTGGTTCCGCTGCTTCAAGTCCGATCTGTTCTTCTCGCTCCGCGCCTGTGATCTCCTGGATGCGCGCCATCGACGTCAGGCCGCGGCGGACAATCGACAGGGTCCAGCCGAGCGCGATCGTGGGCCACGCGAGGTACCCGAGATAGCCGTTGAACGCGGCGAGCGCGCCGAGGGTCAGCCGGCCCTCGACGACCGCCTTGCCTCCCGCCCAGAGGACGGTCAGCGTCCCGACGCCCGCGATGAGCCCCATGAGCGGCGCGAACGACGACTGGCTGCGCGCGAGCGCGAGGCTCCGGGAGAGGTATTCGTCGTTCTCGCGGCCGAACTCGCGCGTCGCTCGCCCCTCGAGCGTGTAGGCGCGCACGACCGTCATGCCGGCCAGGTACTCCTGGACCTTGGCGGACAGGACACCGAGCTGTTCCTGCGCCGCCTCTGACCGCTCGTGGACGACGGCGTTGAAGCGCTTCGACAGGACGATCAGTGCGGGGTACGGGGCCAGCGCCCAGAGCGTGAGCCACGGGTCCACGGCGAGCATCGCCAGGAGCGCGCCGGCGAACGCGAAGGCCGTGCCGGCGAGGCTCACGACACCGAAGCCGACGAGGGACTTGACCGCCGCGACGTCGCTCGAGGCGCGGGTCATCAGGTCGCCCGTCGAGTGCGCGGCGTAGAACCGCGGCGGGAACCCGAGGAAGCTCGCGTAGAGGTCGTTGCGCAAGTCGTACTCGATCCGCTGCCCGCCGCCGATGATCGCGAACCGCGAGCCGAGACGCGCCACGCCGTTGGCGAGGGCGAAGACGACGATGAGCAGCACGTACCGTGCGAGGGGGGTGTTCGTCGGGTCGTGCTGGAGGGCGTCGATCGCCCGCTTGAGCGTCCACGGGATCGCCAGCGAGGCGAGCGTCGCCGCCCCGAGGCACACGACGCCCGCTCCGTAGCGGAACCGGTAACGCGCGACGTACCCCCAGACGGCGCGCGCGGGCGACGTCAGTCGCGCCTCCCCGCGGCGTGCGGTGCCAGCGCGGCGGCGACCGCGGCGAGCGCGGGCGTGGGGACGCCGAGGCGTTCGCCCAGGCGCACGGCGTAGCCGTGGAGGGCGTCGAGCTCGAGCCGCTTTCCCTGGCGCAGGTCCTGGTAGAGCGAGGAGAAGTTCCCGGGCGCGATCGAGGTCGCCTGCGCCATGATCTGATCGACGATGTCCGCCGCGAGTCCGACTTTCGCCGCGGCGGCCAGGGCGGCGACCTCCTCGACGACGGCCCGGAACATCTGCCAACACGCGGGCGTCTCCCGCACGACCCCGATCGGGCAGCGCGTGAGCGCGGTCATGCCGGCCACCGCACAGATCAGCACGTATTTCTGCCAGAGCGCGTGGCGGATGTCCGTCGAGAGCTGGGCGTCGATGGCGGCGCGCGTGAAGGCCGCGCCCAGACGCTCCGCCCGCGGGGACTCCCGCCCGTCGAGCTCGCCGAAGATGATCCGGCCGAGGAAGTGGTGGGCGATCACGCCGGGGCGCTCGATGAGCGCGAACACCTGGGCGACGCCGCCCATCGCGTGGCCGGCGCCGAGGATCTCGTCGAGCTTGTCCTCGTTGTCGACGCCGTTCTGGAGCGAGAGGACGGCGGTCTCGGGACCGACGACGGAGCGGACACGCTCAGCGGCAGGCTCCGTGTCGAACGCCTTCACGCAGAAGAGGACGACGTCGGCGCGGGGGAGGTCGCGGACGTGCTCCACGGCCGCGGGACGGACGACCCACTCGCCCTCGACGGCGGATCGGACGCGCAGCCCGTCGCGCCGGATCGCCGCGAGGTGCTCGCCGCGTGCGACCAGCGTGACCGTCTCGCCGGCGCGCGCGAGCTTCGCGCCGAAGTAACCGCCGACGCCGCCCGCGCCCATGACCACGATGTGCATGGCATGATGATACACTGCACGAAGAACATGTCAGCCTCGCTCGAACGGCGCGTGGCGATCGACGCCGCGCGCGCGGCCGGCCACCTCCTCCAGAGCGAGCTCCAGGGGCCGCGGCGCATCGCGTACAAGGGCAGCCCCACCAATCTCGTGACCGAGATGGACGCGCGCGCCGAAGAGCTGATCGTCGAGCGGCTCCACGCCGCGTTCCCGGAGGACGGGATCCTCGCCGAGGAGCGCGGCGCCCGACTCGGGCGCTCGGGCCGGCGCTGGATCATCGACCCGCTCGACGGCACGACCAACTACGCCCACGGCCTGCCGATCTTCGGCGTGTCGATCGGCCTCGAGGCGGACCGGCGCGTCGAGGTCGGCGTCGTCTTCGACCCGAATCGCGACGAGCTGTTCGTCGCCGAGCGCGGTCGCGGCGCCACGGTGAACGGTCAGCCGCTCGCCGTCTCCGCCGCGGCCACGCTCGGCGAAAGTCTCCTCGCGACCGGGTTTCCGTACAACATCCGTGAGACGGCCGACAACAACCTGCGCGAGTACGCCGCGTTCGCGGTGCGGACCCGCGGCGTCCGACGGATGGGCTCCGCCGTCCTCTACCTCGCCTGGCTCGCGACGGGTCGCCTCGACGGCTACTGGGAGCTCACACTCGGGCCCTGGGACGCGGCCGCGGGCAGCCTGCTCGTCGAGGAAGCGGGCGGACGTGTAACCAACCTCACGGGCGGCGCGCTCGACCTCGACGCGCCCGCCCTCGTCGCGTCGAACGGCCGGATCCACGACGCGCTGCTCGCGGTGCTCACAGAGGTCAGAGGCTGATCGGCCGTCGCGCGCGGCGTCCGTGGGCCCGTCGTCAGGGAATGTCTGCAATCGATTATGGGGATTCACCGAATTGAGCCCCCCACCGCGAGACGGTACGAATGATGGGAAGACGCCAGCCCGCGTCGAGTAAGGACGCATTGTGGCCATCAACGCGGACCCTCGATCCGACCTCGTCGAATCCGACAGCGCCGTGCGCGTCTGGGCTCGGCCGTCTCGCGCCAGCTCGCGTCTGACGCGACGCCTGCTGTCCCTTGTGTTCGTGGTGTCCGTGGTCGGCGCCGGCGTCTGGGCGTACTCGTCCCTCCACGGCCGCGCAGGCGCGTCGGCCTATCGGCTGGCCCGCGTGGAGCGCGGCCCCCTCACCTCCACCGTGTCGGCCACCGGCGCCCTCAACGCCGTGATCACCGTCCAGGTGGGCAGCCAGATCTCCGGCCAGATCAAGCAGCTCCTCGCCGATTTCAACTCGAAGGTGCGCCGGGGCGACGTGGTCGCCCGGATCGATCCCGAGACCTTCGAGGCCAAGGTGACCCAGGCGCAAGCCGACGTCGAGTCCGCGGAAGCCTCCGTCCAGAACCAGCAGGCCCAGGTCGAGCGCTACCGCGCCGACGTCCAGAACGCCCGCGCGGCCTACGCCGAGGCCAAGGCGCAGACGGCGAAAGCGCAGGTCGCCGTCGTCGACGCCAGGCGCGATCTGGATCGGAAGGCGGAGCTCTTCGCCCGGCAGCTCATCGCCAAGAGCGAGCTCGACACCGCCCAGGCCGCGCACGACTCGGCCGTCGCCCAGCTCGACTCGGCGCGCGCTCACGAGGAGGCGTTCGCGTCCGCCATCCAGTCGGCGGTCGCCCAGCAGCGGGTCGCCGAGGCGGCGGTCACGTCCGCGCGCGCCCAGGTGAAGCAGAAGCAGGCGGCGCTCCGTCAGGCGAAGGTCGACCTGGACCACACGACGATCCGCGCGCCGGTGGACGGCATCGTCATCTCACGGGCCGTCGATGTGGGGCAGACCGTCGCGGCGAGCCTGTCGGCGCCCACCCTGTTCACGATCGCGCAGGATCTGACGAAGATGCAGGTCGAGGCGAGCGTCGCCGAGGCCGACGTCGGTCAGATCTCGCTCGCCCAGCCCGCGACGTTCAAGGTCGACGCCTTTCCCCGCGAGGCGTTCACCGGCAAGGTGGTCCAGATCAGGAAAGCCGCGCAGGTCCTCCAGAACGTCGTGACCTACACCGTCGTCATCGCCACGGACAATCGCGGCGGCCGGCTGCTCCCGGGCATGACGGCGAACGTGAAGCTGATCGTCGGCGAGAAGGCGAACGTTCTGAAGGTCCCGAACGCGGCGCTGCGCTTTCGCCCGGCCGGCGCCCGCGCGGAGGCCAAGTCCACCGGCGCGGAGACCAAGACCAAAGGTTCGCCACCGGCGCGCGGAGCCTCCGGCGGAAGCGCCGACGGCAAGGCGGGCGTCGGCGGACGCGTCTGGCGGCTCGACGCCGACGGGGAACCGCAGCCGATCGCGGTCACGCTCGGCATTACCGACGGCACGGCCACGGAGGTGATCCGGGGCGACCTCAAGGACGGCGAGGCCGTCGTCGTGGGGCTGGCCGGCACCGGGACGTCGCGGGCCACTCCCTCCGGGCGGCTCCGGCTCTGACCATGGCGGGTCGCACACGATCCTTCAATCTCCTGCCCAAGGCTCGCGAACGGCTCACCGCGGTCGGCCTCGGCGACCGCGCATCCCACCACCCCAACCAGCTCTCGGGCGGCCAGCAGCAGCGGGTCGCGATTGCGCGAGCCCTCGTCAACGACCCGTCCGTGATCCTCGACGAGCCGGTGGCGTCGTCGGGCGATGCCGCCGCGGTCCTCGGCGGGCTCGAGGCGGAGGCCGTCCCCTGAAGGTGTGGCAGAGCGCGCGCATCTCGCTCCGCGCGCTGCGCGTGAACATGCTGCGCACGACCCTCGCGGTGCTCGGGATCGTCATCGGGGTGGGCGCGGTGATCGCGATGGTGGCCGTGGGCTCCGGCGCCGAGGCGCGCGTCGCCGAGCAGATTCAGAGCCTCGGCTCGAACCTGATCATGGTGCGCCCCGGGAGCGTGGTCGCCAGCGGTGTCCGGCTCGGGGCGGGAACCCAGTTGCGCATCACCGAAGACGATGCGGAGGCAATCCAGAGCGAGCTCGACGCGGTCGAGGCGGCCTCCGCGTTCCGAGACAGGACGGTCCAGATCGTCTACGGTGCGCTGAACTGGGCGACGCGGGTGAACGGCGTCGCCGCCGAGTACCTCGACGTGCGTGACTGGCCGCTCGCCGCCGGCCGACCCATCGCACCCGAAGATATCCGCGGCGCGGCGAGGGTCGCGCTGCTCGGCCAGACCACCGTCGAGAACCTGTTCCCGTACACCGACCCGGTCGGCGAGATCATCCGCCTCGCCAACGTCCCGTTCACCGTCATCGGCGTGCTCGGGCCGAAGGGCCAGAGCACGTGGGGACAAGACCAGGACGATACCGTGCTGATTCCCCTCTCGACGGGGAACCAGACCGTCTTCGGTACGACCCGGTCGGGGCCCCGGAGGATCGACGGGATCGTGATCAAGATCCGACCAGGCGAGGACATGACGGAGGCGGAATCGGCGATCCGTGACCTCCTGCGGCAACGCCACCGGCTGAGGCCAGATCAGGAGGACACCTTCTGGGTTCGCAACCTCTCGGACGTGCTCCGAACGCAGGAGGAGGCGTCGCGGGTGATGACATACCTCCTCGCGGCGATCGCCTCGGTGTCCCTGTTCGTCGGTGGCATCGGCATCATGAACATCATGCTTGTGTCGGTCACCGAGCGGACGCGGGAGATCGGTCTGCGCATGGCCGTCGGGGCCCGGAGCCGCCACATCCTCGCCCAGTTCCTCGTGGAGGCGATCACGCTCTCCCTGGTCGGCGGGGTGCTCGGCGTCGCGGCCGGCCTCGCCGCGTCGTGGGCCATCGGGTACCTCGCCGAATGGCGGGTCCTCGTCCCGCCCGAGGCGATCGCGCTCGCCGTCGCGTTCGCCGCCGCCGTCGGGATCTTCTTTGGATTTTATCCGGCGCGGAAGGCGTCGCTTCTGGACCCGATCGAAGCGCTCCGCTACGAGTAGAGGACCGCCCGCGCGCCGCAGCGCCTCGGGCGCGCTTGACTTTCCCCCGCGGGCACCGGTAGAACGGACGACGTGACGCCCTCCGCCGCGAGGCGCCTCGCCCGCTTCGTCACTGGTCTCCGACTGGAGGACGTTCCCTCGCCCGTCGTGACGAAGGCGACCCGTCTCGTGCTCGACACGCTCGGCTGCGCGCTCGCCGCGACACGGTACGACTTCGGCCGCGCCGCGCGCGAGACTGCCGAGCGGCTGGGCGGCCATCATGAGAGCACGCTGGTTGGCAGTAAGGTGCGGGTCGCCGCGGCCAACGCCGTCCTGGCGAACGCCACGCTCGCCCACGGGCTCGACTTCGACGACACGCGCGAAGACGCCATCGTCCACACCGGCTCGGTGGCGGTCACGACCGCCCTCGCCGTCGGCGAGGCGCTGGGTGCGTCCGGGCGCGCCACGCTCGCGGCCCTCGTCGCCGGCGTGGAGGTGATGTGCCGCGTGGGACTCGCAGTGCCTGGGAAGTTCCACGCCCGTCACTATCACCCGACCGCCCTCGCCGGGACGTTCTGCGCGGCGGCCGTCGCGGGGAAGCTCCACGGCTCCACGGAGGACCAGCTCGTTCACGCCTTCGGGATTTGCGGGAGCCAGGCCGGGGGGATCATCGAGTACCTGGCCGACGGCGCCTGGACCAAGCGCCTTCACCCGGGCTGGGCGGCCCACGCGGGCGTCGTCGCCACCCTGCTCGCCCACGCCGGCTTCACGGGCCCGGAGTCCGTCTTCGAGGGTGAGCACGGCTTCTACCGCGCCTTCGCGGGTGGCTGCGACGAGGCGCGCCTGCGGGAGCTCCTCGAAAGCCTCGGCAGCGTGTGGGAGCTCGGGCGGCTCACGTTCAAGCCCTACCCCTGCGGCTCGATCGCGCACCCCTACATGGACTGCGCGCTCCGCCTCCGCGAGCGTCACGGGCTCACACCCGACCAGATCGCCGAGGTCCGCTGCCGCACGGCTCCCGGGCCGGTGCCACGCCTCTGGGAGCCGCTCCAGGGGAAGCGCACGCCGCAGAACGGGTACGCGGCGAAGTTCAGTCTGCCGTATCTCCTCGCGGTGATCCTCGTCAAGGGGCGGGCCGGCCTTGCCGAGTTCGAGGACGACGCGGTACGCGACGCCGAGGTGCTCGAGGTCGCGTCCCGGGTGGGCTACGAGCTGGACCCGACGATCGACTATCCCCGGCAGTTCGTCGGCCACGTCGCGATCCGGATGCGCGACGGACGACAGCTCGAGGAGCATCAGGAGCATGCGCGGGGCGGCGCCGAACTTCCGATGGGGCGCGAGGAGCTCGTGGCGAAATTCCGCGGAAACGCCGGCCTCGCCATGGCAGGCGAGCAGGCGTCGCGCGTGATCCGGAGCGTCGACGCGCTGGCGGGAGCGGAAAGCCTCCGCGCCCTCGTGGAGTCGCTGAGCCAGCGAGGAGACGACCCATGAACCGACATCTGGTGAGCGTGCTGGCGTTGACGCTCGTGGTGGCGGCGCTCCCGGCGTCGGCCCAGGACGCCCGCGTCGAGGCCGCCCGCAAGGAAGGCAAGGTCGTCTGGTACACCTCGCTCGCGCTCTCGAGCTCCGAGAAGGTCGCCAAGCTCTTCGAGGCGGCCTACCCGGGCGTCGGCGTCGAGGTCCACCGGACCGGCTCCCAGCGCATCCTCCAGCGTGTGATGCAAGAGCTCCAGGCGAACCTCAAGCTGGTCGACGTGATCCACACCTCCGACGCCGGCCACTTCGTGCTGCTCAAGGACAAGAAGCTCCTGCTGAAGTACACGCCGGCCGGAGTGGACGTGTTCCCGCCGGGGTTCAAGGACCGCGACGGTTACTACTACGGTCTGCGCGCGACGGTCAACGTCATCGCGTACAACTCCAAGATCATTTCCGCGGCGGAGGCGCCGAGGACCTGGAAGGATCTGCTCGACCCGAAGTGGAAGGGCCGCCTCGTCACCGCCCACCCCGGCTACAGCGGCGTCATCGCGACACACGTGCTGGCCCTCGTCCATCTCTACGGCTGGGACTACTGGAAACAGCTCGCGCAGAACCGGCTCATGCTCGTCCAGTCCGCGGTCGATCCGTCGGGCGTCGTTGCCTCCGGCGAGCGGCCCGTCGCGGTGAACGGGGGCGACTACACCTTCTACCAGACCAAGAAGAAGGGGAACCCGGTCGAGATCGTCTATCCCAAGGAAGGCGTGCCGCTCGTCATCTCCCCCTCGGCGATCGCGGCCGGGGCGCCGCATCCGAACGCCGCCAAGCTCTTCACGGACTTCACCTTCAGCAAGGAGGTCCAGCAGGTGCTCGCCGACACCGAGGGCCTCTACACGGGCCATCCCGAGGTCACCTACCCCACGGACAAGCCGAAGCTCGGCGACCTCCGGCTGCTCCCCGCCGACCCCGACGAGCTCGAGAAGCGTAACGAGGAGATCAAGAAGCGATTCGTGGAATTCTTCGGCGCGTAGCGGGATGACGGTCTGGCTCACCGCCGCCCTCGCCCTCGTCGTCTTGATGGCGCTTCCGCTGGGCTGGCTCGGCTACATGAGCGTGTCGAGCGAGACCGGGGCGACGCTCGCCCACTACCGTGCGGTGTTCACGGACCCGCATCTCCAGAAGGCGCTCTGGAACACCGTGGTCCTCGCGTTCTGGGTCGGGCTCGCGTCACTCGCCATCGGCGCGCCGATGGCCTGGCTGACCGCGCGGACCGATCTGCCGGGCAAGCGGCTCGTCCGCGCGCTCATCCTGGCGTCCTTCGTGACGCCGCCGTTCCTCGGCGCCTTCGCCTGGGTCATGCTGGCCGGCCCGAACGCCGGGCTCCTCAACAAGCTCTACCGGTCCGTGACCGGGGCCGCGGACCCCCTGCTCAACGTCTTCACGATGCCGGGGCTGATCTTCGTCGTCTCGATCTACACCTTCCCGTACGTGTTCATCATGATCGCGAACACCCTCGAGCTGATCGCTTCGGACCTGGAGGAAGCCGCGTCGATCCTGGGCGCGAGCCGCGTCCGCGTCGCCCTGACGGTGACGCTCCCGATGGTGCTGCCCGCGATCCTGAGCGGCTTCATCCTCGCCGTCCTCCAGGCGCTGGCGCTCTTCGGCTCGCCGGCGATCCTCGCGCTGCCCGCAGGCTTCCACACGATCACGACCCAGATCTGGGCGCTGTTCCAGTACCCGCCCAAGGTCGAGATGGCGGCGGCGTTCTCCGTCCCGCTGTTCCTCGCGACGGCGCTGCTCCTCTTGGTGCAGAAGCAGCTCCTCGGGCGGCGGGGCTACGCCGCGATCGGCGGCAAGAGCGGGCAGCGGCGACAGATCCCGCTCGGGCCCTGGCGGCTGCCGGCGCTCGCCGGTTGTCTCGGCGTGATGGCGTGCTCCATCTTCCTGCCCTACGGGATCCTCGCGAAGGCGGCCTTCGCGCGTGCGTGGGCCCAGCCGCTCACGGTGGAGAACGTCACGCTCGGGAACTTCGCCCTGACGTTCGGCCACAGCGCCACCCGGTCCGCGATCGTCAACACGCTCGAGCTCGGGATCATGACGGCGTGCGTGGGCGCGGGGCTCGCGGCGCTCGTGGCCTACGTCGTCAACCGCAAGCTCGTCCCCGGTCATCAGCTCCTGACCTTCCTCGCGCTGGCGCCCGTGGTCATTCCGGGCGTGGTCCTGGCCGTCGCACTCTTCCTCGCCTACACCCGCCCGCCGCTCGTCCTCTACGGGAGCCTCTGGATCCTCTTCGTCGCCTACCTGACGAAGGAGATGCCCGTGGGCTACTCGCAGTCCGACGCGACCTTCAGAGGCGTGCACCCCGAGCTCGAGGACGCGGGTCGCATCCTCGGCGCGGGGCGCCTGCGCGTGCTCGGCGAGATCACGGCGCCGCTCGCCCGGAGCGGCATCATCGCCACCTGGTGTTTCGTCTTCATCGGCGTGATCCGCGAGCTGTCCGCGTCGATCATCCTCTTCACGCCGAACACGAAGGTGATCTCGGTCGTGATCTTCGACCTGAAGGAGGAAGGCGAGTTCGGCGCCATCGCGGTCCTGGGCCTCTTCATGCTCGGCATGACCTTCGCCGCCGTCGGGGTGATGCAGACGCTGCTCGGCCGCGACGTCATGGGCGCGAAGGACTGAGCCACCTCCGATGCCGGGCGTGACGATCAAGGGGCTGACGAAGCGGTACGGCGACGTCGCCGCGCTCGAAGGGCTCGACCTCCGGGTGGAGCCCGGCGAGCTCGTCTCGCTCCTCGGGCCCTCAGGCTGCGGCAAGACGACGACCCTTCGCCTCCTCGCGGGGTTCCTCCAGCCAGAGGCTGGCGAGATCTGGGTCGGCGATCGCTGCCTCTCGTCGCCGACCCGCGTGATCCCTCCCGAGCGGCGGCGGATGGCGATGATCTTCCAGAGCTACGCGCTCTGGCCCCACATGACCGTGGCACAGAACATCGCGTACGGCCTGCGCCTCAAGCCGGGCGTGCCGAAGGCCGCGCGCGAGGCGCGCGTCAAGGAGATGCTGAAGGTCGTCCAGCTCGATGGCTACGGCTCGCGCTATCCGGGAGAGCTCTCAGGCGGCCAGCAGCAGCGGGTCGCGGTCGCGCGGGCCCTGGTCGTCGAGCCGGAGATCCTGCTCCTCGACGAGCCTCTGAGCAACCTCGACGCAAACCTGCGAGAAGAAATGCGCTTCGAGATCCGCCGGCTTCACGAGACTTTCGCGATCACGACCCTCTACGTGACCCACGACCAGGCGGAGGCGATGGTCATCTCCGACCGTGTGGCCGTGCTCCATCGAGGCCGCGTCGTCCAGGTCGGGACGGCGGAGGATCTCTTTCAACATCCACGGACCCGGTTCGTCGCCGAGTTCATCGGCAGGACCAACCTCGTCGATGCCATCGCGGCCGAGCCGGGCGTCGTCACCCGCGGCGCCTTGCGGCTTCGCGTCGCGGTCACCGGGCTCAAGCCCGGCGCCCCGGTGGTCGTCTCGATCCGTCCTCACGAGATCCGGCTCGTGGCACGAGGCCAGCCCCCGTCGCCCGACCCCAATGTCCTCGCCGGCGTGGTCCAGCGCGCGAGCTATCTCGGGGATGCCGTGGACTATCAGGTCCGCGTGAACGGAAGTGACGTGGCCCTGCGCGTCACCGCGCCCCCGCCCGCCGTGTTTCGCTCCGGCGAGACGGTGACGCTCGCGCTGGCGCCGGAGGCCTGTGTGCCGCTGACCGAAGCCGAGACGCCGTAGGATCCGCGGCGCGCATTTTCCGGATAGTGCGAGTTTCCCCTTGACTCGCCATAAGCGAGAATGCTCTCATTTCTAGATGACTTTGTAGAGAACTTCTCGACCCAGGAGTGATTGCTATGCTGCGATCTCTACTCATCTCGGTGGTGGCCCTGTCGCTCACGGTCGGCCCCGTCGCCCTCGCCCTCGCGGCGGACATGGGCGTGATGACGGGAAGCGAGAAAGGCACCTATTATCAGTTCGGCCTCAATCTCCAGGCGCTCGGCAAGTCGAACGGCATCAACCTGAGCGTGTACCCCTCCAAAGGATCCGTGGAGAACATCTACGCCGTCTACCAGCGGCCCGGTGTTCAGGTCGGCATCGTGCAGTCCGATGTGCTCGCCTTCGTCGCCAAAGTACAGACCGATCAGACCCTCCAGCGGATCGCGAAGAAGATCAAGATGGTGTTCCCGCTCTACAACGAGGAAGTCCATCTACTGGCGCGGAAGGGCATCGCCTCCTTCGACGATCTCGCCGGGAAGCGGGTGGCGATCGGGCGGGAGGGCAGCGGGACCTACCTCACCGTGCGGTTGCTCTTCAAGGTGTCGGAGGTCGCGCCGCGTGAGATGGTGCTGATCGACACCGATGGGGCGCTGGCGGAGCTCCGGGCAGGGCGGATCGACGCGATGTTCTTCGTCGCCGGGTATCCGGTGCGGCTCCTCGCCGAAGGCGTCGCCGCGGCGGACAATCTCGTGCTCGTCCCGATCACCAACAAGGACATCGCCGAGTTCTACCCGTCCGTCACGATCCCCGCCAACACGTACGCCTGGCAGCCCGAGCCCGTCCAGACCGTCGCGGTCAAGGCGGTCCTCGTGTCGTTCGACTATCGGCGGGGCGATTGCGACAACGTGGGACGGCTCGCCCAGGTTCTGTCGACGAACTTCGAGTGGCTGACGAAGAACGGCCACCCGAAGTGGAAGACGGTCAACCTCGAGTTCCCGCTGAAGGGCTGGGAGCAGTACGACTGCGTGAAGAAATACCTGAACAAGCCGACCGCCAAGGCCGCCAGCCCGCAGAAGTCCTCCGAGATCAATCCGGTCATGGACGCGATCCGCGAGATGCTCCGTGAGTAAAGACGTCAACGAGAGCCCGACGGGGCCCACGGCCGTGCCGTCCGTCGAGGCCGGCGACCGCGCTCCCATCGGGTTCTCCGTCAAGGGCCGCTACCGGATCGTCACCGAGCTGGGGGCCGGCGCCTTCGGGATCGTCTGTGCCGCCGAGGACGAAGCGACCGGCCACCCGGTCGCGATCCGGTTTCTGCCCCGCGCGCTCGCCGGCCCTCACGCCGCGCAGACGATCCAGCGCATGGGTCGCTCGATTGTCGCGGCATCGACGAGTCATCCGGGACTGGTCCGCGTGCTCGAGTTCGGTGAGGTCGAGAACGGCCGGCCGTTCGTGGCGATGGAGCTCGTCGCGGGCCGCCGTCTGAGCGAGATGCTGTCGGGGGGCACACCGCTCGACATCCCCGAGGCGCTGCGCGTGGCGCTCGACCTCGGTGGATCCGTGGAGACGCTGCATAACATGGGCCTCGTCCACGGCGCCCTCCGGCCCTCGAACGTGATGGTCCTGGAGGACGGGCGCGTCAAGCTGATGGACCTGGAGCTGGCCGGCCTGCGTGACGCCCAGGCGAACGAGGGCCTCCTCGCCGCTGAGCCGCCGGCGGAGTACCTCTCGCCCGAGCAGATCCGCCGGGCCCCGGCGACCGAGAAGACGGACATCTACGCGTTTGGCGTCATCCTCTACGAGATGCTCTGCGGGGTGCCGCCGTTCCAGGCGCCCACGCGCGATGCCGTCCTCTCGAAGCAGCTGACGGAGACGCCGACCCCGATGCGCCGGCGACGGCGCGCCATTCCCGCCTCGGTCGAGTCCGCGGTCGCGCTCGCGCTCTACAAGCAGCCGGAGCTGCGGCCTCTCATGCAGGACGTCCTGAACCGCCTGTGGGCGGAGGCGCACGGACCGGTGAGGCGGTGGAAGCGGAAGGCCGCGGTCGTGGGTGGCATAATCGTCACGGCGTCGATCGCAGCGATCGTTGTCTGGAGCCTGATGGGGTCGCGCCTGTTGGCGCCACGCCCGTCGGCGCAATCCCCGACGGCGCCGTCGGCGGATCGAGAGCCCCCGGCGTCGCTCGCGCAGCCGACGATGCCACCGCAAACGGCGCTGCCGCCAGCGCGGCCGGCGCCGGCAACCCAGCAAGCGACGGTGGGCGCCCCGCCGGTATCGAGCACCCCCGCGGGTGCCCCCGTCACAGAGACACGGACCGCGGCCCCGGTCGCCCCCCCGGCCACGTCAGCGGTCGTGCCGCCGGCTACGCGCTCCGCGCGGCCGTCCGCGCCCCCACCCGCGTCAGCCCCGCAGCCCGCCGCCAAAGCGACGCCGCCGTCCGCGGCCCCGCCGGCGTCAGGCCCACCCAGCGCAGAGCGCCGACAGCCTCAACGAGTGCAGCAGGCGCCCGCAGGCGCCGTTCGTGAGGGCTCACCTTCGTCGAGCGAGGTGGAGGCTTACGATCCCAGCGCCGTCATCGACTGGCTGCTGAAGCACTCCGCCGAGCGCGGCAAGTAGACGCTCGATCAGGTCTCCGAGCGCGTGCGAAGCCGATACGTCGAATAGGCGCCCTGCTCTCGACGGGCCTCTTCCGCCAGGGTGTCGGCCTGACGCTTGAGGTCTCGGGAGTTCCCTGCCGTGGCGGGAAAACAGCTCCCACCAATGCGCACGACAAGCGCGTGCCGCTCGTCGAACCGGTGGTGGCTGACTTCCGTGATAATGCGTCGAATGATGATGTCGAGGTCCTCCAGCTCTCCGCCAACGAGCAGGACTCGAACCGTCCCGGCGGCCGGCACGGCCTCGATGAGATCGGTGTCTCGAATCAGAGGACTCACCACCTCCGCAAGCTCTTGAGCCCCGTCGCCAGGATCGGCGACATACCCGTTGCCGCTCTGGTGAATTGTCAGCATGGAGACCGCGTACTGCAAGCGAGCGGCCTGACGCATCTGGAGCTCAGTGACACAGGCAAAAGTTTCCCCGTCGACGATGGTACCGTGGGGCCTGAAGTCCCAGGAGGCCATCTAGGTCACCTGCGAGCGAGCGCGAGCGATCATCGTCGACCTCCTCCGCGGCTGGCAGCGCCCCGGCTCGCCATATTCTGCCTCGACGCCTGCGCGAACATCAAGGTGAGTCCCTTAAACGGATGGTGCGGAATTCGGGAAGCACCGCCAGGGGGTCGAGGCGTCGCGCTCGAACCGGCTAATGGGAAGGAGACGGCGCCCCACCGACGACGAGCCGGTGAACCGCGTCCTCGAGTTCGCGAATATTCCCCGGCCATGAGCGGGCCATGAGCGCGGCAAGCTCGTCAGCGCAGAGCTGGACGTCCCGTCGGTACCGACGGTTGAATTGCTCCAGGAAAAATGACGCGAAGACGGGAATCTCTTCCGTTCGCTGCCTGAGCGGAGGGACACAAATCTCGACCATCTTGAGAGCCTGCAATTCCTTCCAGAGATAGTCGTCGCGCCCAATGTCCGCGCTCTGTCCCGTGGAGGCGATGACGCGGACGTCGATCCGGATGATCTCGCGGCCGCCGGTGCGCGAGACCTCCCCCGTCCGCAGCACGTGAAGAAGCTTGGGGGCCACGGCGCTCGGGAGAGCCCCGATCTCGTCCAGGTAGATCGTGCCGTGGTTCGCGAACTCGAAGCTCCCGAGGCGCCGCCGGCTCGCCAGAGGGGAGGTCCCTCTCTCCAGGCCAAATAAGTCGGCCTCGCTCCGGTCAGCGGGTTGAACCGCGCAATTCATCTTCACGAAGGAATGGGGCTGGCGTGCTGAGGCAGCGTGGATGAGCCGTGCCACGATGTCCTTACCGGCGCCGCGCTCGCCTCTGATCAGGAGAGGCACTCGATGGTCCGCACGCTGTCCTGCCGCCACGAGGTCAAGGACCCGGGGCGTCTTTAGGACGGTCGGTGCGCACTCGATCGTCGCGTCTCCGGCGGACATCTTCGTATCCTCCTGCGAGATCGGGGTGGAGCGTAGGCGATCTTTAATTCCTCGTCAATTCGTTTTTTTCCCGCCCCAGTCGCCATTTCCCCCTATCAAGTCTGGCGTTGCCGATGCACCGAACGCGTAGCGCGCCCTTTCACCAGGCAATCTGAAGGGGCCGTCCATCCAACGCAGGCACCCCGGGGCGATTCTCAACGGCGTCGTCGCGAGAGCGCGTCGGACCGTCCAAATTTTCGATTGTGGACAACGGTGGAAATGTGGGTAAACGCAACGGCGCAAACCCCCGGACACGGCTCGAGGGGGTCAGTCGAAGTTGATCGGATACCCGAACTGCAGACCGAACCTGACTCGGTTTTGATCCGCGTCGGCCTGGCCCGACGACGACGTGGTGCCGGTGCGCTGCTGAAACAACGTGTACCCTCCAAAGAGGCTCACATAACGAGCGAGTTGATAGGTCACGCCGAGGGTCAGTGTGATCGACTTGACGTCGATGCGGTCGGTCTGCCGGCTGCTCACGGACTCCGCGATGCTGTACACAGGATTAACCACGATGAGCAAGCCGCGCTGCCAGGTCGAAAGCGTGAGCGTGCCTGAAGCGGACTGGGAGTCGGTCGTCCCACCTAATCCACCTGCGGCACTCACCGCCCGAGTGTATTGGACGCTGGCCGAGCCGGTTCGTAAAAGCTGGACGAGACTCGCGGTGCCGGCGGGAGACATGATCGTCTGGCGCCCGAGCTCGGTAATGGCCGGGCCACCACTGACGGTTCCGGTGAGCGACGGCGTGAAACGGTAGCTGCCACCCAGCGTGGGGGTATGAGTCCGCGAGCTTTCCTCCCCGCGAACATCCAGGTACGTGAAGCCATAGCCGATGAGGCCGGTGAGGCGGGGCGTGAGCACATGACCGAGCGTGGTCGAAAACCCGTAGGTATCTGAGTCCATCCCGCTACCTGTACCTGTACCTGCACCTGTACCTACACCTTCGGCCCCTGCCCCTTTGAAACGTAGAATGCTGTAGGTCGCGCCGAGATTCAGAGAGGTCAGGGGCGTCATCTGCCAGGTCAAGCCAGGTGCGAAAGTATTACTCCACGATTCCTGCCGGCCGGTGGCAAAGCCCTGCGTCGCGAGGCGATTTGTGCTGCGATCCAACGTGTATGCGTCAGAGGCCGTCAGCGTCAATCCTGGCATCGCCCGGTAGAGGCCGCTGGCGACAAAATTCTGATGCTCGAGGGCATTGTTGAGACGGGTGTTCCGATCGTACATTTCGGCGGTGAACGAATACCCGCCGCTCAGCTGATACGAAGAGCGGGTGACGAAGAGCGTCAGGGCCGGGCTCAGGCCCGTGATGAGATCCCATTGGCGATTCCGGTTGTCGAAAAAGAGGTTGTCGTTGTACTCCTCGGACACGGAGATCGAGGGCGTTAGCGTGACCGGTCCGCGTTGGGCAGGAGGCGCCAGGAGCCCCAAGAGCTCGAGTGGATACGCCCCAATCGGCGGGCCGGGGCTTGGTGGAAATGGAGCGGGCTCAGTCGCCGGTGGCTGCTCTCTCCCGCCGGCACGCGGACCTTCTTGGCCCCACGCGTGGGCCGTCATCAAACAGAGGGCGATCCCAACGATCGCGCCCCCGCCCGTGCCGACTGGCCAGGGCCAAGCGAGCACCGACCTACCCACGTGCCCCTTGGTGAAGCTCACGGGACTGGGATCCGCTTGAGCACCGTGAGGCTCGATTATAGAGCGGATCGGAGGTTTCCCCGCCCGTTTATTGAGCCCACAACCCCGGTCTCGTAAGCCGCGCTATGCCAGGGCGGAAGGCTCGCGCGAGCCCCCCCAGTAGTCCTATCGCAGCACTTCGCGCGCGGTGCGGGCGGCCAGATATCGCGGGACGCTCGCCCCGACGAACCACGCGCCTCTGATCACAAGGCTCATCAAGGCTCCCCTCAGGAAACGCCACGAATGATGCGCATCTACTTTCACATCGTAGTTCCATAGTCCTAACTCTAAAGGGTTTCCGGAAAGTGTAGATAATTTCATACACAGTCCCGGACTACCCATTGGCGGCCGCCGTTGTGAACCTCGTTGCATGAGCATCGGACAAGATTTCTATGAAAGATCCGTACTATCTAGCCCGCGCGTGCTCTGAAGAACTCTTGGTACGGCACTTGCGCTTCGGTCCCCCGCCTCGAGATGACTGAACGAAAAGCGCTCCTGCTCGAAATCGACGCGGCAACGCGACTGGGCCTCCTCAGCTTCCTGCGCCTCCGCGGATACCAGTGCGTCGTCGTCTCGTCCGCCGGCCAAGCCCTCGACGTGCTCGCGGACACCAGCTTCTCCTTCACGCTGGTCGATCTGAACAGCAACGGATCCGACGCGGCAGAACTACTTCAGTGTCTGAAGCTTCACGCCAAGAATTCCGGTCCCATCATCGCGGTCGCCGACCGGCGCGACCGCGGCCTCGACGGCGTCCTCCTCGACGTGGAGACGGTGCTCCACAAGCCACCGAGCCTCGAGGAACTCCAGCAAGCGATCGACGCCCTCGCGCGCCCGGAACCCGAAGCGCTCGGGCCGGCACCCGAGCTGATGGGCGGGCGCATGCGACGGGAGATGGAGCTCTGGCGCAGCCCCAAGATGCTGGAGGCACGCCGGATCCTCTCCGAGGCGGCCCGCGTCGATGTCACCGTGCTCATCACCGGCGAGACCGGGACCGGCAAGGACCTCGTCGCCCGCGCGATCCACCAGTTCTCTTCCCGCCGGACCGGGCCCTTCGTCAAGGTCAACTGCGCTGCCATGCCCCGCGAGCTCCTCGAGAGCGAGATGTTCGGGTACGAGCGCGGCGCCTTCACGGGGGCCCACAAGCTCAAGATCGGCAAGTTCGAGGCGGCCGACCGCGGCACCATCTTCCTCGACGAGATCGGCGACCTGCACCCGGCGCTCCAGGCCAAGCTGCTCCACGTCCTGCAGGACGGTGAGTTCTCGCGCATCGGCGGCAAATCGACGCTGAGCGTGGACGTCCGCGTCCTCGCGGCCACGAATCAGGACCTCGAGCGCGCGGTCGCCGAAGGGCGGTTCCGCGCAGACCTCTACTACCGGCTCAACGTGATCCAGGTGTTCGTGCCGCCGCTCCGCGAGCGCGTTCTCGAGATCCCCCTGCTGGCCGACTACTTCGTCGAGCGCTACGCGAAACTCTACCGCCGCAACGGGTTCGCGATTCCCTCGTCGGTGATGGACCGCCTCATGCGCCACCGATACCCCGGGAATGTCCGGGAGCTCGAGAATCTGATCAAGCGCATGATCGTGCTGGACGATCCCTCCCTCACCAAGATTCCTCTGCCCGACGACGGGGTCGACAGCGAGCGTTCCCCTTCGTCCGCTGTCGAACCCTCCCTGAAGGAGATCGCGCGGAGGGCGTCGCAGGCGGCCGAGCGCGAGGCGATCGCGAAAATGCTCGAGCGGACCGGCTGGAACCGGGTGCGGGCCGCGAGGGCGCTGCGGATCAGCTACCGCGCGCTCCTCTACAAGATCAAAGACGCCAGGCTCGACGGCGAGCGGTCGTCAGCCCGCTCGGCCTCGTGAGGCACCCCGTGACGAAGCGCTCGCTGGTCTACCCGCTCCTTGCCGGCGCGGTCCTCGTCTCCGCCTGGATGACTGCCGACCCGGCCGACGCCCAGGCGCCGGCGGTCGATGCGTCGGCGCGCGACGGCAATGGCGTCGTCGCGCCCGACGTCTACCGGATCGGGCCCGAGGACATGCTGCAGGTCTCCGTCTGGAAGAACGACGCGCTGACCCGGACGGTGCCCGTGAGGCCGGATGGCAAGATCTCGCTCCCCCTCGTGAACGACGTGCAGGCCGCGGGGCGCACCGCGCTCGAGCTCCGCGATGACCTCGTACAGAAGCTCACGGAGTACATCCCGAGCCCGGAGGTCTCCGTGATCGTGTCCGACGTCCGGAGCTTCAAAGTGTCGGTCATGGGCGAAGTCGTCCACCCGGGGCGCTTCGAGCTCAAGAGCTGGACGACCGTGCTGGACGTCCTCGCCCTGGCCGGGGGGTTCACCCAGTTCGCCACGCGCTCGAGGATCGTCATTCTTCGTCCCGAGAGAACGACGATGAAGCGGATTCCCTTCAACTACAACAAGCTGGCCGGAGAGCAGGAGAACTTCTACCTCCGGAACGGCGACATCGTCCTGGTGCCGTAAGGCTCACCGATGGCGGACGAGACACGGAAAGACCTGGACGGGGTGCTGGCCGTCTGGAGCCGGCGCAAGTGGCTGGCGATCCTGGCGTTCGCCGCCCCCATGGCGGCCGCCGCCAGTCTCATCACCTTTCTCCCGAACCTGTATCGGTCCACGGCCACGGTCCTGGTGGACCGCCAGCAGATCCCCGAGACCTTCGTGCGGTCCACCGTGACCAGTGCCCTCGAGACCCGGCTCCAGACGATCAGCCAGGAGATCCTGAGCCGCTCGCGACTGGAAGCCCTGATCACCCGCTTCGCCCTCTACCCCGATCTGTGGACGCAGGCCCCATCCGAGGAAGTCATCAAGCGCATGCGCGGGGACATCAAGCTCGAGCTCAAGGGGGTCGAGGCCAGAGGTCAGCGCGAGGCCACGGTGGCCTTCACGATCAGTTATCAGGGCAATGAGCCGGCCACGGTCTCGCTCGTCACCAATACCCTCGCGTCCTTCTACATCGAGGAGGACTTGAAGGCGCGTGGGCGTCAGGCGACCGGCACCGCGGAGTTTCTCAAGGTCCAGCTCGAGGAAACGAAGAAGCGGCTCGACATTCATGAGCAACGGGTGAGCGAGTTCAAGCGGCGCCACCTGGGCGAGCTGCCCCAGCAGATGGAGGCCAACCTCGCCACCCTCGAACGGCTCCACGCGCAGCTTCGCCTGAACGCCGACAGTCAGACGCGAGCCTCGGAGCGCCGGCAGGCGTTGTCGAGTCAGCTCGCCGAAGCCGATTCCCTCCTGGTCGCCGCGGCAGCGGCGCCGGGCGGGCCAGGAGCCCCGCGCGAAACCTCCGAGGCCCGCTTGGCCCGGTTGAAGCAAGAGCTGACACGGCTCCGCACTCAGTTCAGCGCGAAGTACCCGGACGTCGTCCTGCTGGCCGCGGAGGTGACCGCGCTCGAGCGCGAGGTCGCTGATGCCAAGGCCCACGAGCTCAAACCGGAAGAGAACCCGGCGACTCCGCCGGTCACCCCCCTCACGCCGTATGTGCTCCGCCTGAAAGAGGCCCTGAGCGAGGCGGAGACGGACATCAAGGTTCTCAAGGGCGAGGAACGCCGGCTTCGAGACGGGATCGCCGCCTATCAGGGCCGGGTGGAGAACGTGCCGCGACGGGAACAGGAGTTCAGGGAGCTCTCCCGCGACTACGAAAGCACCCGCGAGCTCTACAGCTCGCTGTTGAAGCGCTACGAGGAGGCCCAGCTCGCCGAGAGCATGGAGCAGCGCCAGAAGGGCGAACAGTTTCGCGTGCTCGACCCGGCGATCCCGAACTCTGAGCCGGCCGCGCCCAACCGGTTCCGGTTGCTCCTCATGGCTCTGATGGGATCGCTCGGCCTGGCCGTCGGCGCCGTGGTCGTGGCCGAGCGCGTCGACACGTCCTTCCACACGGTCGACGATCTCCGGGCGTTCAGTACCGTGCCGGTGCTGGTCAGTATTCCGCGGATCATCACCCGGACCGACCGCCGCCGAAGCCAGTGGCGCGCGCGACTCGCCGCCAGCGCCGCCCTCATTGGCCTCGTCATGATCGTCGGTACCGCCTACTTCGTCGCCAGCGGAAACGAGCACCTCGTCTCGGTTCTGGCGCGGCGGGGTGGCTCCTAGGAACCGCCGCATGTACCTGACGTTCTACGGACTCGCAGAGAAGCCCTTCAACGCGACCCCGGATCCCAGATTCCTCTACCTGAGCCCGGCGCATCGTGAGGCGCTCGCTCAGCTCCTCTACGGGGTCCGGGAGCGGAAGGGATTCATCGTCCTGACGGGCCACGTGGGCACGGGAAAGACCACCCTGCTGCACGCGCTTCGTCAGCGGCTCGACAGACAGACGGCGATCTCCTTCGTCGTCCATTCCACCCTGCCCTTTGACGGCATTCTCGAGTACGTCCTCGAGGACCTGGGGATCGCCAAGGGCGGGGAGTCACGGGCGCAGCGGCTCATCGCGCTGAATCACTTCCTCATCGAGCGCGAGCGGACGGGCGAGAACACGCTCCTCATCCTGGACGAAGCGCAGAACCTGGCCCCCGCGACGCTGGAACAGATCCGACTGCTCTCGAACTTCGAAACCCCGACGACCAAGCTCCTGCAGATCCTGCTGGTGGGGCAGCCGGAGCTCAAGGCCAAGCTCCAGCTTCCCGAACTCGCGCAGCTTACGCAACGGATCGGGTTGCGCTGCCAGATCCCGCCGCTGACGCTGCACGAGATCCGCGAGTACATCCGGACCCGACTGCGCATTGCGGGCGCGCGTGACCTGGGCTTGTTTAGCGATCCCGCGGTGGACCGGATCGCGACATATTCGGGCGGGATTCCACGGCTCATCAACATCGTCTGCGATCACTGCCTCCTCTTCGGCTATGCCGATCAGAAACGCCAGATCGATCGGCCCATCGTCAACCAGGCGATCGAGTATCTGGAGGAGGGCACGCAAGCACCGCGCAAGGTCTGGCGCCTCCGCGGCTTGAAGCCTCGGCGCCTCGCCCGGTGGGCGGTCGGAACCCTGGCCGTGGCCCTCGCCAGTACCGTCGTGGGCCTCGCCCTGGCGCCTGACACCGCCGTGCTGGGCCTTGTGCAATCGGTTCGTTACCTCCTGGACCCATGAGTAAGTTCTTCGAAGCGCTCGAGCGCGCCGAGCAGGAGCGGGCCGTTCGCTTTCAGGCCGCACCTTCCGAGCCAACGAACGCGCGGGGTCCAGCGGTCCCTGAGACCGCCCTCGACCCCGCCCTCCGGTCAGCGCCCGAGCTTCCGAGGGGCGTCGCCAACGGGCTCGACGAACATCTGGTGAGCCTGCTCGCGCCAACCTCCTTTGAAGCCGAACAGTATCGGGCGCTGCGCCATCTGATCGAACAGCGCGGCAAGTCGACCGCGCTGTCGGTCGTCGCGGTCTCGAGCCCCGGTGTCGCTGATGGCAAGACCACCACCGCCATCAACCTCGCAGGCGCGCTGGCCCAGGCGCCCGACGCACGCGTTCTTCTCATCGACGCCGATCTGCGGGGGGCCGCCGTGGCCGCGCGCCTCGGGTGGGACGCTCGGGTGGGCCCGGGCCTCGCGGACGCGATCCTGGACGCGAGTCTGACTCTGGAAACCGCGGCGCACGCGTGTCCGCACCTGAACCTGTCCGTGCTGCCAGCAGGCCGCCGTCCGTCTGCCACCTACGAAGTGCTGAAGTCGCCTCGGGTCGGGGAGCTCCTCGCAGAGGCTCGTAAGCGGTACGACTACGTCATCCTCGATACCCCGCCCCTCGTGTTGGTCCCCGACTGTCGGGTCATCGAGAAATGGGTGGACGGATTCCTCATCGTGGTGACGGCTCACAGGACGGGCCGCAAGTTCCTGGGGGAAGCGTTGAACCTCGCGGAGCGGACCAAGGTCGTTGGCCTGGTCTTCAACGGAGACGACCGCCACCTCTCGAGGAATTCGTACGGCTCCTACGCGACGCGACTCTCGAAGCGCAACAGGAAATAGACCGCCTCAGACGAGTGACGCCGGTCACCCGAGGTGACGGCGGGGGCGGACGCGTGCAGCCGGAAGCTCGGGCTGCGCGGCATCGGTGAGAAGTCGTTGGTCTCGTACCCGAGAACGGGATGGAGACCAAAGGGGGCGAAGCCTTGTCAGAAATCGTGGCGGAAGCCGTGACCCCGCGCTGGCGGGTCCTCTGGACCCACAGCAACTGCGAGCAGCTCGTCTCTGACCAGCTTGCCGCGAAGGGCTTTGACTTGTTCCTGCCCACCGTCGAGACGTGGTCCCGACGGGGCGGAGTCCGGCGCCTCTCGCGCGTCCCGCTGTTCCGAGGATACCTCTTCCTGCGCCACGTGATGGACAAGGCGAGCTACCTCGAGGTCTACAAGGCGCGCGGGCTCGTGCGCGTCCTCGGAGAGCGCTGGGACCGACTCGACGCCGTCCCGGATACGGAGATCGAGGACATTAAAAGGCTCGTTCACTCCGGCCTCCCGATCTTCCCCCACCCGTATCTCCGCGAAGGGCAGCGCGTGCGTATCACGCGTGGGCCGCTCGCCGACGTCGAGGGGATGGTCGTCCGCGTGAGCCCCAAGAAAGGGCTCCTGGTGGTCTCGGTCAACCTCCTGCGGCGCAGCATCGCCGTCCAGCTCGATTGCACCCTCTTGCAGGCTGCGTAAGGACTCCACGGCAATGTGTGGAATCGTCGGGTACGTCGGCCATCGGGACGCGGTCTCCTTCATCCTGCCCGGCCTCCGGCGCCTCGAGTACCGCGGCTATGACTCGGCGGGGATCGCCACGGTCTCTCGAACCTCGCTCGACGTCCGCAAGACGACCGGCCGGATCGCCGACCTCGAGGCCGTGCTCACCTCAGACCGGCCCACAGGCACCCTGGGCGTCGGCCACACCCGCTGGGCCACCCATGGCCGCCCCTCGGAGGCCAATGCCCATCCCCACCTCGATTGCCACGCCCGGCTGGCCGTCGTTCACAACGGCATCATCGAGAATTATCGGGAGCTCCGCAAAACCCTGGCCGCCGAGGGCCACCGCTTTCGCTCCCAGACCGACACCGAGGTCATCGCCCATCTCATCGAGCGCTACCAGACCAACGGCC
>Ga0209266_1000210_pt1 | contig 50025 bp, 34 predicted proteins | sample GraSoiAngelo_132_FD_185889 | JGI IMG/M metagenome (GOLD analysis project Ga0209266, IMG submission 185889) | Grasslands soil microbial communities from the Angelo Coastal Reserve, California, USA - 14_0929_02_40cm (SPAdes) (version 2) | ecosystem: Environmental > Terrestrial > Soil > Grasslands ...
CGAAGTATCCGGCGAATTCGACTTCCTTGTAACCGACGGCAGCGACTTTGGCGATGGTGCCTTCGAAGTCAGTCTTCATGGCGCCGCGGACGGTGTAGAGCTGGAGACCGACGCGGTCAATGGAGTGTGCGGCCGCAAAGCGACCGGCGGAATGTGCGGTGTCCGCGGCCCAGGCTGGCTTGGCGGCGGCTGCCAAAGATGCCGCGATGGAAGTACCGATAAAAGTTCGTCGATTCATGGGCCGCATTTTACTCCATCCGAGAGAAAAGGGAACCGGGAATCAGTGAGAAAAGGGGCGGCCAGATCAGATTGGGCCGCCCTTTTCGGTTGAGGCTCAAAGTTAGAAATAAAACCGCAGACCGAGCTGCATCCGACGCCCATCGTGTGTGTTGGTCAAGTGTAGGAAGCTGCTCGGGCCAAGGTCTCCGTTGACCTGATTGAACTGGGTGTGATTGAAGAGGTTAAAGTTTTCCCAGCGGAAGTCGAATCCGGTCTTCTCGTTAATCGGGAACTTCTTGAAGAGGCCGAAATCGAAGTTGAGACGTCCAGGCAATGTCAGGGTGTTGCGCCCGACAGTGCCGAACGTTAGGCCAGTCGGAATAGCGAAAGCCGCTGGGTTGTACGCAAGCGGCCCGCGCTCGCTTGGATCCTGATTGGCCGAAAAACCAGACTTAGGGTTGCCGACTAAATCGGGCCGGGAGCCGGTTCCCGTGCCGTTGCCCACGCCAGCGTTGTCGCCGAAAGCATTCAAGCCATTGGTCGTTACGCTGAAGGGGTTCCCACTCTGGGCAACCGTGATGCCTGAGATCTGCCAGCCACCCAGGAGCGTATGGGAAAACCCACTGCCCTTGAAAAATGGGAGGCCGTAGACGTAGCTGATAGCGAGGTTATGCCGCATGTCGAAATTCGAGCTAGCCCGATTGGCGGCAAAGTCGTAGGCATTGACGAACGCGGTGTCGCTGCGGTCGGAGGAATCGTCGATGGAATGGCTATAAGTGTAGGCCATACTCAACGTCAAGTCACCCACGGTGCGCTGCACCCCCACCTGCAGGGAATGATAGATTGAATTCGCTTCATCTCTAAGCGTATTGATGTTGTTGAATCCAGGGAATGCGGTACGAACCGAAGCAGTGCTGATCACAGTCCCGCAAGCAACCGCAAGATTGCGGGCCACCTGACCGGAAACGGGTGCGCCATTTACCGAGCCACCAGTGAGGTCAGAGGCAGGACAAACGGTGTTAGCCGGCAGACCCGTGCCGTTTGGGTCTGAAGCCGTGATGATCGGTTCGCCCTTCGTGTAAGGATTCGCCGACGCAGGCACGGGCAGAAGCTGGTTGGCGTTGCTGAGCAAGGTCAGATGCGTACCTTTGCTTCCGACATACGCGGTGGACAGCACAAAGTGGTAGGGCAATTCCTTCTGGACGCTCAAGTTCCACTGTTGAACGTAGGGCCAAATGGCCTTGTTCGGAATGGAAACGACCGTAAGGGGAAAGAATGGAATTGCTCCGCCATTTGCCCCGATGCACGTGTAGCCGCCATTAGCATTAGCAGGGCAAGTGCCCACGCCCACAGCAACGTTTGACTGCGTAGCGTTAAGAACAAGAGGCGGAGAGCCTTCGAGCGATTCCGTGTTGCCCTCGTTGCCGTTGGTGTGCTCGTAGAAAATTCCGTAGCCACCGCGGATCGCCATTTTGCCGTTGCTCTTAGGATCAAATGCAAACCCAATGCGGGGAGCCGGGTTGAAGAGATGTCCCTTGAGGCAGCCAGCATTCGAAGAAGATCCAACGCTGACGGTCGGGAAGGCTGAACCAGGGACGAGCGGGAAAGTCCCTCCCGTTCCTCCACATTGGACGAAGCCGTTCAGTGGATTGCCGGTCCCGGCTCCCGTATTCAATGATCCATCTCCGTTAAAGCCCGGCTTGTTGGCCGCCACGAAGGCGGTGGGATCAAAATTGAAGGCTTGCCGGTACCGCTCACGGTAAGTTCCATACAAGCTGACGCGCAGGCCAAGATTCAGGGTAAGGCGTTTGGTGATGCGCCAGTCGTCTTGGAAGTAAGGCTCCACGATTCTGTACCGGTCGTAGTACTGCTTTTCTGCGGTCCATTGCTGGTAGCTCGCGACGTTTCCCAGCAGGAGATCGGCGAAGGAGTTGCCCGTGGTGACCGTCGGGTCGCCAGTGTCAAAAGTTAGAATCCCCTGTACGTTGGGAGAGTTGGCCTCATTCTTCTGCGCGAATACGATGTAAGCGCCGAACTGGAACGTGTGCGTGCCGAGAATCTTGGTCATGTTGTCACGGTACGTGTACGTTGGGTTGGCGTTATGCCACGGAAAGTAACCGCTATCCTGGCCGAAGCCTCCGCCATATGCCGCGTTGCCACTTAGGTCGATTGCTGGAAGCTTTCCGCCGAAACCATTGTTGAATATCGCGCCCATCGTGAAGCCGGATGGTAGCGCCACTGGTCCGCCTGTAGTGAGAAAAATGTGGTCGCCCGTATAGCTGGCTACGAATTCATTGAGAAGTGTTGGCGAGATATTAGCGTTCAGGCGAGCCACGAAGCTTGATCCCGGACCCACGAAACTTGTCGTTACGTTTTGGAAGTTGGTGGTTCCGTTGCCCCATAACGGGCTCGGCACAACCGTCTGCCACGAATCGTGGATGTAACGGAAGGTCAAGCGATAGTTGTCCGTGAGATTGTGATCCACGCGGATCAGTTCTTCGCGCCACGTGGTTGGGGTTGAGATGGTCTGTTGAAACGCTGGGAAGCCACCGACAGTAAATCCGGGAATGGCTTTGGGAATCAGCGCCAGAAGAGCGGTGCCAGTCGCGGTCGGGGTCACTTTATTACCCGGGAAAAATGCGTTTGGATTGCCCACTAGGTGAGGGCAATCGGCTCCGGGGCAGAGATCCGAGAAATCTCCGGTTCGCTCGGCATCGGAGGGCACATTTGGCGTGGTGGAAACGTCCGACGAGGGCGCCGAAGAAGTATTGCTTTCCTTGCGCCATTCCTCGGAGAAGAAGAAGAACGTTTTCTTTTTGTCCGAATTGTAATGGTTGGGGATAAAAACCGGCCCGCCCACGGTGTAGCCATAATCGTGCTTTTTATAGGATGCCTTCTTAGCAGTGGGATCCGCCCCTTCTGCCCAGGACTTGGCATTAAAGAAATCATTTCGCAAGTACTCAAAGGCACTTCCGTGGAAGGAGCTGCCTCCACTCTTGGTTTCCACTTCGACGGTGCCTGAGCCGTTGCGACCATATTGCGCGCCATAGTTGGAGGTGAGGACTTTGAATTCGGCAATGGCTTCGGGATTGGGGTAAACGTTCAGCGTGGCGTTGGAGCCATTGTCCATGTTGTCGCCACCGTCGAGCTCCCAGTTGTTGTATTCGGTACGGCCGCCGTTCATGCTGTAAGCGACGTTGCCATAGATGCCAACCTTGCCTTCATCCGAGCCAGTCTGGTTGACAACTCCAGGAGTCAGAGTGACGAGCTGCGTGAAATTACGGCCGTTCAGCATGAGCTGATCGATTTGTTTGCCAGTCACGGTCGCAGTGAGGGCGGAGGATTGCGTTTCCACCTGAGCGACGCTTTCGCCGGTCACTTCCACTACTTCAGTAATGGCACCCACGGTCAATTGCACGTCGATGCGAATCTTTTGAGCGACGTCCAGCACAATCTTGGTGGCCGAGTATTTCTGGAATCCTTTTGCGGTCACGGAGATGTTGTAGGTGGCACCCGGCAGACCGGCGACCACGTAAGCGCCGTCAGCGTTTGTGGTGGTTGTTCGGGTCAAACTGCCGACAGTGTTGGTAATGACCACTTCGGCGCCTACGACGGCAGCGCCGGATTTGTCGGTGACCGTGCCGCTGATATAGCCGGTGTCCTGGGCGTGCGAGGCGAGGGGGAGGGCCAGCGCAATGATTAGACCGACGAACGCAAGCCACGCAGCTCCCAAGATGTTCTTTCGAGGATTGGAAAAGTCTGAGTTTCCCTTCACGTTAAGACCTCCAAGCGAGATTCGAACTTGGGGAGAAGTGAGATGCATGGGCTAGTGCGGAGGGCTGATAGTGGCACCCCTGAAGTCATCCGCACGAAAAGCACCCCTGATCGGACACAGCCTCCACCACTCGACGACTGCAAGCAACGCACCAAAAATATCTATTAAAACGAGTTAATAGTGCATTTAACCGTTGGTGTCAAGGGAGAAATGCAGGACCAGGTGAGTTATATCCCCGCGGGGTCAGAATCGGGAATATCTGGAGCCCACGAGGCCAGACTACAGAGGCTTCTTGAAATCCCCCTGGGACTGCCGGACACTGAATGCCGATGCGCGCGCGATTCTTGAATTGGCACACCGCGGTATACGCTCTGGCGATCAGTTTGCCCGTGGGTGCGGCGCAGCCCACTTGTTGGGGGCCTAATGCAGACGCGGCCTCAGAGCTGCAGTCCTCCACCGCTGTTTCGGAGCAGCGCTCGGGTCCGCAGGCCTGGTTTGCGAAAGGGCAAATGGCGCTCCAAAACGGCGACCTCGACGCGGCAGAAGCGGCCTTTCGTCAGGTGCTGTCGGTCGACCCGCGCGCGGGTTCCGCATATGCGAATCTTGGCGTAATCGCTATGCGGCGCAAGGACTGGGATCGCGCGATTGCGCTGTTGCGAAGGGCGGAGCGGCTCGAACCAAAGATGGCGGGAATCCGTCTGAACATTGGCCTGGTCGAGTATCGGCGCGGCAATTACGCCGCGGCGATCGCCCCGTTCTCTTCGGTTTTGCGAGACCAGCCGGACTCGGAACAGGCGCGATACCTTCTGGGGCTCTGCCGGGTTCTCACCAAGAAATACGCAGAGGCGGTCACAGTGCTCGAACCGCTGTGGCCGAAAAAGTCCAATGACGTGCTGTACTTATACTTGCTCGATATCGGCGCTGTGGAATCCGGCCAAAAGAGCCTCGACGAGAAAATCCTTAGCCGCATGATCGCCGTGGGCGGTGGGACGGCAGAATTTCACTTGATACTGGGAAAGGCCTATTTGAACCGGGATGAAATCCCGGAGTCAACGTCAGAGTTAGAGCAAGCCGCGGCGCTGAATCCCAACCTTCCTTTTATTCATATGAACCTCGGAGTTGCGTACATGCGGGCAGGAGCGGACGAACGGGCGGAAGCGGAATTTCGACGGGATATCGCATTGGAACCAGACTTGGCGGACAACTACGACCAACTTGGCGTGCTATACGCGCGCTTGGGCAAGGATGAGGATGCGGAGAGATCCTTCCGCGAAGCCCTAAAGCGGGATTCCAAAATGGCGAGCGCGTACGCCGGACTAGCGAAGCTTTACCAGAAGCAGCAAAAGTTGGAGCCAGCATTGAAGATGGCGGACACGACGCTGCGGATTTCTCCGGAATTCGAGGGTGCGCATTATTTGCGAGGGAGGATACTGATGCAATTGGGGCGGGAGAAAGAAGCGCGGGTGGAACTCGCCATGGCGCAGAAGAAACTGGATACTCAATTAGATAAGGAGCGGGAGTCACGGGGAAAAAATCGCGTGCCGAATCCGGAGTTGACGCGCGAGCCTGAGCCGTAAGGCGATGAGTTAGATCAAACTCTGGTTCAAACATTTTTCAGCATTGGCGGTTGCCAGGGGCCGCGCGATTGCTCAATGGCTTCTGCGACCGCCAGGACCAACTCGTCCTCAAATGGCTTGCCGATGACTTGAACACCGATGGGTAGACCCTCGTTCGAGACGGCAATGGGGAGGGACACGGCGGGAAAACCGGTCAAGTTCAGCCACTGCGAAAAGCGCATGGTCTCGCGGTATCCCGTCCCGGGGAGGTAATTTCCCTGGCCGTGACGGAAGGCCGGGCTTGCGGAAACCGGGGAGAGCAAAATGCGCGTGTCCTGCATTTGGCGGAGAATTTCGGCGCGGAGAAGATCGCGCTCCGCGCAGGCTTTCATGAATTTTTCGAGGGAGATTGGATTTCCGGAAGTTGCGAATGCAAGGTATTCGCGCAGCATCGGGCTGATTTGATCTTCCTGGCCCGCGATGCTGTGCTGAATCAGATTACCGATTACCGGCCCAAAGAAAAACCACCACAGATCGAGTGCGCGATCGAGGCCATGCAAGCGGAAGGGTTCGACGGCGAACCCGCGGTCGCCCAGTAGTTTTGCTGCTCGCTCGACGGCAGCGCGCGTCTCCGGGGTTGGCACACCGAGGGCGTCGCTCTCGAGAATCCCGATGCACATACTAAGCAGTTCGCCCTCACGGTAAGAGCGCAATGGGACAGGAGCGGAGAGCGCATCACCTACGTCCGGTCCAGCCATCACTTCGAAGAGGGCACGCACATCCGCGATCGTGCGGGCCATGGGGCCGACAACTCCGATCCAGGAGAAAGCGCCAGCACCCGGGGGGAAATGTCCCGTAGCAGGAACACGGCCAGGAGTGGGCTTCAGTCCGCAAATTCCGCAAAAATGCGCGGGGACACGGATCGAGCCTCCGCCATCGCTGCCGACGCCGCCCGCTGAGCAGCCTGCCGCGATTGCTGCGGCTTCGCCACCGCTTGAGCCGCCCGAGGAGTGCGCCAAATTCCACGGATTGCTGGTTCTTCCGCTGAGCAGGTTGTTGGTTTCGTACGCCATCAAAAATTCGGGAGTGTTGGTATTCCCGAGAAGGATGGCGCCAGCCGACTTTAATCGCGAAACGAGCGGAGCGTCCTGTTTCGAAACGTAGTCTTTACGGAGAAGAGAACCCCCGGGACAGGGCCAACCGGCGACATCGATGCAGCTCTTGAGGCTGAGCGGCACGCCATGGAAAGGGCCGACTTGTGCGCCTTGTGCTACGAGACCTTCCGCAGCGCGAGCTTGTTGGCGGGCTCCCTCGACGTCCAGATGGACAAACGCGTTCAGTTTCGGCTGCAGCTTCTCAATGCGTTTGAGATGGAGTTCAACGATTTCGACGGGAGAGATTTTTCTGGAGCGGATTCGTTCTGCGATTTCCGCCGAAGTGGCGTGGAGGAGGAAGCTCATGACTTGATGCGCGAGAGTAAGCGCGCGGACCGCGAAGGTCAAGCGACGAGGCGCGAGCAACGCGCATAATAACGGTTGACGATGTGCGGGGCAGCCGTGAGAATTCCAATTGCGACGGGATGGATTGCTTGTGGAATTTGGGGTATCCCGCACAGACAGGAAGAAAACGATTTGATGCGCTCAGGTAATCTCCGGGCAGTGGGATTGATTTTTGCTTGCTCCATTTTGATCTGTTGCGCGTCAGTATTGGTGCGTTCCAGCGCGCGCTCTGGTCAGGAGAAAACCGCGGCCACGAAGAAGTCTGGGCCATCGAACGATGGTACCGCCGATGCCTATCGCCTCAACACGCTAGGTGCGGCGTACATGAACCAGCAGCGCCCCGCGGACGCGCAAAAATATTTTGATCAAGCGCTGGAAGCCGCCCCCAAGTTTGCGGTGGCCCGTATGAATCTGGGTATCTCTCTGCTCGCGCAGCAGAAGCTGGAGCCTGCGCGCGCGGCGCTCGAAGCGGCGACGCAGCAGATTCCCAACGATGCTTATGCCTGGTACAACCTCGGACTTGTGTACAAGGACCTTGGAGAGACGGAGAAGGGGATTGCCGCTTTTCTGCACGTCACGGAGATCTCTCCCAAAGAAGCTGACGCCTATTATTTTGCCGGCTACCTGTACTCGCAGTCGCAAGAGTATGACCAAGCCATCGCGGCGTTTCAGAAAGGGCTGGCGCTGAACGCCTTTCATGCATCTTCGGAATTCGGGCTGGCGCGCGCGTTGCAGCGGAAAGGCGATGCTGCCGCCGCACGCGAACATCTGGCGCGCTTCCAGAAAATCACCACGGAGCATCTCGGAGCGCCGTTTGGCGCGGGCTACGGCGACCAAGGCCGTTATTCGCTCGCGGAGTTGCCACTGAATTCAGTTGTGGACGTGCCCGCGGCGATTCCCGTGCGGTTTGTGCCGGATGGGAACGCGTTTGTTTCGAAAAGCGCGGGTGCAATTCACACCGAGATTGGGCCGAGCACAGGGGCATGTTTCTTTGACTTCGATGGCGACGGGAAGCCGGATCTTTTTCTGGTGAGCGGAATGGCGGACGGCGCCAGCCACTTGCTGCGCAATTTGGGCGACCGCCGATTTGAAGATGTGACGCGGGCAGCGGGAATTCAGCTAACAGGGAGTGGCTTAGGATGCGCGGCCGGCGATTTCGACAACGACGGTCATACGGATTTGGCGGTGTGCCTGAGTGACGGCGTGCGGCTGTTACGCAACAAGGGAGACGGCAAGTTCGAAGATGTGACTCAATCGGCGGGCATTCGCAGGGAAAAAGGCTGCGTTGGATTGACGCTCGTGGACTATGACCACGACGGCGACTTGGACTTATATGTAACAACGGCTCCGGATGTCACTGCCGTTGGTACGCCGCCGCACAATGTGCTTTGGCGCAACAATGGGAACAGCACGTTCACTGACGTGTCTGCGGAAACGGCGCTCGGTTTTGCGGCCACTGGCTCTGGAGTTGTCACTACCGACTTTAATAATGACCGAGCGGTGGATTTCGTCATCGCCGGCGGTCAGGCCGGTGCTTCCATCTACCTCAATCCGCGCGAAGGGAAATTTACGCCGCTGGGCAACATCGATTTCAGCAAAGAGAAGTTGCCGCCTGCGGTGGGAGTGGTCGCGTTCGACTTCAACAAGGACGGATGGATGGATTTGGCGTTCACGCATGCAGGCGCTCCAGGGATCAGCCTGTGGCGGAATGTGGAAGGGAAGCGCGTGGAGCGCGTTGCGCTCCCCGATTTGGGCTGGCAGAAAGGCTGGGGAATTGCCGCGCTCGATTACGACAATGACGGCTGGATTGATCTCGTTGCTGCGGGCGAGTCCGGCAACGGAGGGGAACTGCGACTGTTGCGGAATCTGGGGAGCAAGGGTTGGGCCGACGTCACCAAGGATGTGCACCTCGATGAGGTCAAGCTGAATCGGCCGCGTGCGATCGCGGTCGCAGATATCGATGGAAATGGCGACGCGGATCTGGTCGTAACGCAACTCGGTGGCGCACCGCTCATTCTGCGCAATGAAGGCGGCAATCAGCACAACTGGATGAGCATCGACCTCAAGGCACTGAACGACAACAAGAACGGAATCGGAACGAAGGTCGAGCTCTACGCGGGCATGCAGTATCAAAAGTGGGAAGTGGTTGGTGCGTCCGGTTACCTAGGACAGAGCGCATCACCGATCCTTGCGGGACTTGGTTCAGAACGCAACGCCGAAGTTGTTCGGCTATTATGGCCGACCGGCGTTCCGCAGGACGAAATCAACCTGGCCGCGAAAAAAGTGCACAGCATCGCGGAACTTGACCGGCGAGGAAGTTCGTGCCCCGTTTTGTTTTCATGGAATGGCCGCGAGTACGAATTCATCGCGGACATGATCGGACCCGGCGTCGTCGGTCACTGGGTCGCACCTGGAGAAAGAGACGTTCCCGATCCCGACGAGTACTTGAAGGTGGCTGCGCAAAGCGTGAAGCCCCGGAACGGCCTGCTCAGCTTCCGCTTTATGGAGCCGATGGAAGAAACGGTGTATCTGGACCAGGTGCGGTTGCTGGCCATCGATCATCCAACGACATACGAGGTTTTTCCGAATGAGCGATTCGTCAGCGCGCCGCCATTTCCGGAATTCCGCATGATCGGAAGCCGTGACGCTCATGTGCCCACAGGTGCGTGGGACGACAAGGGAAATGACGTGCTGCCGTTGATTTCCAGGCGCGATCGCAAGTACGTCAGGGATTTTGAAGAGTTGCCTTTCACAGGATTTGCCAAGCTGCATTGGATTGAGCTTGATCTCGGGGAATGGGACGCGCAAAAGCCCTTGCGATTGATCATCGATGGCTACACGGACTACTTCACCGCGACCTCGTTGTACGCGGCGGATCAGGCGGGAATCAAAGTGATTCCACCTTATGTGGAAGCACTCGACGCGCAAGGCAAGTGGGTGCGCGTCGTGAACGATATGGGTTTTCCAGCAGGACTCGAACGAACCATGGTTGCAGATTTGACCGGCAAGCTTCCCGCAGGCACGCGGCAGATTCGCATCGTCAATAATCTGAAAATCTACTGGGACACGATTCGAATCGACCAGACACCTGATGCGCATGATGTTCAGGTGACGCAAGTGCCTCTCGCAAAAGCAGCGTTGGATTTCCTCGGCTATCCGCGCGAAATTCGGCTGAAGCCGGCGAGCGACACGATCTACTCGTATTCGCATCGGAGCATGACCGGCCCCTATGCGCGTGCAGCAGGAAATTACACGCGATACGGCGACGTGATCGATTTGTTGCAAACCCCCGATGATCGCTTCGTAGTTTTTGGTTCGGGTGAAGGACTAAAGCTTGATTTTGATCCGCGGCAGCTCCCTCCTTTGCCTGCCGGGTGGACTCGCGATTATTTCTTTTACGCCGACGGCTTTGAAAAGGATCTCGATTTCTACGCAGCGCACGCGTTTACTGTCGAGCCCCTGCCGCGACATTCGCTGCTGCCGTATCCGTATCCCGAAGGCAGAGATTATCCCGCCGATGCGGAGCATCTGGGCTACCAACTGGAGTACAACACGAGGGCGCGTTCGGAACGCATGCCTCCAAGCTTGCGCTACCGGTATTTCCTCCCGAATTGAGGGGCAGTTTTTTCGCCGAAGCTTTCTCGAAGGAAGCTTGGCGTACCGTGATTTTGTACAGGCTGTCTGCATGGTTGTGGCGGTAGCTAGGCGTCGATTGCGTGCTTTAGGAGGCCGACGCTCCCGACCGATTTCCATATGAAAGCTCCATAGTTTTCAATAATTTATACGACTTGATGCGAGCGAGCTTCACGGGGAGCATTTAATTGATTTCGATGCAACGACTTGACGCTCTGCACAGAGCACAAGGAAGTGGCCACCGCTTTGCGGCGATTCGTGCGTTCTGTGGTGGAGCGGGACGCCTGCCCTCGGAAGAGTGTGGGTAGCCCGCTCCAAACTTCTGCCAGTTTCCTGGGCGCCAGGTGAAAGTTGGCGATGTAAAGCCGCCTGCACAAAGGCGATGGCAGAACTAGTCCTTCTGGGCAAGAAGCGAGGCGCGGACGGCCTCCAATTCCTTTTTCTTTGCCTTATCTACATCCGGGAAGGCGAGATTGAGTCCATTCAGCGCCTCGATGATTGCCGAAGCGACGGCCAGGCGCGTAAACCACTTGTTGTCCGCGGGGATGACGTACCAGGGCGCGTGCTTCGTCGCGGTGCGCTGAATCATCTCTTCGTAGGCTCCCTGATAATCCTTCCAAAAGGCGCGCTCCTGGACGTCGGCCATGGAGAACTTCCAGTTCTTTTTCGAGTCTTCCAGGCGTTCCAGGAATCTTTTTTTTTGCTCCTTTCTTGAAACGTGGAGGAAGAATTTACGCACCACAACTCCATTGCGCGTCAAGTAGCGTTCAAAAGCGTTGATGTCTTCGAAGCGCTGGTCCCAAATGTGTTTGCTGATCAAATCGTCGGGAAGCTTCTGCGCCCTCAAAAACGTCGTATGCACACGGACGACGAGAACTTCTTCGTAATAGGAGCGATTGAAGATGCCAATTTTGCCGCGAGAGGGAATGCACTTATGGGTGCGCCAGAGATAGTCGTGGTCCAGTTCTTCGTTGCTGGGTGCCTTGAACGCATGGACGTCGCAACCCTGGGGATTGACGCCGGACATCACGTGCTTGATGGCGCCGTCTTTTCCGGCGGCGTCCATCGCCTGAAAAATCAGCAGGAGCGCCCACCGGTCCTGCGCGTAAAGCTTTTCCTGCATGTCACTGAGCAGGCCTATGCGTCTCTCCAGGATGTTTTCAGCATGCTGTTTGCTCTTGACCCCATTGGTGTCGGCGGGGTCGTAGTCCTTCAGCCGGAATTTTTCCCCTTTTATGATGCAGTATTTTTCGACGATCCGAGACGCTTCCTTCAGCTGTTTCCTGTGTTTCATGGTCTCGGAAGTGTAGTACAGACATATGGTTCAGAACAGCGAGCCGAGGCCCCATCCGAAGGCGGAGAAACGGTTGTGGGCGGCGAAGCTGGATGTGCTGGACAGGGGAATGACGCGATTCAATCGCAGAACGTTCAGCGCGTAATAAGTGCGAACGGGGACCTGGACGCCAGGCACAGTCCAGCGGACCTCGATTCCGGTGGAGGCGTGTAGCACGCCATTTGTTGCACTTAGAAGAAGCGGCTTGGCGGGGCCGAGCCAGTTGGGAAGCAGCCAGCCGGAGCCGAAGTCAAAGAAGCCGGCGGCTTCCGTGCCACCTGCGAGAGGGAAGCGATATTCGGCGCTAGATGTGGTGACAAGATTTGCGCCGGCAGGCGCCGCAGAATAAGTCAGACCGCTGCTCGCCGAAGTGGTGACTGTTACTGCGTCAGGGCCAAGCTCGCCGGGACGAAGCCCCCGCACAAGTTCGTCCCCTGAGAACAGTCGCGCATAAAATGGCATGTCGCCGCGATAACTTCCTGCACCGCAGAATGTGGTTCGAAAGGCCCATGCGCCGTGCGGAGTGAAAATCGGGTCGCGGAAGATCCGACTATACTCAGCGGAGGAACGGACCATGTTTTCACCGCCGCCGAGCCATCCTCCGGAAGCGGAGTTCGCAAACTGAATGCGCTCAGTTCTTTCGTCGCGGCTCCAACCCACGCCCAGCGAATGGCTGGAAACTCTTGATCGAACCTCGCCGAGCGTCACACCGGACATGGGTGAGATAGAAGCCGGCGGATATTCGGTGGTTGCTCGCGACAAGGTGTAGTTGACGCTGAGCGAGTCAGCGCTGCTCAACGGATAGGTCCAGGGAATATTGATCCCTTCGCTGTGAGAGGAGAAGAACGGGCCTTGTGCGCTGCTGGCGAACCGCGGGCGAATCATATTGTTAAAAACCGAAAAAGTCAGCGAGGCGCGCGTCCCGAAAATTCCTTCCTTTGCTATGCCAAGCATGACCTGAAGAGTTTCCGGACCGCCATCGAGCTGCGCGGAAAGAAGTTCCTCGCGATTCAACAGGTCGAAGACAGTGTAGACGACGCCCAGCGTGCTCCCGAATTGGCCGGTGCCTCCCGACAGCGAGGCGCGCTGTTGGCCAATTTCCTCGAGGCGGATCGAAACGTTGGCGGTGTGAGTAGTTTCATCGAGCTGGACCCGAATATCTTCTTTTTGGATTGGCTTAAAGTAGCCGGTTCTTGCCAAGCGCAACAGGCCGACTTCGAGTGCGTGCTCATCGATTGGACGGCCCTCGCGCAAGAGAATTTTGCGGCGAACGTAGCGGTCGCTAAATTTGTGCAAGCCAAGAAATTCGATTCGCTGCACGCGATAAGGCGGGGAGTTACTCAGATCGAAGGTAATGCGCGCAGTGTGATTTTCCGGGTCGAAAGTTCGCACCACGTCCACGGAATGGGAAGGAAGGCGATCAAGCTCGGAATTCTTGGATCGAATCCGCGCCGTCCACGACCGTCGCAATTTTTCTATCTCTTGCTCGGAATAAGCATCCCCTCTGTCTGTTCCGAGAACCGTGATGGGCTCGCGACCTTGCTCCTTCGTGATCTGCCGGAGTGCGTCGGTCAGTGTCATGGATCCGAACCGATAATAAGGACCCGCCTCGATCGGAATAGATATGGAAAGGCCCTCCTGCGCCGACTCATGCGGCCACGGAAGCCAATGCCGTGATCGTTCGTTGGACTGAGCGACCAACGCGCTGCCGACTCGCGCTTCCGGAAAGCCATGGTTCTGGTAATAGGTGACGATGCGCCGACGATCTTCGTCAAACGCTTCACGGGTGTATGCATTTTTATCGCGCCAGGAGGCGAGTCGTTTCCACGGCGCGATGTTGTGCATCTGTGCGCGCAAGACCTTGGCGGGGACATGAGGATGGCCATCGAAATTGACTCGCCGCACTCGCAGCAAGGGACCGTCAGTAATCTCAAATCGAACGGTGACCGTTGCGTTGCTCGCTTCCTCACGGGCGATTCGAACGCTTGCCTCCGGATGGCCGAGTTCGTTTAGACCGTTGCGAATTGCAAAAGCGATTCGTTGAAGTGCCGCGGGATCGGCTGGTTTTCCCAAGCCGGGTGTGAGTTTCTTGTCTTGTAGTAATTTTTCAATTTGTTTCTGCGAGAGCAGCCGCGAGCCTGAATACGCCGCTTTGGAAAGAAATGGAGATTCGCTGACGTGAAAAATCAGAGTTACGCATTTAGAGTTTTCAGGCGATTGCGGCAAAGATTCCGCTGCGGGCGTTGCCTCAACTTGAATCGTTTCGAACCATCCCAACCGCGCAAGAGCCCGTACGTCTTTATCAATCCTCGCTGGATTAAATCGATCGCCTTGATGAGAAGCAAGTTGGGCGGCGACCGCCGCTGGAGAAATGCGGCGCAGTCCGGTGAAGCGAATCTCGTCAAGCACGGCGCCTTCGAATGATTTCAAAAGGGCGGGAGACGGTTCGGCAGGAAGGTCCTTGGTCTGCGGCAAGACTCGTGTCGCGGACACCAAGAGCGTCCCGAGGCAAATCGCTGTCTTGAGGCGCACTAGAATCGCTCCTTGTACCCAGGAGGATGAGTGAACGGATGGCAGGGATGGCGACGGGGTTGTCCGGGTCTAAAGAGGCTTTTGTGAAGCGCGGGCAAAAGAAACTCCCCGGATCGCCTTCTACGAACAAAGGCGCTCCGGGGAATGGAATTAAAGGATTGGCGCAGAACTCTTCCGCTCAACGCTAGGTTATTGAGATACAACTATTCCGGTAGCTGGATCAAGAATAAGTCTTCCGGCTTTCGGGCCGCCGCTGAAGTCGAACATGTTGTTCAACGTGCCCGCGATGACATCCGTTGAACCGCCGCCGATTCGGCCGAGGTCCCAATTGTCTTCGATGAAGCGGAGAATAGAAGACTGATCCGTGATGGTGTCGTCGATGAAGTTCTGTTTTGCCCACGGGGAAACCACCAGGAGCGGTAACCGCGGACCAAAGCCGCAGCGGCCGTTCTGGGTCCCGCCGCTCACGTCATTCGCTTTTGGCGAGCCGCAATTGCCGGGACCGAGCAACTGGTCGTCCGACACATTCGACTGAGTCACTATGGTTCCCATCTGGTGGTCGTACCAGCCGTCGGAATCATCATACGCGATGATTACGGCGGTTTCGTTCCATTCGTCGGTCTTTTCCAGCGCGTTGATAGTGTTGACGAGGAAAATCTGTTCGTCTAGAGGATTGGAATAACCGGCGTGGCCGTCCTGAATGGCCTTGGCCTTAAGAAAGCTCACGGCCGGCATGTTGTGGGCTTTGAGCGCGTCCCAAAAATCCGCGAGGTCATACTCGTGGTTCGCAGCGTCACCTTGATGGCCGATCATGTCAACCGAGGTTCTCGGTGTGTGCTTGGCATTCAGCGTGGATTGCCAGTATTGAAAGAAGGCATGATGGGGAATGTAGTCACTGGTTGTCAAACCGGTCGTTCCTGTTGACACCGCAGCACAGTTTCCGAACCCGCCCATGAAGGAGCCCCATGTGACTCCGGCTTTGTTAAGCAGATCCCCTACGTTCTGTCCGGACATAGAAATTTGGGCGCGTCCCGGAGCTGAGCAGGCATCGCCAAAGGGATCCGGATCGCCGATTACCGCCCCGGCGTCTCGGCCTCCCGCGATATTACCCTTGCCCGATTTTCCGTTCATGATTGTCCCCTCGAACGTATTGCCTGCGACCAGATTCAAGAGGCCGGGCGTCGAAGGACCGAAGGTGGTGCCAAAGGAATTGTCGCTCATCGCGAAATGTTGAGCGTAGTTCCACAGCGCCGTGGCGGTGTTGCCGTCGTAGTAGCCCATCGTGCTGAAGGGCCCTATATTAGGGTCTTTGCAGCTAACCTTTGCGAAGCGGTCCATCAAACCGCCGTCAAAGGCAAACTGCTCGTCACTGTAGCTGTGATCTTCGTCGCACGTCGCACCTTTGAAATACTTCGAGCCGTCATTGTTTTCCTTGGCGTGCGGATAAGTTCCAAAATAATGGTCGAACGAAACGTTCTCCTGAAAAATAACAACGACGTGTTTGATTGGCGTCTTCGTTGAGGAACCGTCTTTGTCTTGTGCCGATGCGGGGTACACGGGCAAGAGCGTCATGGCCGAAGCGGCCAAAATCGCCAGACCCTTAGTGAGGCACTGATGCATAGAAAATCTCTCCTTGGAATTCTCAGTCTTGAACCGCAAATTGAAATACCCAGGCCGGACACGCCGCGGGGAGGCGCTGACTCGAAGCCGTCTCGGCCATTTTCCTGCGCATGAAGTTCTAAGCCCGATTTGTTAGCAGTACGTTAACGCCGCATCAAAACTGGTGGCGCAAAGGGAGAAGCTGTATAGAATCGGGGCGCGCTCCTGGAGCCATGACCACACTCGCCCGCCAACTCCGCATCACCGATTATTTTGCCCTGGCATTTGGAACGATGATCGGCGCCGGATGGCTAGTACTAATGGACGACTGGCTCGGACGCAGCGGACCGCTCGGCGCGATTCTTGGTTTTGCAATCGGCGGCCTTCTACTGCTGCCCGTCGGCTATGTTTATGGCCAATGGGTGCAGCGGCTTCCGGACGCCGCCGGCGAAGCTGCCTACACGGCCCAAGTCTTTCCGCCTATCGTGAGTTATTTCACCGGCTGGATGATGTTGCTGGCGTACTTCATCGTGTGCCCGTGGGAAGCAGTGGCGGTGGGAAAACTTGCGGCGTACATTTTTCCCTCGTTGAATTCGTTCGAATTGTACAGAGTGGCGGGGCAAGCCGTTTTTCTTCCGCGTTTGCTGTTGGGCGTGGCGCTAACGGCGTTTCTTGCCGTGCTGAATTACCGGGGAATCCGCTGGAGCGCCACTTTTCAAAACTGGACGACTGGGATCGTACTTCTTCTCTTCGTGATTCTCTTGGGCATCAGCGCCATTCGCGGCGTTCCTGGCAACTTTAGCCCAGCATTCCGCACGACTCCCTTCGTTTCGATTCTGCTGACGCTTCAGATCGTGCCGTATTTCATGACTGGATTCGAATCCGTGCCCAAGGTGGCGGAAGAGGCCCATGCGGGCTTCCGTTCGGTGGGATTTTTTCGCGCGATCGTGATGGCGCTGCTAGTCGGCGCGGGTTTTTACGTGCTTGCTGTGGCGGCAGTGGCTTACGTTGCACCCTGGCAAAGTCTAGTGGGAAAACGATTCGCAACTGCGATCGCGTTCGAACAGGCCCTGGGAGCACAGTGGCCCGTGCGGTTGATTGTGATCATGGCCCTCTTTGGACTGTTCCAATGCTTCAACGGCAATTTCGTTGCGTCCAGCCGCCTGCTATTCGCCTACGGCCGTCGCCGGACCATTCATGAAAGCTTTGGAACGGTTCATCCTGTCTTTCTGACGCCCTCCATTGCAGTAGTAGGGATTACTGTGGCGACGATCGTCGGACTCTTTCTTGGTGATGCGCTGCTTGTTCCGGTAACGGAAGTCGGCTCGATGGCCTCCGCCCTGGGGTGGTTCGCCGCCTGCCTCTCCTTCTGGTTCATGGAAAAGCGAGCCTCGATGCGCATCGTGACTGGGCTGGGGATTGCCGTTTCGTTGCTGCTCTTCTTGATGAAAGTTCTGCCAGCATTCCCGGGACATTTTTCTCCAGCCGAATGGACTGCATTCGGTATCTGGGTCGGCCTCGGCTTCGTCCTTCGCGTCCGGAAGTGAAGCGCAAGATGATTCGCCGGAGTCAGCAATGACAGCGGTGAAATCAGCTCACAAATGGGCATGGCATTCGAGCGAGAGCAAGCCGTTAGGTATACTCACAGGGGAGCCTAACTCAACCCGTCGATGATCCCTTTTCTCCACCTTGGGCCGCTGACAATCCCAACGTTTGGCCTGATGGTCGCCACCGGCCTGTTGGCCGCGGCGTACCTCCTGCAGGCAGACTTTGACCGCCGCCGCGAGCAATTCCTCAGGCGCGGCTATCTGAAGGGTAGCGGCCAGCCAGGCCATCACGATGAAGGATTTCTCATCATTGGCATTGCGGGTCTTGCTGGCTTGGTGGGAGCGCGTCTCTATCACGTTCTGGAAAGCCCCCGCGAGTTGGTGGCCGATCCGTCATTGCTCATCAGCCGTTTTGGATTCGCGTGGTTCGGAGGCTTTCTTGGTGGATTTGTGGCGCTTCTTTTCCTCGCGCGTCGATTTGGGATTCCGGCGCTGGAATTCATGGACTTGTGCTCCCCGGCAGCAGCGGTTGGCTACGCCGTCGGGCGCATTGGCTGTTTGCTCTCCGGCGATGGCGATTACGGCCGGCCCACGTCGTGGCCATGGCCTTGGGGGATGGCTTTCCCTCACGGGGTGGTTCCCACAACCGAAACCTGCGTTCAATGGGGCTGGCCAGCTGACTGTCGCGTTTACCCGACCCCCATTTATGAATTTCTTATCTGGCTGGTGATTGCCGCGATTCTCTGGCAAGTCGGGAAGAAGGCCGCGAACGGCGGAACCACGGGAGGAATATTTTGCCTCTACTTGATTTTGACTGGTTTGGCGAGATTTGTGATTGAGTTTATCCGCATCAACCCGCGATCCTTTTTCGGCCTTTCAAACGCGCAGACAGCCAGCCTGGTGTCCGTGGTCGTGGGTTCTATCCTTCTCTGGCGAATCAAGGCCAGCTCGAATCCGCAATCGAAATCTGCCTGATCAATACTTCCACGGACTGGATTGCCACAGATTTTGTGAGTGCTAGAGCATTTGCCGCAAAACGTACTGCAGAATGCCACCGTGATGGTAGTAGGAGACTTCTTCCGGCGTGTCCGCGCGCGCAATCACCAAGAAGGTTTTAACGCGTCCATCCTTTGATGCACCATGCACTGTGATTTGCTTCTTCGGCGCCAGTGATGAAACGCCTTCAATTTCGAAAATTTCGTGACCGGTCAAGCCGAGCGATTCTCTGTTTTCTCCCGCTTTGAATTCGAGTGGAAGCACTCCCATGCCGATCAGGTTGCTGCGGTGGATGCGTTCATAGCTTTCCGCGATCACCGCCCGTACGCCGAGCAGACGCGTGCCCTTTGCCGCCCAATCGCGCGAGGAGCCGGAGCCGTACTCCTTCCCGGCAATGACTACTAGCGGCACTCCCGCTTCGCGATATTTCACCGCAGCGTCGTAGATGGACATCTTCTCGCCATCAGGCAGGAAGAGTGTCCAGCCGCCCTCTGTGCCCGGAGCGAGCTGGTTGCGCAGGCGAATATTCGCAAACGTCCCGCGCATCATAACCTCGTGATTCCCCCGGCGCGCGCCGTAGGAATTAAATTCATGCGGCTTTACGCCATGGGCGATCAAGTATTTCCCTGCGGGCGAATCCACGGGAATCGAGCCGGCCGGCGAAATGTGATCCGTTGTCACGCTGTCACCAAGAATCGCCAGTACTTTGGCGCAGTGAATGTCTGCCAGCGCCGGAGGTGTCTTCGGCATGTTCTCGAAATACGGTGGCATCTTGATATAAGTCGACTTCGGGTCCCACTTATAGATGTCGCCCTTTGGAATGGGCATGGACTTCCAGTGCGCGTCGCCCTCGAACACCTCGCTGTATTGCTTGCTGTATTGCGATGACGAAACTGAGGAGCGAACCGTCGATTCAATCTCTTGGGTCGTCGGCCAGATGTCTTTCAAATACACTGGCTTGCCTGCCGAGTCGTTGCCGATTGATTCGGTGGTGAGGTCCATATCCATGCGCCCTGCGAGGGCGTAAGCAACAACCAGCGGCGGCGACGCCAAATAATTCGCCCGCACCAGCGGGTGAATTCGCCCTTCAAAGTTGCGATTCCCGCTGAGGACAGCCACGGCAATCAGATTGTTGTCCTTGATTGCGGACCCGATGGCTTCCGGCAACGGACCGCTGTTGCCGATGCAAGTAGTGCACCCATATCCGACCAGGTGAAAATTCAATTTCTCGAGATAAGGTGTCAATCCCGCGGCTTGCAAATAATCAGTCACGACTTTCGAGCCGGGCGCGAGGCTGGTCTTGACCCACGGCTTCACCCGCAACCCGTGCTCGACCGCCTTCTTCGCCAGCAAACCCGCACCCAGCATGAGCGAAGGGTTGGAAGTGTTCGTGCAACTGGTGATAGCGGCAATAACCACGGCTCCGCTTGAAAGGTCAAACGAGTCGCCATTGTTTCGAACGGCAACGTGCTTCGCCGGCGTTCCTTCCACAACTTTCGTGAAAGAAGACTTTGCCTGCCGCAGCGCAACGCGATCCTGCGGGCGCTTGGGGCCGGCAACCGTCGGCTCAACTGTTGCGAGATCCAATTCCAGTGTGTCGTTAAAGAGCGGCGCGGGCGTTTGATCCGTGCGGAAAAGCATCTGCTCTTTGCAATAGGCTTCGACAAGCGCGATCTGTTCGGCCGAACGAGAGGTGAACTGCAGATACGCGAGCGTTTCTGCATCAACAGGGAAGAAGCCCATCGTCGCGCCATACTCCGGCGCCATGTTGGCAATCGTTGCGCGATCGGGAACGCTCAGCGTGGACAAGCCAGAACCGTAAAACTCCACGAATTTTCCGACGACCCCCTTTTTCCGCAACATTTCGGTTACTGTCAGGACGAGATCCGTCGCGGTCGCTCCTTCGCTCAAGCGCCCGTGCAAGCGAAAACCAACCACTTCCGGAATCAGCATGGAAGAAGGCTGGCCCAGCATGGCTGCCTCTGCTTCAATTCCGCCAACGCCCCAGCCAAATACGCCAAGAGAATTGACCATGGTCGTATGTGAATCCGTTCCCACCACGGAATCGGGATAAGCCTCAAACCGGTTGCCATAGGGCATCGCGCAAACGACCCGCGCCAGGTATTCCAGGTTCACTTGATGGCAGATGCCGGTGTCTGGCGGAACAACCTTGAAATTCTGAAACGCCGTCTGCCCCCAGCGAAGGAATGCGTAGCGCTCGACGTTGCGCTGAAATTCCAGCTCCGCATTCAAGCCGAAGGCGTTCACGTTGCCAAAATTATCGACTTGTACGGAATGGTCGATAACCAGCTCGGCGGGGAACAGTGGATTGATTCGTTTCGCACTGCCGCCCATGCGTTGCACAGCCTCGCGCATGGTGGCGAGATCGACGATTGCGGGCACTCCCGTGAAGTCCTGCAAGAGGACCCGCGCGGGCATGAAAGCAATCTCTTTTTCCGGAGCACCCGGCCGCCAGTTCGCCAACGCCCGGATGTCCTCGGCATGGACAAACCGGCCATCCTCGCAGCGCAGCAGATTCTCCAGAAGAATACGCAGCGAAAAAGGCAGTTTCGCCAGGTCGGCGACGCCCTGCTCTTCAAGAAACTCGAGGCGATGAATATCGAACGTCTGGGCGCCCACGCTCAGTTTGTCGCGAGTCCGGAAAGAATTGCCCGCGTTGATGGCCATCCTGACAGTCCTTTCGCCGTGGTACGTAGCTCTCTATCATAGCCGAAATTGAATCCTCGCGCCGCGCAGCTATACTGGTATGAGCGTGAACATCGTTCTCATTTCGACCTATGAGCTGGGGAGGCAGCCCTTCGGCTTGGCGTCGCCTGCGGCATGGCTGCGCAAACGCGGCCATAGTGTCACGACGTTCGACCTTGCCCGGCAGTCCCTGGATGAGGCCGCGATTGGCCAGGCCGGGCTCATCGCCGTCTATTTGCCAATGCACACGGCCACGCGGCTCGCGGCGCAACTTATTCCCCGGCTTCGCAAACTGAATCCCGCCGCGCATCTCTGTTGTTATGGCCTGTACGCGCCCATGAACGTTGAGTATCTTCGTGCGCTCGGTGTCTCCACAATTCTCGGCGGCGAATTTGAGGAAGGGCTCGCGCAGTTGACGGAGCGGCTTGCCACGGCTGGAAAAGCTATCTCGCAGTCACCGGACTCCATGATCTCCATGGCCCGCCTTCAGTTCGAAGTCCCGGATCGATCCGGAATGCCCGCGATAGAGAAGTACGCGCATCTCATCGTTCCCGGAGATGGCTTTCGCATCGTTGGTTCGACAGAAGCGAGCCGCGGTTGCAAGCATCTTTGCCGCCACTGCCCCGTCGTTCCCGTCTACAAAGGGATCTTTCGAATTGTTAGCCGCGACGTGGTGCTCGAAGACATTCGCTGCCAGGTGGCCGCCGGCGCGCAACATATTACCTTCGGTGATCCGGATTTCTTTAATGGCATTCGTCATGCGATGGATCTTGTCGGGGCGCTTCATCGGGAATTTCCGTCCATAACGTACGACGTGACCATTAAGATCGAGCACTTGCTCAAGCACAAGGAGCACTTGCCAACTCTTCGCGATACCGGCTGCCTCTTTGTGATCAGCGCCGTCGAATCCGTGGACGATACCGTTTTAGGTTTTCTGGACAAAGGACACACGCGCGAAGATTTCATCCGTGTCGTCAAAATGTTCCGTGAACTTGGCATGACCCTTCATCCGACTTTCGTGCCGTTCACGCCGTGGACGACATTGGATGGCTACCTGGATTTGCTGCGTGTGATCGCGGAACAGGGCGTAATCGAAAACGTCGCACCGATTCAGCTAGGCATTCGTTTGCTCATCCCGGAAGGCTCGCGAATGCTGGAATTGGAGGGGGTACGTCGTCTGGTTCGGCCGTTCGATCCGCAATCATTGGCCTACCCTTGGAAAAATGCCGTTCCACGCCTCGACGCACTCAGCGAAACCGTGCAGGAGATTGCCGCCGCGGCCGAGGGCCAAAAAGAGTCTCGGTCAGCCACATTCGAACGCATCTGGAATGCAGCTCACGCCGCAGCCGGATTGCGCGCTCCGCAAGTCAACTTATCGGCGCATTCCCGAGCTGGCGTCCCGTTCCTCAGCGAACCCTGGTACTGCTGCGCCGAGCCAACTCGCGACCAATTGGTTTCCATCGGTGCCCCGAAGCCGCTCACGAAAAATGCCGTCGTAAGCGCCGGCGGTTTTGTCTGACCCCGGCTGAGAAACGCACCGCGCATGACGAATCCATCCAAACGTTTGCTGCTTTTCACTGCGAAGCTAGGCTACCAAACGCGCAGTTTTGAAGATGCCGCTCGCAGGCTCGGCGTGCAGCTTGTCTACGTCACCGATCGATGCCAGCAGCTCGAAGATCCATGGGGCGATCAGGCCATCCCCGTTCATTTCGAATCGCCTGAAGCGGCTGCCTACACCGTCATGGAAACGCTTCGCGGGAAGGAAGTCGCCGGGATTCTCGCTCTTGGTGACCGGCCCGCGGCAGCTGCCGCTTACGCCGCGCGCGGTCTGGGAGTTCATTACAACCATCCGGCGGCAGTGGAAGCCTGCCGCAGCAAGCTGCGCATGAAAGAAGTCTTTCGCGATGCCGGGCTGAACGTTCCGTCGTTTCGCAGTCTTCCGATCGAGCCCACTCCCGAGCCAGTGCTACTTAACATTTCCTATCCTTGTGTGCTCAAACCCCTCTCGCTTTCAGCAAGCCAGGGCGTAGTGCGCGCGAACAATCGTGAAGAATTCCTCTCGGCCGCCACGCGTATCCGGCGGTTGCTCAAGTCCGCTGAGATTCTCGCCTCTCGTGAGCCGAATCTTGATCAGGTCCTTGTGGAAGGCTATATTCCGGGCAAGGAAGTTGCCGTCGAAGGACTTCTTGACGATGGCGTTCTCCGCATATTGGCGATCTTCGATAAGCCCGACCCGCTCGAAGGCCCCTACTTCGAGGAAACAATTTACGTCACACCGTCACGCCTTCCCGAATCCGTGCAGCGCGCCATCGAGAAATGCGCAACGGATGCGGTGCGAGCGCTGGGTCTGTCTCATGGCCCAGTCCATGCGGAGTTTCGCATCAACGACGATGGCCTGTGGCCGCTCGAAGTGGCGCCGCGGCCGATTGGCGGTCTCTGCGCCCGCTCTCTGCGATTTTCATTCGAAGGGGAAAGCGAACCTATTGGGCTCGAAGAGTTGCTGCTGCGTCACGCGCAGGGGCTCCCCGGATGGAATTCGCCGCGCGAGCAAATTGCCTCCGGCGTCATGATGATTCCCGTTCCCATCAGCGGAATTTTGGAACGTGTTTCTGGAGAAGAGACCGCGCGTGCAATTCCGGGGATCACCGAACTGACGATCACCGCCCGATTGCGCGATGCCATCGCCGCCTGGCCTGAGGGTTCGAGCTATCTTGGTTTTCTTTTTGCGAGGGGCGACACACCAGAAAAAGTTGAGGAGTCTCTCCGCAAGGCCTATGAGAAATTATCGTGTACGATTACGCCGCGCCTGCCGGTCGAGCATCCTGTCACGCGGCGCATAACCAGCCAGGGGAATTAACCTTTCGCCTTAGGCGGAACATATCCCTCGGGTAATTTCGCGCCTTCGCCAAAGAAAAACTGCTCCATCTGCTCTTCCATGATTTTCTGCGAGTTCGGATCAAGCGGATTCAGCCGGTACTCGTTCATGATCATCTTGGAATGCTCCAGCCAGAGTTTCCAGGCGTCCTTCGAAACGCTCTCGTATACGCGTTTCCCCAGCTCTCCGCGCCACGGAATCCGATCCAGCCCAGGCAATTCTTTGCCGAACTTCACGCACTGCACCATGCGTGTGCCGGGTTTCACCGGCTCGCTGGCTGCCGGCGTTGGACCGCAAGATTCGTCCGCCATTCTCTTCTCCTCACACGCGCTCTTCCTTCTCACCTTACTGCAAACTCATCGAAATTCCTAGTTTCGGGCCTTCCCTGATTTCGACATCCTTCGTCGCTGGCGACTACGCCTAAAATAGTGCATCATTTCCCGTTCTTCTTCATCAAACGTAGGGCCGCAACAAACGCACGAATCGGAGGAGCTGCGCCCTTGGCTGAGATCACCACCCTTTTTTGGGACATCGGCGGCGTCATCCTGACGAATGGCTGGGACCGCGCCTCACGAAAAGAAGCCGCCGCAGCCTTCCACTTCGATTGGGAGGAATTTCAGGACCGCCACGATCTTTCTTTTCCGGCCTTCGACTCCGGCCAAATCACTTTGAATGAGTATCTCGACCGCACCTTGTTCTATCGCCAGCGCAGCTTCACGCGCGAGGAGTTCACCGCCTTCATGTTTGCGCAGTCCAAGGAATTCCCGGATACGCGCGCCATTCTCGATAAGGTCTCGCGCTCCGGAAAGTATTTCGTCGGCGCCATCAACAACGAGCCGCTCGAACTCAACCAGTTCCGCATTGAGGCCTTCGATCTGCGGCGAAACTTCCTCGTTTTTTTTAGTTCCTGTTACCTTCGCTCCCGGAAGCCTGAGGAAACGATCTATCGCGTCGCTCTGGAAGTCACCCAGCGCCCTCCCGAAAAATGTCTCTTCATCGATGACCGTCCGCTCAACCTGGAAAGCCCGCGGCGCCTCGGGATGAACACCATTCAGCATCAGAACGCGGAGCAATTGCGTTGCGAGCTTGGAAAATTTGGCGTTGAGGTATAGTTTTGAACGCTGCATCAGCTACCTGAACAGCGCGCAATTTGCGGAGGGCGAGACGATGGCTGGCGATTCGGGTCGTTCCGGTTCAGTTTACGGCAGCGTCGCTGAGCCTTGCACCGTTGTTCTCTTCGGCGCCTCCGGAGACCTCGCCAAGCGCAAAGTCATTCCTGCCATGTACGACCTCGCCATTCACGATGGCTTGGGACCGCGTTACGCCATCGTCGGCTTCGCCCGTACGCCCATGTCCGAAGATGCGTTTCGCTCCGCGCTTGGCGAAGCTGCCAAGAGCATCTCCGAAGTCGGGCCCATCGATCCGAAGCAGTGGGACGCTTTCGCGGCAAACCTTCATTACTGCCCAGGCGACTATTCCAATCCAGAGGCTTACGCCCACCTTGCCAAGCGCCTCGTCGAACTGGAATCGGCAAAAAATATCGGTGGCAACCGTCTCTTCTATCTTTCCACGCCGCCGGAAGTCTATCCGGACATCGTCGACCAGCTTGGTCGCGCCGGACTCTCTCACCCTCCCTCGCCGAAATCCTGGGTGCGCATCATCATTGAGAAACCCTTTGGCCGCGATCTCGCCTCAGCCAAGACCTTGAATCAGATTGTCCTGAACGTTTTCGACGAAAAGCAGGTCTACCGCATCGATCATTACCTCGGCAAGGACACCGTGCAGAACCTTCTCGTCCTGCGCTTTGGCAACGGCATTTTCGAGCCTCTTTGGAACCGCAATTACGTCGATCACGTGCAAATCACAGCCTCGGAAACGCTCGGCGTAGAGCGTCGCGGCGGTTTTTATGAAACGGCAGGCGCGCTCCGCGACATGATTCAGAGCCACGTTCTTCAATTGACCTCGCTGGTAGCCGTCGAGCCTCCGGCCTCCTTCGATGCCACAGCTGTGCGCAATGAAAAGCTAAAAGTGCTCCAGTCCATCCGCCCCTTCGACTTGGAGATGGTGGCCCAGGCCGTCGTTCGCGGACAATATTCTCCCGGGAAACTGGACGGTAAGCCGGTGCCCGGCTACCGCGAAGAGCCCAACGTGAATCCCGCTTCCAAGACCGAAACCTTTGTCGCCGGCAAACTCTTGATCGACAACTGGCGCTGGGCCGGCGTTCCTTTCTATCTTCGAACCGGCAAGCGCCTTGCCAAACGCAGCACGGAGATCATGATCCAGTTCCGCCGCGCCCCGCACATCGTTTTCCGCGAAAAAGACGTTGAACCCAACCGCCTCATCTTGAATATCCAGCCGGACGAAGGCATTTCCGTTTCCTTTGGCGCAAAGCGCCCGGGGACGGAAATGAGCATCGGCAATGTGACCATGGAATTCTGCTATCGCGAGAGTTTTGGAGATGTCTCGCGCAGCGCCTACGCGACTCTCCTGAACGATTGTGTGCGCGGCGATGCCACGCTTTTTGATCGTGGCGACAGCGTCGAAGCCGCCTGGTCGCTGGTCGATCCCATTCTTGACGTCTGGAGCGCCACCAGGAGCGCCAACGTGCCACAATATCCATCCGGCAGTTGGGGGCCAAGAGAGTCCGATCTTCTGCTCGAACGGGACGGCCGACATTGGTACAACCCGTAATTGCAGCACCTGACGTAAACTAAAGTTAGCAGACGCGGTAGGGGGAACCGGTGATCCTTGCAGGGGACGTTGGCGGGACGAAGTGTAATCTGGCGCTCTTTTCCGAAAAAGGCGGCACGCTCACGCCCGTCTTCAAGCAGCGCTTCGCCAGCAAGGAGTTCGCGCAATTCGAGCGCATCGTCAAGGAATTTTCCCGCCAAGCGGCCGACCATCTCGGCAAGGAAAGCATTGTTGCTGCAGGCTTCGGTATCGCTGGGCCGGTCATCAATGGTACCGTGAGGGCGACCAATCTTCCGTGGATTGTGGATACCAAGTCTCTCATCAAGGAGCTGAGCGTCCCGCACGTTGTTCTCTTGAATGACCTTGGCGCGACAGGCCACAGTATCGAGCATCTTCCGTCGCAGGATTTTTGCGTCTTGAATCCAGGCAATCCGGAACCGGGCGGGACGCGGGCATTGATCGCCGCGGGTACTGGACTCGGCCAGTCGTTTCTTGTGTGGGACGGTGGCCGCTACCGCGTCGTGCCTTCCGAAGGCGGCCATTCCGATTTCGCGCCGCACACCGAGCAGCAGATCGAACTGCTTCGGTTCATGCGCCGCCGCTATCCCCAGGTAAGCTGGGAACTGATTCTCTCCGGCCGCGGCTTCCGCACCATTCACGAGTTTCTCGCGCCGAAAGTGATACATGCCACCTTCGAAGATCCGGACGCCGACCCTGCTCCGGAGATCACTCGCCGCGGTTTGGACAAGTCCTGCCGCGTCTGTTCGGACACTTTGGATCTCTGGACCGCCATCTACGGCGCCGAAGCAGGTAATCTGGCTCTGAAAGTTCTGGCGCTTGGCGGCGTTTACGTCGCCGGCGGCATCGCCGTCAAAATCCTCGAAAAAATGAAAGACGGCACCTTCTTCCACGCTTTCAAAGACAAGTGGAAGTTCGAGGGCCTGCTCAGCAATGTTCCCGTCTCTATCGTCCTTAACGAATCCGCCCCCCTCCTCGGCGCCGCCTACGAAGCCCTGGCCGCCAGCGACAAGTAGCGCCTTCTCTTTTGCCGATGTAAGGGCGCGGCATGCTGCTTTTCTTGGTAGACTACATTGATCTGATTCTTCATCGAGTTGGCCCCACGGAACGCTTCCAGTATCCCACACCGAGGCCAAGGAGCTGAGTATGAGCAGTGCCGTAACCACCCAAGTCACCGATCTTCAAAACTACGTCAATGGTGCCTGGCGCCGATCTGCTGCAACCGAATACTTTGATGTCACCAATCCTGCGACCGCGAAACTCCTCGCGCGCACGCCCCTTTCGACTTCCGCCGACGTCGACGCTGCCGTTCAGGCCGCTGCCGATGCGTTCCCGGCGTGGCGGCGCACGCCTCCCGGTGAGCGCGTCCAATATCTCTTCAAGCTGAAAAATCTCCTCGAAGAAAATCTTGACGATCTCGCCCGCGTCATCACACTCGAAAACGGCAAAACCTTCGCCGAAGCCCGCGCCGAGCTCCGCCGCGCCATCGAAAACGTTGAAGTCGCTTGCGGCATTCCCATGATGATGCAGGGCTACAACCTTGAGGACGTGACTCCCGGCGTCGATGAAATGCAAATTCGCCAGCCGCTCGGCGTCGTCGCCGCCATTGTGCCCTTCAACTTTCCGGCGATGGTTTCCTACTGGTTCCTTCCTTACGCCATCGCGTGCGGAAACAGTTTCATCCTGAAGCCGTCCGAGCGTGTTCCCCTCTCCATGCATCGCGCTTTCGAGCTCTTGGAGAAGACCGGCCTGCCCAAAGGAGTGGTGAATCTCGTCAACGGCGGGAAAGAAGTCGTCAACGCACTCTGCGACCATCCGCAAGTGCGCGCCATTAGTTTTGTCGGCTCCACTCCGGTTGCAAAGCACGTCTACTCGCGTTCCGCCGCAAGCGGCAAACGCATGCAGTGCCAGGGCGGTGCGAAGAATCACGTCATCGTTTTGCCCGATGCGGACATGGAACTCGCCACGCAAATCATCAGCGACAGCGCCTTTGGCTGCGCCGGCCAGCGCTGCCTTGCTGTTTCCGTCGCGGTTACGATTGGCGAAGCGCAAAAAACCTTTCGCGATTGCATCGCGCATGCCGCTTCTTCCATTCGCGTTGGCAACGGCCTCGATGCTGGCGTTCAGATGGGCCCAGTCATTACTAGGGAAAGTAAGCAGCGCATCGAATCGCTGATTTCGGCAGGTGTCGGCGAAGGCGCAAAGCCTATCCTCGATGGACGCAACACCAAAATCCCGAAATACGAATCAGGAAATTTCCTGACGCCTACGGTTCTCGATGGCTTGCCTACGAATAGCCAGCTTGCCAACACGGAAATCTTTGGCCCTGTGCTCAGTTTGATTCACGCGAATTCCATTGACGAAGCCATGGAATTCCTCCGCCGCAGCCCCTATGGCAACCAGGCCTCCCTCTTCACTACGAGCGGTTCCGCCGCCCGCAAGTTCCGCTATGAAGCGCCCGCTGGAAATATCGGCATCAACATCGGCGTGGCCGCGCCCATGGCCTATTTTCCCTTCAGCGGCTGGAAAGAAAGCTTTTTTGGCATCCTTCACGGCCAGGGACGCGACGCCGTGGAATTCTTTACCGAATGCAAAATCGTCATCGAGCGCTGGTCGCGCCAGGAAACCCGCAAGTTCTAATCATGCTGACGAAACCCCTTCATCTCGACGTCCACGAACAGATCGAGTGCGCACAAACACTCGCGTCGCGCTTTTACACGGATCCGGCCATTCTCGAGATTGAAAAGTCACGCATCTTCCAGCGTACCTGGCAACTCGTCGGAACTCTCGGCCAATCTTGCGGAGAAGTGAACGGCGTAAAACACACCATCGCCGATCCCGAAAGTTATTTCACCGTGGATGTCGCCGGCGAACCCGTCATCGTCGTTCGCGACAAGCAGGGCGAGTTGCGCGCCTTCAGCAACGTGTGCCGTCATCGTGCAGGGCCGATCGCGCTTGGCAGCGGTTGCAAGAATGTCCTGCGCTGCCAGTATCACGGGTGGACCTATACTCTCGATGGCCGTTTGATCGGCACGCCCGACGTCGACGGGGTTGAATTCTTTGACCGTAGCGCCATGGGCATGGTGCCGCTTCGCTGCGAAACCTGGGAACAATTTATCTTTGTGAATTTCGACCCGAAAGCCGAATCGCTCTCGAGCTATCTCGGTCAAATCCCGCAGCAGGCTAAGGGATTTCAGTTCCAAGGTTTGCGATTCGCGGAGCGCCGCGACTATGTCATCGATTGCAATTGGAAGGTTTACGTCGACAACTATCTTGAGGGCTACCACATCCCCATTGCCCATCCCGGCTTGATGAAGGAAATCGATTACGCGCAATATCGTACTGACACTTTCCACCGTTACTGCCAGCAATTCGCGCCCATCCGCGCCATGAAAGAAGGAGACGCAGGCGAACGCATGTACGCGCCTGGCGCCGGGCTGCAGGAAGCGCTGTATTTTTGGATTTATCCGAACCTCATGCTCAACATTTATCCGGACAACATTTCGACCAACGTCATCGTTCCCCTCTCGCACGAAAAAACACTCACCATTTTCGAGTGGTTTTTCCACGATGTGGCTTCGCTGAAAAATCAGGAGCGTATCAAACGTGCCGTGGCCTTCAGCGATGAAGTGCAGCAGGAAGATATCGGCCTCTGCGAAAATGTTCAGCGCGGTTTGCGCTCTTCGACGTACGATCGCGGGCGTTACTCCGTGAAGCGCGAAAATGGCGTGCACCATTTCCACATGCTCCTCGGCGAATTCCTCGGTCAAGTCTGACGGCACGCTCGGCGAAAGGGAATTGTGGTCGTCATCATCATGGGCACAACTGGTGCCGGCAAAACCACTATCGGCACCATGCTCGCCAAGCAGCTCAACTGGGAATTCGGCGACGCCGACACCTTCCATCCGCCCGCCAACATCGAAAAAATGTCCCACGGTATCCCGCTTAATGACTCCGACCGCGCTCCCTGGCTCGAAGCGATGCGCAAGGCCATCCTCGAATGGATCGCCGCCGGCAAAAACGTCGTCCTCGCGTGCTCTGCCCTCAAGCGCGCTTATCGGCGCGAGCTTCGTCCCAGCCCAGAAGTAAAAATAATTTATCTAAAAGGGAACCACGCGCTCTTCGCCGAAAGAATCCGCCAACGCCATGGCCATTTTGCCGGCGAAGGCATCCTGGCGGGCCAGTTTGCGGACCTTGAGGAACCTGACGATGCCATCACGGTCGACGCCGCGAAATCCCCGGAGGAAATCGTCGCGGGAATCCGCAAGCAGCTTGTGCTATCTTGAAGTTCGCGGCCAAAGCTTCAGGGTTTTGCAGGCGCTTGCTTGGGCACAGTGACCGGCGCAGCCGGCGTGCCAGGAGTTCCGAAACTCACCTTCGGAACTTGCCGCGCGCCTTCTTCGGTCTTGAAGTAGGCATCGTTGCGCGGGAACCCGCTCATGCCCGCCACCAAACTGTTTGGGAAGAGCGCAATGAACGTGTTGTAATCCTGCACAACTTCGTTGTAGCGGCGGCGCTCGACGGCAATGCGGTTTTCCGTGCCCGCCAGCTCGTCCTGCAAGCGCAAGAAATTTTCATTGGATTTCAATTGCGGATAATTTTCAACGACCACGAGCAAGCGCCCTAACGCTGAATCCAATTGTCCATTGGCAGCAATTTTCTCAGCCGGAGAATGCGCGCCAAGCAGCGCGGAACGGGCCTTCGCGATGTCACCGAAAACTGTTTGCTCCTGCGCCGCAAACCCTTTCACGGTTTCCACCAGGTTCGGGATCAAGTCCGCCCGCCGTTGCAGGACGACATCCACCTGGGACCACGCGGCGTTCACCGCTTCGCGCTTCACCACCATTTGGTTTCTGCGGCTGACAAACGAACTTCCCAGCAGCAGCGCAACTACCAGCAAAACAACCAGAACGATCAGAGCATTCTTCATATCCGCCTCGAATCAATTGAATTTACGAATGCGCATTCTTCACGCGCCGCCATTCCCGCTTGGGAAAATGATGGTCCAGAGCATCCAAGACTTTTTCCAATGCCTTTAGATACGCGCCGTACGCTGGAATAATTTCGCCGTGAAATTCGCCTATTTCCCGCAGCTTCAACATGGCGTCAAACGCCTGCGTGTCCGAGCCTGTCAGTGCCACCGCTCGCGCAACAATATCATGCCCGGTGACCGGCGGCTCTTCTCCAAATGCAATCACCACGTGGCGCAGCAGCGTCAGGACTCCCGAAAACGATTTTCTCAGGATGGGCGCCAATTCCTTCGAATTGCCCGGGGCGCGCAAATAGTGCTGCCGCAACTTCAGCAGGATCGTGCGCAAATCATGTTCGATCTGCACGCGATGCAAATTCATGGGCACTTCAATTTCCGCGACAACGTCCGCACCGTAGAGCACTCGCCGGCCGTGCTTCATGTCCAGAATCTCGATGGCAAAAACATCCGCGGCATTCTTTAGCTCATCCCTCGTGAAAAAAAGCGGCGCAGGCTCTTTCTGATCGACGCACCACCATTTCACCACGTGCGCGAGCCGCCCCAACTCCTCGAGACTCAGCGAATGCAGGATGCAGACCACGTTGAGATCCGAGTGTGCTTCGCGAAAATCCCCGCGGGCCGCCGAGCCAAACAAAATAACGCATTCCAGATTTGCCGCCGCGAATTCCTTCAGCCTTCGAACCAATTCTGCAAGTTTTGTGTCCGTGGATTGCATTTCGAATCCATTCCTTTCAAACGAAGCTACCAGCTTCCCGAAGCTCCCCCGCCTCCGCTGCTGCCGCCGCCAAATCCCCCAAACCCGCCGCCTCCTCCGCTACCGCCGAAGCCGCCTCCGCCCCAGCCTCCCCCACCCGAGCCCCGGCCGCTATTGCTTGCCAGCATTCCCAGCAGAAACCAGAGACAGCCGCTGCCGCCCGCTCCGCGTCCACCCCGGCCAGAGAGGCTTCCAATTGCACGAAAGAAAATAATCAGAACAAGAATGACCCAGAATATAGGGAATCCGGTGCTCCCTCTGGCATTCTGATTTCGCGGGGCGGGCGGCAGGCCGCTCAACGTAACACCAGCATCATCGGCAATGTGCCTGGCCAACTGCCAGGCGGCGACTTCCGCCGCCTTGCCATAATCGTTCTGGCGCAAGTAGGGCACCATGGCGCGCCCGGCATCTCCCGCCCGCGCATCATTGATCACCGGTTCTAGCCCATAGCCCACTTCGATGCGGTATTTGCGCTCGTTGGGAGCGACAAGCAGCAGCACGCCGCGATTGTCTTTTTTACCTCCGACTCCAAGCTGTTTGTACAGGTCCACCGCATAGTCCTCGACGCTTTCGCCTTCGAGCGATTGGACGGTCACAATGGCCATCTGCGCGCCGGTCTTCTGCTCCACCTCCGTGCATAGCGCTTCGAGCCGCGTCCTGGCTTCCGGGGCGATAACGCCGGCCAGATCGCTGACGTATCCTGCGGGATGAATCTTTTTGATGTCTTCCGCCGCGCAGAGGCTTGCGCTGAACAAGAGCAGGCAGGGAAGCAGTGCGGTTCGAATGAGGTGGATCTTTCGCATGCAGTGTTCGGAGGCGGTCGTCAAATGACTATAGGGCCAGCCTCGGCCCACTGTAAAGCGCCATCGGCTGGTCCCAAGTGTTGATAGCCTGCTTTGGCGACGGAAAACAGTGTCAACCGTCACAGGAACGCGGATGGCAAAGAGCAGTGAACAAGACGTTCATGCTTTGGGGTTGTCTATCGGAATTGCCATACCGTTAATATGCTCCGCGCGTTCGTCTGCGAGCCACAGGACCAGATCAGCCACGTCGGCCGGCTGAACCCATTTCGAAAAATCAGCGCCCGGCATGGATTTGCGGTTCGCCGGCGTATCCATTGTTGCGGGCAAAACCACGTTTGCAGTCATTCCGCTGTCCTTATTTTCGAGCGCCACGGTTCGTACCAGAGTCGTCAGCGCGGACTTGAACGTCACATAGGCTGCAAGTCCCGCGTGCGGTTCCACTGCGGCCAGGCTCCCGATTGCGACGATGCGGCCTTTCCCGGATTTTCGGAGATGCGGTATTGCGGCACGCAGAACATAAAACGCCGACGTCAAATTCAGATCGCGCATCTGTTCCCAGGTGGCGTCATCGGTTTGCGCAACCGCCGAACCACCCGCGAAGCCGCCCAGCACGTGCACCAGCACGTCAAGCCTGCCAAAACGCGTGACCACCGATTGCACCGCGTCGCGTACTGCATTCGACTTCGTGAAATCGACCGGCAGCGGAACGAAATTGGGCCATTCGAAGTCCTCTTTCGAAATCTTCCGCGAACCGCCGACAACTATCGCGTCGATCTCAAGAAAGCGCTTGGTCACGAACGTTCCCAGTCCGCCGTTGGCCCCGGTGATGAAAACTACTCTTTCGGTCATGGTTGATTTCAAGATACCAAGAGCGCAGACAGGACGCAAAGTCTCTCGCTGCTTGCTCAATTCCGCACGCGAACCTTGCGAGCGCCGAGAGTTCACACCTATAATCCAATGTCTTTGCGGCGGCGTGTGCCGCGTGCGCAACAGGAGGATTCTTGCCGGTTGGAACCGCGTTTCACGAAAGAACGCTGGCATTGTGCGAAAGCCTGAACTACCGCGAATGGTCGGGCTATTACACCGTCAGCGTCTACGAGATGCACCACGAGCACGAATACAATGCCATCCGCAATTCGGCGGCCCTCATCGATATTTCTCCGCTCTTCAAGTATCGCGTGACGGGGCGCGACGCCACCAAGTTCGTGAACCGCGTGATTGCGCGCGACATCAATAAAGTGGCCGTGGACCGGGTGATTTACTGCTGCTGGTGCGATCCGGAAGGCAAAGTGATCGACGATGGAACGATCACCCGGCTGGGAGAAAATGAATATCGCTGCACGGCCGCGGACCCCAGTCTTCGATGGTTCCGGCAAAATGCTTTGGCGCTCGATGTAACCATTGAAGACATTTCGGAGCAAACCGCGGCTTTGGCGCTACAAGGGCCGATGTCCGCGAAAGTGCTGCACGAGGCGGCCGACGCGGACATCACCAACCTGAAATATTTTCACGTGACGCATGGAAAGATTGCAGGCGTACCGGTGGACATTTCGCGCACAGGATATACGGGCGATTTGGGATTCGAAGTGTGGATGCCCTGGATCGACGCCGTCAAAGTGTGGGATGCGCTGATCGCCAAGGGCAAGGCGTTTGATATTCATCCCGCTGGAATGATTGCGCTGGACATCGCGCGAATCGAAGCGGGCCTGATTTTGATCGAAGTGGATTACATTTCAAGCAAGAAGGCGTTGATCGAGTCGCAGAAATATTCTCCGGCCGAGATCGGCCTGGGAAAGCTGGTGGACTTGAAGAAAGAGAATTTCGTTGGGCGCGAGGCGCTGGCTCAGGAAGCGAAGAAAGGCGCCGAGCGGGCGCTCGTTGGCCTGGAAATCAACTGGAACGAAGTCGAGACGCTCTACGACAAGCTAAAAATGGCGCCGCAGGTGCCAAGTATCGCCTCGCGCGTCGCGGTTCCCATCTATCGCGGCGGGCGGCAAGTGGGCAAAGCCACCTCGACAACATGGTCGCCCACGCTGAAAAAAATGATCGCGCTGGCTTGCGTGAGCCGTGACAGCGCAAAGGCCGGGACCACGTTGGGCATCGAGATGACCGTCGAGGCCGTGCGCCACACGGTTTCCGCAAAAGTAGTGCCACTCCCGTTTTTCAATCCAGCGCGCAAGACCGCTGTCCCGTTGATTTAGCGATTCATTTACCAAGGCGAGCTGTTCAATTCGCTCCGGCAAACTTCTCCACAGAGGCCAGGAGTCCATCCAAAGCAGTCCGGTCCCATAATTTCCCCCGCAGGACGAGAGCGCGAATTTTCTGCGTATTGTGGATGTCGTCAAGCGGATTAGAGTCGAGAAGGAGGAGGTCGGCGAGTTTGCCCTGCTCCACCGTGCCCTGTACCTTGAGTTTCCCAAGAAACTCGGCCGAATTCTTGGTGGCGGCCTGAAGAGCTTGCATGGGAGTGAGGCCCGCTTCAACGAGGAAGGAAATATCTTCATGCAGGCTGAAGCCGGGAAAAACATTGGGGGCCGCAATATCAGTGCCGGCCATGATGCGCACTCCAGCAGCTTGCATCTTGCCGACGATCTCCAGTGAGTGCTTTACGATTTCTTCGCGCAGAGTGAAATCAGCCTCAGAGTAATTCTCCAACTGTGCTTGTACGCCCTGGAGCCAAATCTTACGCACATTCTGAGGAACGTAGCGCACGCGCGGGTCAAGCAGAAGATTGGTTTTGGGTGTGACAAATCCGAAATGGACCATAATCGGAAAAGTGGGGACTTGCCAGGTGCCGTTGGTGACGAATGCGTGGAAAAGAGCGTCCGCTTTTTGCGGCGAATAAGTGTCCAGGAGTTCACGACGCCAGGCGCGGTCGCGTGCGTGAGCTTGAGCCTGCGTTTCGTTCCCAGGGTCGGGCGCAAAACGGGCGCGGCGAAGATCCTCTTCCTTTGACGAACAAGCGAGCAGAATGCCAGTGAGATGCTCGATGCCGGCCTGGCCCGCTTGAGAGGCTTCCGTCGCGGAGATGCGATCAGGAACGTGGCCGACAAAACGAATGTGCAGCTGCTTACTTTCTTGGGCGATCGCGAAATAAGCTTCGCGGCTAAGTCGTGACTGCGTTTTGATGAAGTCCACACCCTCGATGGCTAGGCGATCGACGGCGGCACGCGCTTCGGATGCGGACTTAACGACGATGGAGGGTTGGTAAGCGGGCGGATCACCATCCAGATAAGGCCCAGTGAAAAAAATCTGTGGTCCCGGACGAATGCCACTTGTGACCTCGTTGCGCAAGCGAAGCACGTCCTCGACGTTTCCGCCCATGTCGCGGACCGTAGTGACGCCGTTTGCAAGGAGCAGCGACAGAATAAATTGGCGGCTTCCGGATGGCTCGCCGGCGCCGGTGAGGTGAACGTGCATGTCAGCGAGCCCGGGGATCAGGAATTTCCCTGTGGCATCGAGACTTCGAGCGCCGCGAGGAATCGCGGTCGAACCCGATGGTCCGAGCGTGGCGATCCGCTCACCCGCGATCAGCAATGTCATATCTGGTTTTGGGGGAGAGCCGGTGGCATCAATCACAGTAACGTGGGTGATAGCGAGGGCAGGATTGGTGGGCCTCGAACAGGAGGAAAGCAGCGTGATGATGGTCAGTGCGAAAAGCGCGGGCGTCAGACCGCGACCCTCACGCATACTTGGAAAGGGAATTCGCTCGTAATCGATTCGCATGCGATTCGCGCTAGTCCTCATGGTGCGAGGCGGTTGTATTTTTTGAGCACTTCGCGAAGTTTGTCATGGGGCAGTGCGATGACTTTGTGATTCTCGATGCCGGTCATTGTTTCGGCGGCAATCATGGCGTTGATGATGGCCTCTTCAGTAGCCTGAACGGTGGCGGCGAAGACCGGACCCAGCTTGTCGTTGGGCAACATTTTCAGGTCGACGACGTGGTCGACAGCGGCGGCGCCCGAATTTGCCGTGGAGAACGCGATGAAGATGTCGCCGGAACCATTTCCGGAAATACTGCCGTTGCGGCCGAGACCCAGCGAAACGCGGCGGGCGAGCCGCTTGAGCTGATGCGCGACGAGCGGCGTGTCCGTCGCAACTACGACGATGATCGAGCCGTGGTCATCGTTCGCGAAGGAAGTGCCGGCGTAAGGAACATCATCGGGAATCTCCCTGCCGACGGGCACGCCCGCGATGCGAAGATCGGGGCGCCGGCCGTAGTTGCATTGCACAAGAATTCCAACCGTGTAGCCGCCGTCTTTTGCGTCCAGCTTGCGGGAAGCCGTGCCGATTCCTCCTTTGAAGCCATTGCAGACCATTCCCGTCCCGCCGCCGACATTACCTTCTTCCAGGGGGCCGGACGCTGCGGAATCGATGGCGTGCAAAGCGTGCTCCGGCTTCACGTGGAAACCGTTGATGTCATTGAGCCAGCCGTCCCAGGTTTCTGCGACGATCGGCAGCGACCACCAGTAACCCGTTGGATCCGGTTGCCCATGATTCACGCGCCATTGAATGACGGCATCGCGAACCACTCCCACGCTGTGTGTGTTGGTGATCATGACGGGGCCTTCGAGGAAGCCGGATTCTTCCACCCAAGTCGTGCCGGTCATTTCGCCATTACCATTGAGCGACCACCAGCCCGCGAAAACAGGATTGGTCATGGAATCTTTTCCACGCGGAAGCACGGCGGTGACTCCGGTTCGGACCGGGCCCTTGCCAACTTGCAACCTTCCTTCGCCGAAGATGAGCGTGGTATGTCCGACGGTGACGCCGGAAACATCAGTGATGGCGTTGAGCGGACCGGGCGGGCCATCGAAGGGAACGCCGAGATCGCGGGCGCGCGGCTTCGGCTTGGTAGGCGAATTGTTCTGCGCCAAGGCCAACGACGAAATTGCCAGCGACCAAAAGAGTACGGGAACGCAGCTGAACGAAAATGGACGAATCATCTATTATTTTTTCTCCCAGGAGGATCGAGCCAAACGCAATAATTCCGTGTTTTTCTTCAACGCTTTTTCCAGCAGGCCGGCTTGCTGCGCCGCCAATTTCCAATCGCGATTTTCCACCGCTTCGGTAAGCCCAGGAAATTCCAAATGCGCGTAGGTGTACCGCGAAGAATAGAGAAGATGCTGGAACCACGGCCGGCCGGGAATGCCAGCGGGATCAAGCCAGTTGGATTCGACCTGAAGAAGCTGCTCGTTGAGGCGCTGAATTTTCTCAGGCGCGGCCGAGCCTGACAAAAGGTCGCGCGCCGTGGCGTCCCGCAGAAGGTCGCCCGCTTTCTCGAACTCAGCAATGCGGGCGTGCAGGCGTTTCAAGGAAAGGTGCTTTAGCTCACTTTTGTTCTTATGCTCGAGCTCGCCCAGAAATTGTTCCAGTGCTGAGGCGTTGAAGCCAAAGTCAAACGGGAGAACGTCCGCGTTGGCGAGACGCAGCGTGACGAGGCCCCAGATGCGCGTCAGGGCGACGTGGTATTCAAACGTGGGATCGCCGATATGCTCCATCCAGTAATGATCGTCGTACATCGAGTGATACACACCGTAGTCGCCCGTAAAATCGAGGTTGATCACCGGCCGGCCGAGATGATTGAGGAATACGGTGTGATCGGAGCCGCTGCCGATGCGCGTTTCCACAAGTGCGCTGTCGAGCGGCGGAGCGCTAGCCTTCGCATCGCGCATCGAAGTAGCGCGCCACGCGTCGTAGAGAGATTTGCCGGACGGCGCACGAACATCCTTTGAAGCCTCCACCAGCATCGGCGCAAGCGAAGCGACGGCGGCCGGCGAAAAGCTCAGGCCCTCGGGACCCGCTGTGGTGGCGGCTCCCGCAACCGATTCGTCCACATTGAGATAGGCGACAAGTTTTCTCTTCAGGTCGTCGGCAAACTGCTCGCCCCATTCGGTCGAGCCCGTAAGCGCGTACTCTTCGCCATCCCAACTGCAAACCACAATCGTGCGCCGGGGCCGAACGCCGCCTTGTTTGAGTTCGCCCAAAGATCGCGTGAGCTCCATCATCGAGGCGGTGCCGCTCGAAGGATCGACCCCGCCATACACCCATGCGTCTCGATGATTGCCGAGCAGCACCCACTCGTCGGGCAACTCTCTGCCGCGAATGCGCGCTTCGACGACTGTGTAGGGCTGTATGCTGGTGTCCATGTCCACTTTTAGGTGAACTTTCACCGCACCGGCGAAGCGATACGTGATGGGCAAAGCGCCCTGCCAATCCTGCGGCACTTCGGGGCCGTTCATGTTTTCGAGAAGAGGTTTGGCATCGCGCCACGACAGCGGGAGCGCGGGAATTTTCGGCAGCGAGCGCGCTTCTTCCGGAGCAATGTGTTTTGCGCCGGGGACCGAAGCCCACCCGGGCGTAGTAGGATCGCCGGGAACGATGTAATCGTACGTGATTGCGCCGCGTTGAATGTGACTCTCAGGACCCCACGGGCCGTCGGGAAAAACCTTGCCGCGCGCGGAACCATCTTCTGCGGGATCGGAATAAATGAGCAAGGCAGCTGCGCCTTCGCGCTCCGCGGTGAGCGCTTTGAAGCCGCGATAGCTGTACGGATTCGAGTAGCGCACCAGCACAATCTTGCCTTTTACGCTGACGCCGTTTTTTCGCAGCAGGTCATAGTCTTCCAGATTGCCGCTGTGCGCGTAGACGACTTCGGCAGTGACGTCGCCGGATGCGGAATAACCAAAGTAGGAGCCGGAGACGGCGGGATTTTTTGTGTCCGGATCGACATCATCAGCATCTTCGCGCAAAGACGCAGTGAAGTGGATCGGCTGCGTCATTTCAAGAGAGACGCTGCGTGGGCGAGAGTGCAAAACATCGTAGCGGCGAAGCGCGACCTCTTCCCAGCCCTGTTTGCGCCACTCGTCCGCAATGAAGTCCGCGAGCTGAGTATTGCGTTCGGAAGCGGCCGGATGCGGTTCGGCGGTGAACGTGCGATGCCATTCGCGAGCCTTTTCGGGTGAGGGAATCGACTGAAACTTGGATTCGAGTTGGTGTTCGGTGGTCGCGTGCGGTGCAGAAAATCCGAGAATCGGAGCAGAAGGCGCGGTTTCCTGCTTGTCCTGGGCCGAAAGCACAAAGGCAAGGGTCGTAAGAAAAATAAATGAGACCGTAAGAGTGCGCGAGGGGAGCCGCATTTTTATTTTGCTCTCCAGAAGAACAGCAATCCAGTTGCAACAGGTATGGCCAGACGGTAAATCAACTTGAAAACACCCTTGCCGCCGCAGCCAGCAGTGCGCGAGCAATCAGCGAACATTCCGCGGTTGAGATCGTGAACGGCGGAGCGAGAAGAATGTGGTCGCCGCGCAACCCGTCAACGCAGCCTTGCGTCGGATAGGTAAGAACGCCTTCTTCCAGGCAAGCCTGTCGAATTTTCTCCGCGATGTTTTGTTCTCTCGGGAAAGGCTGGCGCGTAGCTTTGTTCTTGACGAACTCGACGCCAAGAAGCAGTCCGAGACCGCGCACCTCGCCGACGTTCGGATGGGATTGCAAGAGAGGAAGCGCGCATCGGAGTTCTTGCCCGGCGGCATTCACGCGATCAAAAAGTTTGTGCGCTTCGAGATAATCGAGCACGGCGTTGCCCGCAGCTGTGGACACTGGATGAGCCTGATACGTGAAGCCGTGCAGGAAACCGCCGGAGCCGCGCTCGAAGGCTTCGACGACGCGAGCGGAAGCAAGGACAGCGCCGAGCGGAGCGTAACCGCTGGCGATTCCTTTGCCTACCAGAATCATATCCGGCTCAACGCTCCAGTGCTGCACGGCGAACGGTTTCCCCGTGCGGCCCATGCCCGTCATTATTTCGTCGGCGATCAGCAAAATTCCGTTCTTGCGGCAGATTTCTGTGATGCGCGCGGCGTAGCCCTCAGGAGGCACAGCGCTGCCAAGCGTCGCGCCAACAACCGGCTCGAAGATAAACGCCGCAGCTTGATCTCTCGCCTGCCCGCCTAAATGGGCTTGGAGATCGTCGGCGCACGCGAGCTCACATTGCGGAAAGGTTTTGTCAAACGGGCAGTGATAGCAGAAACAGGGAGCAATGTGTCCCCATTCGGAGATAAGTGGTTCGTACGGAGCGCGGCGAGCGACGTTTCCGCTGACGGTCATCGCCCCGAGAGTGCTGCCGTGATAGCTTTGGCGGCGCGAAAGAACGCGGTAACGATCCTTCTGGCCGCATTCCAAGTGAAACTGCCGCGCAAGTTTAATCGCGGTTTCGGTCGCTTCCGAGCCTCCGGAAGTAAAATAGACGCGCCCGCCATTGCGAAAATTCGGCGGAGCAATCGCAAGCAGCCGCGACGCAAGTGTTTCTGCCGCGGTTGTGTGAAATTGTGAGGTGTGCGCAAAGGCGATCTGCGAAGATTGTCCCGCCATCGCCCGCCCTATTTCCGGCACGCCGTGACCGATGCTGACGACCGCGGCCTGCCCGGAAGCATCCAGGAACCGGCGGCCATCGTCGGCGATAATCCAGCAACCTTCCCCGCGAGTGGCGATCGGAAACGTCTTTTTGAAATTGCGGGGGAAAAGTCCGCTGCTGGTCGGCATGAGATGTCCGGGCAAGGATTGTAGCAGACTCGAGTGCGGCATCAGGCCATCAGGATAAGTCTTTCAACCGTGCCTCCGCGCTCGGAGCTATTGGATTCGGAAGAGAAACGTGACATCATCCGTGGTCCTGCATTGTGTGATTCTGCATGGCACGATTCTGCTTGCACCATTGCGACTCATTGGTTTTCAGAGGAGAAGAAGCAAAATGAAAAGCGTTATTTTTAAGTGTCTTTTCGCGAGCGCGATGCTGCTGGGATCCGGGCACGCCATTTGTGCGCAGGAATCGTCGAAACACGCCATCACTTTTGACGACATGATCAAGATGCATCGCATCGCCGAGCCGCAAATTTCGCCAGATGGAAAGTGGGTGGCGTACACGGTGTCTACTCCGGACATGGACGCAAACCGCGGAGTGAGCAACATCTGGATCGTGCCTGCGGTGGGCGGTGCCGCGATGCAATTGACGCAGAGCGGACATGATTCTTCGGCCGTATGGTCACCGGACGGGAAGACGCTGGCATTTCTGTCTTCACGCGCAGGCGAATCGCAGATCTATTTGCTTTCCATGGAGGGCGGCGAAGCGCACGCGCTGACGAAACTCTCAACCGGCGCGGACATGGTGAAGTGGTCGCCGGACGGAAAGACGATTGCGTTTACTTCTTCCGTTTATCCCGACTGCGCCAGCCGCTCGGCGGCTGCCCTGAACAACGATGATGATTGCAACAAGAAGCGCGATGAAGAGAAAGGAAAAAATAAAGTGAAAGCCCATGTGGCCGAGCATCTCCTGTACCGCCACTGGACGCACTGGAACGAAGGCAAGCGCAGCCATCTGTTTGTCGTTCCAGCCGATGGCAGCGCTGGGCCGCGCGATCTGACTGCTGGAGCGGACTATGACATTCCACCGGATGAGCGCAGCGGACCCGGCGATATCAATTTTTCGCCGGATGGGAAAGAGATTTGCTTTACAGCCGTTACCGACAAGATGGAAGCGATCAGCACGAACGGTGATTTGTTCATCGTTCCGGTGGCCGGCGGGGAGGCGAAACGCATCACTACGCAGCCGGGATTTGACGGGAATCCGGTCTATTCGCCGGACGGAAAATACATTACGTACCACGCGCAGCTTACCGCGGAGTATGAAGCGGATCGCTGGCGCGTGATGCTCTACGACCGGCAGAGCGGCAAAAACGAGAATCTTTCCGAAGGTTTTGACCGCAGCGCGGACGAACTGGCGTGGTCGCCGGACAGCAAGACCATTTATTTCACCGCGGAAAAGGAAACGCAAAAACCCGTATACGTGATGGCAGCGCGCGCGGGAGCGGAACCGAAAAAGGTCATCGCAGACACTTACAATACGGCGATTTCCTTCAGCGCGGACGGAAAAACGATGGTTTTTGAGCGGATGAGCCTTACTTTGCCAGCAGAAATTTTCGTGGCGTCGAGTGACGGCTCCAACGTTCGGCAATTGACGCATCAGAATGAATCGATTCTCGCAGGGCTGGAGATGAATGCCCCGGAAACATTCTGGTTCGAGGGCGCAGCAGGAACGAAGGTGCAGGCGATGCTGATTCGTCCGCCAAAATTTGACGCCACGAAGAAATATCCTTTGCTCGTGTTGCTGCACGGCGGGCCGCAGACGATGTGGTCGAATGCGTGGGGCTACCGGTGGAACGCGCAGGTTTTTTCGGCCGCCGGTTACGTGACGCTGATGATCAACCGGCGCGGCTCGACCGGGTACGGACAAAAATTCACCGATGAAATCACGAATGACTGGGGCGGCAAAGCTTACGTCGACGTGATGAACGGCGTGGACTACACACTGAAGATATATCCGTTCGTCGATGGCTCGCGCATGGCAGCCGCGGGCGGCTCTTACGGCGGATATATGGCGGACTGGATCGCCACGCATACGGGACGCTTCAAGGCAATCATCAGCCACGCGAGCGTCTACGACAAAGTAGCAATGTACGCGACGGAAGAACTCTGGTTTGAAGAACACGACATGCAGGGCACGCCGTGGTCGAATCCGGAAAGCTACAAGAAATGGGCGCCGGTGACGTACGCGGGCGAGCTCGGAAGGTTCAAGACGCCGACGCTGGTGATCGCCGGCGAAATGGATTACCGCGTGCCGTACACGCAATCGCTCGAGTTTTTCAACGCGCTGCAGCGGCAGGGAGTGCCGTCGAAGCTGGTGGTTTTTCCCGACGAAGGCCACTGGGTCCTGAAGCCGCAGAACGCGCAATTCTGGTACAAGACATTCTTGGATTGGCTGGCGACGTACGTTAAGTAACGGATCGAGTTGGCCAGAGATGGCGCAGCATTGCCGCGCCCTTACAAAGACGTTAAGAAGCAAGCAAGCGCCGGAGAGCGCGGCTCGCGAAACGAAAAAGATGGTAAAGCAGGAAGGCTGAGAGCGCGACGAGTGCGGCAACGATGATGGTTGCGGCAAAGGGATGAGCCGTGGCCATCCAGGTAAGCCAAACGGCGAGGACATCTTCGCCAAAACTTAGCGCCCAATTGCTGAATGGCTCGGGACTCGCATTCACCGCGGCGCGCGCGCTGGCTTTGGTGCCGTGCGAAGTGAGAGCGACTCCGCCGGCGATGAGGGCCGCGCCCCACCGCCACTCGGGCGCGGCTCCGCCGGCTGCCGCGTAGGCCAGAAGCGCCGCAGCGGGCGGACGAATGAAGGTGTGGACGGCGTCCCAGACGGTGTCAAAATAAGGAATCTTGTCCGCGACGAATTCCAGCAGATAGAGCGCGATGGCGATTCCGAGGACCCAGGGATGAGCCAGAGGCTGCAATCCCGGCGGAAGATGGAGCACACCGAAATGCTGAAGCAGCCCCAGAGTCGCGACTGTGGCGTAAAGATTGAGGCCGGAAGAAAACCCGGCGCCCAGCGCAAGGCCGAGCGTTTCGATAGGATTCATTTGGCACTATCATAGCAAGGGAAAATCGTCCCATCAGGCAGTAACTTTCGCACGCAGCAAATGGAGTTTCCGTTTGACCGGCAAGTGAAGGAAAGCGATCCTGTTGGCAAGGCGGTCATCCATGTTTGGGCTGGGCCATCTTTTCTATCCCTGGGGTTTTCTCGTGCAGGGCCTGGCGATTGTGCATTTCATCAGGCGGCGGCCGGAGAACTATTGGTTTTACGTGATCTTTTTTCTCGGACCGCCTGGCGCCGCTGTGTACATTCTCGCGGAAGTGCTGCCGGACCTGGGACTTCTTCGCGGATTCTTTCAGGGATTTGGGCGCCGGTCGCGCATTCAAAAAGTCGAAACGGATATCATCGATAATCCTTCCCCCGCGAATTACGAGGAGCTGGGCGAACTCTACAAGGACCAACGAGAATTTGCGAAAGCACGCGAGGCGTTCGCTCACGCGATCGATGCACGGGGAGCCTCCCCGTACACATTTTATTCAAGAGCGCTGTGCTCGCTGGGGCTGAACGATTTGGCCGGCGCGATTCCAGACCTGGAGCACGTGGTTATCGCGGACCGAAAATTCGATTATTACCGGGCGGCGGGACTGCTGGCGGATGCATACGCTCGAACCGGACAACTGGACCGCGCGGACCAGCTTTTCGCGGAGGTCACCCAGATTTCGACGACCCCGGAGACGTTGTACAACTACGCAAGTTTTCTCAAAACGGCGAACCGCGGAGGAGAGGCCCGCGAATGGCTGCAGAAGCTGGAGGCGAAGAAGCGCACGCTGCCGCGGTACATGCAGAGGCGTGAGCGGCCCTGGTTCCGCAAGGGTAAGGCGTTGCTGCAAGAGCTGGCCAGCGCATAGAGATCCCCGCTGCTCCGATCTTTTTGGTATGGGCGGAATGTGCGATTGACCTATCCCCCGGTTTTTTGTAAATGTTGCATCTAAGGGGCCTAGAGTTATGAGTAAGTGGTTTAGAATCAACAGTTACAGGGCATCGCTACAAGTGTTGATTCTAAAGGGATTTAGATTCCAAAGTTCCCGCCTGTTTTTTTTGATCGGTGTTCGCTCTAAACAAATGATAGGGCCGTCATGGAATATAAAAAGACTGCCAGTCATGCCGCGCGAGAATCGGTCAAAGGATAGATGCGTCGGCGGGTACATAACTCACTTTCTGATTGCAGTCGCGGCCGCGATCTTGCTCGGAGGTGGCGCCCATTATTGGTGCCTTTCAGGCCGTGCATTGTTTGCGATCGTGCTTATTACAATCTTCCTGATCTTGCGACGTGATAGAACAACCTTCGCGGGAATTCAAATTGATCCTATCGAAGAGATTGGCGGAGAAGAATTTCGCTTCATCTGGCTTTGGGTTCAAGAACGGGAACTGCCACTAACCTGGAATCACCCGTACTAATTCCTTGGGAGGGCCACGGCCATCACTGGAACCGAAACACGGCGCGAATCGGGCGAGGACAAGCGCGAGTTAGGCGATTCGAGTGTCGTATGATTCCATGCGCGGAGCCAGGGGGCAGATCACCCGGTTCCTCTAAAGAGGATGCAATTGCCCACTGTCTCGCGGATATACAACTGGGCAGGTATGTTACTTAGTTTGTGGAAAGCCACTGAGCAACCTATTAGCATGGGCCACTCCGGGGGCGAGTTAGTATCCCAAAGGAAGAAATCGTCCCAGTGAAATTCTCGGTGCAGTTCCGCGTATTTGTCGACCACAAAGCCGAACGCGGCCCCGTTCTCCGCCCTTTTGCAGAAAAGGCGCGTCAGGTTCTCGATTATGTGCTGTGATTCTTCCTCGGTCTTGCCGTCAAGGCTATAGCCCTCACGTAAGGTTTCATCGTTCAGCTTGCGGATTGAGCAAAATACGTTGTCGGACGGAGCGAAGTAAAGATTGAAACTGACCTCTGTGGCATTCGCAAGCTCTCCAATAATGTCCTCTCTCGAAGACAAGATCTGCTCTCCGGTGGTTGACAGTCTTATCACCCTGCCTGTGCCGGGGTCGGCCAGAGAGATACCGTTGTGCCGAAGCTGATCGACCAGCTCCTCGAAACGTATCGGAGCGGGGGGAGATTCGTAGAGATAGACCCAACCATGCCGCATGGCAAAATCTTATTAGTTAATTTTGACTACCTTGAAGATTACCACGTTATTGTCACCCAGGATTTTTTGGCCAAATCGATAGCCGCTTGTGAGGTGCCCAGTTCGAGATAATACTTGGCTGTAGTGCCCACCTGCTTCGCCGCATCCTTGAGAGCACTCAACTTTTGGCCGAAGTCAGCCAAACTGCGCCCTTTTGCTGGACCGCCAACACCGATGTACTCGCCGGCCTTACCGAGGACATCGACCTCGGTAGATGTGCTGGCTCCGAACACTTTCATGTTGACAATTTTTCCTCGAACGCTAGCGGCTACTGCCGCTTCGCGGGCCGCACCGACCTCAGCTGCTGACACGGGGCTTACCGATCCTGTGACGTAGTCACCGATCGCTTGTGTGAGGTTTACGACATTTTGCTGTCCTCGGGGTGTGAGGAGGTAGGCGATTGCTGCGGTGATTAGGCCTCTACCATAAACTGCTGCGCGCGCGAATAGGCCCGTCTCCCCCGCGACGCCTGCAGTTCCTAATGTGAGTGAAGCTCCAATGATAAACTTCGCCGATGAGCGCTGCGATTCACGGTCTGTGGCCGAACATCCTTGCCTTGAGTACTCGCACGATTCCCAGACGGGAATTTCGTCTCCTGTGGGATCCGTGTGGCTTAGGGGATTGTTTAGGACATAAGCGTACTGGTTCAATCGCTGTGGTGCGTTCAAGAGTGTCTCCATACCCCAGCTCGATTGGCTTGGGTGCTGGATGGGGTCGGGCGTGACAAATCGACCGGCATTGGAAGCGTAGAAGCGGGCGCCGAAGTAGTCGAGGCTGGATTCGGGGTCGCGTTCTTTGCCGGTGAAATGCATGGGGCTGGGGTCAGTGCCAGAACACGTCAGCCAATCGCCAAACGGAAGGCTGGTGCAGGCTTCGTAGAGACTGCCGGAGGTATTTGTCCTGGCGCGCTCTGTCCCGAGCCAGTCCGGGTGCGTGAAATACGTTGTGCCCGAGACACCGCCGCTGTAGGTTGCGACGTGGCGACCCCCGGAGTAGATTTCGGCGCGGTTCCAGGAACCGGAAGATGCGACCTCAGCAATCTCGTGGCTGGCGAGATCGTAGAGGTAGTCCACGCTCGTGCTGCCGGTGGTCTTGCGGACGCGCTGACCGTTGGCATCGTAGATTCGAAATGGTGGGCCTGGCCAGGTTCGAACTGGCGTGCGTTGGTCGAAGTGGCACGATGAATAAATTGGAGGTAGCGGTGGGACTCGAACCCACTAAGATCGGTTTTGCAGACCGACGCCTCGACCGCTTCGGCATCGCCACCTTATACCCAAATCTATACCCAAAGCTGTACCCAAACCGCCCCCGCAACGTCTATTTACACCTATTCCAGTCTTCGTAAACTATTGATACCGCGTGGAGGCTTCCGATTCAGTAGGTTTTGCAGACCATTGCCTTACCACTTGGCGACCGCGCCATCGGGGAATTGAGACCTGGGCGGGTGAAGCCCGGAGAGAGTGAAGGTTCCACCCGTCCATGCTCTGCACTGCAAACTTAGGCCACTTACCGCAGTTCACGGGTCTAAAAAGACCCGCCAGCTGCAAACTACGAAACAAAAAAGCACGGGTCTCCCGACCCAGTCGGGACAGGTTCCGACCCGCCAATACAAAGGCCGACTCAGCGGGCGGCGGCGGCCGCTTCGGGTTGCGCGGAGCGGGTTTCGTTCACAATGGGGGCGCCGATGAGGTTGCCCCATTCGGTCCACGAGCCGTCGTAGTTGCGAACCTGGTTCAAGCCCAGCAAATATTTGAGGACGAACCAGGTGTGGGAGCTGCGCTCACCGATGCGGCAGTACGCGATGACGTCGTCCTTTCCGGTAATACCCTTGGACTCGTAGAGTTTTTTCAGCTCGTCGTAGGACTTGAAAGTGCCATCTTCGTTGGAAGCCTGCGCCCAGGGTATATTCGCGGCCTTGGGAATGTGGCCGGCGCGCTGGGCGGTTTCGGTCATGCCCGGAGGAGCGATAATTTTGCCGGTAAATTCATCGACGGAGCGAACGTCGACGAGCTGGCCGGGCTTGCGGCCGTCTACGATGGCGAAGACTTCTTCCTTGCGAGCGCGAATGGATTCGTCGGTACCGGAGACGCGATAGGATGCGGGAGCGACCTTCGCGGGATCCTTGGTAACTGGGCGCTTCTCCTCAAGCCATTTCTTGCGGCCGCCGTTGATGAGGCGGACGTCCTTGTGTCCGTAAAGCTTCAATTGCCACAGGGCGTACGCGGCGAACCAGTTGTTGTTGTCGCCGTAGAGAAGAATAGTGGTGTCATTGGAAATGCCGGAGGTGCTGAGAAGCTTTTCGAGCGTGGATTTGTCGATGAGGTCGCGGCGGATATTGTCCTGAAGCTGGGTTTGCCAGTTCCAGCCTACTGCGCCAGGGATGTGTCCCTGGTCGTAGGCGGTGGTATCCACATCGACTTCGACGAAACGAAGATTGGGGGAATTGAGATTTTGAGCGGCCCAATCGGTTGAAACCAGAACTTCCGGGTGTTTGTAATCGGACATTGCTTTCTCCTTTGCGTTCAGCTTTGAAACTCGTTTGCTCCCAAAATAAAAATCCCACCTGCCAGTTCGTTTCTGGCGGTGGGTCCGAAAAACTTTCGAGGCTAGTCTAAAACTTTAGGAGCTCAGCCTCCCCGCGCCAGAAGACACACGCATACAGTACATACAACAGATGCAGAGGGGCGCGTTCTTTTGGGTAAAGCTCGACATGAAAGAAGTATATAGGAAAGATAGCTGCTCGGCAAGAGTTCTTGGGCAGGACATTCCTCATTTTTTAGGTTTCCCAGCCGAGTAGGAGCTGGGGAGTTTGAGGTGGATCGGCAGGCGGGCTGGGGCTAGAGCGGGATAGGATGTTGGGGATTCCGTCGGCCAGCGCGTAGAAG
>Ga0209266_1000213_pt1 | contig 49959 bp, 28 predicted proteins | sample GraSoiAngelo_132_FD_185889 | JGI IMG/M metagenome (GOLD analysis project Ga0209266, IMG submission 185889) | Grasslands soil microbial communities from the Angelo Coastal Reserve, California, USA - 14_0929_02_40cm (SPAdes) (version 2) | ecosystem: Environmental > Terrestrial > Soil > Grasslands ...
CTGATGTTGATGCATTGCGAACCACGGGAAAGATATTGTCTGGCTTTGTTGGCGAGGGGAATCAGCTTGTGGCTGTCGCCGGCGGGGGCCAGAACGCCCGGGTCTATATTGATGCGGCGAGGAAGCTAGGCGCAGACGAATCGACCTGCGACCTTCTGGGGATAAGCGTAACAAGGGCTAACGCGGAGCTCCTCCGACTGGCATTGGGCAGTGTTGCAGTTCCAAAAATTCCGACGATGCTCTCAGAGTTGACCCATTACGTAGGTTCTGGAAAGGTGGTTGTTCTCGGAGGGCTTCAGCCTGGGCAGTCGACAAACGCCGTCGCTGCCTTGGCTGCGGAGATTACACGTTCGGACTTTTTGGTCAACGCTTCTGATGTTGAGGGGGTCTATACTGCCGATCCGAAGAAGAATCCTAAGGCTAAGATGCTTAGATCTGTCAGCGTCGATAAGCTGCTGAGCTGGGCTATGGCCGGCGATGTCTACGCGGGGAAGTATGAGCTGCTGGATCCTGTTGCTTTGAAGATCATGCAGAGGGCGAGAATCCCGACTAGGTTTGTCTCGTTGGATGATCCGTCCAACATCACTAGTGCTCTTCGTGGTCGGGACATTGGAACCCTTGTATCATACTCCTGAGAGGTAGATGGAATGCGACTCTTAGATCTGTTTCAGTCCAAAGCCCAGGTCAAACTTGTCGAGCACCTTCTGCAGAACCGAGACAAGGTGTTCAACCAGGCCGGTCTCGCAAGAGTCATGGACGTCTCCCCGTCAACCGTTGCGCGTATCGCTGAACCACTAGTGAGATGCAAGGTCCTCCTCTTCGAAAGGTATGAGAAGGGCATGAAGATCTTCGCACTCAACAAGGAAGCGCCAGCGGCTCAAAAGCTGATCGAGTTCTACGACAAGATACGCGAACTATAACCCCGCCGAGAAGGATTTCACTATTTTCCGGAGGCTTCCTTACTTGTGCTTCTAAGTCTCTTCTGAACTTGTGGGCTTGCGAGTTCGCGTAGAGCATCGGCCGCGATCCACTTCGCGGATCTAGAGTCCTGCTTCTGAATCGTGTTTGCGGCTCGTATGGAGGCTTTATTGAGAGCCATGTTTCTTTTGCCGATTTGCCTTAGCGCCCAGTTTACCGCCTTCTTGACGAAGTTTCGATCATCTGAGGATTCCTTGATGATGAGAGGGAGGAATTCCAGAAAAGTTCTATCGGATACTTTCTTGTCGTGGACTGCGAGTTCGGCCATCAGCACGAAGCCGGCTCTCTTTACATACTCTTCTCGTCTCATCGACCATTCGCGGGCCTTTCCAACCGCGAACGGGGTCTTGTCGAAGAGGTTTCCACAGCTGCCATCGACAACGTCCCATGAGTCGAAATCTGATCCCCACTCCTCCATCTGATCCTCAGTGACTCGTGCAGGCTCTTCTATCATCCCGGCAAGAATGCGGGCCTCATGAATTCCGGTCCGCCACAGCCGTTGGGCCAGTTCATGATTCTTCCCAATCTTCCTTGAGAGTTCTCGGAGTTGTGGAACCGAGACTCCGAAAGCTTTGCTTGTCTGTATTCCGAACCGTGCCATTCCTGTGATGGCTTTGCGGTCACCTCTTCCCTTGATCTCAGCAACGACATCTTCGAGGGTTATCGGGAAAGCACGTCGACTGGCAGCATTCTGCATCTTATTATTCGTCATTACCGGGATCGGTCCACACTTGAAAACATGTTTTCATCCTTTATGCGATCTATGGTTCTAGTCTGTGCGTCCGTTCCGAGTTTGCTCTCCAGTTGATCGGTTTCTGGAAGACTTCGAACGGAAAATTGGCTCATCTCAACGTCGGAACGTAGCCTGTGTAATTATGACTGGGTTCGATCCCGGACGCGAACGCATTACCAATTATGGACGAATGCCTTCACACGTGGGCCATCGTCCGCGCTCTTATGGGACCCGGGCTCTCATGGGGCGATGCAAGACGAGCCTGAGGGTGCCTCTAGACTCCGTGCCATACTAATTTCGCTATTTTCTAGAATATGGTAACAAAATGGATGGCAGTGATACCCGAGTGATTCCGTGGCTATCAAAAGATACCACTTTGCGGTTAACGGTTAATTATCGGAATCCTTACTTGGCTTAGGTTACGGTATGCGCAAGCGTAGGCTATTCCTTACTCTTCTCTTCCTTATGCTGGGAATGAGTCTCGCAGCGGTCTCGGAACTAGCTAGGCCTGCCGGTGCGGTTTCCAACAACTCGCATATTGTGACGACGACAAGCGATCGGAACGTCTACCAGTCATCTTATCAAAATCCCGGATTCTATGCGGGAGGACGATACTGGGTCTTCTACGAGGATCTGTCAGGAGTCTGTGAAGGGCAACCCGGATGCTTCCTCTTTACTTCGAGTACGGACGGCGTGACTTGGATGGCGCCAACGAACATTGGCAAGCACGTGACAGAGAATGACTGGTCCATTGTGACGGATGGAACCCACGCGTTCTATACTCGCTACAACGAATCATCATTCGATACAGAATGTAACCATGCATTGTTGTATGGTGCTGGTTCACTCGGGACGGGTGGGACGATCGTCTGGCAGCCGGAACAGGTGGTGAAGAGTCCAAGTCTAACCTCCGCTTTTCCAAACGATGTCATCAGTATTGATTCCAACAATCAGATTTGGATAGGCTATCAAGAACATGACCTATGTGGTGGAGGCAGTCAAACACCTCATGTCATCCATTCCAACAGTTTGCCGCTGCCTCCAGCACCGCTCAGCACCGGCTTCACTTTCAGTCCTGCAAACCCGCTAATTCTACAGAACGTAACCTTCACAGCGGTTGCCTCTGGCGGCGCATCGCCTTACGCGTTCAGCTGGGACTTTGGCGACGGTTCAATAGGGTCGGGCCAAACTGCTACCCACAATTACACTGGTATTGGTCCGTTCACGGTAACACTCGAAACGGCCGACAGTAGCGATCCACAGCAGACAGCGGGTTCGAGCCAGACAGTCGTCACAGGACCAACGACCTCGACAAACCAACCCCCCTCGTTACAGGTTCCTGCATCAATGAGCATCAGGGCAGGAACGACGTTGACCTTCACAGTAAATGCTACAGATACAGACGGAGACACAGTAGCGTTAACCCTGACAGGCGCTCCAACCGGAGCGGCCTTCTCACCCTCTGGAGCATTCGTATGGAGGCCGACAGAAGACCAGGCCGGTAGGACATGGACACTATCCTTCAACGCAACCGACAGCGGAAGCCCCGCCTTGTCCATCATGAAGCAGGTTCTAGTCTACGTTCAACCTCTATGGATAGAGGATCCGATCCTCCAAACCTCCCCCAACGGAAACTGGCACGTCAATATTGCCACGCTACCTGGTGGACAAGTATACGCCGCATACTGGATCGAGAGGCATAGCATGCTCGGTAGGCTGTACAGTGGAGGATGGGGCGGCGAGGAACAAGTTTCGCTGTCCTCAACGGTAACTGACGTAAACTCATTCATCTTCGCGTCGGGGGACAACCTCTACGCAATATATTATGACACGAGCAGCGAGTCACTCTACTACGCTTCGCGCAATTCGAATGGTGAATGGATTCAAAACTTCATAGGCTTCGGAGAAGCAAGCTCAGCTGGCAGCCTAGGTCAATATTCTCTACCTTTCACCGCTTCCGTAAACCAGGCCGACCCGGCTAACCCTCACTTCTACGTTTTCTGGTACAACCAGACGAACAGGGTCATCGATGAATGGTCAAGTACACAGAGTGCCTTGGGAAGCCAATGGCTCAGGACCAACGCAACATTCTCGACACAGACAGCCTCCGCCGGATATTCCATCAGTAGCTTCCACTATTCAGCACCTGTTTCGGGCAAGAACGCCTTTGGTCTCATCTGGATAGATGGGACATCCTCGCCGTACAGCTTGAACTTTGGACTCGAAACAGTCGGATCGCTGAGCACTCCCGGAACCGATTCCTCCTGGAATCCTAGAGTCAACTGTATCGCATCGGTTGTGACCATTGAGCAGATTCTCGGAAGTCAAACTAGCTCACTTGGGGGATCGGTCGAGGGAGGCAGCATCTACAACCCCGGGATCACAGCTCCAGGTGAAGGCGAGGCCAAACGATGGCTTACGCCTGGCTCGACCCCGTCAGGATGGACACAACCAGGACCCGGCTGCACTATGGTGAATGCTGATGGGCAAAACGTACCTGCGTTTGTAGAAATCCGAGGGGTTCAGCGAGGCTTCCTGCTCAACGAGGACTATTCCGTTCGATACGACGCTGTGAACGGTGCAACCCCATATCCCGCTGGGATGAATATGTCTGATACCACCTTCAACATTTTCACGCCAGGCTACGGCACATGCACCTCCGGTAACCGCACAGGCTGCATGCACACTATTCACGTCGAGATCGATCACGACTGGAAAGCCGCGGGATACTGTGGCACAGGCACGACATGCGACGTGTACCCGCTAGCGCAAGGGCTAGTTAGTAGCACAGTCAACAAGACACCGATTGACATTCAAGGATACATCTATTGGGATCCGGAGCACGCGAGCGACTCTTCTCACAGCTTTTCAGGATGGGAAATACATCCTCTCACGGCATGGAGAAAGTCAAACACGCCTCCAAGCTTCTCAGTCGGCGCCAGTCCAAACGCTCTAACGACTCTACCTGGCAGGTCATCGATTTCCAGAATCACGATCAACTCGACCAACCTCTTCACAGCATCAGTTTCTCTAACAGCCACAGTCTCGCCGTCTGGTCCTATTGCAACCCTGACCAATTCAACGGTCACCGTTCCTCCATGCAACCAGTGCGTGATCTCGGCCTCCATGCTGAACATCACAACTACACCCTCGAACTCAGGCACGTACACGATTACCATCCAGGCAATCGGCGGCGGTCTCACAAGTCAAGTGGCCGTAAGGATGCTTCTGGGCGGCTTCAACATATCAGCCAGCCCGCCCGCACGGACTGTCCCCACTGGCTCATCGACACAGTCTACCTTAACACTGACTAGCCTTGGCGGATTCAATGGAACTGTGAATCTCTCTGATCTGGTGAGTGGCTGCGCCTGCGGCTTGCAGACATCACTAAGCAGCTCCCAGGTTACCCTGGGCTCTGGTGGAAGCGCAACCGTTACCCTCAGCATTTCTACGGGTACTAAGACTGGCAACGATGTGGTCACCATCACTGGCACAAGCACTACTTCGCCACCATTCTCTGCCTCGACCACGGTTACTGTCAATGTCATCGACTTCAACCTCACTGCTACCAGAACCAGTCTGACGATCTATCCGGGCTCAGGTAACTCAACAGTGATCAAGATTACCAGTCTTAACGGCTTCTCCGGAAATGTAACCCTCAAGGCCGCAAGCACTCCCGCGGGCCTCACAGCGAACCTTAACGCAACGACCGTGAACATTCAGCCAGGCGCCGTTCGATTCGTGCTACTCTCGGTCAGTGGAAGCCAGACCGGCATTTACTCTGTCTCCCTCAACGCAACGAGCGGTTCGATAATCCACTCAATTACGACCACAGTAAAAGTCCAAGACTTCGGCCTCTCCTCCGCAGGGTCTATCCAAGTTAACATCGGATCCACTGGAAGCGCGACGGTCAATGTGACGAGCCTCGGTGGCTTCGCCGGAATAATCAGTATCTCAAACTCGACAAGTTCGTCCGGCCTACACGACGCCTTGTCTCCGCAGACTCTCTCTCTAACCTCAGGTGGATCTAGCTCTACGATACTGACAGTCTACAGCACAACGGTCGGCAACTACACTGTCACAATTACAGCTACGAGCGGACCGTTGATGCACAAGATTACTGTTGCAGTGAATGTTGTCGACTTTCAAGTATCCGCTGGAGCCGTCACGCCCTCCTCCATCCTTGTTGGATCCCTGGGAAGCTCGACAATCACACTCACAGGACTCAACGGCTTCACAGGAATAGTGGCCTTGTCCGCCTCTCCATTAACCCCTTCAGGTCTCACATGTTCGCTGTCCCTCACAAGGCTAACCCTTCCACCCTCACCCACAACGTCAGTTCTGACATGCAAGGCCACCGCACCGGCGGATTACATCGTCACCGTCACAGGAACAAACGGCACACTGTCTCACACAACAGCCACGATCCTGTTTCACGTCGTTGACTTCTCGATTACGTCAAACCCATCCTCGCAATCCTTGGCGGTTGGTCAGAGCAGCCAATCCGCCTCTATCTCTCTGACGAGCTTGAACAGCTTTACTGGGACCGTTACACTCAACGTCGTCATCTCGGGGCCCGGACCCTCCGCCACTCCCTTCTTTAACAGTCTCAAGCTGACGCCCAGAGGTAACTCTAGCGGCCTGAGCATCAACGCCGGACAGCTCGCCGGAGTCTACACGTTGAACATAACTGGGACCAGCGGTTCGCTCGTCCATTGGGCGACTATAACTCTAACAGTGATCGCGGGTAGTCCAGGCCTAACAACCAGTCTGTCACAATTCAACATCATCGTTGGCGGATCTGTCGTTGACTCGGCGGCGTTGAATGGAGCAACGACCACCGCAGGAGGCTCAGTCACCTACTTTCTGTTCAACAATGGAGCATGCACAGCCCCCGGCACTGTAGTAGCTACGGTCATAGTATCAAATGGGGCGATTCCAAACTCTGGACCAGTCAACTTCAACGCCGCGGGAGCTTACAGTTTCAACGCGACTTACTCGGGGGATCCTAACAATAATCGAGCATCTTCACCCTGCGAGCCATTGAATGTCCAGAAGGCGACCCCCACGATAACTACAACACTCTCTTCCAATTCCATCCTGGTGCAGCAGTCTGTAACCGACTCGGCTACAATGGCCGGCTTCTCCCAGGCTGGGGGCATTGTCAACTACATCCTCTTCATAGGCTCGGGCGCGTGCGCCGGCACGAGTTCAACGGTCTCGACTGTGACAGTCACGAACGGCGTAATTCCGAATTCAAGGAGCGTCGTGTTCAACTCTACCAACTCTGGTGGCTACAGCTTCCTAGCCTTCTATTCTGGGGACGCCAACAACAATGGCGTCAGCAGTAGTTGCGAGCCTCTGACTGTCAATCCTGTTGGTGCGACAATCACTACGAGCCTCTCCGCCAGCTCCATTGTCGTCGGCGGAACGGTCTCAGACGCATCAGTACTACACGGCCAGACTTCCACTGCAGGTGGCACGGTTACTTACAACGATTTTGCAAATGGCAACTGTATTGGTCCAGGATCTATCGTTTCAATCGTAACAATCAGTAACGGAGTTGTCCCGAACTCTAGGGCTGCGGCCTTCAACAGTAGCGGAACATTCAGCTTCAACGCAGTATATTCTGGCGACGCTAACAATAACGGCGGAGCTAGCAGCTGTGAGCTTCTGACAGTAAACAAGGCTACTCCGGCGATTACGACTATCGTAAATCCGTCTGCAACAATAACAGTCGGCGGCTCGGTCACCGATCAAGCCAGCCTTGCGGGTGGATTTCCGTCATCAGGTGTGACTGGCTCCGTGACCTATACGCTATTCAGCTTCTCAACGCCACCTTCTGCAACAGCACAGTGCTCTGGTGGAACGGTAGTTGGCACTCCTCAAACCGTAACCGTAGGCATCGGCAGCTCTGTTCCGGCTAGCGCGCCCATTACGCCCGGATCAGCAGGCTTCTACGGTATCTCGGCCATTTACAATGGAGACGGGAACAACACTGTTGCCACGGGCAATTGTGAACCTCTGACGGTAAGCAGGCAGACACCGACAGTAACGACTACCATCAGCCCATCCTCTACCATAGTTCTGGGCTCATCTGTAACAGACGTCGCCATTATCACGGGCGGATTCCCATCAACCGGCGTTACAGGGACTGTCATCTATCACTTCTTCGGCCTCGGTGACGGAGGTTGTAGTGGGACTCCAATATCGAGTCAGACCGTGGGTATCGGCAATGGAGGTTCCGTCCCCGCTTCTAGCTCTCAAACTCCGAGTTCTGTTGGACAGTACAGCTTCAACGCAACCTACAGTGGGGACAAGAACAACAGCGGAGTCTCAAGCAGCTGCGAGCTTCTGACAGTTAACCCGATACCAACGACTACGAGTATCCTTTGCGGCTCGTCCGTGACAGTTGGAGTTCCTACCTCGTGCACTGTTACGGTATCAGATGCTGCAGGAAGTTTCACTCCGACAGGATCGGTGAATCTATCCAGCAACAGCACGGGCACATTCACCCCCGCGTCTTCCTGTAACTTGTCAGGTGCCGCGAGCTCCGCTACATGCACCGTGAACTACACACCAATCGTCCTCGGGGCTCACAACATTACCGCCACCTACCCCGGTAGTTCATCGCACTCCGGCAGCGCCGGCTCCACCGTCTTAGTACCAGGTCGACACTCAACCAGCACCAGCATCTCCTGTTCAAGCCCTGTGCTCGTGAACCAGCCGTCTACATGCACTGTTACGGTAACGGACACCTCGACAGTGGGCGCGACGACGCCAACTGGCAGTGTTTCCTTCACCCATGCTGGTGTGGCAGGTAGTTTCAACTCGACCAGTTGCAACATAGTAGCAGGAACCGTTCCGACTGCTAGCTGCAGTGTAGCATTCACCGCGTCGGCTTCCGGCGCATCGAACATAGTCGGCGCTTATGGTGGCGATTCGACCCATGCAAGCAGTAGCGATAGCGCTAGCCCAGCAACCGTGACTGTCAACCCGGCGCTTCTCGTCAATACACCTTCCGCCACTCTATCAACGCTCGACTCGGGTCAGTCCTCAACACTCTCGGCCACGTTCACCGGGGGTTCTCCATCATACACTTGTCAATGGCTTCAGAAGGCGCCGGGAGCAAGCAGCTACAGCAAGCTCGGTAACTCTGCACCGTGCGCGTCACCTGTGTCAACTTCGACAGGAGCTCTGACGACTATTGGGAACTGGTCCTTCGAGGTTCAGGTCACCGACAGCTCCGCATCCCCCGCAACAGTAACTTCCAGCGCTGCCGTCATTGCAGTCAACCCTGCTCTCACCGCTCCAGTGGTCTCCGTCATTCCAACCACTATCGATTTAGGCCAGTCGTCTGTCCTCTCTACGACGAGTTCATTCAACGGCGGCTCCTCTCCATACAACTGCCAATGGATGAAGAAGGGACCGTCAGATTCAGGCTTCGGTAACTTGGGAATTTCGTTCTCGTGCAATGCCAGCGACAAACCAACAATATCAACCGGTCAATTGTCCACGACCGGTTCGTGGTCCTTCGAGCTGCATGTGACCGACAGCGGCTCGCCTTCCGAACTCGTCATATCCAACATTGTCTCCGTGACGGTGAACCCGGGCCTCACTGCTCCTGCACTATCCGCCAATCCAACTGCCATCGACGCAGACCAGAGCGCGACAATATCCACAACCACCTCTTTCAGCGCGGGTACCGCCCCCTACGTCTGCCAGTGGCTCGAGAAAGATCCCGGAGCAACCATCTACAGTAGCCTTGGAGCCTCATTCGCCTGCAGTGCAGGCGACAAACCAACTACGCCAACTGGTCCTCTGTCGACTATAGGTTCGTGGTCATTCGAGCTGCAGGTAACTGATAGCGGCTCGCCTTCCGAACTCGCTGCGTCCAGTCCAGTCACTGTGACCGTCAACGGGGCCTTAGTTGCCGGCCCCATAACGCCCAACACGCCCACGATTGACAACGGTCAGTCCGTCACACTTGCCGCCGACGCATCCGGCGGAATCACACCTTACTCTTACCAGTGGTATTCCAACGGCTCGTGCACCAGTGCAATTTCATCAGCAAAATTGTCAACCTTGGTTGCGTCACCTGCCCTAACCTCCACATACTCTTACAAAGTAACCGACTCGGCGTCGTCATCACAGTGTTCGCCAAGCAACACCGTCACAGTCAATCCTGCGCTCCTTGCCGGCACGATCACTCCCGCAACTCCATCAATCGACAACGGCCAATCAATCACCCTCGGAGCTAACCCGACAGGCGGAACTCCAGTTTACTCCTATCAATGGTTCTCTGGGTCGAGTCCAACCTGCACATCTGACACGACACTACTTGGGACCTCTGCCACACAGACGGTAACACCCTCTGCGAATACCTACTATTGCTACACTGTCAGCGACTCTGCGTTCACACATGCGAGTCAGTCATCGACAACCGACTTGGTCACCGTCAACCCGGTGCTGGTTGCCGGCCCTATCGCGCCGTCTTCCCCTACGATCGATAATGGTCAATCGGTTACTCTAACGACGGCCTCATCCCTAGGCACGACGCCCTACTCCTACCAGTGGTATTCCACGGCTAACTGTTCTGGCGGAAGCCTGATTTCTGGAGCAATCTCATCCACCTATCTCGCTTCACCCACATCAACTACAACATACTCATACAAAGTCACCGACTCATCGCAGGGAACACCAGTCGGTTCGACCTGCAGCTCCGCCGACACAATCACGGTCAATCCCACACTTGTGGCTAGCGCCATTTCCCCCCCGACTCCTACCATTGACACTGGACAGTCGATCACACTCACAGCACACGCAACTGGGGGCACATTGTCATTGTCTTACCAATGGTACTCTGACGGTCTTTGCAACAATGCAATCGCATCTACCGCCTCCTCAACCTACACTGCCTCCCCAACCGTGAATACTTCATACACATACAAGGTGACTGACTCAGCATACGTGCCCGAATCGCAATGCTCGCCGGCCAACACTATCATTGTTAGTCCAGGACTTCTCGCCCGTGCTATTTCACCTTCAAACCCGAGTATCAACAGTGGCCAGTCCGTCGCGCTCACAGCCAGTCCCTCTGGCGGGACTGTGCCTTACTCCTATCAGTGGTTCTCAGGGTCAAGTCCAAATTGTTCATCGGACAATGTCCTGCTAGGAACATCATCCACCCAACCTGCGTCACCCACCTCGTCGACTTACTACTGCTACAGGGTGACCGACTCTGCCTATTCTCCATTAATCCAATTCTCTGCCACCGACTTGGTCACCGTGAACCCGGCCCTTTCGTTTTCAGCTCTAACGGCAACGTCTCCGATTGATACTGGTCAGTCTACGACCGTCACCGTGTCTTGGTCTGGTGGGACCTCCCCGTATGACGTGACTCTCTACATCAGCACATCATCGAGCAGCTGTACCGGTCTCGTTCAGGCTGGCCAGAACACTGCCGTGAGCGGTACAACGACGACATTCACACAAACGCCCTCTGCAACTACAAGCTACTGTGCCATTGTCACGGACAGTGCATCTTCTCCCGTCACAAGGCAGACAGCTTCGCCTCGCACGGTAATCGTCAATCCGGCGCTTGTTGTGAACGCTCCTTCGGCCTCACCGTCGACCATCGACTCTGGCCAGTCGTCGACTCTCTCCGCCACGTTTAGCGGTGGTACTTCTCCCTACTCATGCCAGTGGCTCGTGGAGGCTCCAGGCTCAGGCAGCTACAGCAAACTCGGCAGTGCCGCATCATGCACCTCACCAGTCTCCATGTCAACCGGAACCCTCACAACCGTAGGCACATGGTCATTCGAACTACAGGCTACAGATACCGGCTCTCCGTCCGAGGTTACGATCTCGACTCCCGCCAGCATAACGGTCAATGGAGGCCTGTCCGCTGGGGCCATAACGCCCAATCTACCATCCATTGACGCGGGGGAGTCCGTCACACTTTCAGCAAACGCATCAGGCGGAACGACACCTTATTCGTACCAGTGGTACTCAGCATCCGGTTGCACGACCGGAAGCCTAATCTCTGGGGCAACCTCATCCACATACCTCGCCACCCCAACATCGGCGACAACCTACTCTTACAAAGTGACCGATTCTTCGCAAGGCACGCCGGCCGCCTCGCAATGCTCACCGGGCGATATCGTCACTGTGAATTCAGTCCTCGTGGCCGGAGCGATCACTCCAGCTGGTCCAACAATAGATCGCGGCCAGTCGATTGCATTCTCCTCTCACGTATCTGGAGGCACATCTTCGTTCTCCTATCAATGGTACTCGGACGGGGCGTGTACGAACGCCATACCGGGCGCAAGCTTGTCGACCTTCTCTGCTTCGCCGAATGCCAACACTACGTACTCGTACAAGGTAACCGATTCGGCATACTCGCCCACGTCTCAATGCTCCAATGCAGACACGGTTATTGTCAATCCGGCGCTGCTCGCAGGGACCATTACCCCAGCCGGTCCAACCATAGACAGCGGGCAGTCGATCACACTAGTTGCTAACCCATCAGGCGGCACGACTGCTTACTCCTACCAATGGTTTTCGGGTAGCGCTTGCGCCACGGCTATCTCCTCTGCAACGTCGTCGATCTATTCCGCCTCTCCTGTGTCGACAACCGTTTACTCATACAAGGTGGCCGACTCCTCGCAGGGGTCGCCTACCGCATCAGCATGTTCAGCCGGTGACACAGTCACAGTGAGCTCGGTATTGGTAGCAGGTCCGATCACGCCTTCGGGTCCGACCATCGATAATGGGCAGTCAGTTACCCTGACGTCGGCTGCTTCCGGCGGAACTACGCCTTATTCGTACCAGTGGTTCGCAGACGGATCTTGCACAATTGTGATAGTTGGAGCGGCTTCACCAACGTACGTTGCCCTTCCAGCCTCAGCAACAGCATACTCCTACAGAGTCACGGACTCGTCATTCTCGTCGGCTTCACAGTGTTCGCAAAGTGACATCGTCAACGTGAACTCGGCCCTAGTTGCCAGCTCAATAACACCTGCCGCTCCCACAATAGACAGCGGTCAGTCGATTACTCTGACTGCCAATCCTTCTGGAGGAACGACGCCATATTCTTACCAATGGCGCGCAGGGTCGAGTCCCAATTGTCCGTCAGACACGACACTCCTTGGCACATCAGCCATACAAGTGGTGTCACCAACTGCCAGTACCTATTACTGCTACACTGTGACCGACTCCGCATTTACTCACGCCACTCAACCTTCGGTTACTAACCTGGTCACGGTCAACTCAAGATTGGTTGCTGGCGACATTACTCCATCGAATCCTACGATCGATAGTGGTCAGAGTATTGCTCTGACGGCCAACCCGTCAGGTGGCACCGCGCCCTACTCCTACCAGTGGTACTCTGGGACGAGTCCCAACTGTTCATCTGACACAGCGCCACTAGGCACCGCTTCCACGCAGAATGTGTCTTCTGCCTCATCAGCCTACTACTGTTACAAGGTAACTGACAGTGGAACAGGCAATCCAACAGCCGTTGCTGCTTCAGCAGCCAATCCTGTATCGGTCAGTCCAGCTCTCACAATTTCAGGGCTCACCATCGTTACGCCTATAGACTCCGGTCAGTCCACAACTGTGACTCTCTCCTGGTCTGGTGGGACCTCCCCGTATGACGTGACTCTCTACATCAGCACATCATCGAGCAGCTGTACCGGTCTCGTTCAGGCTGGCCAGAACACTGCCGTGAGCGGTACAACGACGACATTCACACAAACGCCCTCTGCAACTACAAGCTACTGTGCCATTGTCACGGACAGTGCATCTTCTCCCGTCACAAGGCAGACAGCTTCGCCTCGCACGGTAATCGTCAATCCGGCGCTTGTTGTGAACGCTCCTTCGGCCTCACCGTCGACCATCGACTCTGGCCAGTCGTCGACTCTCTCCGCCACGTTTAGCGGTGGTACTTCTCCCTACTCATGCCAGTGGCTCGTGGAGGCTCCAGGCTCAGGCAGCTACAGCAAACTTGGAAGCTCTCCTTCATGCACTTCGCCATTGTCCACATCAACAGGACCCCTTACAACGGTGGGCATATGGTCCTTCAAGTTACAGACAACTGACAGCTCCGGATTGCCCGTTACCGTGACTTCCGCTCCGGTTGGTGTGACTGTGAATGCAGCACTGTCCGCGCCCGGAATATCCGCAAACCCATCAACGACTACATCAGGTCGATCCTCAGTTCTCTCGACGACGACCTCATTCGGAGGCGGCACCTCTCCATACACGTGTCAGTGGCTGAAGAAGGGACCGTTAGACTCAGGCTACGGTGATCTGGGACTTTCATTCCCCTGCAACACAGGCGACACGCCAAACTCGTCCACAGACGTGTTGGACACTGCGGGGACCTGGTCCTTCCAACTCCAAGTGAACGACAGCAGCTCGCCTTCTGAGGTTGTCATCTCAGGCGCGGTTACGGTAAAGGTCAACGGACCCCTATCTGCCGGCGCCATAACTCCTAGCGCACCAGCCATCGACGCCGGTCAGTCGATCACCCTTACCGCAAACGCGGCCGGTGGAACAGCGCCTTACTCTTATCAGTGGTACACTGACAGTGCCTGCATAACTGCGATCACATCTGCCACCTCATCAACATACACAACTTCACCGACCTTGAACGCAACGTACACTTACAGGGTGACTGACGCGGCGTCGTCTTCGCAATGTTCGCCAGACGACAAGGTCACAGTCAATCCTGCACTCGTGGCAGGAACCACAACTCCATCAACCCCAACGATTGACAACCGCCAGTCAATCACGCTGACAGCAAATCCGTCGGGCGGAACGACCCCCTACTCCTACGGCTGGTACTCGGCTGCCGGGTGTCCAAGTGGAAGCCTGATCTCCGGAGCAAGCTCATCCACCTATCTCGCCTCGCCATCCTCAACCACGACATACTCCTACAAGATCACTGACTCGTCAAGCGGGACACCTTCTGCCTCGCAGTGCTCGTTGAGCGACATCATTACCGTGAATCCTGCTCTCGCAGCGGGAGCGATCAGTCCTTCCGGACCAACCATTGATAGTGGTCAGTCGATCACCCTCACATCCCATGCATCAGGCGGGACACCACCTCTGTTATACCAATGGTACTCGGACAGCTCATGTCAGGCGCCATTATCCGGGGCGACTTCGTCAACTTACACGGCGTCCTCAACCACGACCACGAGCTATTCGTACAAGGTGACAGATTCCGCATACTCTTCCGAAGCGCTGTGCTCGGGCGGCGACCTCGTAACTGTAAGTCCCACGCTGGTCGCCGGCGACATTACTCCTTCTACTCCGTTGATCAACAGCGGCCAGAGTATCACTCTCTCGACCAACCCATCAGGTGGAACCACACCCTATCATTACCAGTGGTTCTCGGGAGCTAGCCCGAGTTGCTCGTCTGACACAACCCTTCTTGGCACAACACAGACCCAAAGCGTGTCCCCGGCAGCCAACACCTACTACTGCTACAGCGTCACCGATTCTGCTTTCGCCCCGTCCACTCAATCCTCAGCAACTGACCTGGTAACCACCAACACTATTCTCACCGCAGGTCCAATCACTCCATCCACTCCAGCTATTGACAATGGCCAGACAATCACTCTCTCGGCCAACCCATCGGGTGGAACCACGCCCTACCATTACCAGTGGTACCAGAGCGCGAGCCAAACATGCCCATCAGGCAGCCCACTACCGGGCAGCGCATCCACGCTTTCAGTGTCACCCGCATCCAACACGTACTACTGCTACACCGTGACTGACAGCTCGACCGGTAGCCCAGCCCCGAGCGCAACCTCACCCGCTACCTCGGTCAATGTGAACCCGGCCCTAGTATCGGGCCTAATCACACCATCGAACCCAACCATCAACAACGGCCAGGGGATCGTCCTGACAGCGAATCCGCTGGGCGGAACCACGCCCTATCACTACCAGTGGTATTCAGACGGCACATGCACCAGCGCAATTCCCACAACATCTTCAGCAGCCTACTCGGCATCACCCGACATCAATACGACATACTCGTACACGGTAACCGACTCAGCCTACTCGCCGGTTTCACGCTGCTCGTCTGGTGATACTGTCACTGTCAATCCTGCCCTGGTTGCGCAAACAATTACCCCATCCGGTCAAACAATCGACAGCGGCCAGTCCATCACACTAACCACACACACATCAGGTGGAACCGGTGCGCTCTCCTATCTATGGTACTCGGACGGTTCGTGTACAACAACCATCGCTGGCGTGGCCGGCCCTATGTATCAGGCCACACCTACCGCAACTTCGACTTACTCGTACAAGGTGACCGACTCCGCCTACAAACCTGCTTCAGCCTGCTCACCCCCCGCCACAGTTACCGTAAATGTTCCACTGCTCTCAGGATCCATTACTCCAGCAATTCCCATAATCGACGCGGGCCAGTCAATCAACCTCACCTCCCATGCCTCAGGAGGAACATCTCCTCTCTCGTATCGATGGTACTCAGATGGAACCTGTTCTCTAGCGATACCCGGAGCGACTTCATCATTCTACGTAACCTCGCCTTCCATCGCAACCACATACGCCTACTCAGTCACTGACTCTGCCTATTCGCCCGTTTCTCAATGCTCGCCCGCCGATACAGTAACTGTCAGTCCTGATTTGGCAGCCGGTGGTATCACTCCTTTCGCCCCCACAATCGACAACGGCCAGCAAATTACTCTCGCTGCCAACCCATCCGGTGGCACTCAGCCCTACTCGTACCATTGGTACTTGGACGGTACGTGCACAAATTCTATCAGTGGCGCTGACTCCCCAACGTACATTGCATCGCCTTCCGTCGCAACCACATATTCCTACAGAGTCTCGGACTCTGCGAATTCACCAGAATCCAAATGCTCTACCGGCGACCTAGTCAACGTGAACTCAGCGCTTATCCCTGGCGCAATCACCCCCGCGGCTCCCACAATAGACAGCGGTCAGAGCGTGGTCTTGAAAGCTACCCCGTCTGGGGGGACGACGCCCTACACTTACCAATGGTACTCCGGCACAAGCGCCACTTGTTCGTCTGACGCAACCGCTCTGGGCACCTCTCCCGTCCAAGTGGTGTCGCCCACATCTAGCACATACTACTGCTACACTGTGACAGACTCTGCGTTCACACACGCCACCCAGTCCTCCGCTACCGACCTCCTCACGGTAAACCGAGGACTGGTTGCAGGCGACATCACACCATCGAATCCTACTATCGACAGTGGTCAGAGTGTTGTTCTCACGGCCAACCCGTCAGGCGGCACCGCACCATATGCTTACCAGTGGTACTCCGGAACGAATCCGGACTGTTCATCAGATACCGCCCCACTGGGCACATCTTCTTCGCAGACCGTGTCCTCTACGATATCAGCCTACTATTGTTACAAGGTAACCGATAGTTCGGCCGGCAATCCAGCAGCCAGCGCCAGCTCGACGACCGATCTCGTCACGGTCAGCTCCGCCCTGACAATTCCAACACTGACCGCTATTTCGCCTATAGACAACGGCCAAGCCACAGCTCTCACAGTATCATGGTCTGGCGGTACCTCGCCCTTTACCCTGAATCTCTACACGAGCACGTCATCGAGCAGCTGCACAGGCCTTGTTCAGGTTCTACAGAATAGAGGCGTGACTGGCACATCAACTACGTTTTCACAATCGCCCTCTAGTGGCACAAGCTACTGCGCCTCAGTCACGGACAGCGCCTCTTCTGCTGTCACAAAGCAGACCACATCGCCTCATAGTGTGACGGTCAACGCTGCGCTCGTTGTGAAAACCATAGCGGCAGCGCCACCGACGATCGATATCGGACAGTCTTCAACACTCTCCACCACGTTCAGTGGCGGTACGTCTCCTTACTCCTGCCAGTGGCTCCAGAAGGGTCCGAACGCGAGTGGATACAGCGATCTGGGTGGTTCTTCATCATGCGTCTCACCGGTATCCATTTCGACAGGAGTGCTTGCGACAAATGGCACATGGTCTTTCGAGCTGCAAGTCACGGACAGTTCGGGGTCTCCCGCAACAGTGGTCTCCACGGAGTCTACTTTAGTCGTCGCCATTACCCCGGGAACTCTTGAAATCTCTATCACGCCAACAACGATTGACGCAGGCCAATCATCAACTCTCTCAACACCATCTTCTCTCAGTGGTGGGGTTTCTCCCTACACATGCCAATGGCTTCAGAAGGCGCCCGGTGCCATCGTCTACGGCAACCTTGGCACTGCATTTTCCTGCAAGGCAGGCGATTTCCCGAGCATCTCAACCGGCCCCTTGACCTTGGGAGCTTGGTCATTCGAACTCCAGGTGACTGACAACGCCTCTACGACCGTAACCTCGAACACCGCTGGTGTGACCGTCAATCCTGCACTTGTGGCCAATACAATCACCCCATCCTCTGCGACGATAGATAATGGTCAGTCGATTACTCTCGACTCCCACGCATCCGGCGGGATCCTCCCCCTCTTCTATCAATGGTACGCAGATAGCAAATGCACGACGGCCATATCTGGCGCGACTTCGTCCGCCTACACCGCGTCGCCCACCGCAACCACTAGCTACTCGTACAAGGTGACAGACTCTGCCAACTCAGCCGTTTCACAATGCTCGTCCGGCGACACAGTTATCGTCAACCCGACACTCTCGGCAGGTGCAATAACGCCGCTTTCGCCTACGATCGACAAAGGCCAGAATATCACGCTCATAGGGCACGCAACGGGAGGAACGCCGACCATCTCCTACCAGTGGTATTCAGATGCCAGTTGCACGACAGCCATACCTCTTGCAACATTATCCTTCTATGTGGCAACACCTACCTTGACCACAACTTACTCGTACAACATAATTGATTCGGCTAGTACGCCGGTTTCACGATGCTCAATTGGCGATATTGTTGTTGTCAACCCAACCTTGGCCGCGAATCCAATCACCCCTTCGAGCTTAACGATCAACATCGGTCAGTCAATTACTCTGACTGCCCACCCATCTGGAGGAACCAGCCCCTACACTTACCAATGGTACTCCGGCACAAGCGCCACTTGTTCAACTGACACTGCTCTCCTTGGCGCTGCATCAACCCAGAATGTTTCTCCCATTGCAAACACCTACTACTGCTACACAGTGAACGATTCATCGGTGGGCACCCCACTAGCGAACGCAATGTCCCTGACTGACTTTGTAAGTGTCGATCCGCCACTTGTCGTTGACGCACCCTCAATTGGGTCATCTTCAATCGACTCAGGCCAGTCCACCACTCTTTCCACTTCGTTCAATGGTGGGACTCCTCCGTACACATGCTTCTGGCTCGAGAAAACTCCAGGTGCGAGTAGCTACAGCAAATTCGCTAGCTCATCAACCTGCGAATCACCTGAGTATATTTCAACAGGGTCCCTCACGACGATCGGAACTTGGTCGTTCGAGTTCGAGATAAGTGATAGCTCCAGCTCCAGCGTAACTGTGATTTCCAACGTCGCAACCGTCAACGTCAACCCGCCTCTCACGTCTCCCATCATCAACGTCACTCCCTCGACCGTTAACCCGGGCGAAGCCGCAATGCTTTCTACTACAACTTCATTCAGCGGCGGTACCTCACCATACAGCTGCCAGTTGCTGAAGAAGGGACCAGCGGATTCAAGCTACAGTAACCTTGGAAACCCGTTCTCATGTATTCCAGGGAACATTTCGTCAAAGTCGACCGGCCTGTTGCCCGAAGCAGGTTCTTGGTCTTTCCAGCTTCAGGTAACGGACAGCTCTGGATCATCTGTAACATCCAGTTCCGCCATTGCATTTCAAAGAGCCGGGCCGACCATCGCTGTGTCTCTCTCCGTAACAAGGGTTACAATAGGCGGCTCAGTAACAGGCTCCTCCATCCTTTCCGGTGGATTGCGCGCGGGCGGGAACGTAACCTACGGATACTTCACAGCCTCAGGCTGCACAGGCACCGCCACAACGGTCGGACCACCAGTCACCGTCACAGATGGCGTTGTTCCAAACTCTGCGTCCCGGAGCTTTAGCAAGTCAGGGAGCTTCAGCTGGGATGCCCGGTACAGCGGAGACTCAAGTAACGCACCGTCAATAAGTAACTGTGAACCTTTGATAGTAGCACCCCTGTTGTCAGTGCCAGGGCTCCAGACGGTTCAGGCTGGGTCGACTGTGCGCTTTGTTGTGAACGCCTCCGACCCTTCGCAGATGATAACTCTCATGCCGGGCTCGCTTCCCTATGGTGCCCAGTTTTCCACATCCCAGTCGTATGTTGGAGGGAGCACTCTTTCAGCGATTTTTACATGGACACCATCTGCTAGCCTCGCGGCTGGGGACTACAACGTGACATTCACGGCAGTAGCTGGAGGCGTGTCCACAAGCTCTCAAGTGACGATCCACGTAGTTGCTCCAAGCAAGGCCGCTCCTCTACCTCTATTTTCGTACTCGATATTTGGAATCGTTGGATTCGTCGCAGTTATCGGGTCCACGCTTCTACTGCGCCGATTCCAGGCGTCGAGAAGAAGACAGAAGCCATAGCTACTTCGTTAGAATTTCACAGAAACGCTAGGCGGAGTCGGCCCATTTTCTGTTTCTAGTAATCGTCTACATTTCGTCTGCGGCGACCCTGAGCTACTGTTCCTCGTGGAGCCCGGTAGCCGTCGTAAGTTCGGCTAAACTGGTTCTGCGCATTGAGTGACTTCATCCTCCTTCTAGCGGTAGCAAGTTCTGCGCTCGCTCTAATGTGCACAATAGCGATTGAGGATACTATTCCTATCAATGCGCCTACGGCGAGTAACCACGCTGTTGTAGTCATTCTTATTGGTAGAAGGCAGCTAAGGCAGATTCCTCCACTTGGGCCGCTAGCGCTGCTCTCTACGTGTATGGGTACGGACCGAGTGCTGGTCCATGATGGGTTGTTGCTGTCTGTTGCTGTGAAGTTGACTATGAGCGTCTGACCTGTCTGGCTCGCGCTTGGTGTGAACGAGAAATCGCCCGTAGATGGGTCGAAAACCATGTCGGAGACTAGCCCGGTCGCAGAGAGAATGATCGGTCCCCCTGCACCGCTAGGATCGCTCGCTGAGACACTGAAGTGTAGTTTTCCTCCAACGGTCGCGTTCTGGCGACCCGGCGCTACAAGGATGGGGAGATGGTTGGAAGCAACGACGGTTATTGACACAATAGCCTGACTCGACGACACGCCATCGTCTATCGCGAAGATAGCGGTGTATGTCCCAGGTGCCACGGTTGCGGTGGGCGTCCACTTGAACGTGCCCAACAGAGGAGACTTTCCTTGAACTGTTGTGAAACTTGCTCCTGGAGGTAGCTGGCTGGCTGACAGCGTCAGAGTTGGTAGGAGAGATGAAGAGTCGGTTCCAGTCACAGTGAAGCTAAGAGTGTTCAACTGAGTGACCGTTTCTGCCGATGGTGCGCTCGCGACGGGTAAGGCCTGAGCTCCGACGCTCACAGTCACGGTAGTTGTCTTGGTAAGGGACCCGCTTGTTCCCTTCACTAGTACCGTGTAACTGCCTGCAGCTCGCGAGCTCACCGTAAGGATAGAAGTGCCTGAACCCTGGATTGTTCCAGTCGTCAAGGCTACCGAAAGTCCAGTTGAGGGTGCGGACGTCAACGTTACGGTTCCTGTGAATCCGTTCAATCCTGTGATCGTAATCGTCGAGGTTCCTGTGATGCCAGTGTTGAGAGCCAGCGTCGATGGATTAGCTGAGACTATGAAATCGACGACAGTGAATGTTGCGGTCGTACTGTGGATCATGCCTCCGCCAGTCCCGGTTATGGTTAGAGTGTAAGTTGACGCCGTTGAAGAGCTGCACGATACGGTCGCGGTTCCTGAGCCCGTCAGACTACTCGGAGTGATCGCGCCACAACTCAGCCCTGCCGGGCCGTTATCGGTCAGAGCCACCGTGCCCGTGAATCCGCTAGTTGGAGTCAGCGTTATCGTAGAAGTTGTGGCTGATCCTGGGTTCACGGACGTGGGAGAGGTTGCTGTTATTGTGAAGCTGGGCGGAGCGGCAAACGTGAATGAGGCTGTGGCTGAGTGGCTTAGAGAACCGCTCGTGCCCTTGATCGTGACCGTGTACACGTTCTGGCTGGCAGAGGTGCAAGAAAGAGTCGCAGTTCCAGACCCAGACAAGCTATTGGGAGAGATCGTATTACAGTTGAGACCACTCGGCACAGTGTCTGATAATGCGACGGTGCCCGTGAACCCGTTCACAGATGCGAGAGTGATCGTTGAAGTAGCGGACTGTCCAGCAGTGACAGGTGCAGGCGTACTGGCAGTGATGGTGAAGTCGGGTTGTACTGGCTGGTTGAAGCTGAACGGAGCCGTCGCAGAGTGCACCAGTGGACCACTTTTTCCAGTTACTGTTAGGCTGTAAGTGCCTGCCGCATTCGAGTTGCAAGATATGGTCGCAGTGCCTGAGGCAGTCAGACTGCTGGGTGTGATCGCGCCGCAGCTCAGTCCTGACGGGACCGCGGCTGTAAGAGCGACAGTGCCAGTGAAGCCGTTCTGGCCGGTGATGGTGACAGTGGAGCTGGTGGACTGGCCGGTGTTAACTGTGGTTGGCGAAGTTGCAGAGATAGTGAAGTCCGTCGCTGGTGGGCCTGGGGGTATGAATGTTAGTAGGCATCCCCATCCGATGGGGTTGCTGTTGCACTGTAGTGCACCGTACGATCCAGTTCCGGGCGTGTTCGTCCAACTTCCTGCGGGCCACCATACCCAGTTGATTCTCTGAGGACTATTACTATCGTAGAGGTTGACGAGTGTCTGTATGAAATGGAACGTCACTACCGTATAGCCAGCGCTACCATCCAAGACTACATCCGGACCGCACATATTAGGGTCGCACGACAATGTGTCAGTGCCACCCTCAGTGTTTAGAGCTGGCCAGCCAGTGCTCGAGACTCCTGCGACGACAGCCTGGTAGTACTGGTTCGCCAGGTCTTCTGCAGTGGTATTGGTCCATGCAGAGGAGAACTGGTTATAGTCCATGTAGCTGTGAAGACTGATGAATACCCGTCCGCCCTGAGATAGGGTCCCGAGAGGATCCGTTACAGACGGATAGCCCTGTGACATGTCACTGAAGCCGCACGCGTAGCTGCAAAGATTCTGAACCACTATCCAGTGAGTATCGCCAAGTGACCGTGCTTGGTTTATCCACTGCTGATAGGCGGTACTGAGATAGGTTACGCACGCAGTGTCGCTGGAGCACGGAGAACTGGGACATGACGATGGACTATTGTTACAGCTAGTCGTTGGCTCGTTCTCTGGCTCCCAGATGATCTGCGAGTATGAAGGTCCGAGGTTCTGGACTATCGGCTTCCAGTAGTTGAGCCAGCAGCTGGTATTCCCGAAGATGTCCGAGTATCCGTGATAATCGATGATTATCCAGAAGCCATAGTGCTGGGCTATCTGGACAGCTCTCTGCGCGTTCGTCTGAGAATAGATGCTCATGTAGTTGTAGTCAACCGTATCCGTACAGTACGGGTCGAAGTCGACCCTGACAGTATTGTAGCCCTTAGCCTTCATCTCAATCACCAACAACTCCATGTCTGAGGCGGACTCGCCAGGAAAGACTGCCGAAGAAACACCGCCGCTACCCGCCTGGGATTCGTCCATCCTCACAGCACCCCAGCCCACCAACGTAGGCACAGAACCACTGCCAGTCGAGGCTGGAAGAACGATGATCGACTGGGAGCTCGTGGCGGTCTTCCCAGTGCCATCTGTAACTGTCAATGAGACCGCGTACGTTCCGTTCGTGAACGACTGTGAGACTGGGTTACCGGTCTTGCCGGTCCCAGCAAGACTCCAGCTGTAGCTGTACGGGCTCGAACCGCCAGTCGCAGTCGCCGTGAAAGTAACCGATTGTCCCGAGACGGGCGCGGATGGAGCATAGGCGAAGCTTGCAGTCAGAGCACCGGGCTGAGAGACGGTGACAGATTGAGAGCTGGTGGCTGTCTTACCTGTCGAGTCAGTGACAGTCGTAATCGTGGAATACTGACCAGCAGAAGAATAGCTGTGAGTGACGACTGCTCCAGAACCAGTAGACCCATCCCCGAAGTTCCAGGAGTACGAGTATGGCAGGGTTCCACCGGCAGACGTAGCTGTAAACGCAACACTCACACCTATGGCCGGATTGCTCGGGGAGAAAGTGAAGCTCGTGGACAAGGGAAGAGGACCCCCAGAGGCGAACACGTCGTTGAACATGTACCCTGCACTTGATGCGGCGGTGTCCCCTTGAGCTAATGGGGAGAATCCCCAATTGTTTTCAATCGTTCTAACGGCTGCGTACTCGTCTATCCCGGTAAGATCGGGAGATACATAGCCCTTCTTCACGGGTGTGCCATAGAGCAGATTGGGGGAGGCATTATTGGCATCACAGGAGCCATTGCTCCCACCACACTCATCCCACCAGAGGTAAAGTAGAGTACGATAGCTTGGGTTCGTGAAGACATTGGAGGCTAATAGAGAGCCGGAGGCAGGACTTGCTATGCTGCCAGATCCTACGAGGAACGATTCTAGATAGTTGTCTCCCGTAGAGACACTCACGTCATGCATGTTATGGCTGTCAGTTGGAGTAAACCAGAGAAAGTTTGGAGGCGCAGCCGAGTTGGCTGCAGTGATAAAGCTACCAGTTGAAACTGATGAGTCGGTAAATGTGTTTGTACTGGAAAATGGAAAGTGGTCGTCTCCTCTAGGGCAGCCAGACTCGCAATATGCCTGCCAAGTAAGGCCAGCAGATGAGAGACTTGTTACGAATTGTGGATTGCCGCTGAGTGAACTGAACGAATAACCATCGGTGACTCCGTACGTGTAGCCGAGCATGAACCCTACATAGCATGCTGCAGAACAGCCGTTGAAGTCATTAGTGTCAGCAGCCGTCGCGCCGTAGCTGTTGTAGTTAGGTAGGGTCGAGCCGAGAGGAAGCATACCGCAAAGGAACGGAGCGGAACTCGCGGGACAGCTCGAGACCGTACCCGATCCGAATACGGAAGCATACGCAGTATTCTCCATCGCAATAATTACAATATGATCGAAATTGGTCCCTGTCGGTGCTGCTGAGGTAGGTCTTATTGAGGTAGCAAGCGTGGCGCTCAACACTGACAGAGTTACGAGTAGTAGTGCCAAACCTATCCGGTTCGGACTATGGGCTAATCTCATGTGGTTCCAATCCTATTTTCACGGTCTCGGTTTCCCTACGCCATTGGCAAGGGATCAGTTCAGCGTCGGAGCGAAGAACCAGACTCTGTTTGTTTGAGCGAGTTCCCCGGCAAGAACTACTATAGTCTGAAGATTCTCAAAGGCAATCCTGAACCAAGACAAAACTGACCTGGTTCTTGTGCCCATCTTCACGTGGACTATAGTGTGTGCTGACTCATATCAGGATCTAGCCGATTACAGAGTCGGTATTCCTTTCCTCCGATTCCAATACTCTTCATGGCGTCTAAAGCGAGGAGGGTCACGGCAAACTGAAAATTGCTTGTGATGTGTGAGCGCCATTGAGTCCTACCATCGAGTGGCTAGAGTTTGGCTCTGACCACAATCCGCACGGAGTCGGAGGCGACTATTTTTGCTGTGTTTCCAGGTCTACAGAGAGATGCTCGAGAGCTGAACCCTCTTTCTGAGTACGACGCATGCAGCGACAAGGAAATTTTTTGCCGGGCTCTTAGTTCTGCTCGTTGTCTCCTTTCAGCAATTGTTTGGCCGGTTTCTTTCCGTCGATCCGACTTTGTGTTGGTTCATCGGCACGTCTGTGGGTTTCATGAGCAGACGAGATCTCAAATGCGTTGTGGTGTCGGGAAAATCTTGCACGCATCTTGATGGTAAGGAAGGCGACTGTGCATACTACTCCTATGATCACGCCTACGAGTAGGAACCATGCGACGGCGAGGATCCCATTCTCGAGATTGCAGGTTACGCAGCCACTTCCGGATACTCCCGGCGAAGGCTGAGTGCTAGGCGGAGTGCCCGGCGTGCTTCCCGGAGTGCCACCTTGAGTGTTGCCTGTTTTGTCTACGTGTATCGGCACAGTCTGGGTACTTGTCCATGATGGGTCGCTGCTGTCTGTTGCTGTGAAATCGACTGGGAACGTCTGACCGGACTGGCTCGCGCTCGGTGTGAACGAGAAGGAGCCCGTTGCCGCGTCAAAGCTCATATTGGAGGTGAGCCCGATTGCTGATAGAGTGACCGTTCCTCCGAAGCCGGTGGGATCGCTCGCAGAGATCGTGAAGTGAAGGGTTGCTCCAACGGTCGCGTTTTGTGGACCCGGTGCGATGATGACAGGGAGAACGTTCGTTGCGATGACTGTTATGACGAGGTTGGCCTCGGTTGACGAGACACCGTCGGTGACGGTGAAGGTGATGGTGTAGGTTCCTGGTGCTGTTGTTGTACTGGGTGTCCAACTGAAGATGCCGGAGACAGGAACGGGTCCTTGGATCGTTGCAAAACTCGCCCCCTGAGGCAGGCGAGCAGCCGAGAGCGTAAGGGTTGGTGAGGGTATGGACTCGTCGGTGGCGTTCACCATGAAGCTGATCGTTCCCAACTGGCTGACGGTCTCTGCAGATGGAGCCGCTAAGACGGGTGGAACATGTTTTCCAACATGGACCGTTACGGTTGATGTCCGTGTGAGCGATCCGCTCGTGCCTGTTATGACAACAGTGTAGGTGCCGACCGCTCCAGAGCTGACCACCAGGCTAAAGTTACCTGGGCCTCTGACCGAGTTACTGCTCAGAGTTGTCAGGAGACCAGATGAACTGTTAGAGTATATCGTCACGTTTCCTCCGAATCCATTCAACGCTTCAACCGTAATCGTCGAGACTCCTGTATCGTTGATGTTCAGTGAGATGGAGGTTGGGTTAGCTGAGAGGGAGAAGTCGACAGCTGTTATGAAGAAGGTTGAAATGTGAACTAGGCTTCCACTTGTTCCGGTTAGGGTCACAGGGTAGGTCGATGCGGCAGTTGGGCGACAGGATATGGTCGCGGTTCCTGACCCCGTCACGCTAACGGGTGTGATTCCTGTACAGCTCAGCCCTGATGGGACCGTGTCGGTTATGGTCACCGGCCCAGCGAACCCGTTCTGTCCAGCAATTGTGATAGTAGAACTGGCAGATTGTCCTGTGTTCAAGCTACTCTGTGAAGAGGCAGAAATAGTGAAATCAGGTCCGGGTTGAGATAGGTTGACGAACTGCAAGAGACAGCCCCAGCCCTCCGGGTTGCTGGCGCAGTTCATTGCTCCGTATACAGAGCTTGTAGTGTCTGTCCAGCTTCCTGCAGGCCACCAGACCCAGTTTATTCTCTGAGGGCTATTGCTATCATAGAGCTTAGTGAGCGTTTGGATGAAGTGCAATGTCACATTTGTGTAGCCTGCGCTGCCGACCAGAATCGTATCGGGTGGAGTGCTGCTGCAAGGATCGCATAACGGGTCCGCTCCACCTTCTGTATTCAGGGCTGGCCAGCCTGTCTTTGAAATTCCAGCTACCACTGTCTGATAGTAGGCGAGGGCTACACTTTCTGCGATAGTATTGTTCCAGCCCACTGAATCATAGTAGGAGTTGAAGTCCATGTAGCTGTGAAGACTGATGAAAATTCGGCCGCTCTGTGACAGCGTGCCCAGTGGGTCTGACACTGTGGGGTAGCCATCGATTGCAGATGGGCATGCTCCGTCGCCTGCTGGGCAGAGGTTGCAGTTGTAGCTGCAAAGGTTTTGGACGACAATCCAGTGAGTGTCGCCGAGTGACCGTGTCTGGTTTATCCACTGCTGATAGGCACTGCTGAGATAGGTTACGCACGAGCTGTCGCTGGAGCAGGGAGCGCTCGGACACGACGATGGGCTATTGTTACAATCGTAATATTCTGGCTCGTTCTCAGGCTCCCAGATGATATTCGAGTATAGGGGTCCGATGTTCTGTACTATCGGCTTCCAGTAGTTGAGCCAGCAGCTCGTGTTACGGAAGATGTCCGAGTATCCGTGATAGTCGATTATGATCCAGAAGCCATAGTGTTGTGCAATATGGACTGCTCGTTGAGCGTTCGTCTGAGAATAGACGCTCATGTAATTGTAGTTGACCGTGTCGGTACAGTATGGGTCGAAGTCGACCCTGACAGTATTGTAGCCCTTAGCCTTCAACAGCATCAATGACAGCTCCATGTTCGAAGCGTTCTCGCCTGGGAAGACTGCTGATGGTGGCCCGCCCAGGTTCGAAGCAGACTCGTCCATCCGCACACCGCCCCAGCCAGTCAATACAGGAACAGAACCAACGCCTGTGGAGGATGGTAGAACAACTAACGACTCAGAGCTGATTGCGGATGTGCCGGCACTATCCGTGACAACGAGCGAGATTTCGTGTGTCCCACTTTCGAAAGATTGCGAGACTGGGTTGCCCGTCTTGCTATTCCCCGCAAGGTTCCAGCTGTAGCTATAGGGGTTCTTCCCGCCTAAGGCTGTAGCAGTAAAAGTTACCGTCTGCCCAGCGTCAGGGATTGTAGGACTGGCTGTGAAGCTCGCAGCAAGAGGAAGAATGGGAACTACTCGTACAGCTTGGGTAAACACTGCGGAGCCGCTGGCAGAGTCGTGGGCTGTCAAGATTAGGGAATAATTTCCTACAGTAGTGTATGTATGAGTCGTGGTCCGTCCTGTGCCCGACGCACCATCCCCGAAATTCCAAGAGTATGTGTAGGGAGGTACGCCGCCAGATGCTATTGCTGTAAGACTCACGGTAGCATTGACAATCGGAGTGAATGGCAGGAGAGTGAAGCTTGCAGAAAGCGGGAGTGGGCCTATTGTTCCGAAGATGTCCGAGACCGGTAGAGCGTTAGCGCTGCTCACAAGTGTCCCGAGGTTCCAGTTGGTCTCCATCATTCGGAGGGAGCTGAACTCGTCATAGTTCGCAGTTGACGTGTAGCCTTTCCTGATCATGCTGCCATACTCTACGTTTGGTGAAGGGTCGTACTCGTCCCACCAGAGGTAGAGGAGAGTGCGATACTGTGAATTTCTGAAGAGTGATGAAGCTAAGAGTGAGCCGGATGTCGGGGTTAGTACAGTACCATTACCTGCTAGAAATTTCTTGAGATAAGCGTCGCCTGAAGATACGCTATTGTCGTGCATGTTGTGGTTATCGGTGGGGGTGAACCAGAGGAAGTTTGGGGGATTAGCCGAGTTAGCGGCGGCGATGAACTGGCTCGTGCTTACGGAAGAGCCTGTGAAAATGTCCGGACTATTGGCATCGCTTGCAAATCCTGTGAATGGGAAATGGTCGTTTCCTCTAGGGCATCCGCTTTCGCAGTAGGCTTGCCATGTAAGTCCAGCGCTCTGCAATTGGTCAACCAGCGTAGTGCCGGTAAGACAGCATGAATAGCCATCTGAGACGCCATTATCTGAGCCTGAAATGAGAGCTACATAGCAGGCGGCCGAACATCCGTTGATGTTGTCTCCAGAGAACGCGTTTGCGCCGTAGCTGTGATAATTGGGGATTGTGGTGCCCTGGGCGGCGAGGCTGTTGATGAACGGAGCTGAAGGACTCCCGATGACATCGCCATAATTCTGGTTCTCCATTGCGATAATGACAATATGGTCGAACTGGAGTCCAACCGGGGCTGCTGCGAGAGGCCGCAAAGAGGTGACTAGGGTGATACTGAATATTGAGAGAGCTAGGAGTAGTGATACCAGAATTATCCGATTGGGACTGCGCTTTACGGCAGCGGAACTTTCCTCCCGATTTGATGGTCTTTTTCTGCGAACCATTCTCTCTAGAATTCCCTGTGCGGAGGGAAGCGAGCCAAACTCCGTCTGGTTGAGCGAGTCCTCTGGCCGGCAACATCGACCGCCGGGAACTGACTGTTGGCTTTCTCAAATCCACATTCTTGGCTCAATTACTTCCCTCTTCATGCAGTTCTGAAGGAATGAACGGTGAGGTGGTCTATGCAGGAGGTACTAGTTTCGTGCCCGGATGCTTCAGGCCGAAATTAGGCTCGGCACTGGCGCCATAGACGCTACTGAAAAAAAGGTTGGATCTAGACGCGCTGGCTCCCATGACCATGTGCGAACTATTGTCCTGGTTCAGGAGAAGGGTTAGAAACAGGCTCTCTACGACCCATCTCTCTGATTCCGCCTGGCGGGAGCGGTTGGAGAGACCTATCGTCTCCATCATTCGCCAATTTCATTACAAGTGGGAATAGTTTAAAACTCTTGGGGTTCTTCTCGGATATCCGCGTATGTACGGAGTGGTTTGAGACTTCCGGTAGGAATCTGCAGTCCAGCCTTCGCCGATGCATACAAGTGTACTAGAAGTAGCGCCTAATTCTCCAGCAAAAGATTTAACGCTCCCATTCATCCTCTGCAAATCCCATGCGACGCGGCAGATCGAGTGTCGCGAACACCATGGACGGCAGGGTTTCTGGTCGCTCCGCCGCGAGGGGGCCAATCTCGCTCGAGACTAGGCCTTTCTATGAGGAGATCGGGGTCGGAAGGTTTGCGGTTTTGGCTGGTCTATTGACCGTGTCTGTCTCGGCGTGGTTTTTCTCGGCGGCCACCGTGCGCATAGCTGTAATCCCGCCAGACGCATTCTTCTATGTCAGCCAGCTCCCGGCAGTCTACTGGCTGGGCCTCGTCTCAACCCTCGCTCTGCTCCCAGCCAGAACGCTCGTCTTTGGTAGGGTCAGAACAATTCTTGAGATCTCAAGCCTGTTCATGCTTTCTCTCTACCTGATTGGACTCCCCTCCTTTGCCTACCAGAACCCGAGATTCCTCGATACCTATCAGCACGAGGGAAATTCCCTGAGTCTTATGAACTTGGGAGGCTGGTTCAACAATCCCGTCTGGTATGTCTACCAGTTTCCGGGGGCATATACTTTCTTTGCGGACTTGACGTCTGTGGCCGGGATAGACTCGTTTCAGCTAATGCTGTACTATCCCGCTGTGCTCTCATTGATCGTCGCATTCTTCGCCTATGTGATAGCGAGAACATTCGGCAACCGCTTTTCTGTGATAGTTGCTATGGTTATTATGAGCGGGTTCTGGTTCCAGCTTCATCTCTCTCCCCAGAGCCTCGAGCTGATCCCGTATCTCGGCTTCATGTATCTCCTCCTCCGGATGTTCGAGGATAAGACTCACTCGCGACTCTTGACTCTGATGTTGATTGCTTCTATACCAGTTTTCGTATTTAGTCATCCCGAGACCTCTCTCGTGATGAGTCTTGGAACGATCGGTTTCCTAATCCTGAAGCCTGTAATCTCCTCCGGGCGGCTTCAAGTCATCAGATCGAATATTTCCAATGTCGGGCCGTTCTTGGTCGTCCTCCTCGGATTTGTAGCAGTCTGGTGGTTTGGTGTAGCTACGGCCGCGCTCGGAGTAGTTTTAGGGATCGCAGACGCGGCGGCTTCAGCCGGGCTGGGGGGCCTGCCTTACATACCTCAGAAAGCCCCTCCCACACCGCTGGCCAGCTACCAAGTGGCTCTTCTGGTGGAGGAAGGTATGTCTGCAGCTATCTGGGTGTTGGGCCTGTTCCTATTAATCTTCATCAAGAGATTCCGCGACAGAGAATACTTTCTAGCAGGATTATTCCTAGCAGCAGTCTCTACAATACCCGTCGCACTGTTCGGAAATCCGGACGTTCTTCAGAGGAGCTACCTCTTCGCGTTGATTCCCTTCGCGTTCCTTTCCGCCTCGTTGCTCGAGCGCCGAGCAGACCTCAGGATCAGGAGCTGGTCGTTTCTACGGCCCTTTGCTATTTCGCTTGTGGTTTTGGTGGTCGGATTCTCTATAGTGATGCCGCTCCCCCGCTACGCCGGAGACTCCTTCCAGTACCTGCCTCAATCGGACCTGCTGGCTGCTAACGTGGCCGCGACGACCAACATACACTCGCTACTCGTCGCCCATCCCGGCTGGTACGGAGAAAAATACTACGCCCCATTTTACGGCTACGAAGGCGCGATTCTCCTAGAGCAATCGGATATCACAGGCAAGAGCGGCATTTACATCAAATTCAGTACTTATGGTGCAAATGCTGGATACAATCTCACATTCGCTAACGCAGACCGTACCGCCGACTACCTGCTCATCCAAGATTTCTTCGATAATCTCTACATCATGAGATTCGGCTCTAACTCCGCCTACTACGTCAACCTGAAGTCGGCTTTCGAAACTGATGCTTCTCACAGTTTCAATCTGGTCTATTCCACCGGCACCGATCGGCTCTATGAGAACCGGCATCTCGGCTGATTTGTCTCCCGTGGCAAGGATTCTAGGCGGAAGGGTTGAACCAGATCTGGAGCCAGACTCCTGTTGAGCTGTTCTGCGGACCGTAGCCGTAGTGGAAGCAGGCACAGACTAGGTCGTATGTCCAGAGTTCGAAGATCCATCGAAAGCTATCTCCGGTTATTACGACCGGGTTGCCTTCAACTTCCAGGTTGAGCAAGAGCCTTCCCCCAGACTGGGGCGTGACGGATTGGAGGGCCCAGTCGAAGCTGAAATTCGAAGTTTCACCATCTCCGACGAAACGCTCCGGCGCGACAATTTCGGGGAACGTGGATGGGGCTGTAGAATTAGAGGACGGGAAGGTCGAGTTTGCGATTCTTGCCTTTATCATAACAAACTGGGCCGAGCCCATACTGTTGATCAAGGATAGGGTCCAGTTGAGCCTGTCCCCGCTCGTGACCGTCGAGTTGGTCGCAGGCGCAGTATATCCCAGAAGTCCTGTTCGCGAGTAGATGCCCATGGCCATGAGGGACTGGGAGGCTCTAGGGCTGAGAGCATAGAATGTTGCAGAACTGAAAATTGCCGCGAAGGATACGAGTAGGATGAAGAATACTACCAGCTTATCTTGCAGGATTCTCTCCTCCATATACAATTCGGGCTCGTCGGAGTCGACTCTTCCTGATCAAGCGTATCAGTCTGGGAGCCCCGACCACGCCGAGGGCTGCGATGGTCGCGGCGCACAACGCGAGACCATAAGCAATAACTGACCTGCGCAAAGACGCGCTCTGGGCTTCGTCCCCGAGTCGTTGGGCTTGCAGCGAGACGTTCGTGGAGAGACTGATTGATAGGAAGGCAGCGGCGTCGGCGGCTGAGGGACAACTCGGGCACTTAGTAGGATCCTGTTGTCCGAGAATCGTGGCATTCTCCTCGTACTGTAGAGCAGTGTTCAGCTGAATGATCAAGGGAAGAAGGTCAGCGTTGGAGGCGCCCTGCCGTTGAGCCGTCTGTATTGACTGGAACGCGGCGACAAGGTCGGTCTTTGCCGTGGTTATGGGATCAGTCTGAGCAGACGCGTGTTCAGTCTTCATTAAGAGGATTATTGAGGATAGTAGGATGCAGAACAGCAAGGCGAGGGAGCGTGTCCGCAAAGTTTGTTTCCTCGTCGATTTCTGAGAGGCTCAGGTCCTTGACCAATATAAGGAAGGAGCTAGTTCTCGCTTACGTTCGTAAGTATAGGCCCTCGACCATCAAGGAGTTGGAGAGCAGGCTGAGCCAAGAGGGGATTCGTTCTACAGAAGAGGATCTGCTGCTGATCGTGCAGGATCTTCACATGAGTGGACTCATCAGTTTAGACCGGGCGAGGTATGACTCACTCTCCGGCTTTCTAAAAGCGCCAGCCGAGGCTTGGTGGATCTATGCCACCATACCTGTTTCTGCTTTGGAAGTCGTTCTCGTAGTCTTCCAGATACAGACGATGCCTCTGACGTTTCTCCGGATCCTCTTCGGGCTTGGACTGCTCGGTTTTCTACCGGGCTACTCCACACTCCGTTTCATGTTTCTAGCCGATAAGTTCTCCCAGCTTGAGCGTATTCTCCTCAGTATTTTCTTGAGCGTGGTCGTGTCGATTTCGCTAGGCGTTATTCTAGGGGCAGGTTATTTCTTCACGGGAGCTTCCAGCGCGACCGTCTTGATGAGCTATACAGTGGCTCTGACCATGCTCGCTGCCTATCGGCGATACTCGCTGCTGCGGAACTCGCTGAAAATTTCTAGGACCCCAAGCAGCGGCTAGGTCGCGAGTTCTATGGACGAACAATACTTGTCCACACCTTCTTCAAGAGACAAAGGAGTGACACCGAAGGTCTTAGTCATCAGAGACGTGTCCGCGTGGGTCCGTTCAAGATAGTTTATCGGTTTGTTGATGTATCGGGGCGTGACTTTCTTGCCTAGTCTCCGGTTCAGCATCTCGACAACCTGGTTGAAGGTGTGTGATTCCCCGCTTCCAGCATTGACTATTCCAACCGCGGGGCTCTCAGCGGCTCGCATCATGATCTTTACCACGTCACCTATGTAGATGAAGTCTCTGGACTGGGTTCCGTCCCCGTAGATTACAGGTGGTTCGTCGGAGGCAATGGATCTTAGGAAGAGGCCTACGGGGCTTGCGATCTGTCCTTTGTGAGCTTCTCCAGGACCGTATCCTGCGAATATTCTCAACATCGTCGTCGGGGGTGGATCTTCAGTCCCTTCGATCATCTGCTCGCACGCCAGCTTGGCGACCGCATACAGATTCGTCGGTCTCGGAATTGTCGTTTCTTTCTGCGGTGGGCTTGCTCGGCCATACACGCTTCCGCTTGAAGGATATACTACCTTCTTGACACCGTTCGTCTTAGCGTATCTCAGAACATTGATCATGCTTATGGTGGTCGTGGAGAAGCACTTCTGAGGCTCCTTACCATAGAGTATCACCGATGAGGGGCTTGCCAAGTGGAAGACGTAATCAATGTCCGGGAGCTTGGCGAACGAAGATTCCTCCATCACGCTCCGCTCGACAATGTCTACCGGCAGTCCTGAGAGGTTCGTACGTGGTGCGGCTGAGAAATCGTCCATCACTGTTACGTGAGAGTTGGCCGCGCATAACTCGCGCACGAGGTTCATGCCGATAAAGCCGGCGCCTCCAGTCACCAAGGCCGTTTTACCGCTCCACTTCACCTGTCACTCACCTCCCATCAGAAAACCTGTTCAACCCACAAGACTTTCGCTTCATCCATTTTCCATGTCGACCTCAACTCGGAATGACTGGGGGCTCAGCTGTTTCTGGGCTGACTCTCGTCTCGTCGATCTTGGTCCAGACAAGCTGCTTGTTTCCTCTCGCTTCCTGAATGATAGCTGCGAGCATTGTGAGATTGTTCGTGAGATAGGTTGTAAAGGCGGTTCTGAGACCTGGGACTGCGGCGACAACTGCCAGGGCTCCGGCAATGAGAAGAGCAAGCAGAAGATTCGTAGCCATCAGGGTCACTGTAAGGACAAGGAAGAGAGGAAAGAGGAGCGGGTTGATGACATAAATGAAGAACTCCATTGGAAAGATCACGCTTGAGAAAATGTCTCTTCTCCGGAAGATCAGTCTCGAGTGTTTGAGGAAGGCTTGGAGTATATGCTGGCCACGACGGAACTTTTGGCGGAATCTGCCGGTCCAAGACCCAGGCGTAGGATCGAAGAACATCACGTCCTCAGCAGCGATAGCCCTCAGTCCTTTCTCCACCACGCAGAGAGCGATACAGGTATCGTCCGCCCCAACTCTCGGATCGACCTTCTTAACGTCCGAGTACCGGAAGACCTGGATCTCCGCCTCCGCTATCGGGGTGCTGTGAAGCTTCGACTCTGCTACTCGCAGCATCCTGTAGATCGATCGATAGGAGCCTTCTATGCTCAATGACAATCCCTCGGCTGATCCGGAAAGCGCGTGGATGCCCGTAACGGATCCGATCGAGGGATCGGAGATGTACTTCAGAGCGTTGTGCAGCGCTCCTTTTTCCCACATGCACTCTGCATCGCTTAGGCATATGATCTCGTTCTTCGCGGCTGACAGCGCTACGTTGACACCGTAGCTCTTACCCCTCCTCTCCCGTTGGGTCAGGATTCGTGCTCGCACACTTCTTCTTTCCAACAGCTCTCTCGCTATTTCGACTGTTCCGTCTTTGGATCCTCCATCGGTAATGATTACCTCTAACTTGTCGAGCGGATAGTTGTTTTCCAGGAGATTTGCAATCTTCTTGGCGATGACCGGGGCCTCGTTGTATGTTGGAATGATGACGCTCACATCAGGCTCGATGGGCTTCTGCTCTATGTTGTAGTCTCTCTTTGCGCCGACCCTTCGCATGAGCCCAAAGTAGATCAATGGGGCGCCAATGTGGACGCCACCAACGATGAGCCAGACTATGAGGAGAAGGCTTGTCATGAGACGTTCACGACCCTGAAGCCGTCGTCGCCGTAGCCGGTGACGAGCTGGGCTTGGAGATCGCCCGCTCCTTGCATGGGTCCCTGACAGGCGATTGAAAGGTTGCCGTCGTCGATCTGGATTCTGGCCTGGCTCCTCATATTCCACCATTCGGTCATCTCGCCGAGTGTCATTATGTCACAGTCAGGGTCCGACCGGAAACGCTCTAGAAGCCTCTCATATTCTCGTTTGTTCTCGGGCTCTGCGAACTCATAGTCGGGATGAACAAGCAAGACGCAGGCTCCACCAACGCCTCGGATCCACGTTGACAGTTGGAGAAGGAGGTCAACCGCTGCCGAGGGTTTCTGCCCTGCCACTCGAATAAGCTGATGGTCTTGAGGGAGGGAGACGGGGATCTCGAGAATCTTATGCATGTAGAACGGGAAGACGGTTCCTACGCCGTGGGGGCGGAGAGATGTCGGGGAAAGGATCTCCCAGGATGGGCATGAAGAGTCGTATTCGTAGCCGGAGTGGGAAAGTGCCTCCGCCAAGCCTAGGCTATGTTGAAGCAGTGGGGCCCTGAAGCCTTGAATCTTCTGATCAGCACGACTCTCAATCTCCGCCCTACAGCTGGCGAGTCTTAGCGTCAACTCTCTAACGCTGAGGAATACCAGTCTGCCGTCGTGCTTCGTGTCGTGGGCGCCGACTTCGCCATTCTTGGCCAAGTTTGTCAGTGACGCGGCGTTAAGGGGGTAGCGGTCACTGGGGATGTTCCAGGTTGACCGGATCTTCAGCCGTCCCTCCACTTCCATAAGTCTCTCTGCTCCCTTCTCGAGGCCAGTGCTTGTCTCTACATCGTGTGTTACTGAGAGAGCGTAGCCTTTGCCCCGTCTCCAGAAGCCGATTCTAGGAACCGGACCCGCGATCTTGACTACGCTTGCGAGGAAGACTGCGCGGAGGCATTCCACCGGTCCGAGGTTCTCCTCTGTCAGCTCGGAGAGTCCCTTCTCTGAACGGAACGAGCGGTTTCTGATGAAAGCTGGAATCGACTGGTAGGAGAAAGGAAGTTTGCTGACAAGGCTGAATCTCCTGCTGGGGACTTGCTCGAAGCCATCGTGGACCAGCCGCGTGTATTCTCCTACAAGATCGATTCCAAGCAAGTGGACGTTCGTCCCGTGGACCCGTGATAAGATTGGAATGCGTTTGGAGAGTAGAACGGGCTCGATTCGCGAGCCAGAGTACTCGTACACGTTCGCTTTCATGGAGACAGTTATGCCCCTTCTAACAGGGAGGCGGACAAGTCTCTTCTCTGACGAGACTCCGGCTCCTGCGTCTGAGGCGGCCTTTTCCGCCTCTTCTCGTCCCACTGGAGTTAGTATTACAGAGTGGTTAGAGGGTGACTGAAACGCGGTCGCTCTATCCGAGGTGAAGATTATGGACTCCTCCGCGTTGAGAATGTTCAGCTGATAGGGAATCTTCCAGAACGCGGCGTAGCCTTCCAGTATGTTGGAGGCTTTGCTTGTTCCTGCCTTCAGGACGACTGGGTGGAGCTTTGAGAGCAGTGCCATCTAGTGTCTCACACCAAGCCGGAGGAGGAACATGGGTCCTACGATCTGCCACCAGTCTCTGAATGGTGATATGTGAGAGTAGCCTTTCCGTCCAACATGTGAATATGTCTTTGTCACGGGTCTCTCCGTGAACCTGTATCTTAGCGTGAGCGCCTTATAGTGGAGGTAGTATTCGAGCTCGTAGCCGTCGAGCCATGGCTGCCAGACGTCGATTCTGGAGTCCTGGAGGATCGATGCTTTGTAGGCTCTGAATCCATTGGTGACTTCGGTGCAATGGACTCCTGTCAATAGTGTCCAGAAGAAGGGAAAGGATCTGCTGAATATGCCTCGGAGCAGGGGAGTCTTCTCTCGTCGTCCTCCAGGGAGAAACCTTGATCCTTGGACATAATCGTAGTCGCCTCTGATGATCGGTTCAGTGAGTCTCGTAATCTCTCTCGGATCGTCCTTCCCGTTGCCGGCCATGACGATTATCAGATTGAAGTTGCGCGAGAGGGCGTATTCGTATCCTTCCCTGATGGCGTAACCTATGCCCTTTCTCTCGGGGTTCTTGATGATCGAGACTGGGACCTTGCTTCTCCCGATCGACTCCTCGATTTCGCTGGTGATCTGGTCGTCGGGGTTGTCGAGGACGAGGCAGATCTGGTCGACTGATCCTGGCTCAAATCTTTCGAGGACGCGGCCGACTTTACCGGCTTCTCGGAAGACCGGGATGATAGCGACGCTTCTCATGGCCCATTCTACTTTCTCTTTCCCACCGGTGACCCATCAGGGTTTGCTGGTGGTTTCCTGTACCCGACGACCCGAGCGGGGATTCCTACAGCGATCGCATTGTCTGGTATGTCTTTTGTAACAACCGATCCTGCCCCTATGAGAGCATTCTCTCCGATGTTAACCCCAGGGTTGATTGTGCTCCCGGCCCCGATTGAGGCGAAGCTCTTGACCGTTGTCTTGAGCAGGGTCCATTCCCCGTGAGCTCTCGGATGTTTATCGTTCGTGAATGTTACGCTTGGGGCGATGAATACGTCGTTCTCGATAACGACTCCCGTGGGGATGAATACAAACGGACGAATCTTGCAATTGTCTCCAATCGTGACACCTTCCTCGATGTACACGTACGAGTCGATCTTCGTGTTTTTTCCAACCCTGCATTTGTATAAGTTTACTTGGTCGTAGACCCGGGAGCCTTTGCCTATAACCGCCTTCTTAATTACGGAGAATCTCGCTCTTCTCATTTACTTAACGGAGATCTCCGGGATTATAGGGAGCTGGACTTGAATCGCACGGTCATTGTACATAGACTCACGAGACGCTTCCAGTAGTGCGACTACTCGGGCGCCTAAGAGTCCATCGGAGTGGTTGGTGAACGGTGTGGAATTGTCATTATTGCGAATGCATTCGGCGAAGTGAGTTATCTCTTCTCTGAGAGTGTTGCTGGGCGAGACTGGTATCTCTTCCAGAACGCTGGATTTTTGAAGGAACAGCTTCTGGTTGACACAGTCTAGGTGAGCGTTTCCCTGGCTGCCGACTACTGTCACTTCTCTTCGTTTGTCCCGGTCTAGCCAGCTGAGCTCGATGTGAGCTAGCACGCTTCCCTTATGTTCCGCGGCAATGAACGCCACCTCTTCGTTCTGTCTTGTCCGGTACCCTCGGGCTTTGCACGAAACCTTCTCCGGCCATGATCCTAGAACATAGTTGCAGATGTCAAAGGGGTGCGGGGCTAGGTCGGTTATGACCTCTCTCTGGAGCTGGGGGTTCATCAAAGCAGTCCACCGCATGAGTAGATAGTAGGGGTCCCCTATCAAGCCGTCCGACAGAACCCTTCTGAGTTCCCTGACTCCGTTGTTGAACCTGTGGATGTGGCCGACGCAGAGGACACATTTGTTCTCTCGCGCGAGCCTTATCAGCTCATAGGCCTCGTCCATCTTCAACGTCAACGGCTTCTCCACAAGCACATTCTTGCCTTGTCTGAGGAAAGTTGAGGCGACTTCGAAGTGAGTGCTGTTTGGGGTTGCGATGTGGACCCCGGACAGAGACGGGTCTGTGGCCAGGGACTGATAGTCCCAGCCGTATTCTATGCTGTCGCCAAACTCCTCGCGACAGGCTGCGAGGCTTGCTGGGGAAGTGTCGACCAGAGACTTGAGTTCAACCTCTCTGGTTGTTCTGCCAATGTCGAGAATCTCCCGCACTACCTTCTTGCCCCAGTAACCGCCGCCAATGACCGATATGCGAAGTGGGTTCATTTTTCAAGACTCGCTCTGATTTCGAGAACTAGTTGTGGGATTTACTGGGAGCCCGGACTAGCGCTAGGGCGAGCGGTCGCTCAGATGTTTTTCCATCGAATCCCAGAGTCATTCCCCGTCACAGCGCGAGAATCTAGTAAACCTCTGCTCTTAACCTTCGTGGTGATCAGTGATATTCTTCAATAAAAACATGTCCAGAGATATGCTTGGATACACGACGGTCGGCTGGGGTTCTGACTCGAGAATTGAATAAATAGCCGGCGGGACAAAGAGTTCTCGAGACAGTCCTCGGGACCATCGTTGGAAATGAGCACGCGCGCGAGTTCCCGCTCTCCTCTGAATGGAGGCGAGGAGGATCGTGTCTCTCGCCTACTCCATGAGGCTCCCACAATTCTTCGCAAGGCATGCGTGATCAGATCCAACTTTTCGCATCCTCTCCTATACTGCGGGCGGTCCGATGGCGGCGTCATGTCAAGAATCACTACGGCCTCCACCGGAAGATTGGGTTATCTGATATACTCCGTTGATTCTCTACTCCTTCTAGAACATTTGATCGACGCACTGATGAATCGATTCTCCCCTAAGGGAGGCTTGTGAATGAGGACGCTATTGGTCACGCTCAGCGGGACCCACGGCACGGGCAAGTCGACAAATGCAGGAAGGGTCTACTACCTGCTAAATGGCTCAGGACGGAAATTCTCCTATCTACGCCATCAGGATCTCCTCGATCCCTTCGGATTCATAGTGAGAAGGGCAGCAAGGATCTTGCGCGTCGATGTGAACTATCTTGAGAGAACGACTCCGGTGAGAATTCTATGGTCCCTATACTTTCTCTTGATCTACTGTCCAATCCTAATCGGCGGAATAGGTCTCAGGCGTCTGCTAGGCTACAGCGTTGTAACGGATCGCTACATCTATGACCTCATCGTGGGATTCTGGGGTAACCATCAAAGGGTTCCCCTAGAGCATCTGCTGATCTGGATCCTCCCCCGCCCGGACATCTCGTTCGTCCTTGAAGCCGAGGACAGCAGAATTCTGGCTGCTCGTCCGGAGCATACGGAAGAGTTCATCCGGAACGAGAAGCGGCTCTACAACTGGCTCGCAGACCATTTCGGGCTAAAAAGGATCAGCACATCTGAATCATTCCAAGCAGTATGGAAACGCATAGCAGCGGACATAGAATCCTCCTTCCGCAACGCACCCGCAAGCCAGACCAGAAGCATCCTCAGCAAGTAGGCGCGAGGATCCAAGCGCTCGATATTACGACCCATCCCACAAAATCTGTGGAGTAGCACCTCCAATCCAGTTGGAACTAAATGCTCGATCTTTGGCGGAGTATACGGTTAACGGCTCCCGCCACGCTGAAAAGTAATCAGGAGGCGATTACGCCATCTAAGACTTGGCCATCGAAGTCATTAGTCGAGTCAACTCGCAATATTTTGAGAAGGGTTGGGCTCATGTCTAAGAGTTTGGCGTCTAGGTTGACGCCACGCTTGATTCTTGGTCCCATCGCCGCCCAGAACCCGTCACGAGAATGAATAGAAGAGAAGTGTGGGTCAAGGTTCCACAGCTCCTTCGTGCCCAGCCTTGGGTTGATCTGGATCTTCTCTTTCCCAGAGTAGAGCTCGACACAGAGATCAGGCGCATCATATTGGTAGGGGCCCTTGAACGTTTGGTCCTTGAAATGGAATACTGGACTCACCTTCTGTCCAGTCTTGGGATCAGTTAAGTCGCTCATCATTTCACAGAGCTTGCTTACCAGTTTCTTTGAAGCCTTGGCGGCGTCATTTTCTCTCTGTTTTTCCATCAAGTCGTAATTCAAGTAAACGTGAGCCTGATGGCCTCCGGTTGAGAAAGCCAAGGTCTTGTTCCAATCGATATTGTCGATGAGTCCTTGGAGCGTTCGTTCTATGGCTGCTGCATAGGTGAGTTTGTGGCTGATGAATTCCGGAGTCAGCTTGTAGAGCGTGGCTAGAGTCCGAGGAGAGAATTTCTTGAGGACCCATTTTCTCAGCCTCGTGTACACTTCGCCCTTCTGTTTCACAGGACCCGTAAGCGTCAAGAGTCCCTTCAACTCTAGGAGCCGGTTGACGTAGAGTGCGGAAGAGCAAGGAGTGGATCCGTGGTCGGAGAGGAGGAGAACATTCGTTTCGGGTCCCACCAGCTTTCTGAGTTCTCCTACTGCGTTGTCGATGTTGATGTACCAGTCTCGAAGAGCATTACTATAGGGCGAGTCTGGACGATCCATATACTGCCAGAGGTCATGCTGGACGAGGTCTAATCCCTGAAAGGTCATGGCGAAGATGTCAGGATCGTACCATTCTATCAGTAGCTTTGCAGTCTGGAGACACTTGTCATGCAGCCTCTGGACTTGGTCGAGATGCGCTTCCTCGCCGCCCTTCATATCGGATGGCTTGGATAGCGGGACGTCGATCTCATAACCACCAACCGCCGAGTCTATCCTCTTCATCAGGGCCTCTGGGTAGGTCCAGGTTTTGCCGTGGGGAACGGGGAAGCCTGACACCATGAATCCGTTTATAGGATACGGCGGATAGGTTCCGGGAAAATTGAAGATGCCCACTTTCATTCCCTGCTTCGAGCAGATGTCCCAGAAACATCCTAGCTCGGGCGTGGTCCTGCCACTCTTGAGCTTCCTGTCACGTCCTATGTAGAGAAAGCCATAGACGCCGATCTTGGCCGGGTTCATACCTGTTGCGAAGCACTGCCATGCGGGAACGCTCTCTGGAGGAACTATCGATTTTAGGATCCCATGCGAACCGACCTCGAAGAATGACCGGATATTCGGAAGTTTGTCGATCCACTTTTGAATCAGATATGGTGAGGCTGAATCGATCCCTATGACGAGAACGTCCATCTTCATGCGGCCCCGTCGATCGGAGTTCGAGCGGCTGAAGGTTCAACTCGGAAAACTCTTCCCGCCTGATAAGGCGCCTTCGCCCAATTGACGCTGAAGATGTTTCGCAGATGAGTCAGTAGATAGCGTCTCAGTGGCGCATTCTGTTTTGTTCGGTAGATAAATGGGCTTGTATCTTGAGTAAACATTTGGGGCCTGATAGGCACCTCGAAGATAGTCTTCACCAGACTCCGCCCCTGCCCCCAGCTCTAACTGCTGCGCTCATAAAGTCAAGAATCATGAGAGACGGAGCAACCAAGCAAGACAGTGAGCTTCTCCATCTTGCGCGAGCAGCCTCTCGCCCCGCTTTGAGCAGGAAGAGCATCATGATCGCCACCGTTGGAATCCTGTATGGGAGCACGAGCCGATCCCGTCTCAGGGCGGAGAGTCGGTCTCTTCCAAATCTCGCCTGAGCCGCCTTCTGAATATCTAGAAAACGAGAGTCTTCTACTTGGCAAGTCTTCAGGAACCGTTCTATTGAAGCGAGGTAGAATATGAACGCATCACCGATGCGGGCGCTATCGATCTTTTCCATGACCTCGTCCCGGTTGGCAGTTTCAATCAGTTTCAAGAAATCCAGTATGTCCGAGAGTTTTAGGAAGTTGTGGCGAAACATGGCATGAATCACCCTGATTAGAACTCTATCAGAGTCAGATGTCATCCAGACCTCTCGGCCCTCGACCACTACCTTCCTCCTGTGGCGAAGCACCTCGGCAGGATCCAGATGAAATTCTCCAAGCTGGCTGATGGTTGGATACAGTTCAAAATCGTGTTTGTATCCGGGAAGAAAACAACTAAATTTTCCAAGCAGCCTGTCGCAGTGTGTGAGTCCTTGGGGGCGAACCTTGTACTCGTCTACGAGAAACCGCTCTGCCAAGCTGAGCTGTTCGGCGGATGGGACAAGGAGGTCAATATCATGTCCTACGTCCGGAAGCGAGTCGAACGATTTTATCGCAACGAAATGGACCCCGTGTTTGGTAAAGACATCGCTCATCTGATCGTACAGATCGAAGGCCTCAGCGACGTCTTTCTTAGCGTCATCGACGACATCACGAGGAATAAGGAGGAGGTCTGCCGCGCGTAGCAGAACCTTGTTCTTCTGGACGAGCTTCAACATCCGCTTCTCGTCTTTGACTTGCACTCTCCTGTTCTTCAACAAGGCTCTGGCAAGTAATATCGATTCGGCTTCCCTGCGGGCGGTTTTCACTCCGCCGATCTCCTCGAGAAAGTTCAGCTTCACGAGTCTCTGGACCATCTGCGAGTCGAAGGGGAGTAGGCAATAATTGCCGTCTCGGGAGGCGTGCAGGCGAGTCCGGTTGGAGATGCAACCAAGTATGCATGGCAAGAGGCGCATTCAGGATAGTGGCGATCTGACGAAAGCTTCCGACGATTATACGAACCTTGTCCAGCCATGCCCCTGCACGGATCCGGGTAAGTATCATCCTTTGCGGTATTTATCCAATTCCAGCGCCTATAGGTCTGGTAGGCGGAGATATCCTCAGATTCACTTGTGATTACCTCGATTGAAAAACATTGATGTTTAGTGATATCCTTAGAACTCGGGTTTCGGAGATCTCAAGGGTCATGGTGAGTAGTCGAAGGCTTCTAGTCGCCTTCTCTGGAGTCGATGGTAGCGGCAAGTCGACTCAGATTCGCATGCTGGAAGAGCGACTCGCGAAGACCAGAGTTAGGGTGTTACACATCCGGTGTCGCTGGAGGCCGGTTGTATCCTTACCCTTGCTTGTGGTATTCCGGAAGCTGGGTTACGCCAAGTATCACATTGGCGGAGGCTCATACATCGTGGAGACACGGCTGGCGGGGAAGAGAGGCTTGGCTTCGCTCTGGATTATTCTGACTCAGTTGGAGAATGTTGTGAAGACGGGGTTGAAGCTCGTATTTCCCATGCTGCTGGGACGTTCGGTTATCTGCGACAGATACGTCTTGGACATGCTTGTGGATGGCATGGCTGGACTCCATGATAGACCCGGTAGGATGAGGCTGGGCTTCAATCTTCTCCGCCTCTTTCCCAGGCCGGATTTCGCATTCTTCATGGACATAGATCCTGAGGTCGCTTTCAAGCGGAAGCCTGATCTTCCAACACTGGAGGACTACGTCGAGAGGCTTCGACTGTACCGAGAGTTGAGTTCTCTATGGGGTGTCACGGTTGTCAACGCGAGGTCTTCACCTGAGACGATTCATGGAGAGCTCTGGGATGGAATATCGGCGAAGGTATCAGACCGGAAACGAGTAGGCTAAGACTTGTAGATGCGTCAAATCGGGGAAACGCTAGAACGCAATCGCGATCTTCCTAAAGAACGATTCCGATCAAAACGAAGTGTTCACCCGTCAATCCTGAATATGCAGAACCTTCCTGCCCATCACATACGCCTGTTTGCCAATACGGATACCAACTGTCGAAAATGGAAGACCTGGACGTCAAGCATACTCGTGTAGCTTCCGAACAATGTGGTTCTCCCCTTGACAATGTCCTCCAAGGGGTCATCGCAAATTATGCCCGCATTGCCGATCGCCTGGGCCCAGTGAGCATCGCTCCCGGCAGTGCAGGCTCGCATGTGACTTCTCGCCAGCGCGAGAGCTTTCGAGTTATCGTATACTCTGTTCATAGCGTTGAAGACCTCGACTCCGTCTGTCTTCAACGACTTCTCCCCGAGAGAAGGCTTAACCCGGCTCGAGAAGGGATGGGAGGCGACGGCGATTCCTCCAAGGTCATGGATTCTATCGACGGTCTCTTCGAGGGAAAGGCCTTTCGCAACGTTCTCTTCGATGCCGATTGCGAGAATGTGTCCGGCCATGCTTGAGACCTCTGCACCGGGAATTACATGGAATCCGTTGTGACCCCGCGCAATCTCTTTCCCGGCTAGTCCCCCCTTGACGGTGTCGTGATCGGTTATTACGAGCCCGTCTAACCCGCGTCTGATAGCCGACTCTATCATCTCTCTGGGGGTATTCAACGCATCAAACCATCGCCTGCGACGATTGCTGTACACTGAATGACAATGTGTCTCCCACTTCAATCCGGAGAATTCCTCTCGCTTCTTCATAGGCAACGACGATTAAGCTCTGGTACTGTGGCTATCAGTATTATAGTAGGATCGAATGAGAAGAAAAGTCATACGGCATGAACTCCATTCTGATCGTTTCAGAAGAGCCGAGGGGGAAGCAAGCGCTTTACTCTCCTTTGTTAGCGAGTAACACTTGACTCTTGTTTGAAGAGATGCTCGAAGGATTCATGTAACCCACAGGAAGAAGGAAAGTGGCTAAAGCCAACTCCGCGTATTTTCTAGGAGACATATCCAGTTGAGAAATTCTGACTCGAGTCTACGGGGATCGAGTGAAGTCGAAGCAGTATTGATCATCAAAGGAGATGTCGATGCTGTCTTGAAGGAGTTGGCTGATCTCCGGTCGATTCTCAACTACAGACTTGAGCCGGGACAGTCCAAAACTATACACGATCGATATTTTGACACCATTGACCGGCGTCTCCGAAAGCGGGGCGCCAACCTTAGAATTAGAGAGATAGACGGTTCCCTCTTCATATCAGTGAAATCTCATACAAGGAGGACCCTGAGGGGAGCCACCGCGAGGAGAGAGATCGAGGTGCCTTGGTCTAAGCAAAATCTGCTGAGTCACATCAAGGATTTGGAGCTGGAAGCTGATCTAGCATTGCCTGAACGTCAATTTTCTGACGCCGATCCTTTAGCAGCGATGGATGCGACTGGTTTGCAGCTTGTCCAAGATAGAGAGACAAGGCGAGAAGTGAGAAACGTTTCTTCTGTGCGCAAACCTGATCTCGTGCTCGCGGAACTTGCGATAGATCGGGTCACCTATCACATCGGAAACCATAACATTTCCATCTTTGAGGTAGAAGTGGAAGAGAAAGCGAAGGGCTCTTCTTCCGTTATCAGTGATCTGACGAAGGCTTTGCTGCAGGCATATCAGCCGTCCCTCCAGAAATGGTCGCATGGAAAATTCGTAACCGGGCTGGCCATTCAGAGGCTACTGGAGACAGAACCTGCAGACAACTTGTTGGGTCAAGATCGCCTCAAACCGGAGGCGCTTGGCACAATAGACCGGGCCCTGCGGTCAACCCGAAAGTCTTGGGGCCAGAGACTGGTCAGGACCTTGCTATCACATCGCTGAGACTTGTTACCGGTGGCACCCGAGTACTTCCTAGAACTCTCCGTCACTGACAAACTAGGAGAGCCCACTGCTTCGAGACTCGGCCACGCCGCCACCCCTAGATGTGGTTTGTCTCCTCTCTGATCATTCGTCCGAGGATTAGTCGTGTCTCCTTTTTGACGGCTGGGGTTGCATTAACCACGACCAGACCTTGACTTGGTTGGCCATAAAGTACGACGGCCCCCGGGGGAGATTCAACAATGCACGGAAGAGTGAGAAGGTCCTCTTCTCCCTCGATAAGAATCAGAACATCTTGTTCCTTCATCGCTCGCTTTATTATATCCCATGCTTCTTGCGTGATAACTCCAGGGGAGTTTCTTGCATGGTAACTCTTTCTAGCCTTCACGTTGAACGAAGTTGCTGGCTTACGCATCGATATGTGGTCTATTATCCTGAGGTCAACCGGGATGCCTGCCGCTAGGGTTTCGCGAGAAACAACATCTCCAACCGCCGTAACTCTGCTCGGATGATCCCTCCCGATTAGAATCTTCAGCTCGGGCATGGTCTTACTCGGCTCGCCCGGAATGAGCTTTCCAAATGGCTCTTTCAGCCTCACTAGGTCGGACGGGCTCGGTCGGAACTGGATCAGATTATTTCACCGTCCGAGGGACCTCTCACATTCACCACCGAAGGTCCCTGACCGACGAGAACGTTGACAACAACTAGGTCATGGGTCTTGTCCGGGTTCAGATCCCTGTGGACTAGCCTGGCGGGAATATGGAAGAAGTCTCCACTGTCCAAATCGACCCCCCCGGTACTGATCATCGCAGACTCAAGCAGCAGTTGTCCGTTGACTACGAAGCCGAAGAGGTGGCGGGCCCCATGATGATGCCATCCTGACACGACCCCCGCAGCAACTCGTGACTGGGAAACTATGGTGTTCTCGGAGTCGAAGGCTCTCCTACGAACGATCCCATTGGCGGAGTCTCCTTTCTCGAGATCGGATTCACGGACAACCTCAATGCCAGACATGGTCCATAGGCTGGTAACGGCATACTAAGAATTATCTTCGGTGTAAGCCTCTCCGTTGCTGACCGTATCAGAGAAGGGACTACGGCAAGTAGGGAGCCTCATTGATCGCCCGAGGTATTCTTATCAGGCAGGATGTCAGAATGTGCTACCAGGGATTTCACATGGCCCAGGTTCAGACGGTTGAGGAGGCGACGCAGCTTGCGCTAGATCTCGTGAGGAAATACTACTCCTTTGCATTTCCCATCTCGGCAAGAAGAGAGAATTCTCGATGGATTATAGACTTGGACATCTCATATTTCAAACCAAGCTACATGAGAGTGAAAATCTTGGCGGAATCTGGAGCGCTTGAAGATTTCAAAGTTACCCTGGGGCCTCTATTGTAGACGAGCTTCGGAATATTCAGCAGCTAGAATCTACGCCGGCTCGTGCTCGAGCGTTGAAGCATCCCCTCATATCTAGAAGATCTAGCACTTTGTAGGAGTCAGGGGGAGCTAATCGTGTGGATTTCCCACTCCGATGGCCGTAAACTCGGCGTTTGGGAATCTTGCAGGATCATAAATTCGTCTAGCATCCAATATCCGCACCCTGCCTCCCATCAGTCTTGTAAGCTCGTCATTGCTGAGGTCCATGAATTCTGGCCAAGCGGTCATGATGATCACAAGGTCGGTACCTTTCACACATGCCTTGGCGTTCGTGGAATAGGTTATGATCGGACCCAGCTCCCTTTTCGCCCCGTCCATTGCCATAGGGTCGTAGGCTCCGACCATGGCTCCCTTGCTGACGAGTTTCCTGATCACCGGGATGGCCCGTGATTCGCGGATATCGTCGGTGTTTGGATTGAAGGCTAGGCCTAAGACCGCAATTTTCTTTCCATCGACTCGGTTGAGCATCTTCTCTGCTTGTGAGACCACGTTGTCGGGTTGCGTCTCGTTAACCTCGAGTGTAGATTCCAGTATTGACGGGTCCACGCCGAGTCTCTTCGCATAGTCGACCAAGGCTTGTACGTCCTTTGGGAAGCAGGATCCTCCGAAGCCCGGTCCCGCCTGGAGGAACAGCGATCCGATCCTCGGATCAAGTCCCATCCCCCTAGCAACGTCATTTACATCGCTTCCCGGAATCTTCTCGCACATTCTGGCTATGAGATTGATGAAGCTGATCTTCGTTGCTAGGAATGCGTTGCTGGAATATTTTATCAGCTCCGCGGTCTCAGGAGATGTCTCGACCACGGGAGGCATCTGTGCTCCGTAGAACTTTCTGTAGAACGATAAGACCTGGTCGCGGGAGAACTGATCGATAGGGCCGATCACAATCCTGCTCGGGTTTAGAGTGTCCTCGATTGCCTGGCCTTCCCGAAGGAATTCAGGGTTGGAGCATATGCCAAAGCCTTCGCCACTGGTCCTGCCTGAGGATTGCTCGAGTATGGGTTTAACAACGCTTCTCGTCGTGCCTGGGATGACGGTGCTCTTGACGACAACGGTGGTCGGTCTATTGGAACCTGCTATCGCCTCGCCTATTGACTGTGAGGCAGATCTTACTTGGGAGAGGTCTATTTCCCCAGACTTGCTGCTCGGGGTTCCTACGGTTATGAAGACGATGTCGGAATCAGAAGCAGCGCTATAGTTCGTGGTGCATTGTAGCATTCCATTTCGAACGTGCGCTTCTAGAAGTGGTTGGAGACCCTTCTCCAGGAAGGGGGCCCTTCCCTTTCCGATGAGGCCTATCTTAGCCAGGTCCAGGTCGATGCCGGTCACATGAAATTTCGATGCAAGGCACGCGGCCGTCGACAGCCCCACGTATCCGAGCCCGACGATTGCTATTCGCGGTTCGTCGGTCTCTTCTCGTGCCATCATTTCTTTTGCAAGGGAATGATTTCTTTGGGTCCGTCGGCGGTTAACGCTGGCGCATCCAAGTCCATCCGGAGATTCTTTTTTGTTGCTTTGGCGTCGACATATCCAAGTGACAGCCTTAGAGCTTCCACCATCGTCTCAGGAGTACCCATGTCCAGCCTGAGCTCGTTGGTCATGAGCTTCACTCCTATAACTGGTCTTCCTTCGGTGACGAGCCTCTGAATCGCATCTGTTAATTGTAGTTCGCCATTCTTTCCGGGCTCTGTCTTGGACAATGCGCTGAAGATTTCTTCTGTGAAGACATAGAGCGGCATTATGGCGACGTTCGTCTGAGGCTTCTCTGGCTTTTCTTCGGCAG
>Ga0209266_1000217_pt1 | contig 49578 bp, 39 predicted proteins | sample GraSoiAngelo_132_FD_185889 | JGI IMG/M metagenome (GOLD analysis project Ga0209266, IMG submission 185889) | Grasslands soil microbial communities from the Angelo Coastal Reserve, California, USA - 14_0929_02_40cm (SPAdes) (version 2) | ecosystem: Environmental > Terrestrial > Soil > Grasslands ...
ACCCAGAATGCCCGTGGTTCGAAGCATATGTCCCGGGTGCAAGGCTGAGAACCCGGACCACGCAATCTATTGCAAGGACTGCGGAACGAGGCTCTAGGCTACACTTTCCTGACAGGCGAATTTTGGGCAGAACGATAAACAGAAGAGGTCTCCCTCGCCGGTCAGTGCGGCGCCATATCATTTCCAAACCACAAGAATATTAACAACGAGACGATGGGAATCGCTGTTTCCGCCGCTCTAGGAAAACCGAGAATAGCGTTTCAACATGACTCTTGAGCCTGAAGGCATACTCACTGGAATAAGGGGAGGGCTTAGCCGCGAGAACATTTCCGCCCGTTTCAGAGCCATCAGAAAGACTTTGGGCGGAATTCCCCGCGCTACGGTTCTTCACTATTCTATCCTCACCCTCACGCTTGGACTAGCGGCAATAATCCGCCTGCTTCCTCTTCGATGGGGGGCTTACATCAGCGAGTTCGACCCATACTTCAACTTTAACGACATGCGCGAGATTACGTCTGGCGGCTGGCAGAGCTGGTATGCTTACACGGATTTCAAGGCCTGGTTTCCCTTTGGCAGAGCACCGGTCACTACGAGCTATCCCGGAACTAGCTTCACCGGGACGCTCATCTTCATGTTCCTCCAGGCAATAGGTATCAATGTAAGCCTGTACGATGCGGCTGTCTATGCCCCTGTGATATTGGGCGTTTTTGGAGTGCTCGTCATCTACTTTTTTGCTAGAGACATTTGGGGAAAAAGCGCCGGCCTGTTAGCAGCACTCCTCTCAGCCTTCAGTTCAAGCCTAATCAGCCGTACAGACCTCGGCTTCTTCCGCAATGAGGCCGTTGGAATACCGACGATGGTCATGACATTTCTGTTTTTCATAAGGGCCGTGGACGCAAATCGGTCGTTAAAGGCCACGATCATCTACAGCATGCTTTCCAGCGTGAGCCTGATCTACATGGCATTCGCCTGGGGAAGTTTCCGATATGCCGCGGAGGTGCTGGGACTTTTCACCCTGGCATTGGTGGTTCTGAAGAGATACTCTCCACGCCTAATGCTCTCATACGGGATTACGATTGGATTCTTCATGTTCACAGGAACTGAACTTCCGTTGCTAGGGCATACCTACCTTACCGAGAGCACCACAATCGCGCTCTTGGGTGTGATGGGAGTTCTCGCGATAATGGAACTGGCCCGGCTTGCGCCGACCTCCAGGGGAAGATTGATAGTAGCTGGTCTCACGGTGGCTGGTGTCGCAGCGGTGGCCATTCTCGGCGTCAGCACCGGTCTGATTTCCACAGGCCTCCGAGGAAAATTCTATGCGACACTAAACCCATTCATCCGGAACAGTATTCCCCTCGTGGCCTCCGTCGCAGAGAATAGACCCTCAACATGGGCAAGCCTCTACTTGGAAATAGGAAGCGTCATTCTCCTCGCCGTTTTCGGCTTCTTCTTTGCCTTCCAGCGACTCCGAGACAGCGATGTACTCCTCATAATCTTCGGAGTCACCGGCTTCTACTTCGCCGCTAGCCTCGTCAGGCTTACGCTCATCCTTGCCCCGGCGATAGCCACACTGGCAGCAATTACTATTGTCGAACTTGGAAAGCCCGCGATGGACATCATCCAGCAGTCCGTGATTTTTCCAAGACGGAAGTTGCGATTCACAAGCAGGGTCAGCCGAGAATTCAGCCTCGGCATACTCCTAATCATCCTGATCCTCGTAGTTCCCACTTTCATAAACGCCGTCCAATCAGCTTATACCCCGACAACCATAGCGTCGGCCAGCCTACCTGTACGGGGCTACTATCCAGATTGGATTCAAGCTCTAACATGGATGAACAATAACCTACCTTCCACGAGCGTGGTCTTCGCCTGGTGGGACTACGGATACTGGATCTCCGTCAACACGGGACTCCATACCCTCGCCGACAACGGAACCGGGAATCTGACACAGATAAAGATCATCGCAACAGGGCTAATGCTGAACGAGTCCATGGCGGTCAATCTGCTGCGCCAGTACGGCGTAACTCACGTTGCAATATTCATTAGCTACAACTACCAGCAAGGAGGATCCGGTCTCTGTAACCCGTCGAACCCAGGAAACCCGCCAGTATGCGGCTACGGCGATGACAGCAAATGGTACTGGATGGTACGCATAGGAAACGGAACGGTGATAAACACGCCGCTAGGTCCAGCGAATGTAACGTACCGACAGGTCGTCACGGATACGACAACGGGTGCTTCGGTCTACGACAGATTCATCACAATAGGCGGCAAAACCGATAACGGTACTGCGATCACTGACAATTTTCCAAGCACAAGTCAGGCTGCGGCTGTACCTATGAGCAACACTCTCCTGGGATTGCTTCTGCGCGATAGTTACCCTTCGGGAATCAGCAACCAGTTTAAGGGTACTCCCCCTAACAATGACGGGTCCGATAGGGGAGACAGCATTCCGTATTTCTTCAGCAGGGCCTTTGCCTCGTCTAACAACTACGTGCTGATCTACAAAGTGAACTATCCACAGACGCCTACCCTTACGACCGTTCTCAGCAACCCGTACATGCCTCAGGGAGGCACCACCAACATAACTGGGAGCCTCTCCTATCCGAGCGGACTCCCTGTATTGACCACGGTGAAGCCGATAGTGCTCCAATACGCGACGACAAGTACTGGCTGGACCTTGATCGGAAATGCGACAATCACGTCTTCGGGCACTTTCACATTTCGAGATTGGACGCCTCCTAATCAGTTGGGATCGATAACCGTTAGGGGCTGGTGGAATGGGGATCCCGCTCTCAACTTGAATATGGTGTTGAGTGGTAACCAGACTCTTATCGAGCACTAGCCTCTAGGCAGTTGCAGGCTCGGAGCCTTTGATTCTGTAACGTGCGTACTTGTCTTCCGGGGAAAACTTTGCAGGATGCGGAATACTAGTCCGTGAGCCACAATACGGACAGGGATTCTTGAGGGTATATCGCCAACACTTCGTGCACCGTCGCATCAACCATTTCATCCAATCTTTCGCCCTTCCCCTCCCGCTTTCTTGATGGATTCGAGTATGTCCTCCATTACGAGGTTCAGTGTTTTTTCTGCTGCCTCGAAGCTGCCTGCTTCCACCTCGACTCGATACTTGGGGGCGCCGATCGTGTAGATCTTTATCTCGCTACCCCGAGGCCGGCGTATCTTCTTGGCGCTGATGAGAGTCTGACGAATGGTCTCCAACCCGCCTGGCTTGTGACAGCTCACCGAGACTGTTCCTCGCACCTTCGACCTCTCGAGTCGAATCTTGCTCTTAGAAACCTCGGCTATTGCCTGAGCCCATTCCTCGGATAGCCCCGCTTTGACTAGTGCTTCCGGACCCTCGTCAATCGCTTCCTCCAGAGGCTCGTAGAGACCACCGAACTTTTCTAGAATAGTATTCCTAATGACCTCAGCATCCTCTTCCGGCTTCTGCATTTTTTCAGCTGCGCTCTTGAGAATCGCCTCCGCTTTCCTCTCCTTTTTCCACTCAAGCATCTTCTCCGATTTTTCCCTGCCTGTCACTCGTCGCAGAGACAGATCTATCTGGTTCCGTTGTGGATTGACTCTGAGGACTTTGAGGACGAGCTTCTGGCCCGCACGGGCATGATCTCGGATGTTCCTTACCCAAGTCGTTGAAATCTCCGAGATGTGGACTAGACCCTCGATGCCGGCATACTCGTCGAGTTTGACGTACGCGCCGTAGTCTTCCACCCTTGTGACCGTCGCGACTACTAGGTCTCCTACCTCAGGGAAAACTGTCTGGGAGGCCTGGGTGGACATGATTGGACCTTGGACGTTACTAGCTCAATGACTGTAATATTTCTGCGCGAATCGTGGCCTTTCCGCCGGTGGGCTGAGCCAGGAGCTCGTCGCAGACCGTGCATTTGACGTAGCTGCTTGTTCTTTCAAAGACAATCTGTTCATTGGCGCATTTCAAACATTTGACTCGGAGGAATACGCTTCGAGGCTTTGGAATCAGTTCCCATCTCATTTAGGCTCCTACCTCCAATTTTCTCAGCCTAATGCCTAGACGCATGACTGTATAATTGCATGTTCTGCATTTTAGTCGCAAGAGCGATTTCTTTGTTGTCTTGGCCGTGCGTTTGAGTTCTGGAAATTTCTGTCCCCCGTATCCATGTTTCCGTCTCTCCTGCCTACGGGTTCCCCAGGCCATGGTACGCGCTTTTCCAGCCTTGTAGACCGTGACCGAGTGGGCAGTATGGTGTCCACACTTGGGACAGTAGGTGTTGACCTCTTTTGGAAACTTCAACTCTCTAACACCGGCGAAAGACTTCGGAGAGCGTCCAGCCGCCTTTTATTCATTATCCCTATTCGAGGCGGTTATTTCGACCGCAGCCCCTTGTCTGACTAGACTGTCAGCGTTTTCTTGCGGCAACTTCGCAACGTCCTCCTTGTGAAATGGACCGTGCGCCTTCAAGTCTACTCCTATGATCGATGGAACGTCTTTTACGAACCGTATCAAGACAAATTCCCCATTCTTTGGCCTTGAATGAGACGGTTCTTGGCCCTGAAGGAGATCTTGTTTCATCTTGTCGTAGTCTCTCAGGATCCCTGAGATTGCTTGATGGGTCAGCTTCTCCGTGTATTCTAGGCTGGTGGATTGAACGAGACCTGTCTGTAGCCAGAGCTTGTCGAGCCTTCGATCCAAGAACTGGGTTAACAGTTGCTCCAGGCGAAGCATTTCCTCTTCCAATACAATTGCTTTGAGAGACTTTGCATCTAGGTTTTTCTGCGCTTCTATGAGCCTCTTGATGTAGGATGACAGATCTTTGAACAAACCCGACCTTAACAGTTGCAGTTCGAGACTATGTAGTTCTCGTTTCCAGGCTTCCTGCAGCTCGTCGTAGGTCGTCATCTATCTACGTCCAAGGCAGTTTTCTTGCTTATCCGTCGAGCAAAATTGTAGACAGTACATGTTGCTATCAGCCCAACGGTTCGGCTCTCCGCTTGCAGAGGAGTAGCATTGCTGCGTAAGACGGCAACTCGATTTCTTCATTCTGATAAGGGCCGAATTGTCGATGCCCGAGTTCGAATTGCGGCGAATCCTTGACTCTCACTTTCATGTTTCCGCAAAAAGCGAGAGACTCGTTGAACGGGTCGAACTCGTCGAACCTCTCCTTTTGGACCTTCATTGCCATCAGGCCCGTGTGGCCATTGAGGGTCCCTGGCAACCTGATAAGTCTGTGAACGTCGGTTGTTACTACACTGTCTATCTTCGCTGACCTCTTCTCGACTGCCTTCGACGATAACGCCTTCCAAGTTGTGAGGCCGATCCCTTTAACCGAACTCCAGAAGGGTCTCCCGAATAGCTTGTCCCGATCCTGTGCCATGAGCGTTCTTGTCTGTGCAGCTGACAATCCAACCTGTTCTCCCTCTTCGCCGAGGACATCGTAGATTCCAGCGACCATTCTACCACGCCAACCCGGCTGGCCTATCTGTGGACCCTCAATGACTGTGGTTCCTCCAGACTTCAGCTCCTCCAGTTCATGCAATTCTGGCTCAAGTCCTTGACCGAGGACATAGTTTGCTATTTCCCTCCGCTCTTCCTCTCCGACAAGGCCAAGATCGTTGGAATAGACGTGAACGTGATACCCTCTATGACCTGAAAAGAAAACATGAGTGTCCGACGGATCGACACCGAAGTCTGAATAGAGGATTTCTAGAAGCTTGGACGTCTCCTCTTTAGCATGCTGCAGACACTGTGTGCACAGCCACGTTTGCTCTTCCAGTCGATCATTCTTGCATTTGGGGCAGACCTTGGGGGCTCCACCTTTTCCCAGGATTCCGCAGCTCTTGCATTTCCAGGTATCATGTTCGGGTTTGCATGGAGTATCGAGATGGTCCGCGTCTATGTCAAAGACCAGGTCGGCTCTCTTCCATCCCTTTTCGTCCATGGGCGCTGTTGGCTGCTGGTAGTAGGCTGTGGAGAAGTAGATGTGGGCGGGGACAAGGTCGCGGATTGCTGCGAGAAGCAGGCTAGGGTCTCTGAAAGCTCTGTGTCTGACCATGAATTTTTCTTTGAAGAGGAGAAAGCCGTATTCTCTCTCCTCGGGGCTGGGAGGCAGGTAGAAGCCCTTGTTATGGGCGAGATAGTACTGCTGGAATTTTTGCCGGATTAGTTGTTCAGCTGGGTTCACGTTTCAGACCCTTGTTGGTGAGGATTCGTGATTTCTTCTTGTAATAGCTGAGCGGGTTACGGATGGTGTCGCAGAGTTCGTCTGGCTTGTAACAGACACCGTGAGTCTTGAGCGTCGTGCACATCGGGCATGTGTATTTAGTCCGCCCTCCTCTTCTTCCACCGATATGTTCTACCTGGTAGCGTGTCATTCTCTCAGAGAAGTCGGTGGCCGGCTTGAATGCTTTCACGATCTCTTCTTCGCCTGTTCCAATGTTGAGTAGGAAAGATGCGAGGGTGAACCTTCCCATATGTTGAACGTTTTTTCCTTCGTTTAGACTATCGATAAGGTGTCGGACGCAAGGGGGCATTGCCTCCGGCATGGGAACGCTGGGAAGCTCGTAATGCGTAGGGACTCCGAGCCACTTAATGACCAAGCCTCTAGCTCGTTCAACTCTCGATCCTAGTTGTCGGGGGATCTCGCCCGGTGGCCTGCTTGATCTCTCAAGGATCCTTGCCCTCACCTCCTCTTCGATAAGACGGGCTGCCTCTTCGCGGGTAACATATACGAAACCCTGGTCCATGACCCTGTTCGAGAGGCTCCAGCGGGGTTCTCTGAGATGGATCGAGTTGTGTAGATAGTCGGTCAGGTTTACGGCAAAATCGTAAAACCTGCGCACCAACCTCACGTCGAGCCTCTTGAGTTTCCATCCGAACGTCTTCGATGCAATGTGCTCTATCTTCTCGGGAGTTTCTTGCCTGAGCAGCTCGTAGGCCCTCTTCGCCTCCGCAAGAGCAAATCTTCGTCGAGCTCTCTCCTCTCCAATCAGACCGAGGATAAGGTTCGATACGGGGAATGATAGTATCTCAGTGCTCTCGCTGATGGAATCATTTGATACCTGGCCTTTGGACAACGCTTCTTCCAGCCTCTTTTCTGCCCTGTCCAAGACTGGACCGAACTCTGGGGCTGCTATCTCGTCGATCGAGAAGCCTAGTTCTCTGACGTAATCAGATGCTTCGGCGAGAAAGGGGTACTTTGCCAGGTCAGCCCTTGTTAGCATGCCATCGTCTTATTCTTGCTCGATTCTAGGCGCGAGATAGTATAGGAGCCTGCCCTGCTGGGGCATCTCAAACTCGACCTTGATTGGCATGTTGGTCGAGAACTCTAGGGATGCTACTTCTGAGGCGCCTGAGCCTGCCCGTATGATTTCGCCGAAGTAGTTCAGATTGTATGTTGCTCTGCAGGCCTCTTTTGCGTCTAGCTCTAGTATGGCGTCGCTTCCCTTGTCCATTTCGATGATCGCGCTACTAAGTTCGCCAGTAGCTCTGACAGTGAACTTTTCTGGACTGACTTCGAGCTTGACGTTGTCGCTTATGGATTGTGCGTCGTCGATGATGTCTCTAAGGCTGACCGCTGTGATCTTTACTCTCGCATTGAATGGGACCTTTGGAGTCGGCACTTCCTCCGTTGAGGGTTCTAGTGTTGGAGTGATGAATTTCCGGACGATCTTGTTCTTCAGAGTGATGTTGAGCTTCTTGTTCGCATCGTCGTACACGATCTCTACAGACTCGTCACTCCTAGTTCTCTTGAGTAGCTTTAGGAGATTTGATACACTCAGCCTCAGCTTGGTTGGGCTGGTGCACTCGTAGATGTCGAAGGCCGCCTTCGGCCATTCGAAGTCGACCATTGCTATGTGTGATGGGTCCATGGAGCGGAGTTTGATTCCTTCTGGTGTGGCGTTAAAGTCCGCCTCTTCGATTAGGCTTGAAATGGCTCCGATCAAGTTTCTGAATAATCGGGCGTCGTTCATCGTGGCCTTGAACAAAGCTGGTTTTGCCGTTCCTTCTTTCTTGCTCGTTGTTTCTGCTAATGAGCTTTCCAACATTGGTCTAACTATTCTCTCGCCAGGTTGCCCCGCAGTTGGTGCATCTGAAGAACTGCGTGGACGACTCGTCGGCGCCCCTAGTCTGGACGAGCCAATAAAAGGCTTCGTGGTTGTTGCATTTTGGACACTCAGCCTTCGTCTTGGGGAGGGTGCGAATCTTCTGCTCCTCTTTGCCTAGAACGATTATGTTTTCTCTCTCATGGGAGAGTCGGCTAATTACCTTGTCCGCCCGGCTGCTGGTATAGCCACACTTTGCGCAGGCCATGAAGACCTTCTTCTCCATCTTGGATGGAAGTAGGGTGGACCCGCATTTAGGACAAAACTGCAAAACGTGTTCAGCTCAGAGCGAGGGAGCCTGCGCGAATTTATTCTTTATCCCGCCGGAGTCTTCTGGGGATATTTAGTTTTGCTAGTAGATGGGCAATGCGGAGTGGTTCGGGCAGTCTGCCATCTGACTGGGTTAGAGAGAGAATTTTCTCCAGGCTCGATGATTCCAGCCTTGTCTTGATCCACAGTTGTTGTTGGTTTTTCCCATAGAGCCTGTAGCCTCGACCGTGGACATGGCTGTCTATAGAGACGGTGATCACTGGTAACCGAGTGACTCGTTGCAGAGTCCTTGAGTTTAGAAGGCCCTTCGGATCGTGGAGCATCATAGTTCTCAACTCTGGAAAGTAACGTGATTCGGTAACTTTCTCGGCCAGCAAATCCGCCTCCCCCTCTGCTTCTCGGGCGAAGGCCATGACGCCGTCAAGGTAGAGCCCTCCACGGACGACTGCCCCAATGGTGAGACGCGGATTGCACGCATCCAGACCTAGGAGTCGTATTTCCTTTTTCACATATCGAAGGGACGTTCTCATTGCTTCATTCTTGCAAGCGCAAATTCTGCGAGCTGGGCGAAGTTTTGGGTGTCCGTGAAACCCTCGGTTTTTAGACAGTTTAGCATTTCGTCCAGAGTCAAGAGCTTCTTGAGCCAGACGAAGCCGAGCAGAGCCTCGAGGCTGTTGGCCACGTCCCCACGCCCTATTCTTCTGGGCAAGTATTTTCTCAGACCTGCCCTAGCGGCGGCTTCAGCGAGTGTCTTGTCCGAAACTTTTGTCCCTCTGGGACGGCCCGTCGTTTCTGTCAGGGCCAAAGAGAAGACGAAATTCAGTAGAGCATCGCCAAACTGGGCCAGTCCATGGTCCGTCAAGACTCCAGCAAGGTGTTGATCATCCAGCATGCTCCCAGCTGCCTCTACAGCCTATTCATCGGAGGCTATTTTGATACGATGGTTGCTAGACTATCAAGGGAGCTTAGAATATAGTCGGCACCAGCGTTTTCTAGCTCCTCTCGTCTGAAGAATCCTTGTGGAAGGCCGATTGTCGTTGCTCCGGCTTTCTTTCCTCCGATCATGTCTACTGGTTCGTCTCCAATGACGAAGCACTCCTTGGGCTGGACCCGTAGCTGCTCCATGGCCTTGACGAACGGTCGGGGTGAGGGTTTGAAGTCTGCCACATCGTCTGGTGTTACTACTGACCGAAAATGTTGTTTGATCTTCCAGATGTCCAGCCTCCGTGCTATACGAGGCTTTCTCACGAACGTCACTATGCCCAGACGAAATCCGTCGCGTTCGAATTTTCCCAGCATTTTTACAAGATTCTTGTCCGGACCTGTCGCATCCATTCGCTGGTCAAGTATTTCGAAGAAACGGGTTCTAACCTCATCGTCCTGCTCGACGCCATGGTCTCGGGCCAAAGCTGTCGCGACGTTGCTGATTCTTAGTGTACCGTTTGATCCTCCTTCTCTCTCAATCATAGCTCGAGCTTTTTCGAGCGCGTCGTGGGGGTTGATTGATATTTGATAGTCAGAGAGGGTTTGTTCTATGATCGAGATCCAGATTCTCCAGTCACCGTAGAGTGTGCCATCGAAGTCGAAGAGGAGCCCTCTGGCCAGATCGGCGGGCTCCAGCTAGTTCTCGTTCTTTATGGCGGATGAGAATTTCTCGACGAGTTCTTCAGTGTCAGCCCGGATCTTCTTGGAGGCCCGGTCGAGAGCTTTGTCAGCCTGCGCTTCTCCTTTCATCCGGACGGTAATTATTGATTGCCTGAAGAGTGGATGGGGCTGGTCATATCCTGCCCAGTCGACGGTCTTGTCTTCGAGTAGGGTCTCTTGCATGAGGTTTCCAAAAGAGTGTCCTTCTCCTTCGACCTCTATCTTCAACAGTCCTTTGGATCTCTTCAGAATGTTGATTTTCAACTTGGTACCTCGGTCTCCGTCTCGAAGTCCTCGGCTAGGCGTCTTCTTTCAACGTTTCTGCAGACACTGCATCGTAGTATCCGGCCCGAGAGGACAAGCTCATTGCCGCAACGGGAGCAGTAGGCTTTGATGACACCCAGTTCTCTGCCGATCGTTGTAAGTTTAGGTATCCGTTGGCTTGTGTCGATTACTTTTGCTCTGATGATGTCGTTGGGCTTGCATACCTCGCCCATGACTCGTTCGAAGCGTGGGCTAGAGTTGGATATGTGAAGCATCCCTGTGAAGGGAAGCTCCATCTTTTTTCCGTCAACGACTACTATGTTGATTATGGCCATTTTCTCCTGGACCTTCTCGACTATGCCTGTGATTGAGGAGCCTTCTTCGGGGACGACCGGGGGGCCGGTCGCGGCTTTGACGGTGACAACGTGTCTCTTTGGGTCGAGGGCGGCTGTTCCGGTCTGGGAGGAGTAGACTATGCCGTCTACTTCGACTGTTCCTCGTCCGGGGTCGAATTCTTCGACTACGCCGAGTTTCTCGCCGGGGACGACGAAGATTCCGTCAAGCTTCTTGATCATATTTTTTGTCCACACTCGGGACAGAACTTTGCCCCAGCAGCAACCGGTTTCCCACAGTGGGGACATGGAGTTGTTGTCGGGGCCATGTTGGCGCCGCAGTTCGGGCAGAATCTCGCGCCTTGCTGGACTTGGTTGCCGCATTTCGGACATGCGACGAAGGCTGTCTGTGGCTGAATCATTGGTGACTGCATGGGAGCATTCATGACTTGAGGGATGAGGACCATTCCTGAGCCGAGTCCTGCTCCTCCCTGGGAAGTGCTTAGGCTCTGGCCGATGTCCTTGGCTGTCTCCATTCGTAGGACGTCGGAAGTTGCGGCGTGTTGCTTTATCCAGAAGAGGCGGTCTCGGAATTGGTCGGATGTGTCGATCCCTTCGAATTTGAAGTCGACAAGATCGGCTCCGAGCCTGTTGAGAGCATCGTTGATGTTGACCTTGACATCAGTGGACGCCTTGTCCAGCTGAGTGAAAGCGGTAGTCAGATCGTACTTTGACATTACGTCTATGACTCGTTCGTTGATGAAGCCTCGGATGAAATCATCCACTTGTGGTGTGCTGTAGGCTCCTTGTCCTCCTACCACCTCGTTTACGAATAGGTTCGGATCCTTGATACGGAACCAAGCGGTTCCGTGCACCATCAACGGTGCTAGTTCGGTCGTCTGGGCCTTTGCGCCCCATTTGCCTGCGAACTGTTTGGTGGAGACGTAGATGACGATGGCCGTGAAGGGGTCTTTTCCGCCGAAGAATATGCCGTAGGCTCTCGCTATGAGCGGGAGGTTTAGGGTGGTGAGTGTGTGCCGTCCGGGTCCGAAGACATCGTACGCTTTGCCATCTCGGAGGAAGACTGCGGCTTCGAACTCGTGAACTATGAGCTGGGCGCCTGTTATGATCTGTTCGACTGGATAGCGCCATACGACATCGTCTGGTCCAGCGTTTCTCCATTCTATTACCTGTGGCATTTATCTTACTGGACTCCTACTATGATCTGTTTTCGGCCATTATACGCGTTTTCGATGGCGTCTACAACCTTCATGGCTTCACTGACTTTGCCTTTTGCTTCTTGAAGCCGGTCGTTGTCGAGAACGTCCTTGAGCGACTGTATCGAGGTCGTTACATTGTCGGCCATCTGTATGAGTTGCATGTCGTAGCCCATCATCCGGTCCAGATCAGGTTCTCTGACCTTGGTCGAGTCGAAGAATCCGGCGTATCCGTATTCTGAATGGTTGATTCTCTCCATTATTCGGTCGAGACGGGCGAGGAGATGGTCGGTATCGTCCCATGTGTCGTTTGCTCCCTGGTTGACGAGGGCGCGGTAGATGTCTTTGGCCTGGGCTTCGGCATCGGAGAGTTTCTGGTAGATCTGGTTTCGGATGAGCTTGTCAGACTCTCGTCTCATCTCTTTCTCCTTATAGCCGTGGAATCCGGGAACGAGCAGCTCGATCTTTTCGAGTATGCCGGTCTGTGATTTTACTCTGTCAAAGTAGGGGTTTGTTGTAGAACTCAAGGTTTCAAACCCGTTTCTGTTTAAGGACCAAGATTTCCTTTCTCAATTCCTTATTTAAGGGTGTCAAAACCGGGGATGGGCAAATCGCGTGACGGGATCGTTTCTCGGAGTGCCCGATCTCCACTTCTGTCTTACACTCGAGTCTGAGCATCTGTTTATATCGCAACTCGTGATCGGTCTGGGTTAGCGGCTCTCGTAGCCTTGTCCGGAAATTCCACTCCAATCAGTTCTAGGCTGGGACTTACTGGCGAGGAGAAGGCGAGCATTTTTGGCTTGTATGTGGTTCTGGCGATCGCGACTCTGCTCGGTTTCATCGGCTCTATCGTCCTCGGCCGGGCCTCGCCGCTACTCTTCGGGTTATGTATAGCTGCTTTCGTTTTGGGACTGCGCCATGGGGTCGATGCCGACCACATTGTGGCGATTGACAATACCACTCGGAAGCTGATGCATGAGGGGAAAAGACCTGTTACCGTAGGAACATGGTTTTCGCTCGGTCATTCAACCATCGTAGTGGGGCTCACAGTGGGGCTTGTTCTCGCAACCCGGATTGTTGTCCAGGATAGTTCGTTTCTGCAGACTTCGGGATCTGTTATCGGAACCACCGTGTCCGGATTGTTCCTGTTCTTGATTGGAGCTGTGAACGCTCTGATCGTGGTAGGTGTCTACCGCATGTTCCAGAATCTTAGACGGGGACGTGTTGACGAGTCTGAGCTGAATGATTTGCTGGAGAATCGCGGTTTTCTCAACCGGTACTTCAAGGGGCTCTTCCGGATAGTCCAGCGGCCCTGGCAGATCTACCCGATCGGCGTGCTCTTCGGCTTGGGGTTTGACACTGCGAGTGAGATTCTTTTCTTTGCTCTCGCTGTGAGTTTTGGGGTTGCCTCGACGGTTCCTGTCTGGATGGTTCTGATATTGCCGGTGATGTTTACTCTGGGAATGGTACTTGTCGATACGACTGACGGTGTGACTATGTGTGTAGCATACGGTTGGGCTTTTGTGAAGCCGCTCCGGAAGATCTACTATAATCTGACCATTACGGTCATCTCTGTCCTTGTCGCGTTTGTTATTGGCGGTGTTGAGCTTCTGCAGGTGTTGTCTGGGGAGCTGAATCTTCAGGGCCCGTTCTGGGGCTGGCTTGCTGGGCTTGACTTTGAGACGGTCGGCTATGGGATTATCGGCATTTTCGTGGCATCATGGCTTGCCTCGATGGCGTTGTGGAAGTACAAGCATCTTGACGACGAGGTCCGCCAGCCGAAAGTATCCTTCTAGGTCGATTCTGTCGATCTGCTGGTTACAGAACGACTATTCCTTAGCGTTTCAGTAAAAGCAACCGGGCAGCATTGAAGACTGTGAAGACTGAAGAGGCTGTCTCGAGAAGCCGTTTTGCCGATTGCCCTGTCTGCAAAAACCATACTCTGAAGCTGAAAAGGACTGTCCTGGTTGGACGATGCAAGAGCTGTAACGAGACCTACAAAATAGTAATTGTCTACGTCAAAGCTGGAAGGAAGCAGAAGCCTGCGGAGTTGGGTTCTGATACGCGACCTGAGACAAAACAAGAGATCAAACCGGAGGCCGTTCCAGAAACGTCGCAACCGTCTTGGCAGCTACCATCCGACAGTTCTCTCTTCAGCACGTCCAACGAAACCTATTCGGGATTGTCCGAGGCGGTGTTTGGAGAGAGCCACTCTGACCAGAGCAGCGAGACTGGGTCGAGTAGCGGGCAATAGACCGGGCTGTTAGCGGCATTTTTCAGATTCTAGGATAGTCGAACTGAAAGGTCGGCTATTTGGTGTCCTTCTTTTTGAAGCCGAGTGATAGCGAGTTTACACAGTAGCGCATTCCGGTGGGCTGGGGTCCGTCGTCGAAGAGATGGCCCAGATGACCTCCACAGTTTTTGCATACTATCTCGATCCTATCCATTCCCACGGTGCGATCGGGTATCTCGACTATCTTGTCCTTTGCCAGCGTGGTCCAGAAGCTGGGCCACCCGCTGCCGCTGTCGTATTTTGAGTCTGAGGAGAAGAGTTCCGTTCCGCAGCCAGCGCATGTGTAGACTCCCTTTTCCTTGTTGTGTAGTAGTTTGCCGGTGAAGGCGGGCTCGGTGGCCTTCTTCCTCAACACCCTGTACTGTTGAGGATCAAGCTCCTTCTTCCATTCCTCGTCCGTCTTGTTCATGACCGTGAGATCTAGAAGGCTTTGGCCGGTATTTTAACGCCTCACGCCGTCTCGATGGTGGACCGAGGCTCTGCTCTTGTTAGAGATCATTGGAACCGTTCTGTCGCTCTCAAAGACCTGTTTCGTGTCGCTGGGAGCATTGCTTTTGAGATTTTCTGGAGGGGGTCTCTGCCAGTTGAACCCGGTCTGGGCTTAGTTTCTGATTTGTCGCGCAGAACGGGCGAGTCAGGCGTTTTCGTTATCGTGTAGGTCAGCGTGCAGGTCAGCGTGAAAACTGCGCGAGATCAAATCGGATGCTTGGATCCGTGATCTGGGCTGATTCTGAACGATTTGTTCCAAGAACACTCTGGGCTATTTGGCCTTCCAGGTGAACGCTCTGGTCAATGTGAACTCTGCCAGCGTGTCTGTTGCCCAGCCGTACTTTTTCTTTTGAGCCTCCAAGACCTCCTTGGCTGTCTCGCTCTTGATGTCGAGAAACTCTGCGTTTCCTTCGAGGATTGCTTGACGCTTCCAACCGTCAGCCAGCATTACGGTTACAGCAGGATTCTGCCTAAGGTTCCGGTAACGCGCCATCGCCATGTCGACCCCGAGATAGAAAACTCCGTTAACAACTACTAGGTCTGTGGGTGAGAGATGGGGTCTGCCGTCCGGTCTTACCGTGGCTGCAAGTGTGAGGACTCGGCTATTGGCGAGTTCGATAACCTCGCTGGCTGTTAGGGGATTCTGACTATAGACTTCCTTGGTGTGAGAGCTGGCCTGGCTTAGAGAGTTCTTGAGGATCGAGTCTAGGCTGGACAATGCTGTTTCGGTTCTGAGAAACGATAGTGGGATAAGACGGTTGCCTATTTGATAGGCCTTGCAGACCTTCCCACGAAGGGATTTGCGAGCTTCTCATCGCCGATAGTGGTCTCAGGTCCATGGCCAGGATAGACTGTTGTGTCATCGTCCAGCTTGAACAGGCGGCCCCTGATCGAATGGATGAGAGTGTCGAGGTTCCCTCCTGGAAAATCTGTCCTTCCGATTGACTGGTTGAAGAGAGCGTCACCTGTCAAGACGTATCCGTCGCCGGCCAGGCTGATGCTGCCGGGCGAATGGCCTGGAGTGTGGAGAACATGGACCGTCTCATCTCCCACCTTCAGAGAGTCTCCGTCTTTGAGGTAGCCATCGACCCTGGGCGGCGGGGGAACCTCGAATCCCATGAACTGACGCACGCGCGACTGCATCGACTGTAGTATTGGCAGGTCTTCCGGATGGATCAAGAACAGAGTCTTGGTTGCTTTCCGGACCCCGTCGACGCCCAGCACGTGATCAAAGTGAGTATGCGTCGCAACAATGCGCGCTGTTTTGGCGTTGATATCTTTGATGAACCTCACAATTCTCTCTGGCTCGTCACCTGGATCGACGATCATCGCCTCTGCTCCGGATTGAAGGATGTAACAGTTCGTTTGCAAGCGGCCTACCACAATAGTATGGACCTTCATAGTCAAGACCATGGTCGTTGAGGGGAGCTCTGGCCAATATCAGTTAACCATTGTCTGCCCCCATCACCGATCAAGCACAGCTTTGAACGGGGTGGAGACCGGGTTCATTTGAGAACATCAGGCTTAGAACACTCTAGAAACCGTTTTGCGACTTCTCAAGGCGAATGTTTGCCCCAGCAGAATAAACCCTTAGAGTAGCTGGGGCTAGGGTTTTCAGCTCATAGGTATCCATGTCTATCTTCAAGAAGCCAAGAACTTATATTGATAGTAGGGTCCAAGCCCTGCACATGAAGAAAATACTCGCAATATCAACCTTAACAATTGCTGCTTTAATGCTAACCCCAATGAGCATAGGCCCCGTAACGAGCCTGCTCAACTTCAACTATGCACCGAACCTGAGTTATGTTCAGCTCGGACCCCTGACAACTCTCCCGCAGGGACTTCCTCTCTGCAGAAGCGCTTCCCTCGGTAGCATCGTATGCTATTCACCATCATTCATCAAGAAAGCATACGGGTACCCATCCACCGGAGTCCTCGATGGCACGGGACAGACGATCGTCATCGTTGACGCTTTCGGAAGCCCCACCGTTGAAAGTGACCTCGCACTGTTCGACTCGCTCTTCGGAATCCCAGCACCGCCATCCTTCACAATATTCTGCGGCAACTCTCCCAAACCCTTCGACACCAGTACATGTCCGCATGTCAACATTAACACGAATCCGATGCACGGAGTGTTCTCATGGACAATCGAGACAAGCCTCGATGTACAATACGCACATGCAATGGCTCCGGGAGCAAACATCGTCCTGGACGTGGCGGCCACTTCCTCAGGAAATGCTATCAATGATGCGGAGGCTGCTGCGATCGCGGCTTTTCCAGGCGCCATCTTTTCACAAAGCTTCGGTATACCTGAAATATTCCTAATGGCCAACAACGGCCAGATAATGCAGGCCCAGCAGAACTATGTGAACGGAGTTGCCGTGGGTGACACGTTCTTTGCTTCAGCCGGCGATACTGGAGCGGATTTCGGTTTTGGTACTGAAATGTCCAACTTTCCAGCATCGGATCTCCACAACACCGCAGTAACCGGCACCCAAGGACTCCCGTACAACGCTACCGGGACCCTCACGCCATGCCCAGCCTCTACACCCTTCTCGTGCACATCGGGCCTCTCGAGCTATCACGGACCCTGCGTTCTCGGCCGCACGACCCCACCAAACTGCGTTCCTGACGGCTATGGCGGCGAACAAGTCTGGAACGAGCCCAGCTTCGGAGCTGCTACGGGAGGAGCACCCAGCATAATCTTCGACGTCCCATCATACCAGACTGGCCTAGGCCTATCGGCCAGAGGCCCAGATGTGGACTACAACGGAGCCATCGATGGTGGAGTCCTAGTGGTCTACGGAGGCTTGGGAAGCCCAGTCCTGTTCATCGTCGGGGGAACCAGTGCCGGCTCACCGCAATGGGCTGGCATCATCGCCTTGGCGAACCAGGCTCGCGCTAGCCTGGGTAAGGGTCCAATCGGCGACCTGAACCCAGTCCTATACGGTATCTACCATAGCGCGCGCTACGCTACAGACTTCCATGACATCACCGTGGGAAACGACCAACTGGTTGGTTCATCTGTTGGCTTCTCGGCAGGAACGGGCTATGATGTCGCATCCGGCATCGGCTCACCTATCGTCGGCCAACTGATCGTCGACCTAGCGGCAGCATAGGCTAAAGTGAAGACATGGGAGGACAATCCTCCCAAACCCTCTTTTTGTTAGAACGCCCCAAAAATATCACGGTAAACTCTGCCTTCGGTCCATCCAGGTCGCGGCCTAATTCAACGCCGAGCTGGGAACGGCGGAATCGTTGTACAATTTCCGACCGCTGTTGCTGGTTTCATGCATCTGTACCTGTTGGCGAGAATGATTAATGTGATCACCGTCCCCAAGGCTGCCAGCACAGGGCCTAGATACAGAGTTAGCAAAGCAAATTTGTCCACTGACACTGTAACTCCGCCAACGCTCCCCGATGCCGGGGCGAAGACTTCAATCCGGCTATTGCCAGTTCCCGATGGGTTGCCTGTATCAGAGACGTAGACATTTCCGGAATTGTCAATCGCTAGACCCTCAGGATAGACTAATTGGCCGTTTCCCGAGCCCGCTGTTCCGAAGGATGTGAGAAACGTGCCGCTACCCGTGAACTCTTGGACCCGGTTATTGTAAGTATCCGCCACGTACACATTTCCAGCTGAATCCAAAGACAGATGCCCCGGAAAATTCAACTGTCCATTTCCTGAACCAAAACTTCCCCAAGTGGTCATGAAAGTACCAGAACTCGTGAACTTCTCGATACGATTGTTGGACGAGTCGCTGACATACACATTGTTCGCGGTGTCCACCGCAATCCCTATTGGACCGCTGAACTGGCCGTTACCCGCGCCGGATGACCCCCATTCTGCGATGTAATTTCCCGAACTGTCGAACTTCTCGACTCTATTATTGGGGTAATCCGTCACGTACACATTGTTTGAGCTGTCGGCCGCAACGCCGAACGGGCTATAGAATTGTCCATTGCCAGTCCCGAACGTACCCCACGTTCTGATGAAGGTGCCGTCTGGAGAGAATTTCTCTACTCGATTATTCGATGAGTCGGCCACATAGACGTTCCCAGCATGGTCGAGCGCGATTCCGACTGGAGCGTTGAATTGGCCGTTTCCGGTTCCAGTCGTTCCCCAAGCCAGCACAAAAACTCCGGCTAGTGAGAACATCTGAACCCGATTGTTTCCCTCATCCGCGACATAGACGTGGGCTAGACCGTCAAACGCGTCATCATAGGGATTAGAAAACATGCCCGGTCTTGGGTATGTGAGACTCGAGAGGTAGCCTCCTGTCCCAGCTGATAGTTTCTGAATCCTAAAGTTGTTTGAGTCCCCGACATAGACGTTCATCCCGCTGTCGACGGCCACGCCAACCGGACTGTTGAACTGTCCCGGGAAACCGCCAGGTGAGCCCGAAATCCAGACAGCCATTTCGTTGCACGCGCTAAACTTCACAACGTCGTTCTCAAGATTGTCGGTAACATATACGTTGGACGCGTTGTCCGTTGCAACCATCGCAGGCTGCAACAGCGAGCTGCTCCCCCATGCGCAGACGAAACCGCCCGTTTTCGTGAATTCTGTAATATTACCTGACTGAATTGAGGCGTCACTCACGTACACGTAGGTAGGCCCTACTGCCACTCCAAAGGGACTTTGAAACTTTCCAACTAGGTTCGAGCCTAGACCACCAAACGAACTTACGTAGGTTCCGTCGCTTCTGAAGATCTCTACCCGCTGGTTTCCCTGGTCTGCGACATACACGAAGCCGGTAGCATTGACGCTCAGACCTATAGGGGTCCTGAGGACGTTTGTCGTATTCCAAGTGTTCCAGGACGTAATGAAAACGCCTGCGTTAGTAAACTTCTCAATGTTGTTGTTGACTGAGTCTGTAACGTACACGTTTCCCGAAGCGTCAAGAGCAACCCCTTCTGGATTGCGGAACTGTCCAGGTCCTATGCCGTAGGATCCCCATGAGGTGACGAATGATCCATCTCTTGCCAGCTTGACTATGGCATAGTTCTTGGCGTCAGCGATGTACACGTTGCCCGAGGGGTCCACCGTAACCCCGTTGGGCATTATCGGACCGCCGTACGAGCCCCACTGTGAAGAGTAACTGAAAGAAGAATCTCCTACAACGGTAGGGATAGGCCCTGCTAGAGTGGCCTTAATCCCAGCTTCATGACCGCCGATCGCATTCGCAATCGAGAAAAAAAGTACGAGGAAGATGGTTCCGCAAAGGCAGTACCTTGACCTTCTCGCTATGCCTCTCTGAGAGATGCGCGAATTCGTCTTTGGTTTGGAGCTACCACGTCCTTTTCGTGCGAGATTGTTGAGACGATGGAGCTGTGCGCTTGCGGAGGCTTGGCTTTGAAAATAGAATATTAGAGGATAGAGCAACGATGCGGCCGCCCATCTTTCAAGCTACTATTCCCGTAGAAAACGCTTTCCTGAAAGACACCCGATTCGGTTGAGAGGAACATCGGTGGCAAGCCCCCGCTGGCTCCTTGTCTCCAGAGAGTGGGATAAGTGGGGGAACGAGGACTCACGGAGTCAATATGAAAGTGGCCTTTCCGAGACAAGTCATCAATCCTTAAAGTGGAACTCCACATCGGCTCATCGTTCTCGATTGAAACCATTCCATCGGGTTGTCTTCGGCGACTGCAGGACTATGAAGGAAATCCCTGATGGCACGATCCACCTGATGGTCACGAGCCCACCATACTACAATGCACCTTTCGACTATCCCGACCTCTTCGAGAACTACGCAGAGTTCCTCCAACTTGTTCGAGATCTGTCCAAAGATCTGTATCGTGTGATGGCCCCTGGGCGGATAGCATGCTTCGTCACGGACGATATGCTAGTGAAGGGTCAGAAGTATCCCATTGTTGCTGATGTTACGAGGCTGATGCTCGATGAAGGTTTTCGATACAGAGACAGGATCGTATGGGTCAAACCGAAAGGATACGTACGAATAAGCCGTCGTAGCGGGGTCGTAATTCAGCACCCCTATCCGATGTACTATTATCCGGACAATATCCAAGAAAGCATTCTCGTCTTCCAGAAGGGGAAGTTCGACTACTCATACTTACGAGGACTCCCTGCAAAGGATCTCGAGAAGTCGAGAATTCCGATAGACGCCTACAATGGTGAGGAGTGGGCTCTGACTGTGTGGAACATTACAAACGTTCTGCCTATGGGCCAGCGTTTGGAGAAGGGCATAGCAGCATTCCCAGAAGAGATTCCGAAACGGCTAATCAGACTCTTCAGCTTTCACGGCGAAACAGTTCTGGACCCGTTCCTGGGATCGGGAACCACCATGAAGGTTGCCGAGGAACTTGGGCGTAGCTGCTGGGGTTTCGAGATAGATCGCGGATTGGAAAAGATCATCAAGCTGAAACTCGCTAGTAGCCGCCAGTCGCGCTCGAAGATTGAGTTTCTCTTCCGGAGCGACACGAATAAGTTTCGTAGATTGGCGCGGGGAAGAATGAAGAGCCCGTCTCGGACTATCGCAAGATAGCTGGCTCAGCGCGTATGATAGGGGTTCAATTGTTCCAGTATGGTCTTGTCGTTATGAACTGCAGCTTGGCCTCTAAGAGGTCCTTGTAGAATTCATCATCGCTCTCATGCATCTTTGACAGGACCCTGCTGGCCGTCTGCGGCCCAATCCCATAGACAGACTGAGCAATAACCGCTCTCCTCCCATAGGCGATAACGAGGTCGGCAGAGCGTCGCGCCCTTGTCAACGCCTTCTGCTCGTTCTCGTCCAGTGTCGCCTTGTTTCGTTTTTTGTGGAGAACGCTTGTCACATAGCCACTAGACCAGAAAACAGGAGCTAGGAGTTTGGAATCACACTTGGGACAGGAAGGATGGTCGGGTAGACCAGCGATGGTAATGTCAGTGGCGAGGTTCGCGCATTCGAAGCAGAGCAGGTCGATAGCTCGTCCTTCAATTGAGATGCGAAGCCGCGCCATATTGTCGGCCGCAACATTCTCCGGAGCGATCAGCTCCGGAATGTCAACATGTCGATAGAGAATGTGGTAGGCCAGTGGTGTCGGCTTGTCCTTTGACCGGAAGAATTTGACTTCCATGTTTTGTTCTTTGATCTGCTTGAAGATCTTCTTGACTCCTTCAAAGTCTGCCCGTTCGACTTGAGCCTCACGAATCGTCTCGTCGTAGATTGGGGTTAGCCGGAACCGGATCTGTAGCTCTTTCATTGCGCCACCATACATGAGTCGTCCACGGCTCAACGCTCCGAACCTCTCAGCGATCTGCTTCATCTGCAACTCCCAGGGAAAGTGCCGGTGCAAGACACCATGACATGCGCCTCCAAGTACCGGCTCGTCAACTCCGAAGACCTGTTTCAGGAATAGATCCTCAAGATCCAGGTCTGCTGTGTCCGCTGTCATCTCGTAGAGTATCCGGTAGGAGTCCCACCACCACATTCGCACAAGACCCTGGCGTCGGAAAAGTTCTTCGATCACCTCACCAAGGGTGAAGTTGAGGACGTCTCCGAAGTGAGTGTGAATTATAATGTAACGATCGAATCCTTCGATCAGAACCCGATCGTTGGTTGGGACGGGTGCGCCGGTGGCTCTGTGAGTCTCTATCTCCTCGACGACTCTGCGTACCCCGTACGGGTCCGCGGGCCATATTCGCGAGAACTTCTCGACAACAGGAGCCCGGGTCTTATGTTCGTCCAACAACCTATCGATCTGTTTCCGGTATTCTCCGACTCGAACGGCGAGAGCGCCTGGCACAGGGAGTATCTGCCCGTCCCATCCCGGAATGGCTGCGGTGGGATCGTTGACCGGTAGGACGTACACCTTGCCATCGTCGGTGATCTGTTTCATCTGCCAGACCCGTCCCTTGACGATGAAGTTGAGGCCGACATGGGCCATTGTAAGCATGAACTCTTCCCCGAGAATTCCAACCGACTGCTGGTTGGTTAGATCAATCACGGGATAGCGGCGCTCGTCCGGGATCATGCTGAGGTTCTCGTAGTAGTAGAGCCTCGTCCGGGAGGTCCGGTAGAGATCCTGATCGTCTCGTTTGAGGTAGCCCATCTTCCGCATGAACTCGACAACCTTCTCCAGCTCAGCATCCTCAAGCTGAGAGTATGGAAACGCTCTCGACAGGACTCGCTTGATGTGGGCGAAGGGGACGCTGCCTTCCGAGTCCATCAACAAGCCGGCAATCTGATGTGCCAAGACATCGAGCGCCCCGTAGTGAATGATTGTTGGTTCAAGCCGGCCTTCCTTGGCCAGTTCGATGACACCTATCGACTCCAAGAGGTCCTCTGTTGAAACGGATACTAGAACTCCCTGTGAGGTCCTGGTCAGACTGTGTCCGGACCTTCCCACGCGTTGTACGAGGCTGTTGACCTGGCGAGGAGACATGTACTGGACGACGAGGTCGACGGAGCCGATGTCGATTCCCAGCTCTAGGGTGCTAGTGCAGACTAGTCCCTTGATCTGGCGGGCCTTGAAGGCTTCCTCTGCCCGGACCCGCTCTTCCTTGGGAAGCGAACCATGGTGGACCATTATTTTCTGGTCCATCATGTTGAACTTCGAGCCCAGCATCTCCGCGTTGACCCGGCTGTTAACAAAGATCAGAGTAGAATCATGCGCCTCGACAAGGTCGGATACCAAGGCCAGTCGTGCGGCAGCCTCGGGAGCCGTGTAGAGGCGTCGAGCGAGTTCCTGATCCTCTTCGCCAGGTGGAGGATACTCGATCTTGTACCGCGTGTCCTTGCTCAGCGGAATCTGAACAATCCTAACAGGCTCAGAGCCGCCGAGAAATCGAGCAATCTCTTCGGGATTCCCAACGGTCGCCGAGAGTCCCACTCTCTGGAACCCTTCCGGACCCACTTCTCTCAGCCGTTCTAGCCCAACTGTCAGCTGGACGCCGCGACGATCTCCCGCCAGTTCGTGAACCTCATCGACCACTACTGCCTTGACATGTCGAAGGTGCTGTCTCATCCTCCTTCCAGGAAGGACTGCCTGCAGTGTTTCGGGAGTAGTTATCAGAAGATCCGGGGGTTTCCCGGCCATTCTACGGCGATCGGCCGCCGGAGTGTCACCATGTCTGACCTCGACCGTGAAGCCAAGTTTGGCTGACCAGATCTGCAGGCGTTTGAGGAGATCCCGGTTTAGTGCTCTGAGCGGAGTGATGTAGAGCAGTGAGATTCCTTGTCGATTCTCGTCCTGGACCATCTTGTCTATCAGGGGCAGGAGAGCAGCCTCTGTCTTGCCGGATCCGGTAGGTGCTATGACCAAGACATTCTCGCCTTGAACGATGAAGGGAATCGCCTCTGCCTGAGGAGGGGTGGGGGCGGAGATCCCAGTCTCTTGCAAGAGACCATTCAAGGGCGGTGAGAGCAGACTGAACGCTTCTGGCATCGCTCATTCACGACGGTCAGGATGCAATAGCTGGGCTCTGTTAACTCTTCGTCGGTTCTACTTTCACCGGCCTCAGACTATTATTGTCGGATTGAATATGATAGTGTGTGGTTGTGCATATGAGGGCCCGTGTAAAAAGCCAGTGACGGTCTACTGTCCTATAAAAAAAAAGAGGCTTACGGGTGTGAAATAGGCTTACAAAACAGATGATAGGCGATAGTGCCTATTCTGGGGCGGTTGAGGTTCGACCGTTCCAGGCCAAGAATAGAATACTCGCATTCTTGAGGCGCAAGGGCTTCCAGTTGAAGCAGTGAAACGGAACCGGACGACGACGGTAATCCCTAGAGCTGATGAGAGCAAGCTAATTTATCCAACGATAAGTTAACAGAACCCAATAGCTGCTAGTTCTAAGAGATAAATTTCGTAGGTGTCGAAAAGTGTGTAAAACCAACAGTTGTGGGAAAACGATTAGCAATCATGAACACGTAAAGTGAAGGGGGAGCTACAGCTGCCACAAGAAGGCTGCCGGCAGCTAGGTTCAATGTGAAGAAAACAAAGGGGCTTTGGAAGCCGTCTTGGTGCTCCAGAAATCCTAAAAAACTTCCACCAGTGATCCACACCGCCCGTGATGATCTAACCAGATTGACCATTATTAGTTTAGCCGTATATTTCTTGATTGTCAAACACGCTGAAAGGACGATCTGGATTCCCAGTAATAGAGGCCATTGAACTCGTCTCTAAGGCAGCGGAGGCCCAAAGAGTAGCGAAACGATCGTCTATGGCGGGACGACTTGTTCTCCAAAGCTGAAGGCTATGGCTGTCATGTCGAAGATATTCACTTGACCGTCAGGATCCCCACTCGGTCCCGTTATGTCGGCCGTAGTGTTGCCCGGGCAATTTGGACACGAGTTGAAGGTCGTACATGACGAGGTGCTTCCGAAGCATGCCGCCACAGCTGATAGGTCTACGATGTTAATCATTCCCGCGTCGTGGTTTATGTCGGCAGTCCTAGTCACAATACAGAACCCGATTACGCACCTGGCGCTGAGCCAATAGGGTCCTACAGCCATTACATCTATGTATTCTGAAGATGTCAGATTCGCGGCTTTAGTCTCTTGCCACAACAATTGTCCACTTGGAAGGGTCAGAACCGTGCTTGTTATGTTGCCAACCAGGTTCCCATGGCTGTCTGCCTGAAAGATCCCGGAGTATTGGACCAGATACTTACTACTATCAAAGTACTGGCTGCCGGAGAAACTGTAGGATGCCACCTCCATACTCATAGTCGCCCAATGAACCAGAGACCCAGATGTCGCGGTGATATTCACCACGTAGAACCCAGGGCTCGTGGCTTGGAAGCTGCAAGCTATTTGTCCAGGAGGCGAACTCGCAGAGGGAACATTTGCGGATAGGCTGTAGCTCGGGCAGGATCCAGATAGCGCTGACGAGGAAGAGGATACACCAAAGGTGAGTGTTCCACTATACCCGTCGACACTGTTCACATACAGCACCTGGCTCAAAGGCTGCGCAGAGCGAAAGTACCAGACCACGGGATTCGGGTAGGGAACAAACGTAAAGTTGGGAACACACTGGTTGGCGCTAGAAGTCGCTTGTCGTTCACTCGTCACCCAGTATGACTTCCAGGAGTTAGCATTGAGAAATGCCGAAGATTGAACATTCACAAAGGTTGGCTCGGTGTTGACACACTGATTGAGAAACCACTGGCCGATCGACCCTCCGTTGCCTATGGGCTGAGTGCCGCAACATCTGGTGATGAAGTACGCGCTTTCCGCTATTGCAGGCTCCCGGGCGGGAAGCTCACAAACATAGTTGAGGGTAGTAGAGCCGCTGCAAGTAGGCACGCCCTGATTCGGAATAGAGCTAGGACTCTCAACTATGTAATATGCCCAGTTTGGTGATATTGAAAGGACGTTACCAAAGTTGCTGTTAGTGTCGTATTCGAACACACATTTCGTTAGACCTTGACTATTCATGTCGTAGAATGTGTAGGTGAAAGCCGTAGAACTCCCATACTTGCTTTGAACCTGATAAGCGGCAACTCGAACTCCCATGAGATCACCATCTCTAATGCCACCGGGACATGGAGACTCAATGTCATTCACACTGTAATCCCCTCCGGCAAGTGACGGATCGAGTTCCTCGATGAACATTTTGTTGCTCCTGAAACCCCAGTTGTTAGTTCCCTTGTCGACACCTGCCTGGAACAGATGATGGTCGGAGCCACCTGATGCTGTGCCGATTCCAACCCATTCTGACATCCAGCAACAATCCCCAAACGAGGTTTGTGCCGCCCCTGAAGTGGGAGTGTAGACTGTTGGGACTGTAAATGTCATGTAGGCCCCTAGAATTTTGTTTCCATTGTTTGGGTCGCAATACGTACATTGCGATTCGTAGCCGGACCAGATGCCATTTGGGCCGGAGCTGTTGAGGCCCGCACGCAGAGTATGAAAGATGTTCATGATAGTCCCATCCGGGTTGACCACCACTTCCAAGCCTTCGCTTGAAGAAGAAGAGTAGAATAAAACTAGTCTGCAGATCGCTCCATCCGACGAGGTTCCATAACTAGAATAGTTGAAAAGGGCGCTAAAGGCGAACTGCTGAAATTGGCTAGACGAAAGCGCAGTAGCTTGCGCCTTAGCCAGGGAGATGCATCCCGTAGCCATTACGCCTCTTGACGATGGAAAATTGCTACCCGAAGGGTCCTGGTAGAAGTGACTCGGCTGATTATTCACGATAACGTTCCCCTGAGAGTCTCTTGCCGCCCCCGTCATACCTCTGCTGTCCTTAATACGGAGGGTGACGTTGAACGGGCCTGCACTGGTATAGTTGTGGGTTACTATTGGCCCAGTCAATCCCAAGTCTTGACTAGTATCGCCGAAATCCCAGAAATAGCCTGAAGGACTCGGAATCTTGTCATCCGTATCAGAGCTCGCCTTTGAGTTGAAAGTCAACGCGTAAGGCCCTACCCTATGGGCAGGGGAAGTCGTGAAGCTAGCATGGGGCGGGTCGTTCATCATTGTCTCCACAGCACCTCCACCTGCGACGACCCCTACAATCCCGGTGCCGCTGCTGTCGACAAAAACCACATTGGTTATTGTGAGAGGCTGTGGGGCACTGATTTTGTCGATAATCTCAAAGCCGACATTAGCTAGCAATGTCTGCGCTGAAAGACCCACAGGAGGATTGGGGTTCAGCATCGAGAAGAATATGGTTATGAGTCCATTTGTACTGTTTGTAGTCGACGATCCGAAACCTCTGTTAGCGCCTATCATGCCGGCCCAGTTCGATGACCCGGTTGATATCTGACTTCCAAACAGGACAGTGCTGATCGCTCCATCCGGGTAGAGTCCCAACGAGTTGCCGGACGTTGCAAGAGCGTTAGGGTCGCCTTGGGGTACAAACATACTGGCGTTGTAGCTAATGCTGAACTGCCAACCGTACAAGTTGGTTATAGGATTCGCGCTGGTCGCGTTTACGACGGCCCCAACTCTAAAGCTCTGAACATCAGTTGCCGAAGGCTGCACAACTACATCCGTCTGGCTGGTACTGGCTGCATCCAGGCTCACAGACCACCCTACCGTCGAAGCATGAACTAACAATACGGAAGAAGGTAATGCTGAAGTGACGGCCAAGACAATTATAATAAGAATCGACAAACTTTTTACGGCGAGACTAACGCGCTGAATCAAATTCGCAAAGGAAACGTGTGATGTATATTAAACAGTTGTGGAAGAACGGCCTAGAAATCATGTTGAGGCAGATTCACAGAATTAGTACATGTGGGGAGAGGAGGACCTCCAGGCGTCTGTTCACGGCCGTACATTAACGGCGAGAAGCGCTGGTTGAATGATGCCATGAACGAATCAGACGAAGCATCAAAAGTTGTTCCTGAAAGAGTTGCGTTAGGAAGCGAGGATTCAAAGCTGAAGCGAAAGTATCCGGTTGTGTGAGCTGGAATCTGCATCGATTCTATGCCCAACCAGACAGCCGCCGGGTTCTCATAGATGTAGGTCACGTTCAACACGGTGTGTATGGGAAGATGGGATGGATTCAACATGCCTATTGTGAGGGCTCCGTTGCTGTTCCAGTCTATACATGCGACCTGTAGACTCTGAACTGCCTCAGTGTCGAACCCCCAGAGAAAGCCGATGGTGCCGCCAACTAGAATAACCAAGAGCAGAATAATCGTCACCCTCTTCGTCAGAAACCTGGTTTTCCGTCCTAACGCCGAAGCCTTCATCTCTCCCCGTCCAACGGCATGACGGACCATGAACAGGATGCCCGCCAGCGTAGGAACCGCTAGAAGTTCCACCATCACAGGAAGCTGTGTCGAAGAGATGGTGGTGAAGAAGACCCCGGCTGAGAGTCCTGAGAGGGACGTCGAGATGATGTACCTTCGACTATTGAGAGAGTAGAGTAATGCAGCAATTACTGAGCCGATCCCAGCCAGCATCAGCGCGTTGATGACCGAGTAGTAGGAGGCTGGCCAAGGTCCACAGCAGGCACTTGGCCAAGGTCCACAGCTACCGAGCACAGCCCAGCAACGAAAGAAGGGCGGAAGGATTGGGAGTTGAGAAATCAACAAGAATAGGGGTAGCATCAGCATTACGAATCCCCCGATAGAGGATGATGCAAGGGCGGCTCGTTGCCAGGCGGTAGCCTGAGAGAACCGAGTCAAGGTGGCGAGCAGGCTGAGGAGCGTGGCCAGGCTTAGAAGACCAAGAATGGCGTAGGGTGATGAGGGAGCTACAGTTGCGACGAGAAGACTGCCAGCAACCAGGTTCAGTAAAAAGAATCCATGAGGACCTGATAAGCGTCTGATTATTCTAGAAATCCAGAACCCTCCAACCAAGTGCAATGCCGTTGCTATGATCGGAGGAGATCTACCCCTATTAGTTTAGCCATCGACTTCTCTGCCGGGTGAAAAATGCCTCTGAGAGGGGGAGAATTATTTCCTCTCTGTGATCTTCTTCACGAAGTCCCGGTAGGCTTCGGGCCTCATCAGTGAGGGAAGATCCTTTTTCAGATCGTCCGGCCGGATTATCGTGATCCATCCTTTCTCGTAGGGGCTCTTGTTGACAAGTTCGGGAGCGTCAGAGAGCTCGTTGTTGACCTCTAGGACAACGCCGGCGATGGGGCTGTATACGTCAGCCACGGCCTTAACAGACTCTACAGTCCCGAGACTCTGCATCTGCGTCATTCTGGCACCGACCTTAGGAAGATCGACATAGACTATCTCATGGAGAGAATCCTGAGCATAGTCGGTGACGCCTATTCGACACTTGTCACCCTCTATGCGGACCCATTCATGCTCCTTCGTATAGAAGAGCTCGTTCGGGGCCTGGTATTCGCCTTTCATGGTGTGGACTCTCGGTTTCTGGAGAAAGCAGTGGTCCCGTATAATAGTCTGGTTTCGTCTTGACCCGTCGGGTCTATCTCCTTCCTTCCCGTATCTTCTTCAACAGTCCTGGGATCTGCGCCCATCTCTCTGCCCTGAGAACCTTTGGCATCCGTGGCACGTTCCTATTCCACGGCCGGTCGTAGAGAATGGCCCACCTCGTCGGGTTGTGGGAGATGAGTGACATCAGGTCAGGCGCATCATCGATAAAGACATCATAGTCGAGGGAGGCTTTGTCTCGCCAGCCTGTGACCCTGACGAAGTGGCGATATCGAAGCTTCTGACTTTCGACCCATCTCTTCGCTGCCTCCTCAGTGGTCTTACTTCGGCCAGTCACCACGTCTACGTCTCCAAATTTCACGATCCGCGCCACCTTGCGTGCGATTCCAGGCTCAGTCGCGGGAATCTGTTCCCAATCCAGCCAAGACTCGTCGAGAATCCGGTAGAAGTCGTCTTTGGAGATCGAGAATTTCCTCCAAGACGCCCAGCTGTCCAAGTCCTCCATCTTCATCCGTGTCCCGAACTCTTTGTTGGCTCGGTCGCACCAGATGAGCATAGACTCTGCCAGGACCCCGTCTAGGTCAACAGCAATCTTCAATCTGGCACGCGACGCGTTGGACAAGCCATCTGGAGCTCTGCTCGAAAGGTGAGGCTTTAACCTTGAGAGTTGCAAGAGTCGAGCGGCAATGTCAGGAGAGACGAGTCTGCTTCACGGAATCAAAACACTAAGATCAGTTCGTAAGTTCAGACAGGACCCCGTGGCAGATGACGTCATTCGTTCGATTCTCAAGGCGGCGACGAGGGCCGCTTCTGGATCCAATACACAACCATGGGAGTTTGTGGTTGTTCGAGATGCTAAGGTCAAAGCTCGTCTCACAGAACCGATGTTGAGAGCATGGCTGGAGAGGCTGGGCAGCGGACCCAGAATGACCGGCCGCATGAAGGAAGTGTACGATGATGCGACAGAGATGCTGCGGAATACTGAGAAGGTGCCCGCGATAATCTACTGCTGCATAGACCTCAACCGGGCGAGCAAGAGCGAAGAGGTCCGCTATGCCAGTATCCTCCCGGCTGTCCAGAACCTGATGCTCGCGGCTCATGCGATGGGACTGGGAACATGCCTAACGGTCCACGGGTCCACTCCGACCCGGGGCGAACCTGAGGTAAAGGGGATACTCGGGATCCCTGACCATGTCAAGATAGCCTGTCTGGTCTATCTTGGGTATCCAGCCGTCAAGCTTGGACCTCCAAAACGGAAGCCTCTGGAACAGTTTACGCACTATGACGGATGGTAGTTCGAGAACAATCAGAAAGAATCGAGACGGTCCGCTCGAAGAAAAGCACTAAAGACGCGCGCGTAGCCGACCCGTTCGGTGCCATAGGAATCATGGAATCTTGACTGACCCGACGGTTGTCATAATCGGTTCGTTCCTTCTCGCCTTCAAAGCGATACTCGTCGAAGGTAGCGAGGTCGCTATCCTCTCACTTGCCACTATCAAACAGCTCGGCAGGAACAATATTCTTTTCGGAGTCGTTATGGGGGGACTTGGTTCGATCGTCACTTTCCTCGCGGTCCGACAAGTCTTCCTCCTTCTTCCCGTCATCGTCATCGATTTCGCCACCTCCATAGTCCTGTTCTATTTCTCGAGTCGTTTCCTCCGCGGCTTTGTCAAGTATGCGATCCGGCACAAGTCGTTCAGAGAAAAAATGGAGCGGATGGAGCGAGAGGTCGTCGAGAAGGATCTGAAACGTGAAGGTGCAGACCCGAGGCTCCCGGTGGTCCCGTTCTCAGTCCCCAATTCGCTACCAGTTCTCTCGATCACCCTTACCGAAGGGTTCGAGGCGAGCCTCGTACTCGCGGCTGCCGGAGCATACAATTTCCAATGGACCCTGATCGGAGCGGGGGTCAGCCTGCTCGTGCTCATTATCGTGTCCGCCGTATCCTATGATTATCTGATGCGGGTCCCGCGATGGCTACTCGACATCATAGCTGGGTTCGTGCTTCTTTCGTTCGGTCTGATCTTCTTCACAAGTGGGCTGCTATCGTTAATCACGGGCTCCACTTAGGCGAGTCCATGACCTGTTCTTCTGTAATATTCAGGACCGGTTCGCGATGCTCTCGATACTATCGCTTCTTTCCATAGACGGCGCAGACGATTCCAGCAGTCAACGGGACAGACCTCGCATCGGCCAGTCCCTCCCGGCTCAAGAGGGTCGCTATTTGTTCCCCGGTTCGAGCACGCAATATAGACCTTCCCAGATAGGATAGCGTTCGTCCCCAATCCTCTGAAACCATTCGGCCGAACAACGGGAACAGACCGAGCAGATAGTCATAGTAGAAGACTTGAAAGAGGCGATTCGGCGGACGCGCAAAATCCAGCGATATCACTATACCACCCGGTCCTGTAGTCCTCGACATTTCTCCGAAAGTCTTCGGAGCATCAGAAACATTCCGGAGTGCGAGACTGATCGACGCGGAGCCAAAAGACCCGTCGCGAAAGGGAAGATTCTCAGCCCTCGCCAAGACCCAGTCCACCTTCTGTCCCAACCCCTTGGAATTGAGCCTCCACCTGGCAGTCTTTAGCATCGAGAGAGTAAGGTCGACGCCGACAACGTATCCGTATCCGGAGATTGTCCGGGCGAAGTCAGCTGCCAGCAGTCCCGTCCCAGTAGCCACGTCAAGCACCCGGCCTCCGCTTGATGCTCTGGCGCGTCCTACAACGTAGCCCCGCCATCGCCGGTCTTGCGCGAACGAGAGCAGGCCCAGAAGAATGTCATATTCCAGCGGGACCCTTGAGAAGAGGCTCCGGACATACCGGGCCTTTGCGTCAAACACGGGCTAGGACGTGGAAGTCTTTGGCGTACTTGGACCAGCCTTCGCGAGGCTGTAGCCTACAGCGGCTATTCCAGCTATGACCAGCATCACCGCGAACGCCAATGGTAAGAGTGGCCCGGCTGTTGCTCCAATGTACCAGAGAATACCGAGACCAGAGATGAGTGCGCCCCACCCGACAATCATGATCTTGGGAGGCGCGTACGCATCGGCGGGCGGGATGACAAAGGCTTCGACGACGAGCCATGCCCCAAAAACGGCGAAGATGAGAGGGAAGACCGTGAAAAGGTTGATTCCGGCGAAGTTGAAGAATGAGACGAGGATCAGTCCTCCGAAGATTATCAGGAAGACGCCAGCGTTGAGAGGCGCCCAAGGAAGACGATTCATTGCAGACTCGATAAATCTCGGACCTTCCCTGTTTATAGTCCTATTGCACTCGGTCGGCTAGCGAAGGCCCAAGTCAGACGTGCTTGTAGATGTTTGACTGCTGGAAGTTTCCAGTATTCATATCCTGCTCGATCTCCCTCAGCATGAGAATCCTCTTGTAAGTTGGCGGATGAGTCATGAACAACTCAGCCGCCTTCCTCCAGTTCGACTTGGCCTCCACCTCCATAGCCAACTCCAGCTCCCGTTCGCTCAAGACACCGTCATGGTCAAGATCATACTTCGACTTCTGATCAATTATCCGGGCCACGTCCTGCTTCGCCTGGGCAGGATCTTCGATGAAGAAGGCACGGGCGCCATGAGGCTCGCCCGGCGCGATAGAGAGCCCGTACGCGATCTTGGTCAGCGCGCTCTCAAGCTCTCTGGGTCTCTGGGTTAGAAATGCCGAGTAGGCGTCCGCGTAGCTCTCACGGAGACGCGTCAGTCTCAGAGCAAGAAGAGTCGTTAGGATGTAGACGAGATAGGCAACAACCGCAATGATGATCAAGACTCCTGCATTGTTGTTCTTGCCGGAACCCCGCCGGCTGTAACCGCTGGCATACCCTCCCCAGAGAACAGCCCGGGCAATCAGATACGCAACAAGGGGAATCGCGGAGATCATGGTGACAACGATAAAATCGCGATGCTTCACATGACCTAACTCGTGGCCGATAACGCCTTCGATCTCATCCTCGTTCAGACGTTGTAGCAGTCCCTGATGAACTGCCAGGGTCGCGCCTTTGCTGGTCCGACCGAAGACGAACGCGTTGGGCGTAGGATCAGGCGAGATTGCGATCCGAGGCGTCGGAATATTCGACTGTGAGGCTAGCTGGGCGACCTTGGATTCCAGCCACCTGTTCTCGCCGGTCTCCAAATAGTGGAGCCGGCTGGTAGCTCTAACAATGACGGGTCCGACCGCGTACTGAAATAGGATTATGAAAACGGAGCCTACGATGGCGAGAACCAGGCCCTGAAACGGGTCCAAGAAGAAGAACGAGACAACGAGGATTAGTCCTAGGAATATTGCGAAGACCAGGATGATCGTGAAGCTCATCGTCCGCTTCAAAGCGCCTAGTCCCGCCATGAATCTTCCTGATCCTAGAGAACTTAATTCGGCCCTTCTTTAATTCTATCCTAGGACAAGAGAGAACGAGTCATGTCCCGGATCGTCTCGGATATCGAATGCCCGAACTGTGGAGCCCCGCTCAAGCTCTCCCCCGGAGAGCTGGTGGCTACCTGCAGATACTGCGGTTACACCTCGGTCGTCGGAGCCAATACTCCATTCCAGCTGGAACACAGCCTAATAGTCAACGAGCTTGATAGCACTAGAATAGCCCAGTACCTCCAAGAATGGATGAGGTCCGGGTTCATGAAGCCTGGAGACCTTGCTAAGAAGAGCCGAATCACGATAATAGAACTCAGATACCTCCCCTTCTGGCTGGTGCCCCTAACCGCAACCAGCACCTATGAGGGAATACTGGAGAGAATCTCGCCGCCTACCCAGAGAAAGGGCGCGATCGAGAACAACTACGACTGGCTGGTGCTGGGAAGAAAAGCAGCAGAGTTCCCGACAAGAGACTACAAAGTTCCTTCCGAAGGCAAGATACCGTTCGACTTTACAAAGATAGAGTCCAAGTCCAATTTTCTGAACAGCGAACTGGACAGCTCCGAGGCGATCGCCCATGCAAAGGACGAGGTTGAAGAGAACCAACGATTCCTCCTCAAACAGGAAGTAGACCAAGTAACAAGGTTCGACACGACTTTTAATGTGGACAAGCCCACCTATCTTCACGCGCCGTTATGGTTCGTCCAGTACGAGTACAAGGGGAAGAGCTACAATGCAATCATAGACGGCAGCAACGGAACTGTGATCCGAGCCGACATCCCGCAGACAGACTTCAAAATGATCTAGAGACCCGGGCTTCGAAGCTGGAAAAAGCGCAAGAGACCTACGAATCCGATTGTATTCTCGAACAGTTAGGTTTGTACCAGCAAAGCAATGCCCAGGCCCGATTTCTCCTAACTGTGGAGAAGAAGTAGTATCAGTCACGAGATTAGTTCACGTACTTCGCACCATCCAAAACCCAAATTAGCCGGAGCACACGTAAGTTTCTTCTAAAGTGGAGCTTTTTTGACACTGTCCACAATGTGGACGCAGATTTCACATCGTGCTTGTGGGCAAGCAACTGGCTCATCTAGAGAAAAGAGAAGTTCAAGCTCCACCGCGGCCGCTGGGCTACCCGGGCCCAGTATCTCCACCCGGATATATCCACTCCCTCGAAGAGGGCGTAATAGTCACCTTTGACATTGAGGAATTCCAGTACGAATACAAGTGCAATCATTGCGGGCATGAATGGTCTGAGAGGCATCCCGAAAAACACGTTGAAAGACCCCTCAAAGGTTGACTAAACCAAAGTCCACACGACTTGCACACTCATCCGTCATTGGTTTGGAGAATCTATTCTGGTAGGCTCTATGCTTAATAGAAGCACAGCGCTTTTGAATAGGGCTTGAAATTTTTTCCAGGGACAAGGGCGAGGTACATTTCTTCTGCCACTGTATGGTTTCCTTGTTCCTCCATACCCTCATGATGGTGATGTACAATGACTCGCCTCAATCGTATCTGGTTCACTCTTCTTGTCCTAGCGGGGATTCTGGTGCTGTCAAGCTTGCAGGCTGGTGGGTCCAGTAGAACCATCGTGGGTTCACAGCAGCCTCCTGTTGGCTCAGGCTCCTTGCAAATACGCCAGCCCACGGGCGCGCTAGCGACCCCACTAGGCAACTATTTCGATCATCTTGTCGTTATCATGATGGAGAATGAGGGTATCAATGATATCTGCAGTAGCAATCCTCCGCCGTGTAACGGGTCCAACACTCCCTATATGTCCAGCTTGGCGAATAGCTACGGCATCTCACAACAATACCTCTCCCTGGTGATCACCAGTTGGCCCAATTACTACGGTATCCTCGGAGCCTTCCTCCCGTCCGGCTGTTCTACGACAAACCCTGGACCGTGCTACCCACCCGCAGGGTCGCTGACAAACCCGAACCTCATTGACCGTTTTGATGCGGCCGGTCTAACATGGAAGGGCTATATGGAGAGTCAGGGTGTCGCGGCAGGCTGCGTCACAGGGGGCAGTGAGCCGTATACCCACGAGCATAACGGGTTCGTCGCGTTCCAGGACATCACCAACAACACGAGCCGTTGCTCTAAGATCGTGCTGGCGAATCCGAGCAGCTGTGGGAGCGTGACGGACTGCGCTCTCATCAACGATCTCAACTCGTCCTCTCCGCCGAGCTTCATGTGGCTCACGCCCAACGACTGCAACGATATGCGGGCCTGGAGCGGGTGCAGTAACGGCTGCACGCGGGGAGGAAGCAGCACGTGCATAAGAAAAGGCGATAACTATCTCAACAGCTTGGTGCCTAGTATTCTCAACAGCAATACCTTCACAACGACACGAGCCGCACTCTTCATAACCTTCGACGAAGGAAATGGCTACTGTCCCTTGAACGATAGCTCTGAAGACTGTCTCTATGCGGTCTGGGCCGGACCTGTAGCGAAGACCGGTTTCAGCTCAGCGCAGCTCTACAACCAGTACTCCCTCACCAAGACAATAGAAGTGAACTGGAATCTCACGAGCCTCACATCCAACGACGCCGCAGCAACCCCGATGACAGAGTTCCTCAGACCGTCCCCGAACTTCACAATCTCAGCATCCACGCCCGCCCCTGTTAGCATCAGCCAGACGGCTAATTGGACAATAACGGTAACCGCGATCAACGGGTTCACAGGCACGGTCTCGTTAACCGACACAGTCCCATCAGGGCTGACATGCAGTGCAATATCTCCGAACAACATCACTGGATCGGGAACTGCGACAGTGTCTTGCAACGCAACCATCGCGGCCAACTATACACTAACCCTGACCGGGACAAGTGGCTCGCTAACCCATTCCGCGACAGCCATGTTCCGATTCAGTGATTTTAGCATCGCGGCCAATCCAACAAGCATGACAGTCAACGCTGGAATCTCCGCTTCCTCCAACCTAACTGTGACCGCACTCAACGGCTTCACAGGTCCAGTCAGCCTATCCGTGAATAGCACATCGTGCAATATTTCCCCGACAAGCGTGATGGGTTCCGGAAACTCCACGCTGTCGTGCAACTTTGCCTCCGAGGGAGTTACTAACGTCGCAGTGACTAGTACGAACGGTTCGTTGTCTCACAGTGCCACTGTCACCTACACCGTTCAAGACTTCACTCTAGTCGCCAGCCCGACGAACGTTACTGTCAATGCTGGCACACCTGCAACTTCGACTATTCAGATAACCGGTCTCAATGGGTTCGCCGGAGTTGTAACTCTCACCACCAACAGCACCTGGTGTACTCTCACTCCCGGTAGCATCACAGGATCTGGCAACGCGAACCTCTCGTGCACCCAGTCTGTAGCTGGAATTTACACGGTGACAATAACGGGAACGAGCGGCAGTCTCACTCACACAGCAATTATAGAAATAACAGTCCAGCCGGAAGGATCAGTCGGTGGCATGGTCCTACCGACTGACAAGCTGAGACTACTGTCGCAGATCTTACCGGTCTTGGCCTTGATAGCTGCCATTGCAGCAGTGGGGGTTATCGCGATAAGGACACGTGCGAAGCCAGAAAATCAGAACGCTCACCTTCACGAGCCGAGTCGCCAGGCTTCTCTCTCGAAATATCTCCCGCAGCCTTCGTGAAGGCCCTGCCTCACGTAATCGTCAAAAGGCTTGGACGAGTGGGACCTCGCGAAGAAGCTTTGAAGCTAGCGCTAAGGGGACGATCCGTAGAAGTCTGATAGTAAGTGTCACGAAATTGATCGGTCGTATAGATGATGACTGTGAATAGACTGTTGCAAGGACGATCGAAAAGAACGACAGGGGCAGGTAAGAATCTTTTTGTTCGTGACAAAACCCCAAGGGGGTTGCAGCCAAGAGTGTTCTGTGTCGTGGCTGTTCGCGAAGTGAATGTTCACAGGGTGGCGCAAGGATCTTGCTGTTCCCACGTAGTGCTATCGCATTATCGTGACGACATCTTTGTCAGCAGGAACGTGGTCTAGGCTGACTCTTTGACCTTCGAATTTTACGCTAGACCCTGTGACGAAGGCGTATTTGGCCCCTTCGACGAATCGGGGATGGATCTTCTTGCAGACATCTCGCAGTGTGGAGCCCGCGGGGAGGATGAGCGGCTTCTCGAAGTCAGCCTCTCCATCAGGACGCTTCAGATAGATCCGCATGAAGTTCAGAGTCTCCCAGATCCGGTCCGCGAGCACATCCATGTTGAGACCCTTCTCCGCGGAGATGGGCACGAAATCGGTACCCACCTGCTTTTTCACGACGGCGAGATACTGTTCGTTGACGAGGTCTACCTTGTTGAGGACGACGAGCGCGGGCACGTATCTCCTGTTCCCAGTTAATACATCGATCAACTGGTCGTCGTTGACGTCCTCACGAATCAGAATACTCCCGTTGCTAACGCCATAGGCGTCGGCGATTCCCTTGACGGTTGCAAGGGAGAGCTTGGAGAGTTTGAGGCTGGTCGTGACGGCGAGCCCACCCTTGTTCGACCTTGTGATCACCACATCTGGCGGCTTCTGATTCACACGTATCCCCATCTCATTCAGCTCGTGCTTCAAGACCTCTATCTGACCCGGCTGAAAAACGTCGAGGACCAGCATGACGAGGTCTGCGTTCCGAGCCACCGAGAGAACCCTTCGTCCCCGACCCCGACCAGAGGAGGCTCCGCTGATTATCCCAGGCAGGTCGAGAATCTGAATGTCAGCACCATTGTAACGGAGTATTCCCGGAACAACTGTTAGCGTCGTGAACGCGTATGCTGCCACCTTTGACTTGGCATTCGTGAGTCTGTTCAGAATTGTAGATTTTCCGACGCTTGGTAGACCAATTAGGACAACTGTGGCGTCGCCACCTTTTCGGATCTCAAAGGCGGGTCCACCGCCTTTGCTGGTGGAGGCTTCCAGTTCAGCTCGCAGCCGAGCGAGTTTGGCCTTGAGGAGCCCGATATGATGCTCTGTATGCTTGTGGATCTGGGTCTTCTTCATCTCCTCCTCGATCTGCTTAATCTTCTCGGGAAGACCCATCCCATCTCTCCAGTTGTGTCATCGAGAGGCTTGGGACATTGTGAACTTTACGTTCCGAATAGCTGGCTCGTCAAGGCTGGAATATCCCTAAACTCCTATTGGCAACCGAATGGTCATCCGCGAGCACTCTCTTTATACCCGCGCCAGGAAATTATCCGATGACCCTGCATCTGGTGTTGCATTGAATATCGACCTGGTTAGGAAAGAGATCCCGGTAACTTCTCGACGCGCATATTTCGATAACGCCGGGACTGGCCCTCCCTCGATTCATGTCCTCGACTCCATTCACGAATACATGACCGACTGGCGTGACTACGGTGAGAACTGGGAAGAATGGCTTCCCATGATAATCGAGTCCCGTCGACTCTTCGGAAAGATGATCGGAGCCGGCCTGGACGAGGTGGCTAGCGTGCCGAACGTCACCTCTGCATTGACAGCACTGGCGAGCAGCATGAAATACAAGCCCAACGGCAACATCGTCATCAGCGAGCTGAATTTCCCCACCAACATCTACATGTGGCATCTGCAGAAGAGACACGGGCGTGCGAGCGAAGTCCGACTCCTCCGCAAAAACAGCAACGGCATTATCCCTCTACACGACTGGGAGAAAGCGATCGATGACAACACCTCGATCGTCTCAGTCGACTATGTTTCCTGGACGAACGGCTGTCGAGAGAAGATTCGCGAGATTGCAAAGCTCGCGCATGAACACAATGCCTTCATCATCGCAGACTCTTTCCACGGGTTGGGAGTCTTCCCCATAAATGCCAGACAGGACGACGTGGACGCGCTAGTCTGTGGAATGTACAAGTGGATGCAGGGACCCCACGGAGCGGCATTCCTCTACACTCGCAACGACCGGCTCAACGATCTCGACCCCAACTATATCGGCTGGCATGGCGTCGAAGACTCGGTAGTCCGGAGACTGTCAACGCAACAAGACTTGTTCGGCAAACCATTCAACATCGAAGATGTCGAACCGGCCAGAGATGCGACCCGCTTCGAAGGGGGAAGCTGGGGAGTCATCTCCATCATCGGAGCTAAAGCCGCCCTAGAATATGCACTGAAGCATGACCAGCACGAGAGGTATCATCGTGTCCTCAAAATAACCGACCACCTGATCGAGGGCCTAGAGAAGAAAGGAAGAAAAATAGTCACACCACTGGGCTCTGATCGGAGAAGCGGAATAGTTGTCTTCGAAGACCCCGACCCTCAAGCGACCTTCAACAAGCTAAAGTCACTAAACATCACCGTCGCGAGTAGAGTCAGAGCTATACGCGTCTCGCCACACTACTACAATACTGAAGAGGAAATCGACAAGCTTCTCGCGGCTTTGTGAGTCACCGTTTGAAAATCATTGTCGTCAATAACTACAAGGAAGATGAAAGGGCACGACTGGCACTGCAGAATCTGACAAGATGTACTGGGCAACGATTTGAGATGCTGGACTACAGGTCCCGAGGCCTGGTAGATCTCGTCGCTCACGAATCCCCTGATCTCGCGATTCTCACTGGCTCCAACTTCATGCTATCCAAGTCTGACACCAAAACAGTCTTCCAGCAGGAGATGGACCTGGTCAGAAAACTAGACATTCCATTTCTCGGGATCTGCTTCGGACACCAGCTCATCGGCGCCACTTATGGCGCGGAGGTTAACGACCTCGGCCAGACCATCAGAGCTTTCAAGGAGGTAAAATTGCTAGCCAAAGATCCTATCTTTGACGGGCTACCTGAAACAATCCGAGTATCCGAGTCTCACCGGCAAGCCCTCGCGAATGTCCCGAAAGGATTCCGCCACCTCGCCGAGTCGGCCACCTCGCGAGTAGAGGCCATCGCCCACGAGACCCGTCCGATCTACGGTCTACAGTTTCATCCTGAGAGATCGGACGATAAGAATCCTCACGGACAGCTGATCCTTCAGAACTTTATGAGAGTGGTCGCAAAATCCTAGCTGGATGCTCCGCTAGACAAGATAGTGAGGGAGCAACCTCACATCAAGCGCCATCGCGAGGAAAACAATGGCCAAGTACGGGCTGGAAAACTTGAACGCCGTCCATGCTCGGGCTTTGGTCGGATCAATGGCTAGTTTCACGTCAACAAGGATCATGCCGAACCCCAAAATGCTGGCCACTGCCAGATAGACCAGACCAAAGCCGAACGGCACCAAGGCGAGTGACAGCGGAACGAGGAGAAACGTGTTTAGCGCTATATACTGCGCAGTCTTCTTCTCTCCTACTACAACAGGTAGCATTGGAATCCGAACCTTGGCATAGTCGCTGACTGCTCTCATGGCGAGCGCCCAGAAGTGGCTGGGTGTCCAGACGAAGACCAGTAAGCCCATCAGCCAGGGCGCAGCGGCGGAAAGATTTCCGGTTGCTGCGGCCCACCCGGCCAAGGGCGCGCAACTCCCGGCTGAGCCTCCCAAGACGATGTTGAGGCTAGATCTTCTCTTCAAGTATTTCGTGTAGAAGAGGACGTAGATCGCGGCCCCTAGGAGAATGAAGAGTCCTGCAAGTAACGGCAAATAGAGAGCAGATATAACCAATCCTCCGAATATCAGCGCGAGGCCAAAGATCAGTGCCTTGAACGGAGAGATATCTCCCTGAGGGATGGGCCGACGACTGGTTCGCCCCATCGACCTGTCGATGTCCTCGTCGAGGTAGCTATTGAGCGCCCCTGCTCCTCCTGAAGCAAGCGTGCCCGCCGCAATGACTGCCACGAGTCGAATGATGCTGATGTTTGAAGGCGCGGCGAGAAACGCCGTCAGAGCGGTGAAGTCCAGCAGGAGAACTATTCTCGGCTTCATCAGTTCCCAATACGAACTGACAGTGCTGGGCCGGTGGATCTGCAATTCAGCGACGGACGAGGTTTGGAGGTCGCGGGTAAAAGAGTTTAGCGGCAACTATTCTCAGAAGTATGACTATTGTACAGACTGGTTCCTTGCTGTCGGAGACAGGCCTATTTAGAGCCCAGAAATCGCTGGTATCACGGACACTCAGAGGAGCCTAGAAAGGAGACAGCTTTATGATGCGTTCTCAACATGCCCAGAATGTTGGACCGTGTGTTTGAACCTCTCTCGTCCATGATCTTTCAAATATTTCATTGGTATTACTCCGAGAAATCCCATCAACGCAACCATCTCCCGCAGGATGGGGACCAATGGGCTCGGGTTCACGGCTAGCTGCGATTCAAGAAACACCTCGCAGATGAAACATCGGCCGTTCCCATTATTGACATGGACCACGACCGTCTGCGAATCCTGGAGAGGAGGCGTGCCGCTGTCCGTGGCGGTGAAGGTTAGGGTGTACGGGCCAGGCTGGACCCCTTGGATGGGCCAGTAGAAGACCCCTGTCACCGGGTCAAATGACGCACCGTCTGGAAGCCCTGTGGCGGTCAAGGTGAGGTTCTCAGGCGGAGCAATGGAGTCTGTTGCGTTCACTACAAACTGAAGGGTTTCGCCATCCCGGACGGTGAGAGTTCCTGGAACATGTAGCGTTGGCGGTGTGTTATCCTCGTTAACCGTTATCGCGACTGTGGCATTAACGATCTGAGATCCATCAGTTGAGGATAAGACTACAAAATATACTCCCGGGGCTTGCGCTTCGGTGGGGGTCCAGCTGAACGTTCCATATGCGGCACCGGGGCCGCTGTTGGATGTGAAATCGGCACCTAGACTAGGGCAGGACAAACATGACATGCTAATCTGCTGTGGCGAGTCTTCCACCGCTGTCACGTTGAATCTTAGATTTGAACCGTGATCGATCGACTGGTTGCTTGGAACTGTAAGGGTAATGGGAGGATTTGGTGTGACTTTTACGGCGAGTAATTTAGTGTCAGAGAAGGTTGTTCCGTTCGCGTCCGTCACGATCAGGACGACGGAGTAGGTGTTGGCGTTTTCATACGTGTGGCTGGCAGGGTTTCCAGAGTCAGTGGTGCCGTCGCCGAAGCTCCAAGAGTAGGTGTAGGGGGGCGATCCGCCGGTAACGGTCGCTGTGAAGTTGACCGTTTGACCCGTTACAGGGCTGTTGGGGCTGAAGGCAAGATCGGCCACGAGGGGTGGTGGCGGGAGCGGGAACACAATGATTGTCGCGATTCCCGAACTGGCATTGTGATTCGAGTCGCCGAGGTAGGTGGCAGAGATCGAGAGCGTCCCTACGGCTGTTGTAGCGATGTTCGTTGAACAGCTGGCCGAAGCCCCAGTGCCCGTTAGTACACAGACGCCGACAGGAGTGAAGGTCAGGTTCCCAGCAAGAGTATTGGTCATGCCAGGCGACATGTCGGTCACAGTGGCGGAACAGGTAGTGTCCTCGCCCACCGTCGGAGTCGACCGAGCACAAGTAACCACCGTTGAAGTCTCACGACTGTTGATCCTTACGAGTACGGGAGGACTGATGCTGGGGAGATGTCCGGCATCTCCTCCATAGCTTGCGGATACTTCGAGGCTGCCTGAGACTGTTGAGGTTATGTTCACAGTACATGAGCCGCTAGAGATGAAGCAACCGATACTCGAATTGACCGAGACGAAGCCGGTTGGCACGCTGATAATCCCAGACGCGGTGTCGACGACTGTGACACCGCATACCAGGCTTACCCCGACGATGCCCGTTCCTGGACAGGCTACAGCCGTAGAAGTAGGCGTCGGAGAGACATCCATTGCTGTGGAGGAGGTGGCCGTCTGCTGTGGCGAGCCACTATCCTTGATGGTCAGTGTGACGCTGAAATTTCCTGTCGATGAGTATGTGTGAGCTGCTGTTGACCCTGTAGCATTTGACGAGTCACCAAACGTCCAGAAGAATGAGTAGGGCGCTGTCCCTCCTGACCCTAAGGCTGCGAATGTGATCTGTTGTCCCGCCTGCGGCAAGGATGGACTGTAGGTGAAACTGGCTGCCAATTGAAGCGGACTTACAGTTACGGTCCGCTGCGAACTAGCCGTCTGGTTCGGAACACCGCTATCATTGACCGTTAGAACAGCAGTAAAGTCGCCTACCGACGAATATGCATGGGTAACTGATGAGCCTACGCCCGTTGATCCATCACCGAAGGACCAGTTGAAGGAGTATGGAGTTGACCCACTACTAGCCGAAGCCGTGAAGATCACTTGTTGCCCGAGCTGAGGCGAAGGCGGGCTATAGCTGAAGCTCGTGCTCAGAGGAGCAATCACAGTAATGGTCTGACTCGACGTGGCCCCAACCCCGTCAGAATCAGTAGCAGTCACGTTTACTCTGAACGATCCGGGAGTAGTGTAGGCGTGAGTTGTAGAGTCGGCTGTTGAGCTGGCACCGTCACCGAAGTTCCAGCTGAATTTAGCGGTTCCAACTCCACCTGACACGGTTGCGGTGAATGTTGCAGGCTGGTTTACAATTGAAGAGGACGGACTATGGGTGAAGGTTACGGCCAGAGAAATGGCTACGTTGATCGTTTGACTCGACGTTTTTTTACCGCCGTTAGCGTCAGTTGCGGTCACCGTCACCGTGAAGCTTCCTGAATTTGTGTAGGTATGGGTTGCAGGATTAGAGGAGGAAGTGCCGCTATCGCCGAACGTCCAGCTATATGTGAAGGTGCCAACGCCACCTGTTGCGTTTGCCGTGAAGATTACAGGCGAAGTCGCCTCGGGAGATGTTGGACTGAGACTATACATCACTGCTGGAGCCGAGGCGATACTGACACTCTGACTAGAGCTAGCTTTGAGACCGCTAGCATCAGTCACATTGAGAGAAACTGTGGTGGACCCTAGCAATGAGTACATGTGTGTCGCGGGATTGGATGAGGAGCTGCTGCCATCGCCAAAACTCCAGCTGAAAGAATAGGGGGCTGTTCCTCCGGATGCTGAGGCTGTGAATGCAACCTGCTGGCCCTCTTCGGGTGAGGATGGACTGTAGCTGAAACTGACGGTCGAAGTTGGGAGGGGATTGCTGACGGAGACAGTCTGCTCGGACGTTGCTATCTGTTGAGGCGAGCCATTGTCCTTGACTGTGAGAACGACAATGTACGTTCCCGCTGACGGGTAGGCATGTGTTACTGAAGAACCGGAACCGGCTGACCCGTCACCAAAGACCCAGCCGAACGTGTATGGACCTGCCTCACCACTGGCTGAGGCTACGAACTTGACCGTCTCGCTGACGACAGGAGCATTCGGAGTGAAGATGAAACTTGTGGAAAGGACCGGGGGTGTTCCGCCAGTGACTGGGACGGTCTTTAGGAGGCATCCCCAGCCTTCCGGGTTGCTCGCGCAATCCATCGCTCCGTAGATGGAACTGGTCGTGTTCGTCCAGTCGCCTGCGGGCCACCAGACCCAGTTTATCCTCTGAGGACTATTATCATACAGGTTCACGAGTGTCTGTATGAAATGTAGGCTCGTGGTCGTGTAGCCTGCGCTCCCTGGGAGTATCATGTCAGGCGGATTAGTGGTACACGGATAGCACAATGGGTCAGTCCCACCCTCCGTGTTCAAGGCAGGCCAGCCAGTGCTCGCGACCCCCGCCACTACCGTCTGGTAGTAGCCCTGGGCCACGCTGTCAGCAGTCGCATTGTTCCAGCCTGTCGAGTTGGAGTAGTAGTTGTAGTCCATGTAGCTGTGAAGACTGATGAAGATCTTTCCGCCGTGCGAGGGTGTTCCAAGCGAGTCTGTCACGGATGGGTAGCTGTCGATTGCTGCGGAGCAGCTCCCGTCACCACCTGGGCAGAGGTTGCAGCTGTAGCTGCACAGGTTCTGGACGACGATCCAGTGAGTATCGCCCAGCAACCTTGCCTGGTCTATCCACTGCTGATAGGCGCTGCTGAGATATGTCACCGCGGCGCTGTCGCTTGAGACTGGCGAGGCCGGGCATGAGGAGGGGCTGCCGATACAGTTGTAGTATTCTGGCTCGTTCTCGGGCTCCCAGATGATATTGGAATACAATGGTCCGATGTTCTGTACTATCGGCTTCCAGTAGTTGAGCCAGCAGCTAGTATCACGGAAGATGTCTGAGTATCCGTGGTAGTCGATGATTATCCAGAAGCCATAGTGCTGGGCTATCTGGATAGCGCGCTGGGCGTTCGTCGCGCTGTAGACGCTCATGTAATTGTAGTCTATCGTGTCGGTACAGTACGGGTCGAAGTCGACCCTGACGGTATTGTAGCCCTGGGCCTCGAGCTTGAACAGCAACAGCTCCATGTTGGATGCATACTCCCCAAGAAAAACAGCCGAGGCAGTGCCACCACTTCCAGCTACGGACTCGTCCATCTTCACACCCCCCCAGCCTATCAGTGTTGGGACAGAGCCGCTGCTGGTCGAGGGTGGCAGAACAGTCAGAGACTGGCTGATTGTGGTAGTCTTCCCGGCAGTATCCGTAACTGTGAGTGAAATAGTGTACGTTCCATTCGTGAACGACTGTGAGACTGGATTACCTGTCTTGCTCGTACCAGCGAGACTCCAGCTGTAACTGTAGGGGCTCGTACCGCCGCTGGCTGACCCTGTGAAGCTAATCGATTGTCCCGAGACCGGCACGGACGGAGCATAGGCGAAGCTTGCCGTCAGAGCACTAGGCTGAGAGACGGTGACAGAGCGAGAGCTGGTAGCTATCTTGCCAGTCGAGTCCGTGACTGTCGTCGTGACGGAATACAGTCCAGCAGAAGAATAGCTGTGGCCGGCTACTGCTCCGGAACCGGTAGAGCCATCTCCGAAGTTCCAGGAGTAAGAGTAAGGCAGATTTCCCCCAACTGAAGTGGCCGTGAACGCAACAACTGTTCCCACGGCTGGAGTGCCCGGGGAGAAGGTGAAGCTCGTGGACAAGGGAAGAGGACTACTGGAGCCGAACACATCGTTGAACATGTACCCCGAGTTCGCAGCGGCAACATCCCCCTGAGCGATCGGTGAGAAGCCCCAGTTGTTCGCTATCGTCCGCAGAGAAGCATACTCGTCTATTCCAGTCGTGTCTGGAGAGACATAGCCCTTCTTTACCGGCGTACCATAGAGCAGGTTAGGCGCGGCATTGTTACTATTACACGAGCCATTGCTCCCACCGCACTCGTCCCACCATAGGTAGAGCAGAGTCCTGTAGTTAGTATTGGTAAATAGGTTAGAAGCCAGCAGAGAGCCGGAAGCGGGATTCGTGAGGCTTCCACTCCCCACCAAGAAGCTCTTCAGATACGAGTCTCCAGTGGAGATGCTGTTATCATGCATGTTGTGGTTGTCGGTAGGAGTATACCAGAGAAAGTTGGGGGGATTAGTTGAGTTAGCGGCCGCGCTGAAAGTCGAGGTCGAGACAGAAGAGCTGGCGAAGACGTTGGCACTAGCTCGAGTGTCTGCGAAGCTCGTGAAAGGGAAGTGGTCATTACCTCTCGGACAACCGCTCTCACAGTATGCCTGCCAGGTCAGACCTGCTGGAGCAAATCTGTCGGCCACGAGATTTGCAGCTGTCAGGTCTCCATAGCCGTCCTTGACGCCGTACGTGTACCCCGCCAACAAGCCAACGTAACAGGCTGCCGAGCAACCGCTGAAGTCATTGGCATCAGCAGCAGTAGCCCCATAATTGTTCAAGTTGGGCACGGTTGAGCCAAGAGGAAGCATACTGCAGAGGAATGGATCCGTACTCGACGGGCAGGAAGAAACCGTCCCAGATCCGAACACGGAAGCATAGGCCGCGTTCTCCATGGCGATGAATACTATATGATCGAAATATGCACCATTTCCACTGGCGGAGGCGGTAGATGAGCCCCGTCCGGCGAGAAGCTGGAAAGCCACAGCGGTGCTCATCAGGACTACGGCGCAGAGGAAGAGCGCTTTGAGCGCTCTGCTAAACAGAGTTCTGTTCAGCGTTCACCTTCTCCCGGTGCCGGGGAGAAGGCGAACAGAACCCCACGGTGAAGGGTTACGTGGAGAGTCTTACCCGAAAACAACTCTCGTACTCATCCTCAACCTGATGACCAAACGCCCTATACCCTGAATACAAGATATAAGACTTGTGACAACTGTGTTGTCTTGTGGTACAAGCGCATACATGTAGCAATAGTCAAGAAACTGTCCAAAAAGTCCCGCCCGGAAAACTCGTTCGTTTTTGGGGGAAAGAAATCTCTTCCGGTCGAAATCCAGCGATATCTGTCCGAGGGGTAATCTATTATAGATAAGAAATGAAATGTTACAGAGGGTCCCCAGGAATCTTAACCTGATGACCACCCAAGAGAGCCCAAAGCTCCTCTTGGTTCGGGTTTTCTTCCCTGGGGGCCTTCTTACCCCCCAATACTATGAATCGACGGAACGTCGAGTTCCGTCGAGCGGTTATGAGACTCTGGACAGATGGGTGAGACCCGTAGCATTCGGTCTCATCTGTTGAAGCTCGGAGTCGACTTCGTAAGAACGATAATGACTAAGCGTGTCCCTGGGGGTTCGTTCGCCCGAGCGGTGCAACAAGAGGGTCAGAAGAATAAGCTGCAGACTAGCATCGGGATTAGCGACATTCTCAACGCCGAGCTGTCCACACTTATCCATCGCTCAATTCCCCGCTAACCCGCTATCGGCATATAATATTTTGGATGGGCTCGACCAAGACTCTCAAGCTCGGCGAACCTGAGATAGACAACAAAGCCTATTGTCTGCCGCAGATATCCTGATCAAGATTTGTGATCGGCGAAAAAATGCGGGCCAGATGAGTGTATTCAAACCAATCAAAGTCATCATCCGATGGAGTAATAGGACCGGCCGAAAGGAGTTCGAGACACCCTCCCCGCATCTTCTCGCCCTATGAATCAAGAGATTTCCGAGTCACCTGGCGTCCGATAGCGGCCGAGAGACCGTCATCATCCGACTGCCCATCGCTGGCCGCTCCGAGGTAGGATATTTCTGAAATAGCCCAACTTGGCGACTCTTCGTTGTCCAAGCTCGAGATCTATGCGCGTCAACTGGTTCCTCATCCTCGGATGCGTGCTTGCAAGCCTCTACGCGTGGCAGCAAGACCCGAACTGGGCGGACCAGAACCTGGTCTTCAGCCTAAACAACCTCCTGGCCGGACGCGTCTGGACCCTGGTTACTGCACTATTCGTCCATGCTAGTGTACCACATCTTCTGGGAAACATGCCGTTCCTATTCGTCTTCGGCAACACCCTTGAGAAGATGATTGGGCGAGACAATCATCTGCTCGTCTTCTTCATAGGCGGGTTCACAAGCTTCCTACTGCCGCCCTTACTGGGAATCTACAGCCCGGACACTGGGATGCTGGGCGCGAGCGCAGCAATCTTCACCCTTGCAGCATGCGTCATGCTCATGTCACCATTGAAATTCAGCTGGCTCTTTCTTGCACCACAGGGACTCGTGGCTATCATCTACTTCACCCTCAACGCAATAATAGTCACCGACCCGTCCATCCTCGGTCAGAGACTCTTCGATCCAAGCGTCGCCTACATTGCCCACGTCATCGGATTCACAGTCGGAATCCCCTTCGGCATCGCCTGGAGCCAGAAATGGAAGAAGAATCTCCTGATAACTTTAGGACTCTTCGGCCTCTACCTCATAATCCTCTTCGTCTTAGCCAGTATCTTCGGGTCTCCTCTACCCTTCGGCGTGTTCTAGGCGAGCTGCCCCTCTAACATCGGTCTGAGTCTCAAGAAGACCTCACGGGTCACTCGAAGATCGTCAAGACAGTGATCTCGGATCGACCTCAAAGCCGCCTCATCTCCTTCCAGCGCCTTGACAAACAAGCTGGGCACCTCCAGTCCCATAGGCCCCTTCTCCCGTCTGATCCCGAAAAAGTCACAGACATGATCTAGGTAGGTAAAGGTCAAGCGGAGCCTAG
>Ga0209266_1000218_pt1 | contig 49542 bp, 47 predicted proteins | sample GraSoiAngelo_132_FD_185889 | JGI IMG/M metagenome (GOLD analysis project Ga0209266, IMG submission 185889) | Grasslands soil microbial communities from the Angelo Coastal Reserve, California, USA - 14_0929_02_40cm (SPAdes) (version 2) | ecosystem: Environmental > Terrestrial > Soil > Grasslands ...
CCGCACTCGAGCGTCGCCGCGGGACGGGCGAGGACGCGCCCCCGCACCAGGACCGGGCCGCCCGCGCGCACCGGCGAAATGTCCACACCGAGTTGGCGCAGCACGCGCGCCGTACTCTTCACGTCCGCGCCCGTGAGCAGGCCGTCGAGCTCGCTTCGGCCGTGAGCCAGCCCCGCCAGCAACAGCGCCCGGTGGGAGATGCTCTTGTCGCCCGGGGGCCGCACCGCGCCCCGCACCTTCACGTCTCGAGCCTCCCCCGCCACTCGGCGGCGCGCCCCAGCCACGCCCTCACGGCAGCCGCATCCCCCACCTCGAGTGCGCGCTGCAGCTCGCCCAACGGCTCTTCCAGGGAGCGCAGCGTCGGGAGCAGCTCGTCGCGGTTCATGAGCAGGATCTCGGTCCACAGGGCCGGCTCGCTCGCGGCGAGTCGGGTGGTGTCGCGCGCACCGGGGCCGATGGTGGCGCCGGGGGGAGCGAGCCGCGCCAGGCTGTTCGCGAGCAGCGACGCGACGACCTGCGGGAGATGGCTCGTGACGGCCAGCTGGCGATCGTGCTGGCGGGCGTCGATCGTGACGGGGTGCGCCGCGAGCGTGTCCGCCCAGAAATGGGCGACTTCGCGCGCCGCGTCGTCCCCGCCCTGCGCCGGGGTCACATACACGACGGCGTCCCGGAACAAGTCGGCCCGCGCCGCGGCGAACCCGTGCGCCTGCGTCCCCGCGAGGGGGTGGCTGCCGGCGAAGCGGGGGCCCAAGCCGAGCGCTTCCGCGCGGGCCACGATGGCGCGCTTCACGGAGCCCGCGTCGGTGACGAGCGTGCGCGGCGTGAGGGTCGCGCGCAGCGATTCGAGCAGATGGACGTTGGCGGCGGGAGGCGCCGCGAGGACGAGCAGCTCGACCCCGCGCACGACCTCCTCCACGCGCGCTGGTGCGTCGTCCACCGCGCCCTGCTGCGCCGCGGCGGCGCGCTCGGCGGGCTCGGGCGACCAGCCGAGCACCCGTGCCACGCCGGCCCGCTTCGCCTGCCAGGCGAGCGAGCCGCCGATCGCGCCGAGGCCGATGACGCCGAGCGAGGTGGGACGCACGGGATGGAAGCTAGCGGCGCCGCGAGGGGGCGTAAACGCGAAGGGCGAGTCCCCAAAGGAGCCGCCCCCTCACGCCGACGGCGGAGCCGGCAACAGGACCTACTACGGGATGACGCTCGGCACCGTGAAGCCGACCGCGTGCGCGCCGATGTTGAACTGGCCGCCGATGAACGAGAAAGGGCGGCTCCCGAAGGAACCGCCCCTCATCAATCACTTGACCGTCCCTGGGTTCCTTAACCCCCGCATGCCGGCGCGAACCCCATACCCTGTGGAGCCGAGCCTCCCGTGACACCACGGACGTTGGAAACGGCACCCGTGCCCGGGGCGATGTCGAAGAGAATGTCACCACTCGGCCCACCAAAGCCAGCTCCGATCAGTGTCCCGCTCGTGCCGAACACAATTGACCCGGCCACGCCGATGTTTTGATTGAGCGTGACCTGCGTCAGAGCTGCGCCCGTCGTCTTATCGATCGTCACGAGCCGCTGCGTGCCCGTCGTAGTCAGCTCGAGACCGTACAGCGTCCCGTTCGCGTCGGCGTCCATGCCACCGATACGCAGTCCCATCGAACCAATTGGCCCCGAAACGGCGCCCGTCGCCGCGTCGATCGTTACCAGCCTCGAGGTCAGCGAACCACCGTCTGGGATAAAATCCTCGGCGCCGTAGAGCACACCGCCCGCGAAGGCGAGGGCGCCAATATCACGCAATGTCGCCGTGGAGTTCAGCTTCGTCGCGAGCCCGGAGCACGAATTCACCGTAAGCAGGTCCCCGGTGGACGTGCCTCCAGTCGTCCCGTCTCCCGAATTGTTCCACACAAACATCGCGTGGTCCGGCCGGACGGCCATCGCGACGGGCGTCATGTACAGGTTCAGGTTAGAGCCTCCCAAGCGACCTACGAAGCTCGCGGCACCAGTTGCAACGTCATATGTCGACAGGCCGTCGTCCCCGGCGTTCACGCCGTAGAGCAGCGTCGGCGCCTCGGGCAGGCCCCAGGTGACGTAGCTGAAGCAGCACGACGAGCCACCGAGCCCGAGATGAACGACCGCCGCAGATGCGTACAACGGCTGAGGGCCGACGATCGCGCGGACCGTGGTCATCGCAAGACGCCAGCCTTCGCGCAGCGCACCTGCAAGGCCGCCTGACGGTCCGGGTTGGAAGTTCGGATCGCAGGGCAGGAACGTCGCGGGAGCGTCCGGGAGCGCTTCTAGCTGAGGGATGCCCTCTGTAGGCTGCGGCTCGAACCGGAAGATCTGCAACCTGGCTTGCTGCGCGGGGGTGAGGTTGCCGACCTCGACGCACATCCCTATGGTGACATCCGTATTGAACCGGAACGGCGGGTTTAACTCGCCCTCGGTGGCCTGACGGGTGACCGACAGAATCTCGCTCGACGAAATCGGGAAGGCCACGTACCGGTAGCAATCGTCGAACTGCGGCACGCTCATGACGTCCCGGGGGACGCACGGCCTCATCGTCCGTTGCTCGATAGCAACGACCAGGTCTCCCAGGTTGGTCGTCGCTGGCCCGGGGATGAAGACGCCAGCCAGCTGCTGATCGGTGAGGATGGTCGTGTTCTGCCCTGCGGTCACGATGGCCTCGCCGCAGTCCCGACCCGGGCGGCAGGCATCGTCCCCCGTCAGCGCGAAGAACGCCGCCCCGAACCCGATGAAGAACTTGAATGGCAGCGATCCGTCGTCGAGCAGCGGGACCGCGTCGTTGCTCAGAAAGGCGGCGTTCTTGAACGCCTTCCCGTTGTCTACGATCTCCAGGTCTGCGAAGCCGAGCCCGAGGCCCGGCACGGTCTCCGTGCCGTCGAGCTCCACAGCCAGCCGATACACGCAGGGGGCGTGGACGGCGCTGAAGTTCCTCGTCTTCCAAACGATCCCGTACTGCTTGTTCGAGGCATCCATCACGACCCTGAAGTCCGGACCGCTCGTGGTCGTGAAGACAGCGATCGACTGGGCCGGACAGCTTGCGGACGGATCCGTCAACGACGCCCTTTGGGTAACGCGCACCAGAGGCGACAGACCGTGGTTGAACTTCTCGTTGATCGTTGGGTTCGACACAACCGGCGGCAGCAGGTAGAAGTGCGGGTTGCCTCCGCTGTTGAAGTGGTCTTGGATCATGTAGGAGGGCGGTGACGTGACTGACTGACGGTCCTGACACGCCGCGGCGACGAGCGCCGCCGCGCACAGCAACAACCGGGATCGGTTCATGGGGCGCTTCCTCGACATCCGGGACGGCTACCAGGGCGCTATGGCAGTCGCTAATGTGTCCCCATTTGGGAGACATGGGAAGTAGCGCCTGTCGCGTGCGCGTGGCAGTCCAAACACATAGAACGGGAAGAATCGCCAGAACCGATAAGGGAACGGCTAGTTGCGCGCTCCTGAGATGGTGCGAAAGCCGGGCAGATCCTTGAGCGGCCGCCACCACCAGTGCAGGTCGCCCCCGGCCCGGAACAGGTGCTCGGGGTTCCCGGCGATGTAGCGCTTCAGGAGCTTGAGGGCCTCGTCGTAATCCCCGATGAGCGTGCGCGCGAACGCCTCGCGCCCCGCCACCTCTTGGCCGAACGGGGTCGTCCACCCGTCGCGCGAGCGAAGCAGCACCTTGCGGGCGCTATCCTTGAGCCCGGCCCGGCCCAGGATGGCGCCTACGGCCGTCAGTCCCTGGTAGCGCTCGTAGGCACGCAGGCTGGCGGGTGCCAGCGTGTCGAGTTTCGCGAACAGGTGCCATGCGGCGGTGACATCGGGGGGCCGGGCGGCCGTGGTCATCACCCAGAGCTGGCAGTCCACGAAGCGGTAGTCTTGGGGGAAGCGCCGCCCGCCTTCCTCGCACGCGGTGCGGGCCTCGGCGTGCAGCTCGCCGTCGTAGGACGCAAGGAACAAGCGCCATAGGACCTGGTCCGCGGCGTCGAGGTACGCATCCTCTTCCAGCGCTCGGTGAGCGGCAATCACGACGGCGCTGATATCCCCTCGCTGATACTGCAACGCGCTGAGCGTCGCGTAGGCGGTCGCGAGCGGCTTGATCTGCACCGCCGTCTGCAGGTCGTCCTGGGCGGCCCGCAGCTCGGCGTCCGCCAGGTCGTGGGGGACCAGGTGAAGGAAATAGCGGAAGAACCGGAGGGTGCCGAGGAGCTCGAGCGCCTCGGGATCGCTGGGCGCAAGCTCGAGCGCACGGCGCGCGTGCTGCAAACCGAGCATGATCCAGGGATCGGATGCCTGGGAGTGGGCCTGGAGCGCGCGCGCGCGGCGCTGCGCCAGCCGCCCCCGCAACAGCACCGGTGCGACCCATCGGGAGTCGGCCCGCTCGGCGGCCGCGAGCAGGGTGTCGGCGCGCTGTAACACGGCAAACGCGCTTTCCGCATGGTCTCCTTGGAGCAGTCGCTCGGAGTCTTTGCGCAGCCGTTCCGCCTCCTGCAGGCCCGTCCACGCCTCGACGCTGCGCGTGCCGGCGAGCTCCTCTCGCACGCGGATCTCCTCGCCCAGCCGCTCCCGCAGGAAGCGCGCCGCTTCCCGGGCCAGCGAATCCCGCAGCGCCAGCACCTCGGCCTGCGGCAGCTCGAAGCTCTGGCGCCGGATGTCGGAGCCGCTGGTGCCGTCGACCAGCCGGACCGTGACGCGTAGACGCGTGCCGACATTCTCCACGCTGCCTTCGACCAGCGTCCCCGCACGCAGTAGCCGGGCGATGGAGTCGCGGGGCAGGTCCTTCGCCCGGTACGGGGCCACGCCGTTGCGCGAGATCACCTCGAGCGACCGCACGCCGGCGAGCTGGCTGATCAGCATCTCCGTGAGCCCGTCCGTGAGATAGCCGAGCGAGCTGTCCTTGCTCAGGTCCTCGAAGTACAGCACTGCGACGTGCCGCGGATCGAGCCCGCCTTCCGCCGCGGCTCCCGTGCGGCCGCGCGAAGTCACCGTCTTCGCGAACCACAGCGCCAGCGCGAGGATGACGACCGCGCCGCCCGCTTCTATGAGCACCCTGCGCGGCACGCGACGCGCCGCCGGTGTGGGACGGGTCGCCCGCCGCATCGGCCCGGTCGCCGCGGACGGCCTCGCCAGCGCCTCGGCGAACAGGGCGGCCGTGGGGAAGCGGTCGGCGGGGGTCTTCGCGAGCGCCCGCAGCAGCGCGTCCTCCACGGCGTCCGGGATGGAGGCGCGCACGATGGAAGGTGGCGACACCAAATCGAGCGAATGCCGGGCCATCACCGCCTGCGCCGTGGGGCCCGTGAAGGGAGGCTCCCCCACGAGCATCTCGTAGACGACGCAGGCCAGGCTGTACTGGTCGCTCCGGCCGTCGATCTCTGCGCTCCCCGTCGCCTGCTCCGGGCTCATGTAGGCGGGAGTGCCAATCACGGTCCCGGTCTGCGTGAGCTGGTGCTCCTCCCCCGCCGCCGTGACGGCGCGCGCGATCCCGAAGTCCGCGACCACGGCCGTGCCGCCCGACAGCATGACGTTCTCGGGCTTGATGTCGCGATGCACGACGCCGTGGCTATGGGCGTACGCCAGCGCGCCGGCCACCTCCCCCCCGATCCTGAGGGTGTCCTCCAGCGACAGCTGTTTCTCACGCTCGAGCCGGTCGCGCAGCGACTCGCCCTCCACGTAGGGCATCACGTAGTAGAGGAAGCCGGCGGCCGTGCCGGAGTCGTACAGGGGCAGGATATGGGGATGCTGCAGCCGGGCGGCGATCTCGATTTCCCGCAGGAACCGGTCGGCGCCCACGGCGGCGGCGAGCTCGGGGTGCAGCACTTTGATGGCGACCGGCCGGCGGTGCTTCAGGTCCTCCGCGAGGAACACCGTCGCCATGCCGCCGCGGCCCAGCTCGCGCTCGACGGCGTAGCGGTCCGCGAGCGCGTCGCGCAGAACGGCAAGCAGGTCGGGCATCGGACGCGGCGAAGCTACTGCGGGGCCCCGCTCTTGTCTATCGGACGGGCCCAACCCTAGTTATAGAGCGGCCCGCAATGCCCCGTCGAGCGCCGGTCTCCGCCTCTGCACCACCCTCCCTCGGGCGGGGGATGCGCACGCCCAGCATCAGCCGGGTGTTCGCCGCCGCGCTCCTCGCCATCGCCGTGGCCGGCCTGGTGGAGCGCTGGGCGACCTGGCAGAGCGCGCGCCGCACTCAGGCCGACATGATCGATCTCACGCACCGGCTCGAGCGCATCGCGCAGCTCTACCCGTCGCCGGGGATAGAGACGCAGCTCGACGACCTGCGCGAGCTGGCGGCCGCGGTGGGCGACGATGCGATCCAGGCGGCGATCGCCACCACGATCCTGTTCGGCGTCATGCTGGTGGCGCTGGGCGTGGGTCTGTGGTACAACCGGCGCCGGCTGGCGCAGCCGTTCGCCCACGTCGTGAGCGCGCTGGAGCGCGTAGCGGCGGGGCACTACGAGGAGCGGTTGGACGAGACCCAACCCGAAGAGTTCGGGACGATCGCCCGCGGCGTGAACCGCATGGCGGGCGCGCTCGCCTGGCGGGAGGGCGTGCAGGACTCCACCGCCCGCCTGCTGGCAGCGCTGAACCCGGCGGTGCGCGAGCCGAGCGGCGAGAATTTCGGGCCCGCCCTCGAAGTCCTGGCTGCCGCCACCGAGGCCCGGGCGCTGGTGCTGTACCAGCCCGACTACGACTCCAACGAGTGGCGGCCGGCGGCGGCGTGGCGCGCGAGCGCGGAGGCGGTGCCGCGGAAGCTCGTGCGCGAGCTGATCGGCGACGCCGCCAACGTGATCCAGTACAGCGGCGGGGCGGCCGGCCCGATTCGGGAGCGGCTGCGGCTCACCGGCGACGCCGCGGGCGGCGGACTCGCCCTCGTACCCCTGCGCGCGCAGAACATCCTCTCCGGCCTGCTGGTCGCGCTGCTGGAGCGCGAGCTCGGCGGGGATGGGCGCGCCGTGCTGGAGCAGGCGGCGCCGAACCTCGCCATCGCGTGCGAGCGCGAGTCCGCCCACCGCCACACGCGGCGCCTGGCCGTGGAGCTGCGTCACGCCGCCCAGCGGCTCGAGGCCCAGAACGCCGTGCTCACGACCTTGAACGAGAAGCTCGAGGCCCAACACCAGGAGCTCACCCGGCTGAACGCCGAGCTCGACCAGGCAGGCCGCCTGAAGGACCAGTTCCTCGCCAACGTCTCGCACGAGTTGCGCACGCCGCTCAACTCCGTCATCGGCTTCAGCGACCTGCTGCTCACCGATGAGGCGGGCGGGGCGTCCCTCACGGCGATGCAGCGCGACTCCCTCGAGACGATCGCCCGCAACGGCCGCCACCTGCTGCAGCTCATCAACGAGCTGCTCGACATCTCGAAGATCGCGGCCGGGCGCATGGACCTGCGGCGCGAGCCGTTGGTGCTCGAGGGCCTGTTCCGCGAGGCGGCCGATACCGTGCGCGCCCAGCTCGACGCCCGCCGCCACCGGCTCGTGATCGACGCGCTGCCCGAGCCCTACACCGTGCTCGCCGACCACATCCGGGTGCGGCAGGTCCTGCTCAACCTGCTCTCCAACGCGATCAAGTTCACGCCCGACGGCGGGCAGATCACGCTCGCCGCCGGCGCGGCGGACGGCGGCCGCACCGTCCGCGTCGCGGTGAGCGATACGGGCATCGGGATCGACGCCGGGGATCAGGGGAAGCTGTTCCGCGAATTCGTGCAGGTCGACGCCTCGGCGAGCCGGCGCTACGAGGGGACGGGACTGGGGCTGGCGCTCTGCAAGCGACTCGTGGAGCTGCAAGGCGGGGCGATCGGCGTCGAGTCGGCGCTCGGCCGGGGCAGTACGTTCTGGTTCACCCTTCCCCAGGCCATCGAGCGGCCGGAGCGCGGCTAGTGGCCACCATCCTGATCGTCGAGGACCAGGCCGACAACCTCAAGCTCTTCACCGCCCTGCTCACGCTCAAGGGGCACCGCGTCGTCGGCCTGCCGAACGGCACCGGGCTGCTCGAGGCGCTGCGCCGCGAGCGCCCGGCGCTGATCCTGCTCGACATCCAGCTGCCGGGCCGCGACGGATTCAGCCTGCTCGAGGACCTCAAGAGCGCCAAGGGCGACCAGCCTTGGAAGGTGGTCGCCCTCACGGCGCATGCGATGCCCGGAGACCGCGAGAAGACGCTCGCGGCGGGGTTCGACGGTTACATCTCCAAGCCGATCGACGTGCGGACCTTCTCGGACGAGATCGTGCGGTACCTGGGCTGACCGGACGCAGTACAGCGCTCAACCTTGTGCGCCAGCGGGACCGTCACGACGGTGTGCGCCCCCTCCGTCCCGGTCGCTTCCACGGTGATCGGAGCGAGCGTGCCGCCGTAGTAGAGCGCGTCGGGCGGCCAGTCGGGGCGCCCCGCCAGGGACGCGTGGCGATTCGCCGCCTGCACCGACGTCAACGCCACCTGGCCCGCGTAGCCGTAGCCAATAGTCAGGGTGATTCCGAGCAGCAAGGCATACCCGCGCATGGTCCCTCCAGACGTCTGCGGCCTCCCTAACGGCGTCCGAGGGGCCGGGTGAACTGCTTCCGTGAGTGTATGACGCCGGTGGGGCTGAAAAGGTTGCAGCGGCTTTCAGGACGTGGTGCGGGAGGCGGGGGGCACGGGGGGCGCGGGCGGCCTGGGCCTGGGCGGCGCCTGGGGAGGCAGTTTCCGCACCTGGATCGAGCCGTGGAGCGTTTCCACCTGGATCGTGCGGCCGCCGGTGCCGATGGTCCCGTGGAAGCGGCGGGGCAGGATCCCCTGGCTCGCGGTGAGCGGGAAGTCCGTGTCCACCGAGCCGGCGAGGGTCGTCGCCTCGAGGTCGGCGTTGAGCGTGGCCGGCAGCTCGAGCGTTACCGCCCCGTTCACGGTCTTGACCTCCACCTTGCCGGGCTCGGCGAAGCCCGAGATGGCGGCGTGGACGGAGCCGTTCACATTCTGCACCTCGAGCGGCCCGGCGCTCGTTTGCGCGTTGATCTCCCCGTTCACCGTCTGGGCCTTGACGGGGGCGCTCGCGCCCGCGACGGTGACGTCGCCGTTCACCGTGAAGGCATCGACCTTTACGCCCCGCGGTACGCGCACGGTAAAGTGAACGCGCACGCTGTTGTGGCGGAGGCTCCCCGCTTCGTAGTCGCCTTCCGCACCGCAGTGGCGACTGCCGCTCCCCCACAGCGCGCAGATGGTGACTCCGCCCCCCTGGACGGCGACGAGGCGCACGTGCCCGAACTGCGAGCGGCGCCCGGTCTTTTCGACCACGACCGCGACCGAGTCGCCGGCGGCCGGCTCCACCTCCACGTCCCCGTTCACGTTCTTGAGCCAGACCGACTGCTTCGGGGCGATCTTGCCGCTCCACGTCCACACGGCGGCCGTGTCGCCGGGGGCCTCCGGCCCCGCGAGCTCCGCGGAATTCAGTCCATCGAAATTGAAGTTGAAGCCGCGCCGCACGCGGCCCACGACGCTGCCGATGGTGAGGCCCGCGACGAGGACGACGGCAAAGAGGCCCGCCCCCCGCATGATATCGCGGCGCCACGTCATCCAGAACCGCCTCAGATCCATGGCCCCCCCTTCAGTACCGCGGGCCCTACGGGCCTCCCGGGGTCCGGGTTTCCAGGATACGTTGCCGCTTTGCCCGCGGCTTTACAAGCTGCTCCCGACCCATAGAGGCATCGAGCTGGGTCGATTCCACGGTGCACGTCATGGCGGGCGGCAAGAGCGAGCGGCTGATCAGCGGGGTGCCGTCGCCCGCGGACATCGGGCTCGATACGAAGCGCCAGCGGGTGCTGATCCCGGTGTTCACGCAGAACCGGGTGGAGGTGTGGCAGCTGCCTCAAGCGCCGGCGAGGTAGTTCTCGTCCCAGGCGATCTCGAAGCGGCCCTGGCAGCGCGTGCAGGTCATGGCGCGCGCCCGCTGCTCGAGCCGGGCGCGGTGGCGGCAGCTCGGGCACACGCCGTAGCGCGGGCCGAGCTCCGTTGCCAGACGGGACGCGCGGCGTGGCAGCGGCACGACGGACCAGCAGCGCGGCGGCGTGGCGACGATCTCGATGGCGTAGCTCGGCACGGCAAGGGGCTGACGGTTCACTTCCACGATCGCTTTGAGGCCGGTCACCTGGGTGACGCGGTACCACGCACCGCGGCGCATTTTGCAATCCACGTCCTCCTGCAGACGGGCCCAGCGCATTCCGGCCATGAGCGTACCTCGGGTGCGTCGAGTGTGGAGCGATGGGCGCGTGGCAAAGCGGGCGAGCACCACATTAAGGCGCATCAGCGCCGATAGCAATGCGCCGCGCCGTGCCTGTCGGGCGTCTGGCCGACCGCAGGGTGAGGCATCTCACAAGGATGCGGGCTCGAGCCCGCGACGATCGAGTGTGGGGAGAAACCTTACGTGGCGGATGCCCAGGGCAGGATTCGAACCTGCACGGGAGTTGCCTCCCTTGGGATTTTAAGTCCCATGCGTCTACCAGTTTCGCCACCCGGGCCCGACTCAGCTCCGCGGGGGAGCCAGCCGCTCGCCCTCGCGCTGCTTGGCGAGGAGTCGTTCCGCGAAATCCAGTCGTTCCTCAACCTCGCCGAGTCTGCGCTGCATCTCCTCAACCTCATCGAGTCTTTTTCGCAGGTCGTCAAGCTCGGCGAGTCTCCGCTGCACCTGCTCGAACATCTCCCCCAGGTCTCGCGTGGATGCCCTGCGCCCGGGGAGTCGATCGGCGGGCAGCAACCTCCTGACCAGCACCTGCGCGACGCCGACGGTCAGGATGATGAACCCCACGCCGATGGCCCACACGGGTATCTCAAACATGCTCTGTCTCCTTCACTCGTTTCGCCACCGGGCCCATTCAAAGGTAATTGCGAATCCGCAATCAGTAGACCGGCTCGCGCCGCACGCCGCCCGAGGGCCGCACCGGAGTGATCGTCGGCTCGCGCCCGTAGGCTCGCCGAAACGCTCTGGTGATCGCTTCGGCAACCGATCTCTCGCCCTTCCCCCTTCCCCCCTCCCCTTTCCCCAGCAGTACAATGACCGCACCGCCCCAACCGGCCCCCGTGAGCCGCGCGCCGTGCGCACCGGCGCGCCTCGCCGCCGCGACCACGAGGTCGAGCTCCGGGGCGCTGCACTGGTACAGGCGGCGGCACGATTCGTGGGACTCGTAGAGCAGCCGCCCGAACGGCTTGAGCCGGCCCCGGGCAAGCAACTGGGCGCCGAACCGCGTGCGGGTGGTCTCGCCGATGACGTGCAGCGCCCGCGCGCGCAGCGGCTCGGGCAGGGCCTTCTTGAGGCGCGCCAGCCAGGACACGGGCCAGCTCGCGAGCCACACCAGCTCCGGCAGCTCGAGCCGCAACCGCGCCACCGCAGCCTCGCATTCCGCCCGCCGCTCGTTCAGCCTCCCCCTCGTGAGCTCGCGGCGCACGCCGGTGTCCACGAGCAACAGCCGCCCGTGGAACGGGATGTAGCGGGTCGCCGCCGAGGCGCACTCGACGAGCAACGCTTGCCCGGGCTTCGCGAGCGCGGCGACCATCTGGTCCATCACGCCGCAGCGCACGCCGACGTGATCGTGCTCGGCCCGGTACGCCACTCCCGCGACCTGGCGTCCCGTGAGGCGGGCGCCGGCGAGGGCGGCGAGCGCCTTCGCCGCGGCGACGGTGAGCGCGGCCGAGGAGCCGAGCCCCGCGCCCACCGGAAGCTCGCCCGCCGCGGCGACGCGCGCTCCTCCCGCAGGCGCGGCGCCGAGGATCGCGAGCTCCCGCACCACGCCCGCGAGGTAGGCGCCCCAACCCTCGACTCGTCCGTCTCGCCAGTCGATGCGTGCCACCTCGCCGTCGCGCGACGAAACCAGCTCCAGCAGCCCATCGCGCGCGGGGCCGACGACGACTGTCGTGCGCGCCTGGAGGGCGACGGGTAGGACGGGACCGCCGTTGTAGTCGGTGTGCTCGCCGAGCAGGTTCACGCGCCCGGGCGCGGAGGCCCCGGTCCGTGGGCGGCCGCCGAACGTCGAGCGGAACAGTGCGGACGCCGGATGACGCATCGGGTTTGACAAGGGTTCGGGCCAATGGTAGCGTTTGCCAGCCGGTTCCACCATCTCCCCCATTGCCTTGCGGAGCTTTTGCGTATGCAGCGGAACGCGTGGTCTGCGTTGATGTTGTCCCTCGCCTTCCCGGCGCTCCTGTCCGCGCAGGGCTTCGGCATCTACGAGCACAATAGCTGCACGATGGCGCGCGGGGGCGTGGCGGCGGCGAGCCCCTGTCCCGACGGCTCGGCGATCTTCTTCAATCCCGCCGGGCTCGCCGGCCTCTCCGAGACGCACCTCACCGCCGGCCTGACGTTGATCCGAGCCAACGGGGGCTTCACGGACGACATCCTGCAGCAGCGCACCGATCTCGACGACCCCCTGATCCCCGTCCCCAGCGGCTTCGTGACGCACGCGATCACTCCAAAGGTCACGCTCGGCGTCGGGTTGTACGTCCCCTACGGCCTCGAGACCAAGTGGCCCACGGCGGGCTTCGAGGGACGCTTTCTGGGCTACAACACCAAGATCCGGTCGATCTACGTGCAGCCGACCGTGGCCTACCAGGTGGACCCGCGGCTCAAGGTCGGCCTCGGCGTCGCCTACGTTCACGGCTCGGTCGAGCTGAACCAGCGCGTCGATCTCTCGGAGCAGCTGGTAACAGGGCAACCCTTCACGTTCGCCGCGCTCGGCATCCCGACCGGCACCGACTTCGCGGATTCGCACCTCACGGCGAACGGCAACGGCTTCGCGGTGAACCTCGGCGGCATCCTGAAGGTCAGCGACCGGCTGAGCATCGGCGCGCACTGGCTGACGCGGAGGACGCTCACGTACAACGGCGACGCGACCTTCGGGCGGATGCTGACGAACCTGGTGCTCCCCGCGAACAACCCCCTCGGCCTGCCCGGCGGGACCCCGGTGGACGGGGTGGTCCTCCCGCAATTCGCGGCGGGGGCGCCGCTCGACACCGCCAAGGCCCACAAGGCCTCCACCCACCTCACGCTGCCGCAGCAGGGGAGCATCGGGTTCGCCTACAAGCTCCGCGACAACTGGACGCTGATGGCCGACTATCAGTACGTGGGATGGGGGGCGTTTCACTCCGTGACCGTGGACTTCGACGCCGCCGACAACTCCACCCCCGACTTCACGCTCACGCCGAACAACAAAGACACCCACGGCTTCCGCATCGGGACGGAATACCAGCGGACCGCCAAGCTCACGCTGCGGGGTGGGTACCTGTACCACACGGCGGCGGAGCCAACCGATTTCGTGACGCCACTCTTGCCCGAGAACGACCGCAACGCACTGACCGTCGGCCTGGGGTATCAGCTTACCCCGGGGCTCCACGCCGACCTCGCCTATCAGTACATCAAGCAGAACGACCGCCGCGGCCGCGTGTTCTCCCAAGCTGTGGGCAACACCGGGCTGTACAGCCTCCACGCGCACCTGTTGGGCCTCGGCGTGGCCTACACCTTCGGACAGAGAGACTGAGCGCCATGCTCCGGACCACACGCGGTTACGCTGCGGCGGCTCTCGGCCTCCTGCTCGCCGTCGCGGCCTGCAGCAACGACGACTTCTTCCACCCGGCGGGCCTGACGCCCATCGACCCGCTGTTCGCGAGCTACGTGTCACTGGGCACGACGATCACGGCCGGCTGGCAGTCGGATGGCATCAACGACAGCACGCAGGTGCAGTCGTTCGCGGTGCTGCTCGCGCGACAGATGCAGACGCCGTTCTACGTGCCGCTGATGAACCGACCGGGATGCCGGCCGCCGCTGACCAACATCTATCTGCAGACGCGCGTTCTCCCGGCGGTCCCGGGCAACTGCGCCCTGCGCAAGACCCAGCCCATCCCGCCACCGTACATCAACAACGTGGCGGTGCCGGGGGCGCTGGTCGTGGACCCGCTCGACAACAGCGGCAACCCCACCGCGCTCACCACGTTCTTCCTGGGCGGTCAGACCCAGATCCAGGCCATGCGGCGGGCGAACCCGACGTTCGTCAGCGTAGAGCTCGGGATCACCGACGTGCTGGGCGCGGCCACGGACCCCACCAATGCGGGCAACCCGGCGCTGATCACGCCGCTGGGCACGTTCCAGACGCTGTACGGGTTTGTCCTCGACTCCATCCAAGCGGCGAACCCTAAAGGAGTGCTGCTGATCGGCGTGCCCTACGTGACCGTGGTGCCGTTCTTCACCGTGGGCTCGTACTTCTACACCATCGCGAACCGCGCGCTGGCGGACGTGACGCCGGACACGTTCCCGCCGAACTTCGTGGTGAATGCGAACTGCGCCAGCCCCGGTGGTGATGCCGTCCTGGTTCCGTTCCCGAACGGCGCCGCGGTGGAGGCGTTCGCCAAGGCGAACCCCCTCGTCACCGTGGGCGTGGACTGCTCGGACGACGTGAACATTCTCGCGTCCGAGCTCGGCGGGCTCCTCACCGCAGTGACCGGCTACAACAATTTCATTCAATCCGAGGCGACCGCGCGGACCACTGCCACGGGCCGGCCGTGGGTGTATGTCGATGTCAACGCGCTGCTCGCGGCCCTGCCGCCGGGATCCATTCCGGCGTTTCCTAACACGCCGCCGCGACCAACGAGCGCGACCGCGCCGTTCGGCGCGTTCTTCAGCCTCGACGGCATCCACCCCAGCGCGGTGACCCACAAGGCCATAGCCAACGCGCTCATCCAGACGATCAACGGCTACTTCGGCACGTCGCTCCAGGCGATTCCCTGACGCGAACCGAACCCGCGCCATGGGGTAGCGAACACGGCATCCGCTCATCGGCGGGTGCCGTTTTGCTGATGCCACTTGTCCGGCTGCTCCTCCTCCTGGTCGTGGCGGCGAGCGCGACCACCGCCCTCGCCGCTCAGGCCGTGGAGCGCACCGACATCCCCCGCCGCGGCACGCTGCGCGTGACGGTCGACCCGCGCATCATCACCTGGGACCGGCAGTACACCAACGGAACCGCGTGGCAACCGTTGGGCGCGCCGCTCACCGGCGACACCGTGGGCTCGGCCGCGATCCCGAGCGTCGCGCGGATCGAGCAAGACGTGCGCACCGCGAGCGGGCTCTCGGGGTTCCTCGCGAGCCTCGGCAAGGGCCTGTTCAGCGTGCGGCAGGAGCGGCGCACGTTCCCCATCAGCGCCGAGCTGGGCGTGACGGACCGGCTCGCCGTGTCGGTGATGGTCCCGATCGTGCGCGTCGCGACGCGGACCCGGCTGCAGCTCTCCCCCACCGGCAGCAACCTGGGAGCGAACCCGCTCGCGACCCAGGCCGGGGCCGACGTCGCCTACACGGACTTCTTCACTCAGTTCGACGATGCCCTCACCCAGCTCGCCGACAGCATCACCGCCGGACACTACGGTTGCCCCCCGTGCCCCCAGGCCCAGGCGCTCGCCGCGCAGGGAGCGGCGGTCCGCGACGCGCTGCGCCGTACGGTGTACGGCGTCGGCACCACCGGGTCGCCGTTCGTACCGCTCGCCCAGTCCGACGCGGGACTGGCCATCGGGACCACGGTCGGCACCATCCAGCAGGACCTGGCTACCGCCTACAACATCCCGAGCTTCACCGATCCCTTCCTGCTCTCCGTCGACTCCCTCAATCCGGACCGCATGGCGGCCCTGCTCGCCGATCCGGTTCTCGGATACGGGTACCGCTTCAGCCCGTTCCGGAACAGCTTCCGCATCGGCCTGGGCGATGTCGAGATCGGGGCGAAGTACCGGATCGTGACGGGCTCGCGCTACGCCGTCGCAGTCGCGGGAACGGTGCGGCTCCCCACGGCCGGCCGCGACTTCGCGGATGACCTGCTGCGGCAGTCGCTCGGCGACCACCAGCTCGACGTAGAGGCACGCCTCATTCAGGAGCTGACCGTGGCCGGGCGGGTGTGGCTCAACCTGGCCGTGCGCGCCGGGGTGCAGCGGCCGGGCACGCGCTTCGTCCGGGTGGCGCCGCCCGCGGCCGTGCTGGTTCCGGCCCAGGCGGGCGTGCTGTTGAGCTGGGATCCGGGGGACTACGCGGCCGTGGACTTCGCGCCGCTGTACCGCTTCAATCCTCGGTTCGCGGCCGGGCTGACGCTGGGCTACTGGTCGCGCGGGCGAGACCACTTCACGTTCCGCACCTCACAGGATTCGACCGACCTGGAGACGCGGCTCGGCACGGCGACCTCGGCCGCAGTGCTCGATCAGGGGACGTCGGAGCGCTGGGTGCGGGTGGGGGCCGCGGTGACGTTCGTGGGAGCGAGCGTGGAAGGCGGGTTCTCGGTGGAGCAGACCATCAGCGGCAGCGGCGGCCGCGTGCCGGCCGCGACCGTGTTTCGGATCGTGCTGCGGAAGGCGTGGAAGGTCTTTGGGAGCGGGCGCTGACGCTACCCGCGCTCGCGGTCGGAAAGATCGCCCCACTGGAGCTTCTTGCGCATCCGGGCGAAGAACCCTTCCGGGCCGAGGCGGACGAGGTGAACCGGCCGGTCGGCTCGCTTGACAAGCAGGCGCTCGCCCTGCTGCATGGTGGTGCCGACCTGACCGTCGAACGAGAGGAGCACCTCTTCGGTCCAGGGCGGAATCGGCTCGACCGAGACCTGGGCCGCGGACGGCACGACGAGGGGTCGCACGGCGAGGGTGTGCGGGCAGATCGCCGTCACGACGATCGCGTCCACTCCCGGCACGACGATGGGCCCCCCGGCCGAGAGCGAATAGGCCGTCGAGCCGGTGGGGGTGGAGACGATGATGCCGTCCGCCGAGTACTGCCCGACCTCCTCGCCGTCCACGGCCACGCGTAGCCGGACGACGCGCGCCACGCCGCCCTTGTGCACGACGACGTCGTTCAGCACGAGGGCCTCGGTGCGGCTCTTCCCCTGCTTATCCACGATGCACGGCTCCAGCGCGAGCCGCGATTCGGTGGCGTAGGCGCGCCGCACCAGGGCGTCGAGCGCCCAGTCGAGGGTCTGCGCGGTGGCCGTGGTGAGAAAGCCGACGCGGCCCAGATTGACGCCGAGGATGGGGGTGTCGGCGCCGTTCAGCACGCGCGCCCCGCGCAGCAGCGTGCCGTCGCCGCCGAGCGTGACGAGGCAGTCCAGGCTGCGCGACCCGTCGAGCAGCGCCGGCCGCGGATCGGGCCACAGCGGCTGGATGCGCTCTTCGGTGAAGTAGGTGAAGGCGAGCCGCGGGGCCAGCTGGGCGAGGTGCGCGAGGATGCTCTTGAGATCGCGATAGCTCGGGTTCCCGACCACCCCGACGTTCATGAGGGCGTGAGCGACTCCTCGGCGGCGAGCGCGCGAATCCGCGCGGCGATCCCGGGCCCGGTGAGCCCGACCTCGGCGAGCTGCTGGGCCCGCGGCGCGTGCTCGTAGGTGCGATCGGGGACCCCGAGCGTGACGACGCGCACCTCGGGCGCCGTGGTCTGCACGACGGCCGCGAGCGCGGCGCCGAATCCGTTGACGACGGTCCCGTCTTCGATGGTGACGAGCAGCCGGTGCTCGCGTACCAGCGCGTCCAGCAGCGCGCGGTCCATCGGCTTGAGGAAGCGGCAGTTCACGACGCTCGGGTCCAACCCCTCGGCGACGAGCTCGGCGGCCGCCGCGAGGGCGGGCTGGCACATCACGCCCACCGCGAGCAACGCGCACTCCCGGCCCCGCCGCAGCACCTCCCACGTTCCGTAGGGTACCGGGGCCACCTCGGCCGCCGGCGGCGCCTCCCCCGGTGCCTTGTCGCGCGGGTAGCGCAGCGAGAACGGCCCGTCCGCGTGGGCCAGCGCGCAGCGCAGCAGGCCGATCAGCTCCGCTCCGTCCCGCGGGGCCGTGACGGTGAAGTTCGGCACCGCGAGCAGGTAGGCGATGTCGTACAGCCCCATGTGCGTCTGGCCGTCCTCGCCGACCATGCCGGCGCGGTCGAGACAGAAGATCACCGGCAGCTGCTGAATCGCGACGTCGTGTACGATGCTGTCGTAGGCGCGCTGCAGGAAGGTCGAGTAGATCGCCACCACGGGCCGCACGCCCTGCGTCGCCAGGCCCGCGGCGAACGTGGTGGCGTGGGCCTCGGCGATCCCGACGTCGAAGAAGCGATCCGGCCATTTCTTCTGGAACGCGCTCGTCCCCGTCCCCGACGGCATCGCCGCCGTGATCGCCACGACGTCCGGGTACTCGGCGGCGAGCTGCGTGAGCGCTTCGCCGAAGATCTTGGTCCATTGCGGCGGGCCGGGGTTCGCGGGCTTCAGCTGGCCCGTCACCGGGTCGTAGGGGGCGCGCGCGTGGTACTTCTCCAGGTCCGGCTCGGGAAGCGGGAAGCCCTTTCCCTTCTCCGTGATGACGTGCACGACGCGCGGGCCCTTGAGCGTCTTCACGAGGGCGAACGTCTGCACCATCTGGTCGATGTCGTGCCCGTCGATCGGCCCGAAATAGCGGAATCCGAGCTCCTCGAACAGCATCCCCGGCGACCAGAGGTTCTTGATGCTCTCCTCGACGGTCTTGGCGAAGTCCACGAGCTTCTGCCCGCCCACCACGTGCGACGCCGCCTCGATCAGGTGCTTCACCTTCTCCCGGATGCGCACCGTGACCGGACTGGCGATGATCGAGCCCAGATACCGGTTGATGGCGCCGACGTTGGGAGCGATCGACATCCCGTTGTCGTTCAGCACCATGATGATGTCGCGGCCGGAGTGGCCCGCGTTGTTCATGGCCTCGTAGGGCAAGCCGCAGGTGAGCGCGCCGTCGCCCACCACCGCCACCACCTTGTAGTCCTCACCCTTGAGGTCGCGCGCCGCCGCCATGCCGAACGCGGCGGAGAGCGCGGTCCCCGCGTGCCCCGCCCCGAACTGATCGTGCCCGCTCTCACTGCGCCGCAGAAACCCCGACAGCCCTCCCGGCTGGCGCAGCGTGGGGAGCCGGTCATTCCGCCCGGTCAGGATCTTCCAGGGATAGCCCTGGTGCCCCACGTCCCACACGATGCGATCGCGTGGCGACTCGAACGAGTGGCACAGCGTCACCGTCAACTCGACGACGCCCAGCCCCGCGCCGATGTGCCCTCCGGTCTGGGACACGACCTCGATCAGGCGCTGCCGCACTTCATCGGCGAGGGCGGGAAGCTGATCGCGTCTCAGGCGCCTGACGTCTTCCGGACCGTGGATCGACTCAAGGAGAGGCACGGTGCCCTTTCCCATTAATTCGGCCTCGTCACCACGTAATGCGCCAGTTCCACGAGCGTAGGAGAAGCTAACCCCGCCTGCCGCAGCCGGTCTACGGCCCGCGCGGCGAGCCGCTCCGCCTCCGCCCGGGCGTCGCCGACGCCAAGCACGCTCACGAACGTCGACTTGGCGAGGGCCGCGTCCTTGCCCGCCGTCTTTCCGAGCTGCACCGAGCTCGCCGTCGCATCGAGGATGTCGTCGCAGATCTGGAAGGCGAGTCCCAGGTCGGCGCCGTAGCCGCGCAGCGCGGCGCAGGCGGAGGGAGCCGCTCCCCCCGCGAGCCCCCCGATCACGCACGACGCGGCGATCAGGGCCCCGGTCTTGCGCCGGTGGATCTCCTCGAGCGCCGCCACCGGCGCGCGCACCCCTTCCGCTTCCAGGTCGAGCGCCTGCCCTCCGATCATGCCGCCCGCCCCGGCGGCCCGAAACAGCTCCAGCGCGATGGCGCGCCGGCGCTCGGAGTCCGGCGCGAGCGTCGCCAGCCCCACGGCCAGCACCCGGGCGGCGAGGGCGACCATGTGGAACCCGGCGCGCGTGGCCGTCGGGACGTCGAAGGCGCGGTGGGTGGTCGGCCGGCCACGCCGCAGGTCGTCGTTGTCCATGCACGGGAGGTCGTCGTGCACCAGGGAGTAGGCGTGTACCACCTCGACCGCAGCGGCGAGCTCGGCGACGGCCGCCGCGGCCCCGCCCCCCCCCACCGCCTCGTGGCAGGCGAACACCAGCGTGGGGCGCAGTCGCTTTCCCTCCGAGAGGAGGCTGTAGCGGACGGCGGCGGGAACGGGCGGTGGCCAGAGGCCGTCCAGGCTCTCCCCCCAGCGCGCCAGCACCGCATCCACGCGAGCGCGGGCGTCCGAGAGATACAGCTCGAGCCCGCGGCTAACCGTCGAAGTCTTCAACCTTGGGCTTGCCGGCGTGGGTCGCGAGCACCTGGCGAATCCTGGCCTCGGCGGCCGTGAGGCGCTCGCGCGCCTGGCGCAGGCGCTCCACGCCCTCCTCGAACAGCTGCAGCGCCGCGTCCAGGTCGAGGTCGTGGCTCTCGAGCCGCCGCACGATCTCCTCCAGCCGCTCGAGCTGCTCCTGGAAGCTCGACTCGGCCATCAGGACTCCCGCACCCGGGCCGGCACGTCCCCGTCCACGACGCGCAGCCGGAACGCCAAGCCGGGTGGGAACTGCGCCACCCGCCTCAGGACGCGGCCCTCGGCGTCCCGGGCGACCGCGTACCCGCGCTCCAGGGTCTTGAGTGGGGACAAGGCATCGAGCTGACCGCTGACGCCTGAAAGCTGATGGCCCCAGCGCTCGAGCCGGAGCGCCATCGCGACGCCGAGCCGGTCGAGCGTGCGGTCGCAGCGCCGGGCGACCTCGTCCGAGCTGGCGGCGAGCCCGCGCGCGAGGCGCGAGCCCAGATCCGTCAGGTGCTGCAGCAGGTCGGCACGATCGGGGGTCGCCGCCGCCGCGGCGGCGGAGGGAGTGGCCGCACGATGGTCGGCGACGAGGTCGCACAGCGTGACGTCGGTCTCGTGCCCCACGGCCGAGATCACGGGGACAGGCACGGCGGCCACCGCGCGCGCCACCTGCTCGTTGTTGAAAGTCCACAGGTCCTCCGCCGCGCCGCCACCCCGGCCCACGATCGCCACGTCCACCGCCTCGAGCCGCCCCACCAGCGCCAGCGCACGGCACACGTCCGCCACCGCGCCGTCGCCCTGGACCCTCGTGGGGATCACGAGGAGCTCGGCCGGCGGCCAGCGCCGGCGGGTCACCGCGATGATGTCGCGCAGCGCCGCCCCGTCCGGGCTGGTGACGACGGCGATGCGCCGCGGATACCGGGGGAGCGGCCGCTTACGCGCGGGGTCGAGCAGGCCGTCCCGCGCGAGCGCGGCCTTCGCCTGCTCCAGGGCCAGCTTCCACAGCCCGCCCGCCTCGGTCGAGAGCAGCTCGAGCACCGTGAGCCGAAACTCGCCCTTGTCCTCCCACACCGTCGGCCGGCCGAACGCGTATACCTGCATGCCGTCGCTCGGCGGCGCGGGCAGCCGCCGGTTGTCGCGCCCGAACATGACGCAGCGCAGCTGCGCGGTCTTGTCGCGCAGCGCGAAGTACCAGTGCCCGCTTTGCCAGACCTTGAGGCCGCTCACCTCGCCCCGCACCCACAGCGGGGGCAGGCCGGCCTCCATCACGGCGCGGGCGCGGCGCGTGACCTCGCCGACCGTCCACGCCCCCTCCGCGGATGCCGCAGCGAACAGATCTAGCGTGGCTCCCCCTCCCCCTCCCTCTCCCCTACCCCGACCCACTGCCGTGCCGCCTGCACGGTGTTGTAGAGCAACATCGTGATCGTCATCGGTCCGACGCCCCCGGGGACCGGTGTAATCGCCCCGGCGACCTTCTTCACCTCGTCGAACTTCACGTCGCCCACCAGCCGGTAGCCCTTCTTCAGCGACGGATCGTCGATGCGGTTCACGCCGACGTCGATGACCACGGCGCCCGGCTTCACCATGTCGCCCGTGACGAACTCGGGCTTGCCGATCGCGACGATGAGGATGTCGGCCTGCCGGGTGACGGCCTTGATGTCCCGGGTGCGCGAGTGGCACACCGTGACGGTGGCGTTGCCGCCGGGGCCGTCCTGCAACAGTAGCGCCGCCATGGGCCGCCCCACGATCGTCGAGCGACCCACGATCACGGCGTGCTTGCCGGTCGGGTCCAGCTCGCTCCGCACGAGCAGCTGCTGCACGCCGTAGGGCGTGGCGGGGCGGAACCCCGTGGGGTCGCCGGTCGCGACCTTGCCGACGTTCTCGGGATGGAATCCGTCCACGTCCTTCCCGGGATCGACGCGGTGCAGCACCCGCTGGGTCGTGATGTGCTTGGGGAGCGGCAGCTGCACCAGGATCCCGTGGATCTTGTGGTCCGCGTTGAGGCGCTCGATGAGGGCGAGCAGCTCGGCCTCGGTCGTCTCCGCGGCGAGTCGCAGGGTCTCGTGGTACACGCCGGCCTCGTCGCAGGCCTTGCCCTTCATGCGGACATAGGTGTGCGAGGCCGGGTTTTCGCCCACCAGCACGGCAGCGAGCCCGGGGGTGACGCCGCGCCGCTTCAGATCGCGGATCTCTCCCTGGAGCTCGCCGCGCATCGCGTTGCCGATGGCGGTGCCGTCGATGAGCCTAGCGGGCAAAATCCACCGCGCGCGTCTCGCGGATGACGACGACCTTGATCTGGCCGGGATACTGCAGCTCGCGCTCGATCTTGCGGGCGATCTGGTCGGACAGCTCGGCCGCCCGGCCGTCGTCGATGGCGTTGGGCGTCACGACGACGCGCACCTCGCGCCCCGCCTGAATGGCGAACACCTTCTCGACCCCCGGGAACTCACCCGCGAGCTGCTCCAGCTGGGTGAGGCGCTTGACGTAGGTCTCGAACGCCTCGCGCCGGGCCCCCGGCCGCGAGCCCGAGACCGCGTCTGCCGCCTGCACGATCACGCTGATCGGCGACTCGTGGGCCACGTCGTCGTGGTGGGCCGCGATGGCGTTGATCACGATGGGATGCTCCCCGTACTTCGTCGCCACCTCCACACCGAGCTCCACGTGCGTGCCGTCGTGCTCGTGCGTGAGCACCTTGCCGACGTCGTGCAGCAGGGCGCCGCGCTTGGCGAGCTGCACGTCGAGCTTCAGCTCCGCCGCCATGATCCCCGCCAGCCAGGTCACTTCCTTCGAGTGCTCGAGCATGTTCTGGCCGTAGGAGGTGCGGTATTTCATCCGCCCGACGAGCTTCAGCAGCTCGGGGTGGAGCCCGTGGATGCCGGTTTCGTAGGCCGCCTGCTCGCCCGCTTCCACGATGCCCGCCTCCACCTCCGCCTGCGCTTTGCGGGCGATCTCCTCGATGCGGCCCGGGTGGATGCGCCCGTCGGCGATGAGGCGCTCCAGCGCAAGCCGCGCCACCTCGCGACGCACCGGGTCGAAGCACGACACGACCACCGTGTCCGGGGTGTCGTCGATGATCACGTCGACGCCGGTCGCGGCCTCGAAGGCGCGGATGTTGCGGCCCTCGCGACCGATGATGCGACCTTTCATTTCGTCGGTGGGGAGGGCGACGGCGGACACGGTCGTTTCGGCGGTGTGATCGGCGGCGATGCGCTGGATCGCGAGCGCCACGATCGTCTTGGCTTCCCGCTCGGCGCTGCGTTTGGCCTGCTCCTTGATATCGCGCGCCAGGGCGGCGCCCTCGCTCCGGGCCTCGTCCTCGAGCCGCCGCTGCAGCTCCTGCTTCGCTTCCTGGGCGCTCAGGCCCGCGATCTGCTCGAGCCTGGCGCGCGCCTCCTGCTCGCGGCTCGCCAGGGACTGCTCGCGCTGCGTGAAACCCCGGTCCCGCCCTTGCAGCTGGCGGTCCCGCTCCTCCAGCGCACCCGCCCGCTCGTCGAGTTGCTGCTCACGCCGCTCCAGCTCGCGGCGCCAGCGCGTGGCCTCTTGCTCCCACGCCTCACGCGCCTGGAGCAGCTCCTCCTTGGCCGTGAGCACGACCCGCTGCCTCGCCTCCTCGAGCAGCCGCTCGCCCTCGGCCGCCGTGGCCCGCGCGGCGGCTTCCGCCACCCCGCGCTCGACCCGGCGTCCGACGATGTAGCTGGCCACTCCCGCAGCGGCGGCGCCGCTCAGGAGGGCGAAGAGCACGGCGGGCCATGCGCCCATGGCATGTATCTCCAACACGCCCCGCTCGGTGGAGCGGGGCGAGGGTGTTCAGCTCGAACTCAGGACCGCCTTGCGCTTCCCCGGCGGCAGCAGCCTCGCCAGATCGTCCGCCAGCGCGGCGAGGCGGGCGGCGACTTCCCGCTCGCCCTTGCGCGCCTGGAACAGCTCGTTCGTGATGTCGAGCGCCGCCAGGATCGCCGCCTTGTGCGTCTCCACGATCGGCCCCTGCGACAGCACCTGCTTCAGCGCGCGGTCCACGTAGGCCGCCACCTCCCGCGTGTACTCGGGGGGCAGGTCGGAGCGCACCGTATACTCCTCGCCTCCGATCATCACCTTGACCGCGTGCTTTTTGGTGCTCACTGTGCCCCGCCTCGCGTCGCGGCGCCGCCCGAACCGCCGGCCGCACGCCCCCCGGCCCCCCCGGCCCCCCCGCCGTTCCCGGCCTCGCGCGCCTGCTCCTCCAGGAAGGTCAGCCGGCCGAGCAGATCGTGCACGCGCAGCTTCGCGCCCTCCACCCGCTGCCGCAGGGTCTTGTTCTCCTGCTCGAGCTCCGCCAGCCGGTTGCGCACCTCGGGATCGAGGCGCGTCGGCCCGCCGCCCGCCCCGCCCCGCAGCTCCTTGAGGTCCGTTTCAGCCTTGAGGGCGCGCGCGCGCCAGCCGGCCAGCTCCTCCGCGACGCCGCGAAGGATCGCCTCCAACTGGTCCACGACCGGCGTATCAGCCCGCTCTCCGTCGTACCCCAAGCTCGTCCTCCAGCGACCGCAGCGCCCGCTCGAGCGCCTGTTCCACCTCCTGCTCTCGCAGCGTGCGAGCGGGGTCGCGGAACGTGCAGTGCCACGCCACGCTGCGGTGCCCGGTCGGGATCCCGGGCCCCCGATACTCGTCGAAGACTTCGACGCGCTCGAGCAGGGCTCCGGCCCCGCGGCGCAGCACGTCGGCCACCGCCGCGGCCGTCACTCCGGCCGGCAGCAGCAGGGCGACATCCCGCTCGACCGGCGGATGCACGAGCAACGCTCGGTACGCGAGCGGCGCCTGATTGCCGGCCCCCACCGCGAGGTCCACCTCCAACCCGAAGAGGGGAGCGGCCCAGACCGGCGCGTCCGCCTGCAGCGCTCCAGCCCAGCCGACCGCCTCGCCGGTCGTTGTCACGGCCTCCCACCCCGTCGTGCCCGCGGCAACTTGTACGCGGGCGGCAGGACACGCCAGCCCGACTGCTAACTCAAAGTGGTGCTTGAGGTCCCATAAGTCCATATCAGGTACCTTCGCACCCTCCCGCCAGTGCGGCGGATGGCGGGCGCCGGTGAGGACCGCGGCGACGCAGGTTCGTTCGTCAGGCAGTCCCTTCCCCTCGACCGTGAGGGAGTCCTTTAGGGTTCCCGCTTCCCCGGTGGTTCCCCCGGCCTTCCACCGGAAGGCCGTGCCGATCTCGAACAGCCGGACGTCCCGGTTCCGGTTGGCCCAGTTGTGCTCGACCCGGCGGACGAGGCCGGGGAGGAGGCGGGTGCGCAGGTGCGTTTCCTCGCTCGAGATCGGGTTCACGAGCGCGACCGCGTCGGGGCCGTCCGCTGGCCCGAGCGGAACGGTGCGCGCCTCGAAGAACCCGGCCCGCGCGAGCTGCTCGCGCACGCGCGACTTGGCGCGCTCGACCGGGGCGTCGGGCACCGTGCCCGGGCGGTACGGCCGCAGCTCGTCCGGGAAGGCGTCGTAGCCCCGTAGCCGGGCGACCTCCTCGACCAGGTCCACGTCGCGGGTCACGTCGGGCCGCCAGCCGGGCACCTGCACTGCCAGGCGATCATCCTTCGGCGCCACGAAGAACCCCACCGACGACAGCAGTCTCTCGATCTCGGCGCGCTCGACCGCGATCCCGAGCAGCCGCGACACGGCCTCGGGGCGAAGGAAGATCGTCTTCTCCTGCACCGGTTGCGGCCACAGGTCGAGGGGCGGCTCGCGCAGCTCCCCGCCCGCCACGGCGGTGATCAGCTCGACGGCGCGGCGCAACGCGTCCGGCATGCCGAGCAGGTCGATCCCCCGCTCGAAGCGGTAGCTCGACTCGCTCGACAGCTCGAGGGCGCGGCGCGTGCGGCGGATGCGCGTCGGCTGGAAGTAGGCGCACTCGAGCACGAGATCGCGCGTGGCCTCGGACACCTCGGACTCGCCGCTCCCCATCACGCCCGCGATGATGGTGGGCCGCTCGGCGTCGCAGATCGCCGTCATCTCGGCCGTGAGCGTGCGCTCGACCCCGTCGAGCGTGACGATCTTTTCCCGAGCCCTGCCGCGTCGCACGATGACGGCCGGGCCCCGCAGCTTGGCCAGGTCGAACGCGTGCAGCGGCTGGTTGAGCTCGAACAGGATGTAGTTCGTGGCGTCGACGACGTTGTTGATCGCGCGTTGACCGACCGAGGACAGTCGGTCCGTGAGCCACCGGGGGCTGGGTGCGACCGTGACGCCGCGGATCACGGCGATCATGTAGCGCGGGGCGCCCTCGGGATCCTCGAGCCGCACCTCGACACCGTCTACCACGCCCGACGTGGCGGGACCGCTCGGGCCGGCGGCCGCGCCGGGCTCGGCGGCCCTCGCGGCCCCACCACCTCGGGCGCTGGGGGCGCGGCGACGGCCGCCGAGGGCGGCGTCCCCGCCGGCCGGAGCCGCGCTCCCAGCGCCCGGGATGGGCGGGAGCTTGACCGTCCCGCCGAGCACCGCGGCGAGCTCGCGCGCGACCCCCTTGTGGCACAACAAGTCGGGCCTGTTGGCGGGGACGTCGATCGCGATCTGGTGGTCGCCGAGGGGGACCGCATCGAGCAGGCGAGTCCCCGGCGCGGCATCCGTGTCGAGCTCCAGGATGCCGGCGTGGTCCTCGCCCAGGCCGAGCTCCCTGGCCGAGCACAGCATCCCGTTCGACTCGACGCCGCGGATCGTCTTGCGCTCGAGCGTGACGCCCCCCGGGAGCACCGCGCCCACCGGCGCGTAGGGGTAGGTCTTCCCGGCCTGCACGTTGGGCGCGCCGCACACCACCTCCACCGGCCCCCCGCTCGCTGGCCCCGCGTCCACGAGGCAGAGGGTGAGCCGGTCGGCGTTGGGATGCCGCTTCACCTCGAGCACGCGGCCGACGAGCACGTCGCTCAGGTCCTGGTGGATCGGCGTGACCGTATCCACCGCCGCGACGTGCATCGTCAGGCGCTCGGCGACGGCGGCCGCGTCGAGCGAGCGCCCGAGCAGCGCTTCGAGCCAGCGGCGGGACACGATCACCGCGCGCCTCCCGCGAACTGCGCGAGGAAGCGCACGTCGCTCTCGAACAGCAGTCGGATGTCGGGAATGCCGTGCCGGGTCATGGCGATGCGGTGCGGGCCCATGCCCCAGGCGAAGCCCGTGTACCGCTCGCTGTTCAGGCCGCAGTTCTCGAGCACGGCGGGATGGACCATCCCCGACCCGAGGATCTCCATCCACCCCGTCTGCTTGCAGGTGGCGCAGCCCGCCCCCTTGCAGATCTGGCACTGCACGTCCATCTCGGCCGAGGGCTCGGTGAACGGAAAGAACGAGGGGCGGAACCGCACCCGCGTGTCGGTCGTGAAGAACCGCCGGGCGAACGCGGTGAGCGTGGCCTTGAAGTCCACGAAGGTGATCCCCTGGTCGACCGCAAGCCCCTCGACCTGCTCGAACACCGGGCTGTGCGAGGCGTCGAACGGGTCGCGGCGATACACCTGCCCCGGGATCACGACGCGGACGGGCGGCGGGTAGCGCTCCAGGGTGCGGATCTGCACGGGCGACGTGTGGGTGCGGAGCAGCACGTCCCCACCCAGATAGAAGGAGTCCTGGGCATCCGTGGCCGGATGGTCCTTGGGGAAGTTGAGCGCGGTGAAGTTGTAGCGCTCGGTCTCGGCCTCCGGCCCGACGGCGCGGGTGAAGCCGAGCTCGTGGAAGATCTCGCAGATCTCGTCCACCACCTGGGTGACGAGGTGGAGACCGCCCCGCCACTGGGCCCGCCCCGGCATGGTGAGGTCGAGGTCGCGGGCGACGCCCGCGGCCGCCTTGAGCGAGCGCTCGCGGGCCGCGAACACCTCCTCGAACTCGCGCTTCAGCGCGTTGGCGGCCGCGCCGGCGGCCTTGCGCTCCGCCGGGGCGAGCTTCGGGACGGCCGCGAGGATCTTGGTGAGCGCGCCGCCCTTCCGCCCCAGGATCTCCGTCTTGAGGTCCTGGAGCCGGCGGTCGTCCGCCTGCGGAACTTCCTGGATACGCTCCCGCAGCGCGTCGATGGCTGCGAGGAGGTCGCGCATGCTCAGAGCGCCTGCCTGGCGACCTCCGCGAGCTGCTGGAACGCCGCGGGATCGCGCACCGCGAGGTCCGCCAACACCTTCCGGTTGATCTCAACGCCGGCGCGCCGCAGGCCGTTCATCATGCGGCTGTACGACAGCGCGTGCAGCCGTGCCGCGGCGTTGATGCGGGTGATCCACAGCCGCCGGAATTCCCCCTTCTTGCGGCGCCGGTCGCGATAGGCGTACTTCGCCGCCCGCTCGACCGACTCCTTCGCGGCCTTCCACAGCTTGCTGCGCCCCCCGAAGTAGCCCTTGGCGAGCTTCATCACCTTGTTCTTGCGCTTCAGGCGCGCGACGTTGCTTTTGACGCGAGGCATGGCCCGGCTCCCTACGCCATCAGCAGGCGCTTGAGGCGGCGTTCGTCCGCGTGCGACACCAGCGCCGCCTTGCGCAGGTGACGCTTCCGCTTGGGGTGCTTCTTGGTCAGGATGTGGCTCTTGTAGGCGTGGTGGCGGCGCAGCCGCCCCCTCCCCGTCAGCCTGACGCGCTTCCGGAGCGCGCGCTTCGATTTCTGCTTCGGCATTGGAATATCCCTTTCAGACATTCAGACGTCAGACATGAGACCTCAGAGACTGACGTCTGACCTCTGATGTCTGATTTCTCTATTTCGGCGCCAACACCATCGACATGTTGCGGCCTTCGAGCTTGGGCTCCTGCTCGATCTTCGCCACGTCCTTGAGTTCGTTCGCGACCCGGTCCAGCACCCCGCGCCCGAGATCGAGGTGGGCCATCTGCCGGCCGCGGTACATCATCGTCACCTTTACCTTGTTGCCGTCCGTGAGGAACTCGCGCGCGTGGCGCGTCTTGAACGCGAAGTCGTGGTCGTCGATCCCGGGACGGAACTTCACTTCCTTGAGATGGATCACGTGCTGCTTCTTCTTGGCCGCCCGCGCCGCCTTCGCCTGCTCGAACTTGAACTTCCCGTAGTCCATGATCTTCGCGACCGGGGGCCGCGCGAGCGGGGCAACCTCGACCAGATCGAGACCGCGTTCCACGGCCGCCGCGAGCGCTTCCTCGATGCTCAACACGCCCAACTGCTCGCCATCGGGCGCGATCACCCGGATCGGACTGATGCGGATCTGCCGGTTGACCCGGACGCGCGGCGCTTTGTTGTTGGTGCTTTCGATCGCCAGGTTCGGTTCTCCTCCTCAAAAGCGAAAGCGGATTCCGACCGCCCCGGAATCCGCTACGGAGCTTTCAACGGTCAGCCACGAGCCATCGGTCACTGACGGCTGCAAGCTGACGGCTGACGGCTCGTGATCGGAACCCTAGAGCGCTCTCCGGAGCCCGGAGAGGCAGCGGGTGAGGCGCCCGAGGCGCCCGCTTACCCTATTGCGGGCACCAAGTTAGCCCCGGCCGCGCGGCTCCACAAGGCCGAACCCCTTGCCGTCCCGCCCCAGCCGACCCGCTACCAACTCGGGGTCGTGCTCGAACACCAGCAGCCACCCCTCCGCCTCCGCCCGGCCGTACAGCCGCCGCTTGCTCTCCAGCGTCACGAGCGGCTCGAGATCATAGCCCATGATCCAGGGCAACGGCAGATGGGCCGTCGTCGGCACCAGGTCCGCGAGAAAGCACGCGCGCTCGCCCCCGCTCTCCACCAGGACGGACTGGTGGTAGGGGACGTGTCCGGGCGTGGGGATGCAGCGGATGCCGGGTAGCACGTCGACCTCCCCCTCCACCGTCTGGAACCGGACGGACTCGAAGTTGTGCGCGAGATAGCTCGCCTGGGTGCGCTCGTTGGTGTGGCGCGCGAACTCGAGCTCCCCCCGCTGCACCACGTACGTCGCCTGCGGGAATGCGGGGAGGATGCGCCCCTCGCCGGTGCACCAGGTGTTGCCTCCCGCGTGGTCGAAGTGCAAGTGGGTGTTGATCACCCAGCGCACCTCCTCGGGCCGGTAGCCGAGCTCGGCGAGCGAGTCTTCGAGGCGGGTGCGCCCCTCCCGGCCCTCGTTCTCGACGCCGTAGATGTCCTTGAACTTGTCGCCTTCCTTGTTGCCGAGCCCGGTGTCGATCAGCACGAGTCCCGCGTCGTGCTCCACGAGGAGGCAGCGCAGCGCCAGCGGGATGCGGTTGCGGTCGTCCGGGGCGATGCGCCGCTCCCACAAGGGCTTCGGCACCACGCCGAACATGGCCCCGCCGTCCAGGTGCTGCATCCCGGCTTCGAGCGCATGGCAGGTCAGGCGGCCGACCTTGAAAGTCGTGTGAGGCATCAGTCCAATGCGGAATGCGGAGTGCGGAATGCGGAGTGTGAAGGGAGGCATCCATGGGCAGGCGCCCCCCCATGCAAACTCCGCACTCCGCACTCCGCACTCCGCACTCTCCCGAGTTCCTCCAGCGTCCCCGCCCCCTGCTCCTTCGCGATCGCCACCAGCCGCTGCAGGATCCTGGCCGCGGCCATCGCGTCCGGACCCGCCCGGTGGCGGCGCTCGATCTCGATCCCGAAGAACTGCGCCAGGGTGTCGAGACTGCGCGACTCGAGGGCCGGGAGGAGCCGCCGCGCCAGCCGCAGGGTGCAAACCCGGGGGCCCTGGAGCACGAGCGAGCGCGCGCGCTCGAGCTCGACCAGGAGGAACGTCCAGTCGAAGCGCACGTTATGGGCGACGAACACGGCTCCCGTGAGGTGGTCGAGCAGGCGATCGGCCACGGCGGCGAAGCAGGGCGCGGCGCGCAGCGCGGCGGCGTCGATGCCGGTGAGCTGGGAGACGAACGGCCCGACCGCGACGCCGGGATTGACGAGGGTCTCGAAGGCCGGCGTGACGCGATCGCGCTCGAGCACCGCGACCGCGATCTCGATGATGCGGTCGCCACGTCGCGGGCTCGTACCCGTGGCCTCCACGTCCACCACGGCAAAGCGGCAGGCGTCGAGCCCCGGGCTCGCCGCCGCGGCCGCGAGCGTCCAGCGACCGTCCGGCAGCCGGGACACGCGCGGGTCCGCGCCCACCAGCGTCGTCGCCACCCGCTCGGCGATCGCCCTCGGGGCGCGCGCCAGGCCCAGCACCTCGCGCGCCAGCACGAGGCTCGACGCGGGCCCGGCCTCGAGATAGGCCAGCGCCCGACCCGAGAGGCTCGAGGAGGAGACCGCGGCGAGGCCGTTCAGACGTCGTCGCGCCGCAGGGGCAGCGTCATGCACCGCGGCCCGCCGCCGCCGCGCACCAGCTCGCTGCCCTCGATCGTGATCGCGACCCGCTCCCCCTCCTTCACCCCGTCGTCGCCCGAGAGCAACTGCGCCGCGCTCACGACCCTGAACCCGCCGTGCTCGAGCTCGCACACCGTGGCCTCGTTCCGCTCGTAGGCGATCACCACGCCCGGTCGGGCGGCGAAGAAGTTGCAGGCGCTCGCCCACTGCTCGCGCTCCTGCAGCGTGCGGTTGTTGCCCCCGCAGAAGATCGGCTCGAGCGGCTGATTCACGGCCTGCATCGCCGCGAAGAAATTCGGGACCTCCTTCACGCCCTTGGACTTCTTGCGACGGTGCAAGACCGCCAGCCGCTCCGGCCCCACGAAATGGGGCGGGTACACGCAGCACAGCTCCCGGTCGAGCTGTGTGAAGATCATGTCGAGATGGATGGCCGTGCGCTCGGCCGGCATGACGACGACCACGACGTCCGTCACGCCGCAGTGCTCGAATGCGACGTCGCAGAGATGGTCGAGCGCCGCCGGGCTGGAGCGCTCGCTGAAGCCCAGCACCAAGAGGTCGGGGCGGATCGGGTGCACGTCCCCACCCTCCAGGGTGTAGTTGTTCCGCTTCTCCTCGGATCCGTCGTACAGGATCCCCGCGTTCTCCAGCTTCTCGTGATACCGGAACAGCGCCTTGATGAGGAGCTCCTCGGTCCAGCGCACGCCGTAGCGCATCGAGCCAATGATCGAGTGCGCCCCGATCACGATGCCCACGTCCCGCGTGAAGAACAGGTTGGGGAGCGGCGGCAGCGCGTATCCCGCCTCGTTCAACGCCCGCGCAATGGGCCCCGCCTCCTCGAGCGCGCCCTCGACCATGAGGGACACGAGGTCCTCGGGGGCCAGCTGGGCCAGCCGCCGCGCCAGGGCGTCCGAGGGCACCACCTCCAGGGCCCGGGTCACCAGGAACTCCCGCACGTCGGGCCGGGCGACGAGCTCCGTCAGCAAATCCCGCACCTCGTACACGTCCGCGAACCGCTCCAGCACCGCCACGAGCTGACGGTGCTCCCGCTGCGCCAGGTCGATGTCGATGATGTCGTCGTAGAGGTAGTCTTCGCGGTTCCCCGGCGTCACCGCGACGAGCTCGCGACCCGGCGTGTGCACGAGCACGGCCCGGAGCGGGCCGATTTCGGAGGTGACGTGGACGGGCGGCATGCGGGGGAATCTAACCGAGCGTCGGCGCGCCGGCCAAGAACGCGCCAGCCCGACGTTACGGAGCGCCTGGAAAGAGAATGCGGAGTGCGGAGTGCGGAATGCGGAATTGCAATGCGAGGTCGCTCGCTACGAGACGCCCACCCTGACATTCCGCATTCCGAATTCCGCATTCCGCATTTCGTTCACCGGTTCGCCAACGCGAAACTGAGCGTCTCCAGCTCGGCCGCCATGTTGACCGATTTCACGACCACGTCGGGGGGCACGGCGAGCTGGACCGGCGCGAAGTTGAGGATCGCCTTGACGCCCGACTGCACCAGCTCGTCCACCACTTGCTGCGCCGCCTCCGCCGGCGTCACGACGATCGCGATGTCGGTCGGCTCTTTCTTGAGGTCGGACGCGATCTGCTGCACGTCCCGCACGACCAGTCCGTTCCAGCGGGACCCGACTTTCTTCCGGTCCTTGTCGTAGATGGCGGTGACGTGGAAGCCGCGCTGGCGGAACCCGGGGTACTGCACCAGCGCGCCGCCGATCCGTCCCGCGCCGACGAGCACGACGCGGTAGGAGCGCTTGAGGCCGAGGATGTCGCGGATCTTGGCGGCGAGCTCGGGAACCGAATAGCCCAGGCCGCGCTTGCCGAACGAGCCGAAGAACGAGAGATCCTTGCGCACCTGGGCCGGCGTGGTGCCGCCGCGGCGCGCGAGGTCGGCGGAGGAGATGGTGCCGTGACCCTGGACTTCGGACTGCTCGAGGTACCGGAGGTAGAGCGAGAGGCGGCGGACCGTGCTCTCGGCGATCTTCCGCATATTGTGAAGTATTTCACAATCGCCGACTCCAGCGCAATAGCCGCGCGAACGCCTCGGGCGCCAGCGTCTCGGGGCGCGCCTCCGGCGCGAGTCCCAGGGCGCGCACCGCGTCCACCACGGCCGCCGCGGGCCGCCCCGTCACCGCCATCAGCACGTTCCGGAGCTGCTTGCGGCGCCGGCTGAAGCACGCCGTGACGAACGCCCGCAACGCCGCCGCCTCTTCCGGCTCGACGAGCGGCGCGGTGAGCGGCGTCAGCCGCAGCAGCGCCGAGTCCACTCGCGGCGGCGGGTCGAACGCCCCGGGCTTCACCGTGAAGAGCTTTTCGACCCGGCAGCTCGCCTGCAGGCCCACCGACAGGGCGCCGTAGACTCGGGACCCGGGCGGCGCGGCCGCGCGATCGGCGACCTCCGCCTGCACCAGGAAGACGATCCGCTCGGGCAGGGGCGGTGTCAGCGCCTTCTCGATCAGGGGAGACGTGATGGCGTAGGGGATGTTGCCGACGACCTTGAAGTGCGGAATGCGGAGTGCGGAGTGCGGAGTGTTACGGTGGGCATCGAGCAGGGCATGCCAGCTCAGTTTCAGGGCGTCGCCCTGCACGATCGTCGCGTTCTCAACTCCGCATTCCGCATTCCGCACTCCGCACTCCGCTGCCAGCCGCCGATCCTTCTCTACCGCGATCACCAGCCCCACGCGGGGCGCGAGGGCGTGCGTCAGGCTCCCCCGCCCCGCCCCGATCTCGATCACCACGTCCGCGGGTGCGGGCTCGAGGGCGTCGACGATGCGCCCGAGGATGTTGGGATCGGCGAGGAAATGTTGGCTGAGCGGCCGCCGCCGGGCCCGCGGCACCCTCACACCTTGAGGAGCACCAGGGTGCGGTCGTCGGAGGCGGGACCGCCGCCGGTGAAGGCGGCGACGTCGGTGTAGATGGCCTCGAGGATCTCACGCGCGGGGCGCTGGCGCAGCGCGGTGACGTGCCCCAGCACGCGCTGCTCGCCGAAGCGCGCGCCGCCGTCGTTCGTCGCGTCGGCCAAGCCATCGGTGAACAGGCAGAGCAGGTCGTGGCGCCGCCGCCAGGGGCGCGCTTCATCGCCCCCCACCGCGGCCGCGACGCCGAGCGGCGCCCGCGTTGCCGCGAGCCGGATCGCCTCGCCCGAGTCGCCGCTGACGACGAACGCGTGCGCGTGCCCGGCGTTGGCGTAGGCCAGCCGCCCGGCCGCGGGGTCGATCACCGCGTAGAACAGGGTGAGGAACATTTCCGTGCGCTGCAGCTCCTCGGAGAGCGATTGCTCGAGGCGCGCGAGCACCTCGGCGGGCGACACGGTCGCCTCCGCGTGGATGCCGGCCGCCGCCATCGCCAGCGCCATGATCAGGGCCGAGCCGAACCCGTGGCTCGTGACGTCGCCGATCATCACGCCGACGCGGTCGCCGTGCAGGTTCAGCAGGTTGTAGAAGTCCCCACCCACGGACTCGGCCGGCCGACAACGCGCCGCGACGTCGGCGCGCGCCGCCACGACCAGGGGCGAGGGGAGGAGCTTGAGCTGCAGGTCGTGCGCCAGCTCCAGCTCCTGCCGCATGCGCTCCTGTCCGAGGTCGCGCGCCACGAGCCGCGCGTTCTCGATCGCGGCGCCGATCTGATTCGCGATCGCGGCGACGAGCTTGCGGTCCCCGGCCGTGAAGGCGTCTTCCCCCACGCGGTCGGTGAGGTTGATCACGCCGATGGGGCGGGACTTCTGGCCGGGCGCGCCGTACAGCACCGGCACCGAGAGGAACGCCTTCCCTTTGTACTGCCGGCCCACGGGGCAGCCGGGATTGGGCGCCGTGGGATCGGTGGGGTCGTAGGAGACGATCCGCCCCTCCCGGAACACGCGCGCCGCGACCGAGCAGGGATCGTCCAGCTCGATCGGCTCCACGGCCTTCGGGTCCATCCCGCGCGCCGCCACGAGCCGCAGCACCCGCCGCTCCTCGTCCAGTACCAGCAGGGTGGCGCGCCGCGCCCCCACGACGGGGGACACCTCGCCCAGGATCCGGCCGGCGGCGTCGTCGAGGCGAATGGTATGGCCCAGGATCTCGGAGATCGTATAGATGAGATCGATCTCCTCGTAGCGCTCCGACAGCTCAGCCGCCACGTGCGCCGTCTCCCGCTCGGCCGAGAGCAGCGAGCCGACGATTTCCGCGAGCTCGCCGGCGGTGGGCAGGGAGGTCCCTTCCCGCTTCCCCCTTCCGCGTTTCCCCCCGATCTCCAACCACACCCCGTCCATCCCGGGGACCGGCTCGAACCACGCCTTCCCCTCGGGCGTCTCGACGCGCCCGCCGGCCCGCCCCCCGTCCGGCTCAGCCGGCGGGGCCCAGTCGACGACCGCCCCGGCCACGACCGTGGCGGCGCCCCGCTCCCGACGCCACACCCGCAGCCGCGTCCCGCTGAGGCGCTCCAGCGCCGGCAGCATGCGCTCGAGGTGGCTCAGCCCGCTCGCAGCGTCAGGCAGATTTCGTTCCCCGTGGCGTTGAAGGCGACGTGATCGACGAGATGGCGCAGCACGAACAGCCCGCGGCCGACCTCGCGCTCCAGGTTCTGGGGCAGCGTGGGATCGGGGACCCCGGCCGGGTCGAACCCCGCGCCGTCGTCCCGCACGTGGATGCGCACGCCCAGCCGGTCGGCTTCGACCCGGACGCGCACGACCCGGGAGGTGTCGTGCAGATTTCCGTACGCGATGGCGTTGGCGAGCGCTTCGGCCAGGGCCGTGCGCAGGTTGAAGCGGATGCGCCGGGGCGACAGGGAAGCGGGGGCATGCCGGGCGATGAGCTCGACCGCCGGGCCCACGTACTCGAGGGCGCTCGGCACGTCGAGCGTCATCACCACATCGAACTCGCCCGCGGGCCGGCGAACCTCGAGCTGCAACGGCGTGGTCACGGGCGCTTAGAACGCGGCGAGCGCTTCCTCGGGAGTCCTGGCGATGGCGAAGAGCGTGTCCAGCTTGGTGAGCTCGAACAGCGTCTGCAGGTCCTCGTTCAGCCCGGCCAGCCGCAGGTCGCCGCCCTGCTCGCGGATCTTCTTGGACAGGGAGACGAGCACACCGAGCCCGGAGGAGTCGATGTAGCCGGTCTTCGTGAAGTCGATGACGAACTTGCGCGCGCCGCCGTCCAGGGCGTCGAGCACCTTCTGCTTGAGCTCCTGGCGGTTGCCGACGATCAGCTGCCCATCCACGCCGACGACCACCACCCCGCGCTTGTCTTTCTGCAGGCTGAAGCTCATGTCGGCCCCCCCTCAGTCCGCGGCTGAAGCCGCGGCTCGGCACCGTCTGCTGAAGCAGAACCACCGCCAGTTCACTGGCCGGGGCCGAGCCGCCCTAAAGGACTCCCTAACGGTCGCGAGTTTACTCGCGCCCTCACGAGGCGTCGGCCTGCAGTATGGCCACCGCCGCCGTGTCCACAATATCGTCGGCGCTGGCGCCGCGCGACAGGTCGGCGACCGGTCGCGCCAGGCCCTGCAGGATGGGCCCGATCGCCTCCCAGCCGCCCAGACGCTGCACCAGTTTGTATCCGATGTTGCCGCTGTCAAGATCGGGGAACACGAGCACGTTGGCGTGGCCCGCCACCGCCGATCCGGGGGCCTTGCGACGGGCGACGTCGGCCACGAGCGCGGCGTCGCCCTGGAGCTCGCCGTCGAACGGGAAATCGGGAGGGGGGCGGCGCGCGGCCAGGATCTCGAGCGCGCGGCGCAGTCGCTCGACGCGCGGCCCTGAGGCGCTGCCCTTGGTGCTGTAGGAGAGGAACGCGACCACCGGCTCGTCGCCCACGATGCGGCGGCGGTCGCGCGCCGCGGCGATCGCGCTGTCGGCGAGCTGTTCCGGGGTGGGGTCCGGGACCACGGCGCAGTCCGTGAAGGTGAGCACCGCGTCGTCCCGCACCATGTAGAAGGCGCCGCTCACCGTCGCGATCCCGGGTGCCGCGCCCACCCCCCACAGCGCCGCGCGGATCGTGTCCCCGCTGGGATAGCAGGCGCCGCCCACCATCACGTCCGCGCGCCCGAGGCCGACGAGCGCGGCCCCGAACACGAGCGGGTGGCGCAGCGCGGCACGTGCCGCGGCGTCGTCCGCGAACTTGTCGGGGTGCCGCGCGCGCAGCAGGCCGGCGCAGTCCGTGGCGCGGGGGTCGCGGCCGACGTCGCCCAACAGCTCGACGACACCCAGGCCCTTGGCCGTCAGCCGTTGGGCGGCTTCCCGAACACGCGCGTCGTCGCCTTCGGGCAGCACAATGCTGCGGTGCGCGCGCCGCGCGCGCTCGTACAGGCGGTCGCGGAAGCTCACCGCGCGAACTTGCGGCGGAGGGCCTGCTGGACCGCGGGGTGCACCAGCGCCGACACGTCGCCGCCGAAGCGCGCGACCTCGCGCACGAGGCTGGAGCTGAGGTAGGTGAGGTCGAAGGCGGGCATCAGGAACACCGTCTCGAGCCGCGGCGCGAGGGTGCGGTTCATCAGCGCCATCTGGAACTCGTACTCGAAGTCGCTCACGGCGCGCAGGCCGCGCACGATCAGCGCCGCGCCCACCGAGCGCGCGAACTCCACCAGCAGCCCGTCGAAGCTCCGCACCGACACGGCGCGATCGCGCACCGCCTCCTGCAGCAGCGCCACGCGCTCCTCCAGGGTGAAGAGCGGCGGCTTCGCCGGGTTGATCGCCACCGCCACGATCACCTGGTCCGCGAACGCCAGCGAGCGGCGGATCAGGTCCTCGTGACCCTTGGTGACGGGGTCGAAGGAGCCGGGGTAGACGGCGACGCGCGTCACGGGGCGTACACGAAGGTCACACCGGTGTCACCGTAGCGGCGCGTGTCGTCGCCCGGGATCGGCTGATCGCCGCGGTGCTCGATGGAGAGCACGCGCGCGAACGGGTTGAGGCGGAACAGGGCGACGAGCCGCGCGGCGTGCTCGCCCGCGTAGGGCGGGTCGGCGAACGCCACGTCGTACTGCCCGGGATGGAGCCGCTCGGCGAACTGGAGCGCGTCCACGCGATGGATCACCGTCCGGTCCTCCACGGCGAGCGTCTTGATGTTGGCCTTGAGCGCCGCCAGCGCGTGCCGGCTCACTTCGACGAAGTCGGCGCTCACGGCGCCGCGCGACAGCGCCTCGAGGCCGAGCGCTCCCGAGCCCGCGTAGAGATCGAGCGCCCGCGCCCCCCGCACCGGCTGCTGCAGGATGCTGAGCCACGCCTCTCGCACGCGATCCGCGGTGGGCCGGGTCCTGTCCCCGGCGGGCGTCTTCAGACGGCGGCCTTTGAACTCGCCGGCGATGATACGAACCGTGCCCAACCCCACCCCCCGAGAATGCGGAATGCGGAGTGGGGAATGCGGAGTTTTCAGTTGGCGGGTCGTGGCGCGAACGACTCCCCGGTCAAACTCCGCATTCCGCATTCCCCACTCCGCATTCATTCACTCGGCGCTATTGACGCGATCCGCGCCTGCAGGTTCGCGCGCCCCTGCCACTCGTCGCGCTCCAGCCGGAAGGCGACGTCGAGCGGCTGTGCCAGCCACGCGTCCGGCACGGCGTCCGCCCACTGGAACCCGATCGCCGGCAGCACGCCGGAGCCGTCGTCCAGCAGGAACCGCAGGTGGTTCGCGCCCACGCGCCGCGCCGCCACGGCCCGCGCGCCCCGCACCCCGAACACCGGGGCCGGGTTCCCCGGTCCGCAGGGCTCGAGATAGCGCATCAGCTTCTCCAGCTCCTCGCTCACCAGCCCCAGCGGCAGCTCCAGGTCGACGCGCTGGGCGGGGACGAGATCGTCGGGGCGCAGAAGCTCGCGCGCCACGCCGAGAAAGGCAACACGGAATGCCTCGAAGCGGTCCCGCCGGATGGTCAGCCCCGCGGCCATCGTGTGCCCGCCGTACTTCTCGAGCAGGTGCCCCACGCGGTGCAGCGCCTGGTGCAGATCGAACCCGGCGACGCTCCGTCCCGAGCCGCGCCCCCCGCCCGTCTCCTCCCAGGCGACGAGGAAGGTGGGGCGGCCGTAGCGCTCCACCAGCCGCGACGCGACGATGCCGATGACGCCCGGGTGCCAGCCCTCCGCGGCGAGCACGAGGGCGTAGTCCTCCGGGCGCAGCGTTCGCTCCGCCAGCTCGATCGCCTCGTCCAGGATGCGCTGGTCGAGCGCCTGACGGCGCGCGTTCAACGTCTCGAGCTCGCGGGCGATGCCGGCCGCCTCCGTCGGGTCGTCGGTGAGGAGCAGGCGCAGGCCGTCCCGCGCGTCGCCGATCCGGCCGGCGGCATTGAGCCGCGGCGCCAGAATGAACCCCACGTGCCCCGCCCGCAGCGGCCTGCCCGCGAGCCCCGCGGTCTCGACCAGGGCGCGCAGCCCCGTCCAGCGCGACTCGGACAGCATCTTCAGGCCGTGGCGCACGAGAATGCGGTTCTCGCCCACGAGGGGCACGACGTCGGCCACGGTCGCGAGCGCCACGTAGTCCAGGAAATGGAGCGGCACGTTGGGCGACAGTCCGAGGGTCGGCATCAGCGCCTGGGCGAGCTTGAAGGCGACCCCGGCGCCGCACAGGTCCTTGTCCTGGGAGGGGCAATCGGAGCGCCGCGGATCGAGCACTGCCGTGGCGGGGGGGAGCGCGTCCCCGGGGAGGTGATGGTCGGTGACGATCACGTCGCGTCCCGCGGCGCGCGCCGCGCGCACCGCCTCCAGCGCCCCGATGCCGCAGTCGCAGGTGATGATGAGGCCCGCGCCCACCCGCTCCGCCTCCGCCAGGCCCGCGGGCCCGAAGTCGTAACCGTCGCGCAGCCGGTGCGGCACGAACGCGTGCACCGTGGCGCCGGCGCTCGCGAGCACCCGCGTGAGCAGCGCCGCCGCGCACTGGCCATCCACGTCGTAGTCGCCGTGCACGAGGATCGGGACCCCGCCGCGCACCGCGGACGCCACCAGCGCGACGGCCGCGCCCATGTCCGCCCAGGCGAGCGGGTCGCTCAGGCGCTCGAGCTCGGGCCGCAGGAACGCTTTCGCGAGCTCCGCGGCGGCGAGGCCGCGCTGCACCAGGATGGCCGCGAGCGGCTCGGGGATTCGGAGATCGGCGGCGAGCGCGGTGACGAGCTGCGGGTCGGGCCGGTCCGCGAGCGACCAGCGGGCGGGGATCATTCTTTGGCGTACAGCAGCACGCCGCAGGCCTCGCAGCCTTCGATCGACGCGCCGCGGGCGATCAGCGCGCGCCGCTGCGTCGGCACCGCGGTGAAACAGTGCCCGCAGGCGTCGCCGTGGAGGGGGTAGAGCGCGAGCGGCGCCTTGCCGCGGCGGATGCGCTCGTAGCGGCCGAGCAGGGGCGGGCTCACCGCCTCCGCCGCCTGCTCCCGCCCGGTCACCGCGCGCTCGCGTTGCGCGATGATCGCCTCGCGGCGACCCGCGACCCCCTCGCGCAGCGGGGCCTGCGCCTCGCGCAGCTCCTGCAATGCCTTCTCGGCCTCGGCCGCCTTGCGCTCGGACTCCGTGACGGCGTCGCCCGAGCGCATGAACTCGGCCTCCTCCTTCGCGAGCACCGAGCGGGCGAGGTCGAGCTCCGCCATCAGCGTCGACGCCTCCTTCGCACCCCGCACCCACTCCAGGCGCTGGCGCCGCTGCTCCTGCATCGTGCGGTAGCTCGCGATCTTGCCTTCCAGCTCGCCGCGCCGGTCGAGCGCGGCCTGGATCTGGGCCCGCGCCGCCTCGAGCGCCCGCTCCGCCGCCCGCAGCCCCTCGTCCAGCGTCCGCTCCTCGGGCTCGAGAGCCGCGAGCGCGTCCTCGGCCTCGGTGACCGCCTGGTCCTTCTCCTGCAACGCCAACAGCGCCTCAAGTTCCGGATGCACCTCGTCCCCTCCTCGCAGCGATCTTGTAGCGCGGATACTTCACCCGCAGCGCGTCGAACACGCGCCGCTTCTCAGCCAGGAGCTCCGGCTGCTCTTCCGGCGCCGCCAGCGGGATCAGGCCGTCCAGCTTGGCGATCTCCCGCTCCAGGCGCCGCGCCTCGATCCAGTTCACCGCCCGCTCGAACAACTCGTCCGGCGCCCGGCCGGCCAGCCCCTCCGCCTTCAGCAGCTCGCACGCCCGCGCCGCCGTCTCGTCCAGCCGCTCCGGCGCGTCCTCGGCCAGCGCCTCGAACACCGCGCGATAGGGCGGGAACTCGATCTCCTCGGGATCGACGGCTTCGAGCACCCGGGCCTTCCAGGGCTCGCCCTCGAGCACGAGGAGCAGCAGGGATTTTTCGGCGCTGGAGGGCAACAGGACGGGGGACGAGGGACGGGGGACGGGTTGTGTCGACGGTGAACCGGTCCCCCGTCCCCCCTCCCTCGTCCCCGCCTCCCGCTCCAACACATCCTTCCGGATGCCCGCGACCTCGGACACCCGCGAGATGTACAGCTCCCGGGTAATCGGGTCGCTCGCCGCCCGGATGGTGGGGAGCAGGCGGTCGAGGGCGCGGCGCCGCCCGGGCAGCGAACCGAAGAACCCCTTGCGCTCGAGGATCTGGATCTTGCGCTCGAGCACGTCCACCGCGTCCTTGAGCACGGCCTCGAGCCCGGTGGCGCCGCGCGCGCTCACCAGGGTGTCGGGGTCTTCGCCCGGCGGCAGCGTCGCCACGCTCACGCGCAGCCGCTCGCGCAACAGCTCGTCGCCGGCGCGGAAGGTGGCGCGCAGGCCCGCGTCGTCCGAGTCGTACAGCAGGATCACGTGCGGCGCGTGCCGCTTGATCAGCTGGGCCTGCTCGGGCGTGAGACCCGTGCCCAGGGGGGCCACGACTTCCTCGATCCCGGCGAGCACGGGGCGCAGCACGTCGAAGTAGCCTTCGACGAGGATCGCCCGCTCGGCCTTGCGCATCGCGTGCTTCGCCACGTGCAGGTTGTAGAGCAGCTTCCCCTTGTGGAAGATCGGCGTGTCGGGGGAGTTCAGGTACTTCGGCTCTCCCTCGTCCACGATGCGTCCGCCGAACCCCACGACGCGGGCGCGCACGTCGTGGATCGGAAACAGCAGGCGCCCGCGGAACCGCGACCCCACGGTGCCGTCGTCCCGTTTAACGACGAGACCCGCCTCGAGCAACACCTCGTCGCGCAGCCCCAATCCTTTCATCGCGTCGAGGAAGGACCGATCCTTGGGCGCGTAGCCCAGGCCCAGCTGGTAGGCCTGCTCCAGCTCGACATGGCGCGCCGTGAGGTACTGGCGGGCGACCTCGGCCGCGGCGGTGTCGCGCAGCTGCCGGGCGAACCAGTCGGCGGCGGTGGCCACGGCGGTGAACAGGGGCTCGCGCGGGTCCGGGCCGGTGGGGCCTCGCTCCGGGATCGTGACTCCGACGCGGCGGGCGACCTCGCGCACCGCGGTCGGGTAGTCCATCCCCAGCTTCTTCATGAAGAAGGTGAACACGTCGCCCGCTTCGTGGCAGACGAAGCAGTAGAACATCCCCTTCTTCGGAATCACGGCGAAGTTGCGGTGCGCGCCGCCGTGGAACGGGCAGGGGCCGCGGTAGTCCGAGCCGGTGCGCTTGAGCTCGACGTGCTCCCCGATGATCCCCACGATGTCCGCCGCGTCGCGGATCTGCTCGATGACGTCGTCGGGGATCAGGCTCACGCCGTGAACTCCGCGATCGTGACCCCGTGGCCGCCCTGCTCCCGGGGAGCGAAGCCGAACCGTGCCACCCGGCGATCCTGCGCCAGGAGGTCGTGCACCAGCTGGCGCAGCGCCCCGGTGCCCTTGCCGTGGATGATCCGCAAGTACGGGAGATCGGCGAGGATGGCGTCATCCAGAGCTTTGATCAAAACGGCTTCGGCCTCGTCGGCCCGGAGCCCGCGTAGCGAGACCTCGGTGGTGCTCGTCGTCAGCTGCTCCCCTCCGCGCGGCGGGCGCGCCGGCCTCGGCGCGCGTCGGGGAGCAGCCGCCGACTCGTCCTTGCGCCGCAGATCCTCAAGCGACATCCACCCTCTTCCCCTTCCCCCTTCCCCGGCCTTATCCCCGGCCTTTCCACCGGCTTCTTCCCAGTCTGTGTCCTCGATCGCCTTTTCGACGAGCCGGCGGGCTTCTTTCGCCGTGGCTTCGTCGACCGCCGCGCGCGCTTGGGCGAGCGCCTGCTCGACGGTCTTGCGCGCCTCCAGCAGGTACGCGCGGGCCTGGTCCCGCGCCTCGCGGTCGAGCGACCGTGCCCGCGCCGCGACGTCCCGCTCCCGGTCGACCAGCTGCCGCTCCCGTGCTGCCAACGCCTCACGCTCCTCGGCGACCCGCTGTTCGGCTGCCGCGAGGGACTGCGCGCGGGTCTCGAGGTCGCGAGCGCGCTGCTCCACCGCCGCGAGCAGCGCGTCGAGCGCCCGTTCGGTCTCGGGGAGCGCGCGCTCGGCCTCCGCGAGCACGTCGGCCGGTACGCCCAGGCGCTGCGCGATGGCGAGCCCGTAGGATCGGCCCGGGAGGCCCTTGAGCAGGCGGTACGTCGGCGTCAGCGACTCGGCGTCGAACTGGAGCGACGCGTTGACGACGCCCACCGTCTCCGTCGCGAGCTGCTTGAGGGCGCCCAGGTGCGAGGTGGCGAGCGTCACGGCGCGGCGGCGGGTGAGGGTGCGAAGCACGGCGCCCGCGAGCGCGGCCCCCTCGGCGGGATCGGTGCCGCTCCCGATCTCGTCCAGCAGCACGAGCGAGTCCGCCCCGGCGCGCGTCAGGATGTCGCGCAGCACGGCGACGTGCGCCGAGAAGGTCGAGAGGCTCTGGGCGATGGACTGGCGGTCGCCGATGTCGGCGAACCAGGTCGTGAAGACCGGCAGCGTGGAGTGCGGCCCGATCGGCGGGATGATGCCGCTCTGCGCCATCAGGCAGAGCAACCCGACCGCCTTGATGAGCACGGTCTTGCCGCCCGTGTTGGGCCCCGAGACGAGCACGGTGAACTCGTCGGAGGCGAGGGCGAGGTCGAACGGGACGACGACCGTGTCCCCGCCCACGAGCAACGGGTGCCGGCCGTTCCGGATCGTGAGCGGACCCGAGCCGATCGCCGGGGCGAAGCCGTTCACCTCGATGGCGTAGCGCGCGCGGGCGCAGAGATCGTCGAACGCGATGCACATCTCCCACGCCCGGGCGATGGACTCGCGGTGAGGGCGGGCGAGCTCGCTCAGCTCGCGCAGCACCCGCAGCACCTCGCGCTGCTCGGCGGCCTCGGCGGCGCGCAGCTCGTTGCCGAGCTCGATCACCTCGGCGGGCTCCACGAACACGGTGGCGCGGGTGGCCGACTCGTCGTGCACGATGCCACCGACGCGGGCCCGCGCGGTGCTCTTGATCGGGATCACGTAGCGCCCGCCCCGCAGCGTGACGCCCGCGTCGGGGGCGCGGTCGCCCGCGTCGAGCCCGCCGAGGATCGCCGCGAGCCTGCGCACCAGTCGCTCCCGGGCTTCGCGCACCGCCTGACGCGCCCGCGCCAGGTCGCGCGAGGCGCCGTCCAGGACGTTCCCCTCCGGGTCGAGCGACTGCCGCAGCCGCATCTCGAGCGCCTTGGGCGGCGGCTCGACGCGCAGGGTCGCGGTTCGAGGAGCGTCCCGCGCGAGCCGCGCCAGATCGCCGGCGACGACGCGCGCGGCGGCGAGGGCGACCGTGAGCTGGGCGAGCGCGGAACCCTCGAGCACGCCGCCCGGCACGGCCAATAGCTCGAGGGTGGCGTCGATGTCGGGCACCGGCTCGGCCCGGATGGCGTCGTCCGTGAGGAGGAGTGCGGCGAGCTCGGCCACCTGGGCGAGCGCGTCGCGCACGGCAGCGGGATCGGTCGCGGGCGTCCGGGACCGCACCCGCGCCGCGCCCAGCGGTCCGGCGGCGTGCGCCGCCACCCGCTCCAGCGCGGCAGGAAACTCGAGTGTCTCCAGCACGGAGGGGGCGGCCCCTCCCCCGACGTTCATACGGTCGCGGCCAGCTCCTCGCGCACGATCTGGTTCACCAGCTTGCCGTCGGCGCGTCCCTTGAATTGCGGCATCACGAGCCCCATCACCTTGCCCACGTCCTTCGCGCCTCCCGCGATCGCGGCGCGCGCCGCCCGGCGGATCTCCTCCGGGTCGGCCTGCGGAGGCAGGAAGGCCTCGAGCATCTTCACTTCGGCGAGCTCCCGCTCGGCGTGGTCCCGTCGACCCACGCCGGCGTACTGCTCGGCGGCCTCGTGGCGCCGCCGGATGGCGCGCCGCACGACCTCCACCGTCTCCTCGTCGGAGGCGGGGTGGTGCAGCTCGAGTTCGCGGTTCTTGATGTCTGCGAGGACGGTGGAGAGAAGCAGGGTGCGCGCCTGATCGCGTTTCTTGCGGGCCTCGTTCATCGCCTCGCGCAGCCGCTCGGGCAGGCTGGCCACGCTAGGCGGGGCGCTCGCGGCTTTCGTCATCGTGGTTGGTGACTTCCGGCATTGCTCGCTAACTGTTAAAGACGTAAAAACTTAGCGCGCCCTCCCGACGCCCCGCAAGTGCTCACCCCGGCGGCCACTGCATCGCGCGCCCGCCCAGGAGGTGGAGGTGCAGGTGGAACACCGTCTGGCCGCCGTCGGGGTTCGTGTTGAACACCACCCGGTAGCCGCGCTCGGCCACCCCTGTCTCGCGCGCGAGGTCGCGCGCGAAGACGAGCATGCGGCCCAGCAGCTGCGCATCCTTGGCGTCGTTGAGCGACGGCACGTGCTGCGCGGGAATCACGAGGACGTGGGTCGGCGCCTGGGGGTTGATGTCGCGGAACGCGATCAGCCCGTCGCCGCGCTTCACGATCGTCGCCGGGATCTCGCCCGCGGCGACCTGGCAGAAGATGCAGCCGGACATGAGGTCCCTTACCCTCCGAACGCCTGGCGGATCTGCTCCCAGAACTTCTTGGCGGCGCCCTCCTCCATCGGCGGCTTCGCCTCGATCGCGGCGAGCCGCTGCAGCAGCTCCTGCTGCTCCGGCGTGAGGTTGGTGGGGGTCCAGACCCGCACGCGCACGTGCAGGTCGCCCCGGCCGCCCTCGCCGAGCCGGGGCAGGCCCTTGCCCCGCATGCGGTACACCGTGCCGGTCTGCGTCCCGGCCTGGACCTTGAGCAGGGCGGGCCCGTACGGCGTGGGGATCTCCACGTCGCCGCCCAGCGCCGCCTGGCCGAACGAGATCGGGAGGTCAAACACCAGGTCGTCGCCGTGGCGCTCGAACCGCGGATCCTGAGCGATGTCGAGCACCGCGATGAGATCGCCCGGTGGCCCGTTGCGCGGCCCCGGCACGCCCTGTCCGCGCATCGTGAGGTAGTGGTGGTCCGCGACGCCGGCCGGCACGTCGATCTGCACCGTCTTCTCGGTCCTGACCCGGCCGTCGCCGCCGCACTTGCCGCACGGATCCGCGATCACCGTTCCCTCGCCGCCGCAGGTGGGACACGGCGCGACGGAGACGAACTGCCCGAACATGGAGCGCGCCTGGCGCCGCACCTCGCCGGCGCCCCCGCAGCTGCCGCAGGTCGTGGGCCGCGTGCCCTCCTTGGCACCCGTGCCGCCGCACGCCGCGCAACGGTCGAGCGTGCGCACGCGCACGGTCTTCGTCGTCCCCGCGGCGACGTCGGCCAGCGTGAGCTTGAGCGTCACCTTGAGGTCCGCTCCACGGTGCCGGTCGCGAGCACGCTCGCCGCCGCCGAAGATCGCGTCGAACCCACCCAGGTTCCCGAAGTCGCGCATGAAGATGTTGAGCGCCTCGGACAGATCGAAATGGGTGAAGTCGAACCCGGCGCCCGCCGACGCACCGCGCCGCAGGCCCGCTTCGCCGTAGCGGTCGTAGGCCGCGCGCTTGTCAGGATCGCGCAGCACCTCGTACGCCTCGGTGAGCCGCTTGAACCGCTCCTCGGCGTCGTGGCTCTTGTTGCGATCGGGGTGGTAGTCCATCGCGAGCTTGCGATAGGCCTTCTTGATGTCGGCCTCGGAAGCCTCGCGCGGCACTCCCAGAATCCCGTAGTAGTCCGTCGACCTCACGCGAGCAGCTCTCCCACCAGGCGGCTCGTGTGGTCCACGAGCGCCACGATCTTGTCGTACGGCATGCGCGTCGGCCCGAGCACGCCGATCACCCCGGCGAGGGGCCCCATGCGATAGGACGACGTCACCAGCGTGAACGACGCGAGCCGGGGATCCTGGTGCTCGCCCCCGATGGTGATCGTCAACCCGCCGCCGAGCCGCCGGGCGAGCGCCTCGCGCAGCAGGTCGCGGCGCTCGGTCACGGCGAGCAGGCCCTGCAGGCTTTCCTGGGTCGCGAACTCCGGCTGGCCGGCGAGCAGCTGGGCGCTGCCCAGCACCACGCCGCCCGGCGCCGCCCCCGACCCCGCCGGCACGTCGAACAGCTCACCCGCCTCCTGAATGAAGATGTTGATGAGCTCGCTCGACCCGGCGTCGGGCGCCGCGTCCCGCAGCCGCTCCGAGAGCGTGGCGCGGATCTCGCGCAGCGTGAGCCCCGCCAGGCGCTCGTTCAGCACCACCGCGACCTGTACCACCGCTTCCGCCGCCATGTGCGACGGCACCTCGACGAAGATCGTCCGCACCGCGCCGCTCTTGAGCGTGAGCACGAGCAGCAGTCGCTCCGAAGAGACCTGCAGCAGCTCCAGCCGCTCCAGCACCGCTTCGTCGAGCGTGGGCCCCGCCGCCACGCCCAGCTCCTTCGTCAGGACGCCCAGCACCTGCGCCGCGCGCGCCAGAATCTGGTCGACGGCGTTGCGCTCGCTGACCAGCTCCTCGCGAATGTGGTGCGACTCCGACGCGGAGACGCGCGGCGGGTGCATCAGCGAATTGACGTACACCCGGTAGGCGAGATCAGTGGGGCTGCGGCCGGCGGAGGTGTGGGGGTGGTAGAGGTACCCCTTCTCCTCCAGGTCGCTCATGGTGTTGCGGATCGTGGCCGCGGACAGGCCGATCCGGAACCGCCGGGCGATCGTGCGGCTGCCCGCCGGCTCGGCGGTCTGGACATAGGTCTCAATGACGGCCTCGAGCACCTGCCGCTCGCGGTCGTTGAGCGATGCCGCGGTCATACTTCCCAACCCCTTTGGGGAAAACAATTTACGCCGTCACGTGCCGCCCGGTCAAGTCGCCGACCAGCGCGTCGAGCCGGAGCCAGCCTTCAGGGGTGCACACCAGCCTCTCCCCCCGCACCTCCACCCAGCCCCGGTCGACCCAGACGGGAAGGGACGGAAGGAGACGGTAGGGGGCGGTAAGATGCAGACCCTCAGCGGTGCGCAACGACAGATAAACCCGCTCGAGTTCCCGTTGCTCGTCGCTGGGGGCCTCCTCTGATTCGACCGGCGAGCGGCCTGCCGCGACGGCGCGCCGGTACGCCTCCCACGCCGCGAGGTTCCAGCGGCGCACGCGGCCGTCGAACGAGTGCGCCGCCGGGCCGCAGCCGAGGTACGGCCGCCCGGACCAGTAGGCCGCGTTGTGGCGGGAGCGCCACCCGTTGCGGGCGGCGTTGGAGACCTCGTAGAAATGAAAGCCGCAAGCCGCAAGCCGCACGTGCGCCTGCAGGTACTCCGCGGCGTAGCGCTCGTCGTCCGGGGCCGTGGCCGCGCCGCGCGAGATCCAGCGGGCGAGCGGCGTCCGTTGCTCCACCGTCAGGCCGTACAGGGACAGGTGCGAGGGCTCGAGCGCGAGGGCGTGATCCAGGTCGCGCGCCCAGTCGCGACCCAGCTCGACCGGCAGCGCGAAGATCAGATCGAGCGACATGTTGTCGATCCCGGCCCCGCGCAGCATGCCGACCGCGTCGCCGATGCGCGCCGCATCGTGGGAGCGGTGCATCCACCGGAGCACCCGGTCGTCGAACGATTGCGCGCCGAGCGAGACGCGGTTGACGCCGGCTCGACGCCAAGCAGTCGCGTGCTCCATGGTCACGTCCTCGGGGTTCGCTTCCAGCGTGACCTCGACATCAGTGCGGAATGCGGAGTGCGGAATGCGGAGTTTTCCCAGAATGGCGTCGAGCAGCTCGTGGATCGCATGCGGGGGCAGGAGAGACGGCGTGCCGCCGCCCAGGTACAGGGTGTCGAGGCCTGGGTCGGCGGCGCTAATCTGAGTCGGCGGCTCCGCATTGCCCCGCGGTGTGCCCCGGGGCATCCTAAAGGACTTCCTTGGGTCGTCCCTGGGGCGACGACCCTCGGTCGCCGCCCCGGGGTTAACCCACCCAGGTGAGTCGCGGAGCCAATCGAGCTCCCGCAGCACCGCATCCACGTACTCAGCGGCGGGCACGCGCTTCCGCACCGCAATAGAGAAGTCGCAGTAGGAGCAGCGGCGCGCGCAGAACGGGACGTGGAGGTAGAGGTGGGGCATCTCCGAAAACATAATGCGGAAT